>Ga0307516_10004148_pt1 | contig 18071 bp, 28 predicted proteins | sample 19_EM_MG_FD_203310 | JGI IMG/M metagenome (GOLD analysis project Ga0307516, IMG submission 203310) | Populus trichocarpa ectomycorrhiza microbial communities from riparian zone in the Pacific Northwest, United States - 19_EM | ecosystem: Host-associated > Plants > Roots > Unclassified | place... | reverse complement strand
GGCCACAGTATCGCAAAGATCTCAGCACTCTGGTAGGCCTGTTTACTTCGTCACTACATATATTTAAATGTTCGCAGCTCTGGGAAGCACTGATGACATGGCGATCAACCCTGAAAGCGAAGGCTCGTGAATACGTCCTGCGACACTATCCATTGGGCGGTCAACGATCGGCTGAGAAGAATTTATCAAACGCCCAGGCACTGATCCGTGGTGCCATGTTTGTTAGAGATGGTGTTGATGAAGACGTTTGTCGTCCTACGTTGTGCATCACATGTTACTTACTTCTCTTTTGCAGGGTACAACACGGAATATGGCATCTCCAGCACTCGCTGGACTTGTTGTTGATTTTTTTTATACAGGACCCTCTGCACTATGCAGTCTTTTTCCCGAAGTGTTTGCGCAAGAGGTTCCAAAGCCCACTGTGTGCCTCGCCACAACAGCGGTAAGAAATTGTTTTTTTCTTGGCACATGCTCATGTGTTTTCTATAGTTACGGGCCGCTATTGATGAATACACTATCACGGGAATTCAACAGGACCGCAACTTCGAATACACCACTTACTCCAAGGTTTTCGCGCAGCTGATGGGTATGCAAACCAAGATTGATGCAAATCCCAAGCATGCTGCAATGACTCACACACTCAGGGTTAGCTGGGCAACTGGGTAAGGTTTCACATTTCCTCCTGGCATCGTCTGATTTATTGCGTAGTGCAACAGTTGACGACGGCAATGCAAGGGACATTGAAGAGGATGATTTTGATGTGGTTCTCGATTAGGTTTATCATTTATCGCTACTGTGTTTTATCTCGATCTATTGTCCGTGATTAGATATTCTGTGGAATGTCATATCTCGTTTTATATCTCTGTGCAGCCTGCCAGTCTTACTCAATGATAACTGCACAGTACTAGGATGATGTAATTGACCTGTACAGCTCTTCTAAGTACTGTATTAGTGGGTACCTTTCTATAGAGTCTGTGACTCTGTACAGATCTGTGACAGCTCTGTACAGAGGAGGGCTGGTTTGCTGATGCTGGGCCAAGGGTGACCAGGAAGTGTTTATTGCAGCTGTGATTCTCAATCCCATGTACAAAACAAGTCCATTTTCCAGGAACCACAAATTTACCCATGCAGGCATATACCTCCTTTTGAAGAAGCTCTGGAAGTGTTTTTATGGCACAGATCCTCCTGTGGAGCTTCAGAGGGAGATGATGGACTACTTGCAGGGATTAGGTGATTATGAAGGTATGGATGCTTGGGTTCAGGCAACAATTCAAACTTCTGCAATGAATGTGAGTCTGACATCCTGAGCAAGTTGTTGAGTTGACAGTATAGTGACACATGCACACAGCATCAGCAACTTGATCCCATTCAAATCTATGAAAGTATTTCATTTCCTGACCAAGAACCCACTCCACTGAAGAAGCTAGCATGGCACATATTTTCTATTTGTACCAACTCTGCTTCTTGTGAACGTCTTTTCAGCAAATTTGGTCTTATCTTGACTCGGCTTCGTTCCCACATGCAGCTCAAAAACCTCCTGAATATCACTGAGCTGGCTCTCCATCTTCGAGATGAGTACTCTCAGTCAGGGAAGACAGCTGAACGGTTAAGGCGTAAACGAAAAATCATTCCTGATGCCCCTACTACCACCAATCCCATCCCATCTTCATCCATCCCCCCAGCTGTAGCCACCAGCTCTGAAACTGGACATCAAGACTTGGACACTAGTACACCAGACCCAAATATTCCCAGTGGAGACTCTGAGTCTTTTGCTGAAATTGTGGATGTACTTGGGCAGAGGTCTGATGCTGATGATGAAGGAGATGCTGATTTTACCTCACCCTTTGAGAGGGAGTCACTTGTCTCACTCTTCAATTTCCAGGACAAAAGCTGGGCAGAAATGGCTGAGAAGTTCAGCCTTAGGTCCTTGGATGAAGAATTGGAATTGTATGAACTGGTTGACCTTGATGCAGAGGGAGAGGATGATGAACAAGAATTTGACAGCATGATGAGCAGTACTGTGTAAGATTTTCCATGTAATCCATTTCTCAAGCTTTTTTCCAGAATAACAGCTACAGATCTTGATGGCCCTTCCAATGCGTACTGTAACCTTCACCTCAATGCTAGTGACTATCATGTACTATCATTTGTGTACTACCACTACTCGACAGCTGACTTGTAACAATTGTTTTTGTGTCTTGTGCTCGTACATTGTTTGACACAACAATCAATTATATAATCACGACGCCGTGACGCCGAGCCAATCACACACTTGGTTTTCCGCCGTGAGAACAACACCGCCATGATCACGTTCGACATCTCCGCCAGTGCTGGCTTTCTGGCGATCCAGCGGCATGCCGCCGGCCCTTCAAACACTGAAAGGAAGAGATGTCCCGCCTGAGGGGACCTCGGGTATATATGAGGAAACGTGTTGACTACGGAACGGAAAAGGAAATAGAGCATTGCGCACGGGCCTAGCGCGCACGGACGTCATATTAGTAAGCAGTTAGTAGGACGCCAGGCTTACATATCCTCAACAAAAACGCAGCTCCATTCACACACTGGTCTCTTCTTGCGCCGCGTTCTGACGATTTCCGGTACGTTCGCAGCCACATCCCGTCGATTTCTGCTCGACACATCCACATGCAGCTCCCCCTGCGGTCTGTAACCTCAACGTCGCATCCCGCACCCCCACTACCCAGGTAGTATGTGTTCGCACCGTCACTGTGGCTCATAACAGCTGTTTCAGCGCTGTTCGACGCGTTCGGAATTTCCGTCAGCTCTCTCGAATGATATACACCTGGCCATTCGATCTATTTATGACTACTCGCGTCGCCTGCACGCGGTCTCGTGCAACCAAGGCATACGCGCACGCTCGTTTCGAACATTCACTTATCCTCTATACCTCACTCTCGTAATTAAATCTAGCTAACATGTGGGTTTCAGCCTTTGAACTGGAGGCATTTATGAACAGTGTCAATTTTCCAGGACCACAAGAACATGGCGAGGCCCACATGTAAATCTTACCGGACCCTAAGATGCCGAGAGCCATTCCGGTGACAATATTGATGGCATCTGAGTTGAGTACCACTTGCATACCAGCAAACACTGACAAATTCAATCCCGTTTTCCGAGTTCATCATAAACAATGTAGACATAATAGAACCTACCAATCAAAAGACACTCAATCCACTTTTTTTCTCGAGAACTAACAAATGGCAGACTCAGGATCACAAAGCTCAAAAACAGATATCCAATCGAGGACGTACCGTCGTAAGAACAGTCCCGTCATCCAGTGTTTCTTTCCTCGGCACGAGCTCATACCCGAAAACACGGGGGAGAATAATCCGCCATCCAGCCCAGTACAGCACACCGAAGAGCAAGACCCCGATGCCAACAAAACAGTACCTAGCAGTGTCGCTCAGTAACGTAGTTCATTAGCTAGACAAGAATGACATACAAGTAATATGGTAAAGGTGGGGTATCACCGACACCATTCGTGGGTGGTAGGAATGGTACAATCACCACTACAGCATACGTGAGTGCAGCGTCACTGAGTTCTGAAATACCCCACTCACGGAAAACGGCTGCAACCAGATAGAATACAGCGAGAGGCCACCATACTGGGACTGGGTCAGGATTAAACCCACTTTGAGCGTATGGAGGCCCAACCTTTGAACGGCCTATGAAGATCTGGCTTCTTCCAGCGTAGCCAGAAAAGTCCCTATTATAACTGAGGCAAAGGGAAGTGTGTTGTGTGTATGCAAATGACTTACTATGACGATGAAAAAGTTGATGATCTGCGTAGGGTACCCTTCAACATCAATGATGAATGGGTATGCAACTGCTATCGGAGGAGCGAGGATAACAATAACCTGGGCACAGCATCAAATGAAATGAAAAAAAATTGCCATGTAACGAACCGAAAAGACTTACGGAAGGGATCAAATGAACAATCAAACCAGGCAGTGGCGATTTCCCAATCGGCCAGTTGGATGCCCAGAACTTGTTTCCTAGTGGAAGGGGTATACCCTCTTTTGCCAACTCTGCAAGCAAGAAGATATCAATGAGCTAAGTACACCAAGCATTCCGAGACAAATTTTACCTTGATTTACACGAGAAGCAGAAAATGTCTGTTGGACATCTGAAGCAAAAACATCGAGTTAGAGAGTAGTTCTTACACCGGTAATTACATTCTGGATGCATCGGATCAATGTTACTATTGGAAGGCATCACATAACAATAACGTACCCCGAGTGCACTATAAGCCAACAAGTCGGGAAAGGTCAGTTGCATGCTTAATAACGCAGCAGTGGGAACACAGATAGCAAGTGGACATACCTCAACGCGACGAAAACAGCCAATGCACGCTCTGCGGTCGTTCCGAACACGTGCTTGAAGAAGAGAGCAGCCACAGTGACCCCTGAATGCTCAATCTCAGTCTGTCGGCGCATGCCCATCATCGTAAGTGCCAAGCATAGTATTCCGGCAAAAACCACGTGCTTACCTTTGTAGCCACAGCAAAATACGAAATATTCGCAAGTATATATAGTACAGAACAGATACCAAGGCCGAGCGGACCTGCAATTTTGAGAGTGCGCACCGGATCGCGGACATTGTTAAGGACATAATTGACATTAGACCAGCCAGCATAGGAGAAAAGTACTTTGAACATCGCTGTAGCATACTATCAGTCGTCACATCAGTATTGAAAGAGACTTGCGAGCTGGATCGGTAACACACGTCGTTGCCACTGTGCGAGCTTCCTCCGAACGCATCGCGAAAATTGGCATATGGGTCCTTGACGCTGGTTTTTCCAGATAAGACAACCCAGCCAGATATAACGACGAGTAAAAGAATCATTATTTTGAAGATTGTGAGGAGCTGTTTTAGAATTAGCTCGTATACGAAGAGTGTGAAGTGGTCTTTACGTTCATCACATATACACCAGTGCGGGGCGTCAAACCGTGGAGAAGAGTAACAGAAAAAATGACTAGAAAGGTAAATATTGGCATACAATGACATTGTTAAGTGAGATGATTGTCCTTACCCCCGAGGGCGATGCCACGTTCTGGCCAAGTCGTTGCAGTCTTGCCCGCTGCAACGAGTATGCTATGACAAAGTTAGAAACCCAACTCGCCAGTTGTATTCCCGATGCCAACATACTTGCTTGCAAATACCTAGTAGCACAAAGACAGGTCAATAACAAGTAGATAACCCCCATCCGGTACATACGATACACCCATTCGCGGAGAACCCAAGCAGAATGGCGTTCATTGAGAAAATGACAGTCACAAGGTACTTCGGCTTCGTGTACACCGCCTCCAGATAGACCTTCTCGCCTCCACTGCGAGGAAACATGGTGCCGAATTCGAGCCAGATGAACAGGCCACAAAAGGAGAGAATGAAACCAAGTACCCAGAGCATTAGTGATGCGCCGACGGAGCCAGTACTGGAGAGGATAGACGATGGCGTAGAGAATATGCCAGTTCCAATGATACGTCCTACGATGAGTAGTGTACATGAGAACACACCAAGATGTCTGCCGAGACCACCGGCTGAGCCTGTACGAATGCCAACATCAGCGCACCGATATTTACGGTTTATGTGAATGCAGAATCGCAAAGTCTACCTTCTTCTAGAGACAAGCCCCCTGGGCTCTCACCACTTTCTGGGTTGATCGCTACCACACCGGGATGGTTGAAACCCTCTTTCACTGATGCACTGTCGTTGACTGGCACTTGCTCCTTCATATCACGATTGGCCTTGGCAAAACATGGCCAGATAGATGACATAGCACTGGAAGTGAGAGGAAGAACGCAGTCAGCAAAGTCCGGAAGAGCGTCTATGTAGACTATATACCCCGGTGAGAAGAGCCGACGATTGGATGTCGTCAGGACCTTTGCGTGTTCGAACCGGGGTGTTTGGGTCACGCATCTTAATTTATCGGCTGCTACTCGCTTTACTGTAAAGGTTATTGTGATAACACCAGAGCAGCGTGATCAGAAAACGCAACAAGTAGCGGGACGGCTGTTTGATAGTCTCGAATCTACATGTAGGAGCACACTGACAAAATGATTTTGCCATCTTCTGCGATTTCGCCAATTGCCACTTTGCCATTCTACCTCAGGAGGTTATTGTTTGGCTGTATTTGGCTGACCCTTACTAGGACTAATGTCCACTGAGAGAAGTTGGAGAACAGCCGTTCCTTCTCCACTGTGGAGCCCCGTAACGACCCAATGCATAGACTTTTGGCATTCCCGTTGATATGCATTATGAGGTAGTCTACTGTAACCCCCCCTGTTACATACACAGCTGTGGATTACCAGTCCGGTCGTACAGATATTTATCGCACTGGATACCAAGTAGAGGGGAAATGCGTAAGGTCTATGGTGGGCCCACGAACATCAACCATGTATTGTCCTTCCGCGGAGAAGGTTCCAATCCTCGAAACATGACTTTATCCCCCATATAATCAATGCGTCGTAATCCATCTCCACGACCCGGAATATTGTTTGGCTGAGTCCAGTCAAGTGGTTCATGAACTCTCTTGTGGTATGTACGCGCCACGAGGTCCCGTCGACGGGCCGACCAACTATTGTATTCATCCGGTCTGATGTGTTCTTGAAAGTGCCTCCAGATTGTCTCGAAGACGTCACCACATGTGATGCCGCACACGTTATCCACCAGTATAGAATGAGAAAAAGTCGGTGCGGGGTCGTCTGCGATGTCGGAAATATGCATCCGCGTCACGAGTGGGTGGGTAGCTGGCTGTGCAAGGTCTTGTTCACTGAGCGGGATCGGGTTGGGGCGGCCAGCCATCCACATGATGCCTGTGGGAGGGCGGCCGATGTCAAAACAGAAAGCTGTCTGCCCTGTATACGTATGCTGCAGGAGTGGGTGTAATTGGGGATTTCCGAGAGAGGGTCCCGGTGGTTGAAGCACAAGGGAATTCCGAAGGTGCCGTGCGGGTGATTGTCGTGTGGCGTCAATTGATATTGGAGGGATAAGGTCTGAATAGGGACGTATTAAAAATGGCGTCGATGGGGTGGTCGCCGAACATACCTGAATCGTATCTTCGTACGATATTTGTAGTAGGGGCGTGGCCAACTTGGAAATTGTTCCCTCTCCACATTTCGCCAGGGATGAACGGAAGTGTGTGACTTCCCCTGATTCTTTTCACTTTCCGGAAATCATCGTCGACTGTGTCAAGAATGACATTAATAATAGTCCTGCACACCAGGTGAAGCAAACCGCCATACAAAATAGATCTTTGAAGGACCGCCACAAGCTGGAATACTTCTCTCGACGTTTCTCAGATCTGATTTGTTTCTCTACCAGTTGTTCGTGATGTATCCTTCTGTCTCTCTCTTCTGGAGACTCGTCGTGAAGTAGAGATTTATCCCAAGGAAATCCGTCAAACTTTGGGGTATAAAAGGTCGCGATCGGCGTTGCTCCAACCCATCGCGCTCCAGACGGACTATCACGAGGCCACGGTATTAAAGCACCCATGATTGAAGCGAGGATACGAGTCAGGTAGAGACTGCAACTTATGACAAGGGAAGGTTCTTGGAATTGAAGGGGGATATGGTTTGTTATATGTGCGCTCTGCAGGATCTACAAAGCTCCCGCCACCGACTCACCGCCAATGTACAAACTGGGACTTGTCAACAGCAACATTACTGGTCTTGCGTCGCCTCAAGCACAGGATTCAGGCACGAACAATAGGCATTATACCTGCTTGGTTGGAATCAGTGCAGTTCTTCAATAAACGCATTGTTCTCACCTCTAAGTTTGCGTGATAGTGACTTGAATAATTGTGTCACTAAAACTCTCTTCTACGATGAAAGGCCGCTTGAAGTAAAGTAGGAGGAGGTTACTAGTCTGCAAAGGCGAGACTCGAAGGAGGTTGCCATGCGACCCATGAGTATACAAAGTGACTCACGGTGTTGTTCTTAGTTGTTCTTTGTAGGTCACTGACAGGAGTCAAGGAGGCTGTTACCTTGACAGGCTTGCCAATAATTTGGACAGGTTTCCCAACAGTTCCCAATCTGTCCAGACGGGTCACCACGTACAACAGTACATATCCGCGGGAAAGAGCGAACGCGATGGTTTGTGTTTCCACAACTCACATTTCACTGATTCCGCTGTGGATGTGAGATTCCCTTAGGTGCATTCGTTTCGGCCGCCACTGGATGGGTGTATCCTTCTTGTGGACATGAACTGATGGCTTTCCACGCTCAGCGCCATCCTGTTCAACGTGCTGTGGTGCCAGTACTTATACTATCCTTGGAATGCGACATCGTACCAATAAGCTCCGAAGCGAGTAGCAGCCGCGATGATAAATTCAGATAGTGACCCAGCTCCCTAATGCCGCCGGGTGCCCCCACCACGCAACCTGGCGTCATCCAATCGTCAATTCTGCTCAGGACATATATCTGCGTCTTCTGTCCCTAGATACACGCTCTTCCGGACTTCGCTGACTGCGCTCTCACTTCCAGTGCCATCATGACATCTATCTGGTCATGTTTTGCCAAGGGCAATCATAGTGATATGAACGAACAAGTGTCAGTCAACGACGGTACATCGGTGGAAGAGAGTTTCAACCATCCCGGTGCAGGAGAGATCAGCCCAGAAAGTGGTGAGAGCCCAGGGGGCTTGTCTCTAGAAGAAGGTAGACTTCGCGATTCTGCATTCACGTAAACAGTAAATGATATCGGTGACATTCGTACAGGCTCAGCCGGTGGTCTCGGTAGACATCTTGGTGTGTTCTCGTGTACACTACTCATCGTAGGGCGTATCATTGGAACTGGTATATTTTCTACGCCATCGTCTATCCTCTCCGGTACCGGCTCCGTCGGTGCATCACTAATGCTCTGGGTACTTGGTTTCATACTCTCCTTTTGTGGCCTGTTCATCTGGCTCGAATTCGGCACCATGTTTCCTCGCAGTGGAGGCGAGAAGGTCTATCTGGAGGCGGTGTACACGAAGCCGAAGTACTTTGTGACTGTCATATTCGCAATGAATGCCATTCTGCTTGGGTTCACTGCGAATGGGTGTATCGTATGTACCGGATGTGGGTTATCGGCATGTTATTGACCTGTCTTTGTGCTACTAGGTATTTGCAAGCAAGTACGTTGGTAACGGGAATACAACCGTGGAGTTGGGTTTCTAACTTTTTCATAGCATACTCGTCGCGGCAGGCAAGACCGCAACGACTTGGTCAGAACGTGGCATTGCTCTTGGGGGTAAGGACAATCATCTCACTTAACAATGGCATCGTGCTGCAATATTTACCTTTCTAGTCATCTTTTCCGTTACCCTTCTCCACGGTTTGACGCCCCGCACTGGTGTATACGTGATGAACGTAAGGACTATTTCACACTCTTCGTATACGAGCTAATTCTAAAACAGCTCCTCACAATTTTCAAAATAACGATTCTTTTACTCGTCGTTATATCTGGCTGGGTTGTCTTATCTGGAAAAACCAGCGTCGAGGACCCACATGCCAATTTTCGCGATGCTTTCGGAGGGAGCTCGCACAGTGGCAACGACGTGCGTTACCAATCCAGCTTGCAAGTTGCTTTCAATACCTGATGTGATGACCGACAGTATGCTACAGCGATGTTCAAAGTATTGAATTCCTATTCTGGCTGGTCTAACGTCAATTATGTCCTTAACAATGTCCGTAATCCGGTGCGCACTCTCAAAATTGCAGGTCCACTCGGCCTTGGTATCTGTTCTGTACTATATATCCTTGCGAATATCTCGTACTTTGCTGCGGCGACAAAGGTAAGCACGTGGTTTTTGTGGGAATACTGTGCTTGACATTTATGATGATGGGTATGCGCCGACAGACTGAGATCGAGCACTCGGGGGTCACTGTCGCTGCTCTCTTCTTCAAGAACGTGTTTGGAACGACCGCAGAGCGTGCATTGGCTGTTTTCGTCGCGTTGAGGTATGTCCACTTGCTATCTGTGTTCCTACCGCTCCGTTGTTAAGCATGCAACTGACCCTTCGCAACTTCTTGGCTTACAGTGCACTCGGGGTACGTTATCGTTATGTGATTCCTTTCAATAGTAACATTGATCCGATGTATGCAGGGTGTAATTACCGTTGTAAGAACTACTCTCTAACTCGATGTCTTTGTTTCAGACGTCCAACAGACATTTTCCGCTTCTCGTGTAAACCAAGGTAAAATTTGTCTCGGAATGTTGAGTGTGGTTAGCTCATTGATATCTTCTCGCTTGCAGAGTTGGCAAAAGAGGGTATACCCCTTCCGCTAGGAAACAAGTTCTGGGCATCCAACTGGCCGACTGGGAAATCGCCACTGCCTGGTTTGATCGTTCATTTGATCCCTTCCGTGAGTCTCTTCGGCTTGTTCCGTGGCAACATCTGATGCTGTGCCCAGGTTATTGTTATCATCGCTCCTCCGATGGCAGTTGCATACCCATTCATCCTTGATGTCGAAGGGTACCCTGCGCAGATCATCAACTTTTTCATCGTTATTGTAAGTCATTGCATACACACAACACACATTCCTTTGCCTCAGTTATAATAGGGACTTTTCTGGCTACGCTGGAAGAAGCCAGATCTTCATAGGCCGTTCAAAGGTTGGCCCTCCATACGCTTAAAGCAGGGTTTGATGCTGACCCAGTCCCAGTATGGTGGCCTCTCGCTGTGTTCTATCTGGTTGCAGCCGTTTTCCGTGAGTGGTGTTTCAGAACTCAGTGACAATGCACTCACACATCTTGTAGTGATGATCGCACCATACCTACCACCCACGAATGGTGTTGGTGATACCCCACCCTTACCATACTACTTGTACGTCATTCTTGTCGAGCCAATGAGCTACGTTTGGACTGAGCGACACTGCTAGGTACTGTTTTGTTGGCATCGGGGTCTTGCTCTTCGGTGTGCTGTACTGGGCTGGATGGCGGATTATTCTCCCCCGTGTTTTCGGGTATGAGCTCGTGCCGAGGAAAGAAACACTGGGTGACGGGACTGTTCTTACGACGGTACGTCCTCGATTGGATATCTGTTTTTGAGGTCTACAATCCTGAGTCTGCCATTTGTTAGTTCTCGAACAAAAAGGTGGATTGAGTGTATTTGATAAGTAGGTTTGTATTGTTACTAGAACAAAGCTGTCGGAGATGGCAGGCACCTTGTTTACATACATGCCCATGATATATCTCTAAAACTGACCTCCTTGGCACATGCTGGCAATCTGAATGACTGTGCCATAAATTTCTTCGCCTTGTTAATAGAGAGCTGGTACACTTGTGAAGTGGTCTGCGAACTACGGCTTTTTCCACAGCGGAGCTTTGTTGTAGGCAGTTGCGCGGATGTCATTTTCCACGCGCACTGGTGACCTTGTAAACAAGGTGATGATAGGCTCGGAAAACGAGATTGAAGTTCTCTGTCGGTTCGCTGGTATGCAAGTGATACTCAACTGAGATACCATCAGTATTGTCACGCTCTCAATATGTTTAGTAGGCTTATGGAAGAGATCGGTTAGGAGCATGTTGTATGGGCCACTAGTAGTATTCCGTCTCGTCAGTCATGAAGGGATAGATAAGCTCAAATTGTTCAACGATTATCTCTGACCAAGGCATATCTGCAATAATTAGGATGGCGAACCACATGAAATAAAACAACTCTACCTGTCTGATGGTGGGCAAAAATAAAACATAACAGTTGAATTGGCGAGGGAAAACATACTAAGCCCACTACAAGGCAGCGGCGAGGGCCCAGGCGGCGAAACGAGCGCACGCGTATACTTTGGTGGCACGAGACCGCGTGCAGGCGACGCGAACGGTCCTGGAAATGAAATAGATGGGTCGAATGGCCAAGCGGATATTATTCGAGAAAGCTGACAGAGCTCCGGACGCGTCGAACAGCGCTGAAACAGCCGATATGGGCCACGATGATGGTGCGGACACATACCTGGGAATTGGAGATGCGGGAGGCGGCGCTGAGGTGACAGACGGCAGCGGGGGCCATGCAGACGTGTCGAGCGGGCACAGGGACGCGCCAAGCGTTGAAATTGACGGAATACGGCTGCAAATGCACCGGATGCGCTGCGAGAAGAAAACATCGCCGAACTTACCTATTGAGGCAGCATTCAGATCCATGGTTGAATGTCGCAGACCAGAGGGTGGGTACCACGAAAAGTGGAGGCGAGGTGGCAGGTGCAGGTGAGGATGATCGGACTGAATATTCGCCTGCTTGAGATGGAATTTTGAGAATGACAACTCTGTTTCCTGCGATCTTCTGACGACCAAAAAAAGGATAGCAAATATGAACATTCTGCCTGCCAGTAAGTACCAGAAATCTTATCACAACGAGTTCGGTGACTGAGAGGATGCAGCGGAGTTGCAAAACACATGTCACTCCCACGAGGCTCAACGTCTTTCTCTTCTGGCCACGATAATGGTGGAGTTAATTGGAAGATATAATCGGTGGTTTCCAGGAATTTAGGCAACTGACTTGGCCGGTTCTTGCGCATTTGAAGCAACCAGTTCTGGTGATGTCGCCGACCGGGATGGATGGCTCACGGCTCAGTATGTAATTCCATATTTCCCATTGCTTGGAAATGACCACAGGGTGTTTTATCACACATTTTTATTCGTCTACAATCATATCAATCTGTGCGCGCCATCGCTATATCGTTATGGAGAAGCCCTAAGCCTTCTCATGTCCCTGCTGCGCATGATCAAATGATGATACGAAATCATTGGCATAAGTTGGTGCGTGGCACGCTATCGATGAACGTGAACCAATTCCGACTGTATGGCCGTGACATGCGCAGATGCTGGAGGCACCAAAGCACAACAAAAATGTTTTATGTGCTCGATCACCCTGGTCCTGACGATGAAAATAAGACTCAGACTGTGAACACAACGTCCGGTAAAGAACCATACTCATACATACTTGCCTTCTTCAAAGTGCTTCTTACTCCAAACTTGTCTTGGGTGTCTCCCTGTAAGGAATTAATGTCAGATCAACACCGGGACAATGGTACGAGTAGAAATGAGGTTCTGCCCGCGTGTGTTGGTGCCATTGACTTCCCCAAAGCCCGGCCCCTCGTTTTTGGGGTATAAGAGACGATGCAGAGTGGATCAGTTTACTCTAAGCTCTGTCATGCAAACCGCCCAGTTTTCGTCGAGAACTTCTAGAAGGAACACTCCTTCACTTAGTAGTGTCCCTATTCCATCGCCTAAATCCTTTACTTCTGATCAGCAGAGGATGATGCCCAGTTTTGGCAGAACCAGGACTCCGAATTCCGGATATCTGAAGCAAACGGACGAGTGGCTGATGGCTGCGCAAGAAAGCACGGAGAATTTCAAGACATATGGTTCCCGACTTCCTGTCGTTTGGGTTGGTGAACTGGCATATTTGGATCTTTTCCGAACTGACATCATTTTATAGGTGAATACTGAGGGCAACCGTATTCCGCCCAGTGCCGTCCCGTTCGCCGAGGATGTCAACGGGCCACTCTATATTGCTCGTGCATTCTTAGAAGTACATGTTCTCTGTTCTATGTGTGTATGTTGTTAATCACTTTTTTGCATTGTAGGGAGACCTTTGTGAGTGTTACTTTTGATCTATTATTATCGAGTAACATTAACCCGAATAGACCTCGGAAGAGCTGGACTCCAGCTCCCGGGAGGTGTGTTCACATATGCTGGAAAAGAACACATTGTACGCACCCAATATGTGTTTATATTAGCTGGGATTTCTGACATGGTCGTTTATTTTGATAGGTGTCGAAATACGAGATTCTTGTCTTCTGCGCCTCTCTACTGCACTGGGACTTTACATCCCTGGAAGCAAATGGTGTTCTTCAGCAGGGAACTGTGGTTCTAGCTCAGCAATCCCGACTAAATCAAAACAGCGAACAAGCCCTCCACTCAAACGTTCACCTGGAGTCTTTTAATACAAATCTTCGTCTCACTGATATTCTGCGCTATGTCCCTGATGAAAATCGCATCGATGTTGTTATGAAAAAGTTAGAGTAAGTGTCCCTATTCTGACAAATGCGGGTCTTAATATAATTGGTACGGCACAGAGAAATCAAGACAGTCATTCTAGTCGATGATTCTATTTCGGTGACTTCATTTGTTCCTCTTTATGATTTTTACTGAATGGCAATATTTTCTAGATGACAGAAGGAAACCTCTGGATACAGGCTCTAGAAGCTATCGGAGGTATAGTTGACATTGCCAATCGTGATGGCGCCCGTGGGGTCGATCTGCATTTCATGCATCATGACGGATTTGGGGAAACTGTGCACGTGAGCGTTAACTCTGACCTCGTGTAATTGGTCCGGGTTTCACTGATACATTGTGATATCAGTCGAGAGATGACGTTGTAAGGCTGTTTGGTGTAGTCCAGCCCGATGGTGGGTGTTAATTTTCCGTGCGGAAAATTTCGTATTGCTAACCCCTGGCAGGCTATGATATTCCGACAGGTACGAAGCTCGCCCAGATCGTCGAGCACTACTTGCCTTTGATCGAGGCCAGAGCGTCCACACATGGGCCAATCACTATCATTGTGATCATTAATAGTGTAACAAGTACGTGCGATTTTCCAAGGCCCGGCCCTTGTATATTTATCTCCTTGTATCAACGATTATATCAGCTGATTACGATGTACTCGTGCAATGCACCGTCGACACAGCCCTGCGTCTGGAACGCAGTGGCGTGAAAGAAGAAATGTTTAGCATTCAATTCGTACAGATTGGTAAGGACGTGGCTGCAGCAGAGTCGCTTCGTGCACTAGGTTTTGGCATCGAGGACACTCACAAGATCAGGGTATGTACTAACAGTCTTGTAGATCAACCAAACCCATTTCAATCCCATCACCAGAATATCGTGACTGCGACCCCCTTCAGCCCTGGTCAGGGTGTTTTCGATACGGAGTATATACTCAAGATTCTCTTGGGTGGCATTCGTAAAGACACTGAAAGGATACCGAACTACAACGTTCAGCCCACATTTCCATCTCCAGGACTGGGATCCGGACAGACTTCTGAAGGGTTTTTAGCGCCAGCCCCATTTGAGGAGGCATTTTTGCCCGGGTTGGATAGTCCATCCTTGGCCCCGACCCCCGAGCCGACACGTGGATCTACTCCGCTTACTCAGCCGCTGAGGCGAGGGCTACAAGACAATAGATTGTCGTTCTCGGATCAGGTGCCGCCTCTCGTTCCGACCCCCCATTCCAGTGGTAGTCTGCAAGATGGTTCAGGTGGTTACCTCAGAGAAACCGCCCTAAAAGCGCTGGCGTAAGTTTATCTTCACCACACATCCACTAGTGATTGACGGCAAGGACACGTAGAGAAAACAAGACTGTTATCTTGATCGAAGACTCAATGTCGGTATGTATATCGTGAAGGTCCATGGTTTTGCGCATGGCTGGATCTTCTAATAACTTGTTAGATGACTGAAGGGGGTCTATGGCGGCAGGCTAAAGAAGCTGTCGGAGGGCTTGTCGATATTGCTAGCCACCATGATAACAAAGGAATCGACTTGCATCTCATGCACCACCACGGAATTTATAGAAATTTGCAGGTGAATATCGGTTTGAGATTGGTTTAGTGACCCAGCCTTGACTGACATTTCACTTCCAGTCCAGAGACGATGTTACGAACGCATTTGATCAGGTTCGGCCCATGGGTATGCAGTAATGTTCAATCTTAGTGCCTTCCTTGATTGAGCTTGTTAGGGAAAAACACTCCGACTGGCGCAAGACTTGCACAGCTCATCGAGTACTATTTGCCCTTCATCGAATCTAAGGAATCCATACATGAGCCGATAACTATCATGGTACTCACAAATGGTGAAGCGTGTACGTCTATCTGTAGGATCCTGTGTTCATCTACATACTCACCTTCACCGGCCTTTAGCCGATTACGATATACTTGTTCGGTGTATTGTCGAGACAGCCCATCGTCTTGAACGTAGTGGTGTAAAGGAAGATAGGTTTGGCATTCAGTTCGTACAGATTGGTAGGGATGCGGGTGCAGCCCAAGCACTTCGCGCACTAGATCTTGATCTCGAGAGGACATACAAAATCAGGGTACGTGACGACATCACCTTGACCTATGGATGGAGTAACACCGCCCCTAGAACATTGTGCATTCAAGCCTATTCGATCCCGAGCGAAGTGTATTCAATACTGAATACTTGCTCAACAATTTCGTCCGAAGCATTCACAGGGCTCTGGACGATGACGTACCTTATCCCAAATTCCCGCAACCGTTAGTGTCGCGCAGTATAGGACGCCCGCAAGGCAATCTATCTCGGAAAACGATATCGGCCAATCCAGCTTGGATTCCTCCCCGCGACACGCAGAAAGGAGATGATGTGATTCTTGGGCAGGAGCAGGACATGGAACGACATCATGAACAAGTTTCCTCCCCGGTTGGTCTGCCCAAACCAGCCTGGATTCCTCCTCGCGTCACCGAGCAACAGGGAATTTCGATTTTTATGGAACAGCAGGAGCAACAGCAAGAAAAAGAGGCTCCGTGTTCAGTTGTTCAGGCCACCGTACCCTCGATTCCTCCCCACGTCACCCAGAAACAAAAAACTTCGATTTATATGGACCAGCAGATGCAGGAACAACCCCGAGAACAAGTTGCGTCTTCAGGTAATCCGGCCAATCGGGCCTTGTTCCCTCCGCATGTTACCCGAAAAGTTCCCCGCATCACATTGAGACAAGATACTTTGACTCTTAACAAGCAGCAAAAACAGGAGCGACCCCAAGAACAAGACTCATCTTTGGGTGATCGGACTAGTTCAGATCTGATTTCTCCTCGCGCCACTGAGAAACTAGGAACTCCGATTTTTGAGGAACAGCAGAGGCAGGATCAACGCCTTGAACAGGTTTCGTCTTCAATTAGTCAGGCCAGCCCAAGCTTGGTCTCCCGTATCACTCAGAAACCAGGAACTTCAATTCGTACGAAACAGCATATACAAGAACGATCACACGAAGCAGCTCCGTCTTCGGTTGTTCACGCCAGTCCAGCTTGGGTTCCTTCCCAAGTCACCCAGAAACCAGGAGACCTGATGCCGACAGTGCAGCAGAAGCAGGGCCAACCCCATGAAGTTTCGCTTTCGGTTGTCCAAGCTGATGGAACCTTGATTTCTCCAAGTGCTACCCAGAAAAGCGCTTCAGTTCATAAGCAACAGCAAAAGCACGAACGACCGCATGGACAAGTTTCGTCTTCGCATGTTACTGGCATTTCCATCTCAAGTACGAGCCCCCCCTTTATTATTCAAGATCACCGCAGAGAACTTGCTGTAAAAATGCTGTCGTAAGTTCTTTCCTTAGCCAAATGAAATATCTTTGATTGTCGCGATTCGAAGAGAAACCAAGATAGTATTTCTTGTTGATGAATTGCTTTCTGTAAGTATGTCAGTCCTTTTTCCATCACTATTTCTCAATTCAAACATAGACGACGGAAGGGAACCTCTTCCTCCGGGCTCGGGAAGCTATCGCGGGATTTGTTGAAATTTCCGCCAATCATCTTCTTGTGGGTGTCGACATCCATTTGGTGCACCAAAATGTATTTGCAGAAAACATACTCGTGAGCCGAATTCGTTACCGTACCACTAGCACAAGTAACGTTTCATCACCAGTCGGTAGATGATCTTGCGAAAATATTCGCTGAGGTCGAGGTCAATGGTGTGTGGTCATGCCGGATTCCACGCCCCTCATCTTGAAGATTTAGCAGGCACAGAGGCTCCGACAGGCTTAAGACTTGCTCAGGTCATTGAGCACTATTTGCCTCTAATCGAATCCAAGTGGTCTACGCATCCGCCAATAACAGTCATCGTGATGTCAGGCAGTGTTCCAAGTATGTGAAGTTCGTCGGGACCAAGTGGCTACTTCCTCACAAATCCATTGATAACGTAGCCGACCCCGACACGCTTGTAAAATCCATCGTCGGCGCTGCCCAACATCTCGACAAGTGCGGTGTGCGACCAGATGTATTTGGTATCCAATTCATTCAGATGGGTATGGAAGAGGTTTCGAAGAGTGTACTTCGCATCTTAGGTGATGACTTT
>Ga0307516_10004147_pt1 | contig 18071 bp, 29 predicted proteins | sample 19_EM_MG_FD_203310 | JGI IMG/M metagenome (GOLD analysis project Ga0307516, IMG submission 203310) | Populus trichocarpa ectomycorrhiza microbial communities from riparian zone in the Pacific Northwest, United States - 19_EM | ecosystem: Host-associated > Plants > Roots > Unclassified | place... | reverse complement strand
GAGGTTGGGACGGAACAGGACGATAAGATATTGATGTATAGGGACCGGTTCGAGTCGATTATCAAGACCGATGGAGAGGATTCGGGTGGTGGGACTGGGTATTCGCAACGCTCTCTCTCTTCTTCAAACCCTCCTTTCTCCCCTCATCCTCCCCCTCAAGTTCTTGTAACTGGCGTGCCGGGTGCCGTGGATGAGAAGCAGCAGGCGTGGCGGAACGAGAAGGCGATAAATGGGATGGTTTAATGTTGTGGGCATTCATGTTCTTCTTTCTCTTCTCTCCATATGGGGTTTCGGACCGGGTACGGTCTCTAGGCTTATATTCTTGCACTCAGCTCATGCACCCTTCCCCGGCGTTTATTCTACGGTGCATCTCACTCTCTTAGATTTTTCTCACACGTTCTCTCACTTTGCATTTTTCGTGGCGTTATTCACTGTAATTACGACCCTACATTGTAAGCATTTATACCACGTCACTCGTTGCATCCCACATATGCACACCTCACCGCAACGAGCTTGGAGGAGTGGTCAGCGTCACGTCTGGGTTAGGAGCGGCTACGCTGTGTCGGGCCGTGGGACTGCCGTACTAACGAACGCTCTCAGATACGCCTCGACCACACTTGATGTGGCGTTGAATTCTATCAGCCTCACACAGATTCGACAAGGCAAAAAGTTCGTTGTGTTTAGTGATTTTGTTGCAGTCATACAGGAACTTAAAACGAGGGTATCATTGAACGAGTGTATGGGCAAATATTGCCTTTGGAGGGGCAACACCTTAATGTCCGACGTTTGACCCCCAGAGCCCACAGCCTCGATCATTCCAAACAAACCCACAGTGCGGGTCGTTTAGGAGAGGCCACGGTAGGTGGCGATCTGGGACTTGAGACGGGTGCATTGTCCAGGGGTAAAATTGGTCATGCAGGTGTCATCGGTGTAGTCCATGAAGTTGTGGAAACTGTCGACCATTTGAGTCAGTACGTCACTCTCGAGAGTTGTCGCCTAGGGGGCTTACGGATCCTCTAATCCACCGGGGCAGCTCTTGCTCGTAGCGGGGCAGCCAAAGACAGAACGTTGCTCAGGAGCGGTGTCGTCAACGTAGTCACCTGGGGGGGCGCACCCGCCCTGGAAGGTGTGGTACAATCCGACCCAGTGTCTAATAGGGATCATCCCGTGATCAGTTCAATTCCGTCCACGTGAACGCAGAGAGTTTATTCCCTACCCGGCTTCGTGGGTGAGAGTCCTGCCCTTGTCGTAGGGGGCCTTGGTACCGCCGGGGACGGAGGAATAGAGGATAACGACACCGTCGTCCTTGGGACTCACGGAGTAGTCGACCGGGAAGGTGGAATATCCCAAGAGTCCATCAACGTCACCAGCGGCGAACCCAACGGAGTAGATGTTGAGAGCGTTGGCATCACCCTTCCTCAACTGGGTCTTCATCGTGGTCTGGAGGGGGCTGAGGAGACGAGTGTTAGCGGCTGTGGGAAGAAAGCGAGCGATTCCATGGGGCGAGTGTACTTGCCTATCGGGACCGACTGAATCGAACCACTCGCCATTGGGGGTCCTGTCGGTACCAGCGAGGTTGAAGCTGATGCCGCACGAGGCGTAGTCGGCGTTCATGACATCGATGGAGGCCGCGATCTGAGAGTCAGGGATGAATCCACCAGCAAGGTCCGTGGTCTTGTGGATAACATGCCCTGTAAGACAAACCGGTGTTGGTTTCACCACGGCGAAAGAAACGCGAGGGAATCTAGCGTACAGTAGACGGGGATGGAGGCAACGGCAGCTCCGGCATCAGAGTTGACTTTGTTCTTGCTGAAGTGGGCTTCGGCCTGGGCCATGAACTCTGGGGTAGGGTTTGTACCGCATCCCCTACCGACCGTGATGTTGGCCCGGTTGGAAAGGGGGCCAGCGGCCACAAGGGAAGAACCCAAGGCGAGGAAAAAGGAGAGTGTAGCTGCCGACAACATGTTATTCGTCCGTTGACCGAGAGGAGAGAACCGAGGCTGGTTACTGAGGACTCGGCATTCTGGCCGCTGGGGCTTATATACGCCAGGAGAGTCGAGAGTCGGTGTTCGTGGGATAGGGGGAGGTCATGCGTGCGAAGATAATCAAAGAAGGCAGTTCGTCCCATGCGCAACACCATCAAGGACGCACATGTTTCCAGAGCGGGGTGGTTCGAGAGGACGGATCCCTTTGTGGCCCCCGAATGGATGCCGAGGGGTCCGAATGAGGTCAGGAACCAATGGCCGAACCAGGAGCACCGTCAGGGAAGAGTGGTGGCTCGGGTGGCCGCGTAAGGCTGAGTCCGTAGATTGTGGCGTGAGGGAGACTCAGAGAGTCGAGGATCGGTGTTTCCTCAGCCGGGGCGGATCATTTTTGGGAGGAAGAGATGGTGTGTCCGCGAGGCTCAGGGAGCCATAATTAGACTCTTGAGGCTTGGCATATGTTCCACGTCGGTTGCACTTCTGTTTGGTGACGTTCCGTTCGTGGTGCCTAGCTGGCCGAATATACACCCCTCCGAGAGATGACGCTTCACGATTGGGTAGAGTGTTAAACGTTAACCTATGACAGCTCCTCAGCATCTGGAGCATAGGAGGTAGATCATGGCACGCACCTTCTTTCCTTTCGGTTATCAGCCAGAGGCCAGCAACGGCAATCTGCCAATCAGCGCCTTTGGTTCTTTCTGATTACTCACCGAGAGTCGGGCACGCGGACCCTAGAATTCAGTCGAGATATGGAGGTGCAAGGCACGATGTGTGGGGTTGGAGGAGCGGTTGTCTCGTTCGATAATAGATTAGGGGCAACCTAGGGTCGCTCTGGCAATCAACTTCGCAGGGCGAACGGAACGCCCCGTTGATAGGTCAGTGTGTGACGGAGAGAGGCGGGGTGCGCGCTATCCGTGCCCGTACTCGCAGCGAACGGCGCTGTGGATGCATCCAACTCGAAGGAGGCAAACCAAGCCATGGTCGATCGTGGACTCCAGCGGGGGGAAACGCCAGCTCGGGCCGCCAAGCGCAGGATCAGTTCGCGTCTATCCGGTTCCTCTTTTTCACGACACGCTTTCTATTCGAGTGCAAGCAGAGCTGCCGGCGAGAGGGAGAAACGGCGGTTCCGAAGGACCAAGAGGACCAGCAGGATTCACTCGGAGGCCTCGAATGTCGTCGAATCTCAAACGCAAAGGCGGAGGTGGTGGCGGCGGGGGAGACCCGGGCTGGAACCCCACCCGTGTTCTTCTCCACCCTTCGCAAATCCCGCACTCCCACTACACAACGAGCACACGAGCGTCGGCGTCGTCGAGCGGGTTCACGGAGCCCTACCAAGATTACGAGGATTACGCCTCCGAATATGACGACCAACATTCCGCACCACATTCCGTTGCAAACTCAAGAAGAGCCAGCTTGAATCTCTCTCAGACGAGGTGTCGCTCACGGCCTACCACACCTCCCGTCGGACATGGAAGGAACGATAGCGATTATGGGTATGGGATTGACCTTGGAGGAGGGCTCAGTTCGAGTTCTAGCTCGAGCTCGTTGGCCGGGCTTCCAATGATCAGTCACGAGAGGTTGGGCCGGAGTGGGCTGAGGAGGATTGACGTGAACAGGCTCCAGTCGAGGAGGCGGAAGGACGTGAACATCTGGAAGCTGCTCTTGCGCGTTCTCGGTGGACTCGGCTTGGCTTGGGTCGTATTTGGGCTGGTGAGGATCGGTGCGTCGCAAGTGAGGATTATTTATAGCCATTGGGTGCGTTCTCCCTATCCATCCCAGCTACGGACCATGGATGATGTCGCTAACACAATCATGACTATATGCGCCCGTGTTTGCTGGATGGCCGCCCAGATGCACATCCCAGTCGAACTCCTCGACCTTTGCGAAGACGCCCAATGGACGTATCGTCAACCAACCCTCCTTACCGCCGACCCGTCGATAGAAACACCGTCCATCAACCAGGTTCACTCCGCATCAACCTTCTTTGAAATACCAGCTGGTGAACCACTCTACCTGCTTTCCCAAGGCAACTTTTCCTACGGCACCGTCGAGTTCCTTCCCGTTACCTCTGAGTCTGCTACCTCACAGGACCCCGAGCGGAGTGAGAACGGCCAAGGCGGCGTAATGGGGGTCGGGGAGCAGAAGATAAGGGTCGAAGTTGATGCAAATTATAGGGATCCATCCGTCTTTGATTGGGCGAGGGTGTGTATGATTGGCAGCGAGAGGGCGGTGGATGGGACACAGAGCACTGGTGGGAAGCCTACGATGGCCTCGATGCTGAGTCAAGTTGGTGTGATGGTTTGGGTGAGTTCAACCACGTCTCTCCACCCTCATCACTTCTGATCGTCCCCCACTTTGCAGACTCCAGAGACCAGCGTTGTCACACCCAAGGAGTATCAGCTTCATTTGAGGATCAAGGTTTATGTCCCTCCAATGCTCGCGTCTCAGCATGGAGGCAAGAGGACGTGGTTACCCTCGATCATCACCGACCTCCCAACGTTCGAACATCGGATAGGAGACCTCGCGCCCACCGTTGAATTCCACAAATTTAGCGCGAGGACACAGAAGAGCATTCAGGTCAAGGTAAATCTTGTCAAATCCGTGTGCACACTTTCATCTTTGACCACTCTTTACAGAGCCTGAAAGCCGAGTCGATTTTCTTGCAAACCGTGAATAAGACCGTCCACGGTGTGATGGAAGCCTGGTCCTCGATTCATGTGGAAACTTTAAATGCGGGTTTGGATGTGAATGCAACATTGACTCCTGCACCGGCGCATCTCCATGCGGGGTACACTGAGTTGTTCTTGAGGACCTCCAATGCGTGAGTTTTTGCCCAATTTTCGGAGCATATGTCCAGCAACTGATCGTAATCCCCTAGGCCGTTGAAGTCGAGTGTGATTCTGCACGCTGACCCACGAACACCCGCCCAAAACGTATTCAAAGTTACCACCAGGACCTCGAACGGCCCCCTTGTTGTCGTCTTCCCTCCCACCTCCCCGTCTACGCATACCACCAGATCAGTGGATAGTCCCTACCTCGATTCACACACCTCAGAACACGACCCGTCCAACCCTCGGCCACAGTCTGAGCTGACGTCAATCGTTTCTTCGAGGGCCGCGAAGAACTCTTCGATCCTTCCGGGAGGTCCCAGTTCTGGCAGCGAGAAGGACGCAGGGTCCGGTTCAACGGTTCTAGCTTCCTCCAGAAATGACATTGTTTCAGCTTCCTCCTTTTCCTCCCCCCACTTCCCATCGCGGCCGATCCTAAGGTTCGACGGACAGACGACGCACGGACCCATTTATGTTGACCTCCCACCACCATTTGAGGGATACTTTGCCCTGCGGACATCAGACAGGCATCAACCCCGCGTGTTCGTCAAGAGGCCGACAGATGGGTCCAATGTGACCATCGAGAACATCGACGGAGTAGACCTGGTTAGGGAAGTGACTGCTGAGGTTTTGGAGGGTGGGGATGTAATTAAGGGGATCATGCGGCTGGTCCCCGCTGGATCCGATGAGCCGACGGACGTCCGCATGTCACCTGGGGATGAGGGGCAGTTGCCGACGCCCAACGTCCCCTCGAGCGGGGGCAAATTAGATGATGGGGCCTTGAGCGTTCCCGTCGCCTGGGCGAACCTGTGGACTACGAACCACCGCGTCGAGCTGTGGGTTTGATCGGTTTTCACTTCCACCGAGCTACGTGGATTGGGTGTTTGTAGGACACTTTTCTTGTTGTACTATACCAATATGATACATACACCCGTTTGGGCTCGTGCACACAGTTAACGACACCCACGCGTACTGTGGGATGTGGAAAAAGTTTCACAAGTGCCCGCTGATCCAATATTTACAACACAAAAATTAGTGGGGATGTAGGTGGTTACGCCATGGATACCACTGCGTCCGCGACGAGCTGTCGTGCTTTCTCAGAACGGTAGGTGATCGAGCATTTGAATGGTTTCGTGTGCCTAGGCGGAAGGGCCAAGTTAGGCAACGCGAGAACCTTATCCATGGGGACCCATACCTAATGGCTCCAGATTCAAACTCCCCAGCGGGCGTTATGGGGTTTCCGTGCTCGTCCAAAGCCTTTCGAATGTCCATCGTGGCAATGGTATTTGCCATGACCAACCAGAGGTTGGCTTCGGCGAATGCTTTGCCCGGACACGCTCTTCGACCGAACCCCCACACCGAATCCACGTGTCGGAGGACTTCTGGTTTGGACGGATTTACGAAACGGTCTGGATCAAAGACTTCCGGATCTGGATACACATCTTGGTTTCGCGTGTAACCCCTTGTAACAAAGAACGTCAAGTTGAAAGTAATGGGAGATTGGGGTGCGGGAAGGACGAGGAGTTGGGTGAACACTCACCAGACATTGTAGAACATCGTCGAACCCCCAGGGAGAAGGTATCCCTCGTAGGTATCATTCTGGGTGAGACTGTGTGGGACTCCTGAAAGCGTCGTTGGGCGTTTTCTGGAATACGATGGTGATTGGGGGGATTATAGCGCACCTAAAGGTGTGGGAACGCCCCATCTCCAGGGAAACAATTCAGCCAAAGGTCCCCAGATGAGTTACGGATGCCGCTCACCTCAAAACCTCCTTGAGCACACAAGTGACATACGGGATGGCCTCTCGGTCCTCGATATCCACCAACCGATCAGTTCCAACCACCAGGTCGATAGCTTTCCTTGCCTTCTCGTACGCATCCGGGAACAGCGTCACAGCGAGGAAAAACGCTTCGAGTACGGCTGTGCTCTAAAAGTGGAAGAATCCGCGTCCGATTATGTCACTTTTTCTTTGGGACCTGCGGATCACTTACGGTATCGCTTCCGCCTGTCACCATCAGGGTCGAGGGCCAGAATCGAGTGTGATTATTCGGTGCCGACAGGCGCTGTATGGGTCACTTACCTCCGTATAGCGCGCCACAAATATGTTTCACGTCGTCGTAGTCAAGCGTTTCCCCTGATACCTTCTTGCCATTTTGGACAGCTGCCAAAAGGTCCTGGGCCAGAGATGGAAGGGCAGCCCCACCCGCCTAAAAACCGATGTGAATCAGAACGTGAGGGAACCTTGAAAAAAAAAGGTGGCACGATTTGCTTTTCAGCCCAACTCATCGGCCAAGTGAATAGTTTCTCCACGAGGGTCCTGGTGTAAGCGGCGTGCCGCTGATAAAAAGAGAATGGCATCCACGTTGGCCAATATTTCACTTGCGTTTGGTAACGTTTACGTTTGAGCCATGGACCCAAATAGATGTGAAATGGTCCTCACGGATAGGTATGATATCGCATAGTGTGGCCCCAGGTGAGCCGTAGCGGAGCGATTCGACAGCAGTTTCGTCGGCGAGGTGGATGAACGAATCATCTGCGCTCTCGACTATGTAGCCGTACGTTATCTCCAATATCATTGAAGCGGCTGGATGGAAAAAGGGTATTCAATCGCGACCGACTGAAACGAGTAGAAGGTTCTAACCGAATCTATGTGGGGTTCCAGCCTAGAAAACCTCGATCGACGGAGTGTGGCTTACCTTTTTATATGGTCCGCAAGCTTCTCTGGGGTTCTACCCAGGTCCGCGAGAAACGTGTATACGACTCGCTTCTGCATGCCGGTGTAATCGTCAAGAGAACGGGAGTTGAATCTCTCTTGAATAATCCTCCGGTGTTTTCTCCAACGCGGCCCCGGATGCATCTGAGAGATGATGGCCCCCCACCCCATCCTGTGTCAGGGATTTCGTGAGTGTCGTCGATATACGGAGGGTGGGCGTGGAGAGCTAACGTACATTTCCGAGAAGGTGACCAGCCTTGGTCGGCTTGAGTACATCAAACCGCGCTGGTCAAGCAGTTCGCGGGCGGCGTCGAATGAGTTCAGGACCACAAGGTTCTGTCCGAGCACCGACGCGTGGGTTATCGGACCTGCGACGAAAGGTCAGAACATTGGAGCTGACTCCCTCCGTTACCCATGAGGGGGGCTCACCGTATTCTTTACCCCACTCGTGGAATACATATTCAAGGCTTCCCGTCCCCATTTGCCGAAGATTTCCTATAACTGGATCAGGGGAGGGCCCGGGGGGGTACGAAGTGTGTCGAGAGCGCCGGGTGAATAGCCAGGTGGAGACGCCCACCCCAAGAGCTCCTGCGATAAGCAGAGGAGAGAGGTCCGGCGGGGCCAATTTCATGTCGGTGGGGAGGATCAACATTGCTTCTGTCGAAGGAGGGAGCTGGGTTTAAATGCGATTGAGGGTCGACAATCTTGTGGGTGCTCGTTGATGTTCCAGGACGGTCTGGTTATTAGTACGTAAGATCCAGGAGATCAGATATTTTAGGTCTTCTGCAAGGACGCCGTATTCAATACGATGTGAAGCGATTACTTCAAAATGGGTCCCGCGCGGCCGGAGGAAGCATGAAGTCACAATCAAATCGCCACGAGTTACTGATGTGATTGGAGGAAGGGAGGTGGGCCGACAGGAAGGGCTCACAAGGACAAAAAAGTAATGGCTGAGCCGACCACTGAATAAAGCTTTCACGGACTCGGTTTACGCCACCCATCGAAACGTTATTCAGGCGAGCCCGTAAATCGCGGCAAACTCGTCATCCCCCTCGCCTCGAGCACTGAACTCCATAATATTTCGGTTGAACTCGGCGTATTCCTTGCCCACGAGGTGAATCAAGAAGGCGTACGCCATATCGATACCTACAACATACGGCGGCCGTTAGCGTGGGGTGCGGCAGGTCGAGTGATTTGTGTACACGGACCTGCAGTCACTCCGGAACTCGTCCAAACATTCCCATCAACTACCCAACGAGCTTTAGGAACCCAGTTGATGTTCTTGCTCGAGTTCTCCTACGGATGGTAAGTAGCTGTCTGGCCTTGAGGTGCGAGATACAAAGACATACGACGCAGAATTTGTAGGCGGCTTTGTTGGTTGTCGCCTTCTTCCCATCGAGCAATCCGGCACGACCGAGCGAGAACGCGCCAGTGCAGACAGACATGATGTACTTGGCTCCTGGCGCTTGGTCCTTGAGGAACTTGTCCATAGAAGGCGTAAGTGGGATGAGTGGACCTGATTCAAGAGACACCAAAGCCTCGGATTTCAGCACTCAGCAGTCACCTCGATCAAACGCTCTACACTTACCACCAGGAACGAAAATGATATCATACTGGCCGAGGCCTTCGTCGTCGTAGGTCTTGTCGGCATAGACCGGGGGACCTGCGGTCACGACCACGGGATCCTTCGAGCCAGAGAAATAAGTTGGCTCTATGCGGACCGCCGGGTCGAGCTTTTGGGGTAAGATCCCTGACTGGTTCAAAGCGTCGATATTTTTTTGGACGAGGAGACCCAGGACCTCCATCGGGCCGATAAAGTCGAGAGAGGTCGAATAAGGAACCAGACAAATCGCCATCTTGAGAGTCCGAGGAGAGGTCATGTTTGGCAGAGGTACAGAGGTAGATCTTGAGTCAGAACGTGCCAGGGGGTGCTTTGGCGGATGGCGTGTCCTTAAGTAGATCCTCAGAGAATGTACAGCGCGTCATGAAACCGAACTTTAGGCACGCAGCGGAGTGGGTTCCGCGCATGCCGACACGCCAGGTGGACGCATACGCACGAAAGCCGACGTGCCAGATGGACGCGTACGCACGAAACACAGATGCGTCCCGATGGGAAAGGAAGGTTCCGGTATACGGCAGGACGTCATGGCGATATTGAACCAAAAAAGCTGCGGATTGAGAAGTGGCACGAGCGAGTGGCTACGTGTGAGATCCCGTGGTGCAATGATTGTGGAAGTTGAGGAGGTGGGATTTCAAATTGGGGATCGCAGTTTTTCCGTTTACACCTGCCTGGTTCCTACTTCATGGCGTTCTGAGATACTCTCTGCACCCACGCAATGCCTCAGACTCTCCAAGTCCTGCTACTCTTGGCTTCCCACTGGCGCCCTTCCCACGCAACGCCCTTCGGACATACCCGGACCGCAAAGGCCACCCAGATAATCGGCACGGTCCCTTTGTGTGTTTGTGACCCGCTTACATCGCCCCTGGCCCACCATTCTCCAAAGGGACCGCCATTCCGTTTCCCAACACGCCCTCAGACGAAACCCATGGCTTCCGATCGACTCGCCGTGGCGAGAGGGTCACGCTTCTCCATCTGATAAGGGTGGTCACCTACGGTAACCTCATCTCCGATGCCACCGACCCTCACATCTATCGCGATCCTGGGGTCCATTCTCTCTTTCTTGGGTACGCTTTCTTTGTGACGTGCACCGTAAGTTCCCTTCCCACCATGGAACGTGGTAGGCGCCCGGTGGCACAAAGGAAGAAAGAACGGCAAAGATTTTCGTTTCGTCGTGCAAGGCCCACCGACGCTTCTACATGGCCCTCCAATGCCCGTTAATCCGGCTGTGCATCACCGAGGTGGCCCAACTTGCCCTATTAACGGGACTCTTTGTCGGACCTCGAATTCACACCGGAAGACCGTGGTTTTGTGTTACTTATAAGCCGGTGGGCTCGACGGTACGACGAGTCAACATCCCCCGTCTTTCTTGTAAGCCACCTACCGTCTATATAACCCTACTCCCTCGTCTCAAACGTTTCCCACAACCTACCATGTTCTCCACCCAGTCCAACCGCGGGTTTATCCCTGGCTACCAAAACCCCTACGCCCTTGGCAGAAACGCGCTGGGTTCCTACACGCAGGGTTATATTGGTGTGCGTCCGAATGCGCTGCGGGGCTGGGATGCCCCAGCGCCTGGTTTTGGAGCCAGCCCATGGGCCTGGCAATGGGGCGAAGGGATACGGTCCCAACGGGTATGTGATACGGTTCAGTCCCGTGTATTGCGGTGTACTGAACGGGCATAGTTTTGGCAGGGTCCTGTTGTCCACCACTCGTACGCGGCGAGTATTCCACAGCCACAAGTACAACCTACCTATGCTGTGGACCAAGCGCCGCCAACCTTCTCACGGGTCGTCGAAAGACCTGCCTTCAACACCAAACGGCCCGAGATCCTCTGCCCACGGCCAATTCACCCACTCCCAAAGTGGATCGACATGGCCGGGTGGGAGGACGACGAAGGCGAGTCGACAGTCGAGCAAGACCAAGAGAGGTCCGACCCGACCCCGGACCCAGAAGGCAAGGACAACGAGGCCAACTGGGAAGGGGAAGAGTTGTTCGAGGTCGAGGAGGAAGAATACGACGCCCCACGCCGATTCTTACCATCCTTCGTCTCGCCGGATCCGGAAGACCTCCCGGCTCCGTTCTTTCCCCCGTCAAATGGCCCACTACCACCGCTGCCATTACTCGTCCCACTCTCCCCGGACGCGGAGGACCTCCCTCAACCACACTTCGACTCCGACCCATACTCACCAATATCCGGGGTGAGTTCGCGGTCGAGCGTCCCGGGACTCAACCACACGCGGTCCTCACGGTCTAATTCATTCGAGTCGATCGTATCGCCAGATCCGGGGGACCTTCCACCTCCCGATTTCGAGATCTATGATCGATTCGAGGTTTGGGGGTTCAAGTTCCCTGAACCCCACGATCGCCATCACGTCGGGTGGGGATTTGGCGAGGGCCGGCGGGAGGTCGCGATAGGTGAGGGAAGGAAGGTGTTGGGGGGCGGACGCCACTGGAGGTGGCTCGATTGGACTCGGGGCAGGTAACAGGGTCCAAAACGTCGCTCGTGCAAGGCGCGATGGAGCTGATCGCCCGAGTAGGTCAACCGGGAGGTATCCTGGGGCTCACTTGCCCACCTCGGTGTTGTTATTGTAAAGTGTACATAGAGCGTCTTCGACTTCTTTTCTGTGCTTCTTTATTTCATTCCGTTGTGTACCTGTACAATGCATGCCCTCTGTTCAGCGAGACATCCTGAATAGAGTTTTGACTCTAATCTTCACATCCGTTTCAATAAAGTGGGACTCGCGTGATTTTCAGTTAGGGTTATCCAAGCGTCGCCACAGCGAGGACAGGCCGCAAATCATTTACATGACTGGGTGGGGAGAAGGAATACCCGGCTTGCTGCGCATCGAGTGCTTAGAGGCCGGTACTTTTTCGCCTGTCTTCCGGAAAACTCCCACATGGGCATAAAGACACCGCAATCTTTGCTGCTCGCTATCTGCCACATTCAGTTGATCTATTCACTCAAGCTCGTTTCGCCATTTCTATCCCAACGAGGGCTGGCGCTCACAAGAGACCCACACCACCGAACTTAAATCGCCTACTCCTTTTTCATAGCAAACAATCTATGATGATGGAAACAACGGAAACTAGCATCTAAGATGGGCGGGTGTCAAGGACGTGGGGCTCCGATACAGCATTATACGCGCACGTATATCTGCATGCATTCGGAGGGTCGCAGTGTCCGAATCACGGGGAGGCAAGAGCCATCCCTAAATGTGCGCGGAACTCTAATACAGCCACCCGCGCGACGGGCGAGTGGAGGTCATATCACTGGATCTGTAAGGAAGCTGGACCGTTCGAAGTCGAGAGCTCCACCCGGCCCACTTCACGTCCATCGTCGAGGTCTCCCCAATACACACGTCCCTCCTTCCTCGACCTCGTGCTGGTCGAGAAATCAATGTGTTGCTGGCGCCCCAGTCCCAGAGGATCGCTCTCGGGCATCGAACCTGACGAGAATCCAGCCTGGTTAGCGTGGCTTGTCGAGACGTCGAAGATGCCTTCGAAGGACGATTGTAGTAGTAGGTCAGCCGGGCCGTTCGATGTGGTACCGGCGATATCGAGAATAGGAGAAGAGGTTTTGGGGGGGTTGGGACCTTGGAGAAAAGCGAGGTTGAGTTCGGCATTGGTAGTTGCCGCGCGTATAGCGTATCTGGGTATCCCCATTTTTGATAATAACGAGATAGTGCCGGTCAAAGAACTAGAGTATATGGTCACAATTGTGCAAAGCTATGAACGGGGTGGCGACTCACCCACTGGTTGTAGAAACGCGTACGGAAGTTTCCTTCCCAGCGGTGTGATCGTTCTCCAATGAGATGTTGGCTGTTATTGGAGCATTCGATGTCGTCAGACTCAGGGACGAGTTGGTAATGAACGTCCCATCGATGGCAGCATTGGAAGTTTGGATGTCTATGTTTGTGGCCCTCACGGACTGAGTGCGACCGGTCAGCACCCGGACGGGAATTTCTGACTCAAGGCGGGCTTACCCCGATAGTGACTGGCATGTTTGATGCATGAATGGTGAGGTCACGGAAGATCACAAAGCTGTCTGCGTTCGGGAGGGTGACCTGGAAGTCGGGTGTGAGAACTTCAAACCTAGGAAGCTCGATAACTGGGGCAGCTTGTCGATGGGGGATCTTCACTGTGACCTCGACCTCGGACCTCCTGTTCGTCCAAGTCAAGTGTTTTGGTGTCTTTTGCTGGTGTTGAGCATGTAGCCGGGATCAGGAAAGCTGACGCTTACGAATATCCCAACCCCTTGTTCCCCTTCCCCCCTTTCCATCAAGCACATAATGGTCCCCTTGAACGTTTCCCATTCGTGGTATTGAGCGGTAATGTCGACTGTGACCTCGTTGACGCTCGTCTGATGCGGTTCAACTCTAACCCTGCCAGTCGCCTGCTGTCCTCGAGCCATAACGTAGATGGCGCTCAAGTTCAATGGGATGTTGAATGACAGGAACTGAGCACGAGAGGTTGGTGGCCACCCGTCCTCCCCACCCCTAACACAACTGATGATTCTCCCATCTTGAGGTTCAGGATGTCCAACCATTCTGCGGGGCTAGGTTCGGAAAGGCCGCTTCAGAACAGCGTTCGAAATTTATAGACAAGTGCGATGATTGATGCGTCCAACGTACATCGTATGGAGGGCCGTCGATTACATGCATGAGGAATTTGACAACGAACACGATTGCAGCGTAGGCGGCAAGTGCGAGGAGAAGTGCCTCGAAGAACCGTGTCGCAGCGGGCTTGGGCTGCCGTTTTTGGGTCACTGGCGGGGGTGGCAGACCATGGTATGGGGGAGCGGATGACGAGGATGGCCTAGGACCTTGCCGCGGTGTATAGGCTGGTGGACTCTCGGTTGGGATCAAAGGAGTGCTTGAGGTCGCAACGTCGACGGCGACATCGAACTGGGGATCGAACTGGGTTTTCCGGACACGAGAGTCCTCGACGACGATCATCGGCGCGCTAGTCCAGTCTATTGCAGGGTAAGTAAACTCGGCGAGGCTGTAGACAGGCAAATACACAATGCGCGGGGATCCAGCAGTCGTGAAGTCAGAGGAAAGTTCTTACTTTGGAGGGTGCTTTGGAGGGTGGAATGATGGCTGGGGTCAAGGACAATGCCTGCTGCGCTTCTGAGTCCGGACGGTTATGATCGCAGAAGCACACCGTGCTGGCCCAGTTCGTCGTGCAATCCTGGCTCTTGGCTTTGGTTCCCCTCGCACTTTGGACCTCAACCTCTCACAGTTCCGCGCTCACCGACTGCCATAAAGCGGCCATCCGTTGAACGGGGGCAGCATCGCCGTCACCCTCCACCGCGCGCTCCGCTGCCACGGTCTCGCCACGAAACCGCACCCTAAGCCGAGGTTGACGCTTCGCGGAAGGGAGAAAGCTTCAACGAACCCAAGTTTCCGGTCGACGTCGAAGGAAGAGAAGAGAAGTTGCTGTCGCTCTACAAGCCCCCGCCCTCGAACTCTACGTCTTCGCGTCCTCGGCTAGGCCTCAGTGGGGATTGACCGGGAGACTCTTACTATGTAACAAACCGGCCGCCAGTTATGATCCTTTCTTTGTGGGATTGGGATATAATCCACTTCAGGGACAATGTTATCTGATGCTCTCCCACTGCGGTCTCGCGTTTCACCGGTTCATCCACATCTGCGCCTTTGTCAACCCCTGTTTGATGATGTCTGGCTCCTGCTCTCATTGGCTCGAGCTGCTCACTGGCTAGACTGGGCTGTCCTATCATTTTCATCAGCCAAAATTATCAATGAACGTCGGCAATGGAAATAAGGATGTGAAGCTCGTGGATACAATCGTGATGATCGGTCTATATCCGCCTTGCCCTCGAATCTGGATCTGAACCGGGTGTGCCCTATTTCGACACAGGAGTCGAGCTGGATCGTAGATGGGTGGTTTGTTGACCGGGTCACCTGCCTGATCCGTCACAAGACAGTATATAGCGCTGCGAAACAAAACCTCGTCCCGGATACCTCCTCCCTCCATCCTGTCCTCTCCGACTCTCTCTGGTCCTCCGCCTGTCTGAGTCTGACACCATGCCACTCATAAAAGTCTCGTCCGGCCTCAAGATGCACTACATCGTGCCCTCCTCACCCGACCCGAACAAACCCTACATCGACCCCTCGCGTCCAACCATCGTCATGCTTCACCCTCGCTTCTTCGACTCCCACTTTTTCGCACCACAGTTCCGCGACGGGCGGTTGACCAAGGCATATAATGTCATCGCTATCGACCACCACTATCACGGCCGGACGGAAGCCCCACTCGACTCGAAACCGTACGACTTTGACTTGGTAAGTCACACCAAACCTCCCAACGAACGACAGTATTAAACACTATGGGACTTAGGTGGCCAAGGCTGTACTGAGCGCTATGGACGCCCTGAGGATCAAAGAAGCTCATGTCCTTGGTAATAGCCTGGGAGCTCAGATTGCCACAGTAATGGCTATGCAGGCGCCGAAACGTGTTCAGAGCCTGATCCTGATCGCACAAAATCCCCCGATGGAGGTTTGTCACTTCATTCATCGGGTGTTTGTTGTACAAACCGGCTGATTATTCCGCCACACATAGGACGAAGAGAACCGAGAACAGTTCATCTTTCTCAAGGAATCCTGTTACGAGCGCGCGGACGACGGTTCAGATCAGTTGGCATCTGACGTGGTTCACGGCTTGCACTGGATCTACTTCGGCGACGACCCCTCTGCGCAAGGCGTTATCGACGAGTGGGTCGCCACAACCAAGTTCAGGCCATCGAATCGCAAGTTGATTAACAAGATTTTCTCTGCCGTCTTGGACCGTCAACCGATGGAACAGAAGCAGTGGGATAAAATCACATGCCCGGTCCTCATCATCCACGGCGGTGAGCACGGGACCCTTACATCCCTTAGCCCCGGGTCTAACGCAGACCCACAGAGGATGACGTGCCAGCCCCGCCGGCTGTAGCACAACAGTTTTACGACCTGTTAAGAAACGCCGATCGGGAGATTCACATCATTGAGGATGCCCCCCACTTTTTGACGCATACGCACTATCGACAGGTTCGTTGCTGTCCGCACTCCGACCGAATTTGAATAACGTTAGCGGATTTTTCCCAGGTCAACCCGCTCATTGAGAATTTCCTCGATAGAATCGCAGGCGTTGACTCGAAACGAGCGATTTACCTTTCATTGCCTCAGACACTCGAACTGTTACCTGAAATCAACGGGTCCCTCTCCAAGAAGTCAAGCATTTTTGGGAGGTTTGGTATCAGGGTCTAAGGCAGAGCGGACTGGGCCGCACCCGGCTACCATTCATATGGGTATACATCCGCTTCTCGTCTGCTTGTTCTTCGTCTGTCGCATCGCATTGTTGTCTCATGGGTTATCGTTTCAGTCACAGGAAATGTAAAGTAGTGCACTCTTCATCCTTTCTCACCTTTCCTCCTTATCCTAGCACGTTCTTTCGACAGATGCGATTGTCCGTCGCGTGCACGCCCCGTTATCCCCAGCCTCCTGTCGCTTGTTCGTAGGCACTGGATTTCTATTATTCGAGTTTATTGTATATCCTTCGCGTGTGCCTTCGAAGGGAGCCACCCTATTCCTGGTGGACCTCAGGTGTTCCAAGCTTATGCTTCGGCACTTCAGATCGCCAATTCACTTTCGGGTTCCGCAACTCCCGCACGATAGATCTGTGCATGACCCGGTGCACCCGATTCGGTTGATTAGATTGCCATTTGGTCCACTCAGGCCAATAGGATCATGTCCCAAAATCTCGATGAGATGCCCCGTTTCCGGTTGACCCCTCGCCAACATTCTGACAGGCACTCGCTCGCTTCATGGCCACTCCTGCCCACCTGAGACCGGGATTTCATGGGTTTCGGCCCTCCCTGCCGTCGTGGGCTCTCACACAGCGCGTACATCTACTTTGTCGAGACCACATGACCCTTTCCGTAAGGATGCATGGGATGCGATTGGTTGTGTTGTCCCACTGATATCCATCAGCAGCCTTCCCCTCCCCACCCTAGAACTAACCGAGCAGCGCGGCCCGGTCGAACCTGAGCGGTGACGGCTCGCTTCGAGTCGCCTAGATAATCAGGTCTCCTACTGAGTGCGAAACCACCTGGGGCGACCTGCACGGTGTGCACTGCGCAAAATACATGTCGGGTCACCCTCCTCCCACCGGTTAACAGAACCCTGTTATCTGCCCTTCATGGGCCTGTAGGCGGGTGATGGTGGCGGCAGGAACGTCGGTCAAATTACTCCATCTTTACCCTCCCCAACTGGCCAGTGGCCAGCGAGATTAATTTTGGACGCTCATTTTCCGGAACGGCTGTATCTACGTCTCAGGCTGGACATGATACGCCTGGGCTCTCGGATTATGCGGACGCTCCACACGCCCATTTATTCGCGTGGCGACTATTTCCGCCCAGCGTCGCAGTCACGCTCACCAGTCAGGCTATCTCCGCAGTGGGTCCTATTCTGATAGTGTCGAAGTATTCACACATCTCTTGTGGCCTTGGTTCGCTTCTTATATATATGCTACGAAGGAGGTTGAATTTATTGGTACGTCGTCAACAACACGCACAAGCCTATCGTCATGCCTCTTGGTTCCCAGGTACCCGCCCAGATACTGCTGTTTTTGCTCGGGACGATAACATTAATACTTCCGATATAACGCTTTGCTCCACTCTGGCACAAACCACGTTTGGCCCCGAGACCGCTCCATGACATCGACGATGACGGTGACACTCTTCCACGTCTCTCGTGTGAGCAGACGACAAGACCGGGTGAGGAAAACTCGTAATGGATGATCAAAGACCTGGCGACCCCTTCATTCCCGCACCGAAGGTGCGCCAGCTGATGCCAACACCACGATGGTGGACCCGTTCACCGGATTCTGAGATCTGAACCCCTCGTCTTGATTGATCTAATGATTAG
>Ga0307516_10004146_pt1 | contig 18072 bp, 17 predicted proteins | sample 19_EM_MG_FD_203310 | JGI IMG/M metagenome (GOLD analysis project Ga0307516, IMG submission 203310) | Populus trichocarpa ectomycorrhiza microbial communities from riparian zone in the Pacific Northwest, United States - 19_EM | ecosystem: Host-associated > Plants > Roots > Unclassified | place... | reverse complement strand
TGAAGGTACCTGGTGGGCGGATGTATGCCGCTGGCATATCGGGCCATCGGAAGCCGCTTATTATGGTACGGCCCTGAATCTCAATGGACCTATTGCCTTCGATACGAAGAAGTCCTATACCTGGCCGATCCCGTTGAACGAGATCAACTCGAATGCCAAGATTGCCAATCAACAAACTCCCGGTTATTAGGAAGACCATTCAAAATAGCAACTACGATCGGTGCGGAACCAGTTTTCGCACTGATCGTATCTTGTAACGCCCTCTTTATGAAAGAACTTCTCCTGTATTTCTGCATCGGCCTTTTGTGCGGGGGCTGTGCCAGGGACCCGCATACCGGTGAACCTACCCCGGGGGATACGACCCTCGTGGTATATGCGCCTGCCGTGGTAAAGAAATCAGTGAGTAAAAAAGTATTTGCCCATCTCATGCCCTGGTTCGAATCGAAGCATACGAACCAGCCGACCGGCGCCTGGGGGCAGCATTGGACGATGGCGAATCAAAACCCCGACCTTACCGATGCCAGCGGAAGGCGGCAGATCGCTTCGCATTATTACCCTTTGATCGGGCCTTATGCTTCGGCTGATCCGAATGTGATCGAATACCAGTTGCTGTTGATGAAATTCAGCGGGATCGACGGGGTATTTATCGACTGGCCCGGCACCACGCAGTTGTACGATTACCCGCGCAACGCGGAAAATGCGGGAAAGATCATTGCCATGCTGGGAAAGGCGGGGCTGGCCTATTCGATCGTCTATGAGGATCAGAATATCAATATCGCGTATAATAAAGGAGTTTTTACCGATAAGATCGCGGCGGCACGCAAGGATATGGAGTATTTGCAAACGAATTATTTCGGCGCCTCCAATTATGAAAAAGTGGACGGACGGCCTTTGCTGCTCGTATTTGGACCACAGACCTTTGCTGCGGAAAATGACTGGAGGGCTATTTTCTCCACCTTGCCCGTAAAACCTTGCTTTTTCACTTTATGGGGCGCCTCTTCGAAGGCGGGCGCCACCGCGGCGGGTACATTTGCCTGGATCAACCCGGACAATACCGGCAGCCTACAAAATTTTTACGGGAATAATTACCAAGGCCTGAAGATAGGGTCTGCCTATCCCGGATTTAATACGTACTATGCAGCGGGTGGATGGGGCGGCCCCAATTTTGTCATCAACGCCTCGGGCACCGGTAACTTCCTAAGCACCCTGGACCTGGCCTTACAAAGCAACGTACATTATATACAATTGCCTACCTGGAATGATTATGGCGAGGGTACGATGATCGAGCCCACCATTGAATTCGGGTATAGCCTGCTGACTGCCTTACAGCAGCGGCTGGGCGTCAACTATCATCAACCGGAGTTGGAACTGGTGAACCGCCTTTACGCACTGCGTACGGGCCATGCCGGGGATGCCCCCGTGCAGCGGCAACTGGACCAGGCTTTTTATTACCTGGTATCCTTAAATGTCAGCAAGGCTTCGGATCTATTAAAAAGTATTAATTGAAAATCGGCAATCTATGCGACCCTGCAAATTTTTTATCGGTTGGTTATTGGTAGTGAGCTTCCATTTCGCGAGAGCGCAAAATGCGGAGAAGGTAACTTTAAAGAATACCAGCCTTTCCTTTTCGCTGAACGGCGAGGGATCCCCCCTCTACGAGGTCTCTTTTAATAACAGACCGGTGATCCTGCCTTCGCATCTTGGCTTTGTATTGAGCGAAGATCCTCTTTTTTATAAGGGTTTTCAAATCACCGGTACGGAGAGGAAGTCGATGGATGAGACCTGGCAGCCGGTGTGGGGAGAGACCAAAAATATCCGGGATCATTATGAGCAACTGACCGTTCATCTGCAGAAAACGAGTTCCCTTCATCGTCTGCTCACGATCGTATTCCGCGTGTTCGAGGACGGAGTCGGCTTCCGTTATGAGTTTCCCAATCAGCCGGATCTGAAGTATTTTATCGTCTCCGACGAAATGACCCAATTTCACCTGGCGGGAGATCACACCGCCTTTTGGATCCCGGGGGATTATGACACGAATGAATATTCTTATACCACTTCGAAGCTGAGCGGGATCAATAATAAGCAGGTGGTGGAGAAGGCCACGGATATTGCCGTTCGCGTAGCCCCGGATGTCTATGCGGTACAAACGCCGCTGATGATGAAGAGCAATGACGGGCTTTATATCAATATCCATGAGGCGGCTTTATTGAATTACCCGGCCATGCAACTGCATGTGGACCCGCAAACCTTTCTTTTATCTTCGAGCCTGGTGCCGGATGCGGTGGGTAATAAAGCGTACCTGCATGCGCCATCGGTGACACCCTGGAGGACGATCCTGGTCAGCGATAAGGCCACGGAGATCCTGAGTTCAAAAATGATCCTCAATCTGAACGAGCCGTCGAAGATCGCGCAGACGGACTGGATCCATCCCATGAAGTTCGTGGGGATCTGGTGGGAGATGCAGACGGGCAAGGCTACCTGGAACTATTCCGACTACCCGGACAGTGTCTCGTCAGGCGTGCAGATGAAGGCTACGAACGGACAGCAGGTGGCCGGAAAGGTGCAGGTGATGCCTGCAAAAGGAGAACTTATTCCCAATGGCCGTCATGGCGCCAATACGGTCAATGTAAAAAAGTATATCGATTTTGCGGCGAAGAATGGCATCGGGGGCGTCCTCGTGGAGGGCTGGAATACGGGATGGGAGGATTGGTTTGGCAACTGGAAAGAGAATGTATTCGATTTTGTAACGCCCTATCCCGATTTTGATATTCGGGAGATCACCCGGTATGCGAAGTTGAAAGGGGTGAGTATGATCATGCATAACGAGACCTCCGGCTCGGCCACGAATTATGAGCGGCAGATGGACACGGCTTTTCAGACCATGAATGCCTATGGCTATACGTCCGTAAAGACGGGTTATGTCGGGAAGATCATTCCCCGCGGTGAACATCATGACGGGCAATGGATGGTAGCGCATTATGAACGGGTTGCACAAAAAGCGGCGAAATATCATATCATGCTGGATTCCCATGAGCCGATGCGTCCGACGGGCTTGCAACGTACCTATCCGAACTGGCTGGCCAGCGAAGCCGCCCGGGGGAATGAATACAATGCGTTCAGCGATGGGAATGCGCCGGAGCATGAGACGATCCTTCCTTTTACAAGACTGATGGGCGGACCCATGGATTATACGCCGGGCATCTTCCGGCTCAAGGGATATTCCAACGTACCGGGCCGGCAGGTGCATACGACCCTGGCGAAGCAACTGGCCCTTTATGTGACGATCTACAGCCCGCTGCAAATGGCGGCCGACCTGCCTGAAAACTATGAGGCACATATGGATGCTTTCCAGTTCATAAAAGATGTGCCTGTCGATTGGGACGATACGAAGATCCTGGAGGCGGAGCCGGGGGATTATGTGACGATTGCCAGAAAAGAAAAGGGAAAGGGCAACTGGTATATCGGGGCTGTTACGGATGAGCATAGCCGCAATGCTGTGCTGTCCTTTGACTTCCTGGATAAGGGCAAGCAATATGAAGCCACTTTTTATAAGGATGGGGATGGGGCGGATTGGAAAACGAACCCGGAAGCTTATAGTATCGAGAAGCGGCAGGTGGATAATAGTACGCGGATGACGGTGAAATTGGCTGCGGGAGGGGGATTGGCGGTGAGTGTGAAGATGGTGAAGTAAAAATATCGGCAGATCGACCCGGGAATAATAACACCCGAAATAGTTACATTTACAAATGACATTTACACCCATTTTTCCGACAAAACTGCACCAGGACGCCGCTGAATTAACAAGAGATTATTTTTCAACTATTTCGAATGTAGATACCGTTTTGGTTGTAAATTCCTGTGCCCGGGGACACGCAGTTCCGGAAAGCGACCTTGATTTTGCAATACTCCTAAAACCTGATGTTACATCCACTGAAAAAGAAAATGTTGAAACTGGTTGGCAAAATTATTTTGAAACACATCCTGTATTTTTAAAATATAGGCGGTCAAGCCCATACGCACATTTACATTTAGATATCGTTAACGGAAATTATAATCCGACCCTCATGGAGGATGGAGGAGGGCCGGATTATTTTGAAATTGAAATAGGAAATCAGATTTGTTATTCTGCGCCTATGGGTAGTGCAGGTGCTTATTTTAAAGAGTTGCAAAATAAATGGATACCTTATTACAATGAAGAATTACAATTAAGGCGGTTAGCAATGACTCGAAATTCCTGTGAGTACGATTTAAACCATATTCCTTTGTACATACAAAGAGCCCTGTATTTTCAGGCATTCGATAGGTTGTATATAGCCTTTCAAAAATTTCTGCAAGCAGTATTTATTGCCAAAAGAACGTATCCAATATCTTATAATAAATGGATTAAGTTACAAGTCGAGACATGGCTTAATATACCAGATCTATATCCAAGGCTTTCGCCAATAATTTCGGTAGGTAATATTGAAAGCAGCGAGATAAACGAAAAAGCAAAAATATTAAGAGAATTATTAGATAGTTATGTGTAATGGTCAATATTTGATCGGGTAATAAGCGCCGATAGATGGCGAAAACAGCTTTGGATTCCCCTCTACGTTCTATATTGTACACAGTTGGGAGTGTAGTCCATGTCCTCCGAATCACACTTCGATAGATGTTTGGAATTTAATGATTGATATTGGGGTTGCATTGATCGGTGGGGTTTTAATTAGGTAAGAGAATTTGTGCGCTGATCCTCGAAGTGAGGGCCCATCGGCCATTTTGTAATCCTGAAATTCGTATCTGGGAATAGGCCGTTCTGAGATGCCACCTTAGTGGCCTGGCCAGATTACCAGTGAATATTTTTTGAGGGGATGAATTCGCACATGATCAATTCGTCGTAACCCTTTGACTCTATATGCAAGGCTATTTCGGCTATGCTATCGGCGACAGACTCCTTGACGACCTAAAGCGCCGGTATAATCTTGCTAAAGAGTTTGTCTTGTTTATCAATAGCTAAATGAAGAAGGTAACCCAGAAGTTAGGCATTACCAAGAAGGTAATGCATATTGTATCCCGGCATACCTTTTCAATGGTATTAAAGAGATCAGGTGTAAGTAGGGAGGTATACGGATATAAAGACAACAGAGAGCTACTTGGACAGTATTAAAAGAAGAGGTGAAAAAGGAATTCTCGCGCAGGTTGATAAGTTTTAAAATTTGAGGATTATAAAAATCGGACATTTGTTTCCCCCCAAAAAATAAAAATGGCAAAAGAAGTGCATAATATTAATAAAAACAATTTAGAACGTTTGGTCAGCGTGATACAAGAGGCGAACCGTTTTTTCCTTGACCAGGTTCAAAAGCAAGTAAATACATCCTTGACCTTGCGAAATTGGATCGTCGGATGTTACATAGTAGAATATGAGCAAAATGGGCAGGACCGTGCAGAATATGGCGAACAATTATTTCAGAAATTGGCGGAACGGTTAAAAAGGGCAGGAATCAAAGGTTTTTCTTTTACTACTCTACACTTGTGTAAGCAGTTTTATGAGGCGTATCCTCAAATTCTTCAGTCACTGCCGGAAGAATTTCAAATAACTGATATTCAGCGAAATAGAATTGTTCCAGCAGTGGCGGAACAATCTGAATGCCTTAAGAACACGTCTACGCATTTATTGCTTAGTCGTTTATCTTTCACTCATTTTGTTGAATTGATAAAGGCAGATACATCGGTGAGACGTCTTTTCTACGAGGTTGAAGCCATAAGTAATAATTGGTCTGTACGCGAGCTCCAACGGGCAATGAATAGTATGCTATTTGAGCGCACAGGATTGAGTAAAGATAAACAAGCGGTACTGGAAAAGCATAGAAATGGGACGGGACTCAAGCCGGAGGACATATTTCGCAATCCGTATATGCTTGACTTTTTAGGACTGGAAGAAAAGATTGCTTATGTAGAAACGGATTTGGAACAGGCCATTATCAATCACCTACAAACATTTCTCCTGGAAATGGGTAAAGGATTTTGCTTTGAGGCCAGGCAAAAACGCATCACATTCGATAACACACACTACCGGATAGACCTCGTTTTTTATCACCGAATCCTTAAATGTAACATTTTAATAGATTTGAAACTGAGTCAATTTACCCATGGGGATGCCGGTCAAATGAACGTATACCTAAATTATTATAAAGAAAATGAAACCCACGAAGGGGATAACCCGCCTGTAGGAATTATACTTTGTGCAGGGAAGAATGAAACATTGGTAAGATATGCTACTTCAGGGTTGGCCCATCATGTTTTTGTATCTAAGTATATGACGAACCTACCAAGTGAAGCAGAGTTAGCGGAGATCATTAAAGAGGAACAAGAAAAACTAATAGAGTAATCAGATTATGAAGTTGAAATTCGGGAAAACTGACAATCCTATTTGAGTCAAATCAGGAATTTAAGGATATCGGCCACCGAAAGAGAAGTGCATCAAGCCCCTGCAATCTCCATGATCCGGTGTTCGAACTCTTCGTTGGGGACGGTGGACTTGTTCTTGATCTTTGTCTTGTAGGTATTGATGGTATTGACGGAGTATTCCAGGATCCGGGCTATTTTTTCGTTCTCATGGATGCCCATGCGGATCAGGGCGAAGATGCGGAGGTCCGTATTCATGAATTCATTGTCCTTTAGCTGGATCCGATCCTCTTCCCGGAACAGCGCGTTGAAGCCTTTTACAAAATCCGGGAACAGCTTTAGAAATACCTTGTCAAAGTTCTGGAGCAGTTCTTCCTTTTCTTTTTTCAGGTTGATATTGTTCACTACGCTGATGATATCCTCCCATTTACGATAGGCTATCTTTTGCTCCAGCGACTTTTTGAACTTTTCTATTTTCGCGAAGAATTCAGAATCCGCGTTGAAGAAATAGCCGATGTATTCTTCCTTAATCTTATTCGCCTCCGAGAGTTTGTGATTGGTCTCTACCAGCTGCTGATTGATGACCTGCACCTTGTTATGGGCCTCGGTGATGATCTTTTGCGCGACCTTCAGTTTATTGACCTGCCGGAACACGATAATGGCCAGGACAATGACCACGAGCAGGAGCAGGGTGGTGATCACGGAATAGGTCACGAGGGTTTTTTTCTGACTTTCGACGCGGCTGACCTTTTCTCCTTCTATCAGGGGAAGGATGGCGCTCACCTGTACTTTTCGTTGCCGGGCCCCATAGAAGCTGGCGTCGCGGATGGCGGCTTCTATATAGGAAGACGCATTTTTTACATCCCCTTTTTTGTAGAGGAGCTGGGCGAGGTTGAACATGGCGGCCGTTTCCTTCGTTGAGGACTTTATATCGGCGATGGCCGCTCGGATCAGGAGCTCGATGGCGGTATCGGTCTGGCCATTATTGATATAGATATCGCTCAGGGTGGAGGCGGTGAGGGCGAGTTCATGCCAGGAGAGCCCGGGGCGGCGCATCAATTCTTTAAAATCGGAGAGGGCGCTGGGCCGCTGATTGGATTTTATTTCTTTCAATCCTTTATAATAAGAGGAATAAAAGCTGCCGGGAGGGTAGAGCTGCAAGGCCGAGTCCAGGTACCTGTTGCCCTTGTCATCATAGGCGGGTGTATAATAAGGGTCGTTGTCAAAGTCGCCGAGGTCATAATAATAGCGGCCGAGGAGGGCATAGTATTCCGCCTTGATGCTGTCGGGTGATCCGCTGATATTGAGCTTATTAAGCGAGTCGAGGGTCTCTTTGAACATCCCGGAAGAAAGAAGGGAAAAGCCGAGTTTGAGCCTGGAGTAGGCGATCTTGGAAGGATCTTCCAGCTGCAGGGCTATTTCCTGCAGTTTCATAGCGTAATTGTAAGCGGAATCATATTTAAAGGCCTTGTATTCTTCGTATAACTGGAGATAAATGTTGTACTGTGCGGAGAGGCCCTCGCTCTTTCTTTCCGCGAAGGAACGTTTGATCGCATCGATCGTTCTCAGTTTTTCTGCGTCGTATTTGGGGGCGGATTCAATGGCAAGATTGAGCTCGTTAAGCAGGGGATCGTTATTTACCTGGCAATATGTAGGTTGGGTCAGGGCCAGCAGCAAAAGCCCCCAAAGAAATGGCTTCATAACAGGATCTAATAAGGTTCAAATGTATTGGAAAAGCGAGACCGGACCGCCTTTTTAAAGGATATTTTTGAAGAGGGAGGAGCAGGGGAGGGAAAAGAGGGATTTGGGGCCTCCTTCGCGTAAAGCTTCGGCGGCCGAAGGATTTTGAGATTGAGAGGGGCGAAGGGGGAAAGAAGCCTCCGGAGCCAGGAGAAAAAGGGGCAGGGGGGGATAAAAATAAAAAAAGCCCAGATAGAAATCCAGGCCGTTACTAAAATCCAATATCCTATTAAAGCCTTTGTATATCCAGCAAATATTGATCCCGCCTTCCCTGCCTTTATATTAGTGGAATAATGCTGTTTTTGGACGCAGGATTGTGGATTTTCTTACACAGAAATACGGTGAGTAGAATATTTTCCCCAAGAAGGAGATGCAAATCATTTTCGGAGTATTTTTCGGCCTGGTTGCGGGGCAAGGCCAGGAGATGAAGCAAAGACCTCGTAATGTTGAACTCGTTCTTCAAATTCCAATAGAAAATCCTTGTCTTCCGGATAATACTTTGCTTTTTCAGGATATTGTCCGGCAAAGTTTTTAATGGCATCCAGATTGTCCCAATATGTTATAAGTTTAAAGTGTCCTTCATCCTTTTCAACATTTCTTAAAAATGTTAACCCTTTAAAACCTACAGTCTTTTGATAGTCAGGAATAGCTACCCGTTTTAAAAATTCGGTATAAGCGTCAAAATTTGAAATGCTTGTCCTGCCGTGCCAGATTCTTGCGATCATAATTTAAAAAGGGTATGCTCTAAAATAGTTTGGATTCGACTTTTGGCATTTTAAAGAAGTCATTTGTCTTGTTCCTTGCTTTAACCTCATCAAATTCCTTGCATGTATACATCACCATGGATAGAAACTTCTGATTGGACCATACCGCCACATAGATCCCTGAATCGATAAGGGGCACGAATGCATCATAACCTTGATTGCTGTCTTTACCAGTGCCGCTGGTCGTATGAACAATGGGATCACCGTAGGTTTTAAGTTCCAGTTGTTCTGTGATAAATCTAAAGAAATCCACTAGTGTATTTTCGTCCACTTCAATGGCAAAGAATCCTTCCAGGAGCATTCTTTTTCTGAAAATTTCGGGAGCAAGATCTATCATTTTATATGGTGGAATGAGCGTTCCATAAAGATAAGAATAAAGGAACGACTACACCTGATATAAGCCCGGTAATACCAATACTTAGCAAGTTTCGGATTGGTTGGCTTCGTGTAAATAGTTAACTTCGTCTAAGCTAAAGGAGAATGAAGACCGAGTCCATAAATTATTACAGGATTGAGAAAGCAATCGCCTTTTTAACCGATCATTTCAAAGAGCAGCCAGATCTGGATGAAATTGCGGGTAAGGTTTTTATGAGCTCCTTTCATTTCCAACGGGTCTTTACAGATTGGGTAGGCATCAGTCCAAAAAAATTCATACAGTATCTTACCATAGACTATCTGAGGAATAAGATAGGAGAAACTGAGAATATGGTTGCCGCAGCCAAATTAGTCGGGTTGTCAAGCCAGTCAAGGGTGCATGACCTGTTTGTTACTATTGAAGGCGTTAGCCCACAGCAGTATAAAACCTCCGGGAAGGGACTTGAAATATTTTACGGTTATCATGCTACTCCTTTCGGCCTTTGTTTTATTGCCGTGGCTGAAAAAGGGATTTGCAGGTTGATGTTTATGGATAAAGAAAGGAGAAAGGAGGAATTCAAATTATTTTCAAAGCAATGGCAGTTCGCAACCCTTGTACATAAGCCAACCTATACACAGCAATATATCCGGAAAATATTTCAACCGGATAAAATTAACCTGGAAAAACTTGAGCTATTAGTGCAAGGGACCGATTTTCAAATAAAGGTTTGGGAAGCATTGCTTAAGATACCTTTTGGTACGGTAAGCTCATTTCAAAAAATTGCACAAATGATTGGCCAACCCGGTGCAGCCAGGTCTGTAGGCTCCGCCGTAACTAAAAACTCAATTATGTATTTCATCCCCTGCCATAGAATAATTTCGGCGAATGGTACCATGGGTAATTATCATCTGGGCAAAATTCGTAAGCAGGCTATGATCGGTTGGGAAATGAGTAAGGTAGGATTAGCTAACCTTCATAATATCAGTTAGCTAAAAGTATTATTTTTGCGTATGATCACTGAAAAAGAATTGGGCTATTTAAAGGAGGCGATCGACCTGGCGAAGAAGGGAGTGAAGGATGGAACGGGCGGGCCTTTCGGTTGTGTTATTGTAAAAGACGGAAAGGTAGTAGGGAGGGGGTGCAATAGCGTCACTTCCCATAATGATCCTACCGCCCATGCCGAAGTGGTGGCGATACGGGATGCGTGCAGCTGGCTGGGCCATTACCAGTTGACGGACTGTGACCTGTATGCGTCCTGCGAACCCTGCCCGATGTGCCTGGGCGCTATTTATTGGGCGAGGCCCCGAAAGGTCGTGTATGCGTCTACCCGTCTCCAGGCTGCGGATGCGGGATTTGATGATGATCTTATTTACCGGGAAATTAACAGGACGATGGAAGAGCGGCAGATCCCCTTCGATCTTCAATGGCAGCAGGAGGCTGCGGAAGTATTCGAGCTATGGAAGAAGTTGGGGAATAAGAAATTATACTAGTTCTTTTAAAACCAAAAGGCAGACCTGGTGAAACTATTTCCCAGAGCTGCCTTTCTTTTCCGACGGATCTTTGCCTGCGCCTGCTGCGCGCTGCCGGCATCAATGTTTATTCTCTTTTTGGAAGACTTCCCATTGGTCGGTTCCGATGGAGCGCAATACCACTTTCGTTTCTGCATTTTCCAGCGTCAGGTAGTAGCATTTTTCATCATCACCCGAGATCTCGAACAGGTCGGTGACCCAGTAGCTGCTATAATTCTTCTTCATGTCCATCAGCAAGTGGATCGGTAATTGATTGGCGAGGATGTTCCTGGTGACTGCCAGGAGCTGGCCATTGACGGAGAAGAAAGCGAACATGACCTGATCTCCCAACTTAAACGTCACTTTTGTGAATTTTTGGGTCACATCCCAGTTAATGACCTTGGCGTTCTTAAATTCCTTTGCGAAGGAGGCTTTTACTTCGCCGGTGACTTCGTCGTTGCGATTGGCAAAACTGCTGAGGCCGGCTATTATTAAGAAGGCGATCAGGAGGGTCTTTTTACTTCCGTTCAGGATTACCTGGGTGAAGAAGTGTTTCGTCTGTTTCATTTTGTTTATTTTTTTGTGTTTTTTAATTCGATTGTGCATAACAAAGATAAGGCTTTTAAAAGGTACTATACAATACATAGTACATTGAATGGCATAATACCTGTATGAACGGTAATAAAAGAAGGATGAACTGTAATCCTCGTTTTTTTTGAATAATTTTTAATCATAACTCCAATTTTTATTTGTTTTCTAAGCGCCCTGGTCGGGCAAGAAGGTAGATGCCAGCGGGGTGCCATAATTTTACATGGCTGAAAATCAGCATATTAGTTTTTCAGGGCCATTTTGGGCTGTACGGTTTCGATACGAAAGCGTTCACTTTTGGTAGGGCCGCCTTCGCGTGGCGCTTCGGCGGCCGAGGGATTTTGGGATTTAGAGATTTGGGGATGGAGAGATTGCGGGATGGGGGCAGATACCGGCGGGGTACTGGCAGATCTATGGGGTTTGCGGTATTTTACCAGGTTGATCAGCAAGACGCTGCCCAGGATGACCATCAGCCCAAGGACCTGCAGGAGGGAGATCGTCTCATGGGCAAATAACACTCCCAGCAACACGGCGATGACCGGGTTCACATAGGAATGGGTGCTGACCTGGGTGGCGGGACGCACTTGTAACAACCATACATAAGCGCTATAAGCGGCCAGGGAGCCGAAAAAGATAAGGTAGAGGAGGGCCATCCAGGATGAGGCCGGGATCCGGGAGATGTGCAGGTCCTTTGTTTCCTGGTGCAAAAGGCTGGCAGGTATAAAGGCGAGCCCTGCAATGATCATCTGCCAGGCTATGTTCAATCGTGCCGGTCCTTTTCCCGGGTGGTGTTTGGAATAAAGAGAACCCGCCGACCAGGCGATCGTACTCAGGAACATCAGGAGCATGCCGATGATGCGGGAGGCGCCGCCATTACCGGCCAGGGCCTTGCTCAGTTGCTCGCCGAACAGCAGCAGGATGCCTACCAGCCCAAGGGCCAGGCCGGCCATCGTCGCCCTGTTCTTTAAGTTCAGCTTCCAGTTCATTTTATCCAGCAGGACAAACCATACAGGGCCGGAGGAGATCATAATGGCGACCATGGCGCTGGGTAATACCTGCTCTACCCAAATCACGATGCCTGTAGCCAGGAATAGCATGAGCAGCCCACTCATGGCAGCGTATCCTATATCTTTTTTAACCCAGAGCTTATCGCCCTTTAGCCGGCACCAGCCTAATAATAAAAGTCCCGCCGTGGTATAACGCAAGGCGCCCATCAGCATCGGGGGGAATCCTTTGATGGCCATTTGAATGAAGAAATAGGTAGATCCCCATACGATATAAACGATCGCAAAAGCGATGAGGATAAGGAGGGCGGGGGCGGTCGAGTGAAGTTTCTTTTCCATGATCATTTATTTTTAAAAGTGTGTTTTTTTAAGCGTGCGTCCAGGCTCCATGTAGAGTCGGGCAGGGTTGCCAGCAGGAGGCTTGCCGCGCTGACGGTAAAAACAGAATAACCGATCGGCGATTCTATTCCCATCGATAGCGCCATGGCGACTGCAAAGACAAGACTCAGGATACTGCTCCCGATCGCGGCTACGCGGGTGTACAGGCCGATCAGCAACAGGAGTCCAAAGGCCCCTTCACCAATGGTGGCGATCACCGCGAATACGGAGATCAGCGGGGCGGGCAAAAAGCCCATCACCTGTCGGGCATATTCCATAAAATGGCTCCAATCGCCCCATCCTACGTGGGGTTTGCCATTTGCTCCCAGAATGCCCAACCGGTCGGCCACCTCCCATGAATAGCCGAGACCCAGGGCTAAACGCAGGAAAAGAGCGGGGAGGGAGGGTGAAATTTTGGGATTTGGAGATTTGGGGATTTTGGGATTAAGGGCTTCGCCGGGGAGGGGTTGGAGGATTTTGGGGTTAGGAGAGAGCGGGGTGAAATGTTTGTCTGTGTTCATAGTTATTTGTTTGATGCTGTAAAACTAAACCTTTGTTGGCCTATCTTTGGGGTCCAGAAAATAGAAACCAAGTAGTCCAGCATGTACTCCTTTACAAATTTGATCAGCGTCGATAAAAGCTTATCCACGCCGGTGTATCTCCAGATCGCCAATAGCCTGATCACTCATATCCGGCAAGGGGTCCTCAAGCCCGGGTCTTCCCTGCCGGGCAGCCGGCCATTGTCAGAAATGCTGCATGTTCATCGCAAGACGGTGGTAGCGGCCTATGATGAACTGGATGCCCAAAGCTGGGTGGATGTCTATCCCCGCAAGGGGATCTTTGTGGCCAGGGCTCTACCGGAAGTGTCTCCCCGGAGGTTTATTTCCTCCGGCGTTGGGGCAGCCGGGAGTATCGGCGGTGCTGGGGATAAGGCGGGTGGCATGGTTGGGGATAAAGTGGTCGGGGTGGCCGGGGGGCAGCATGGGGGCGCATGGAATGGGGAAAGGATGGGTGCTTCGTATCCGGAGAAGACCCTTTTCAAAGTTGAGGAGCTAAAAATGGCCTTTGCCTCGCCCTTCCTCTCCTCACCCCCGGGACATCTTGTCTTTAACGATGGATTTCCGGATACACGGCTGGCCCCCGTGGATCTGCTGGTGAGGGAATACAGACGGTTTGGCAATTATCATTTTACTTCGAAATACCTGAGTTACGGTCCGGAGCAGGGTTCAGAAAATCTGCGGTCGGAGATCGCCCGATTCCTCGGTGAAACGCGCGGCTTGCAGGTGAATGCGGAAACTATCCTGATCACTAAGGGGGCGCAGATGGCCTTGTATCTCTGCGCCCAGGTGCTGCTGTCCAAAAATGACCTGGTCATCGTAGGGGAACCGGGATATACCGGGGCTAATGAAGTATTCGCGCAGGCGGGTGGGAAGGTGATGGGTATACCGGTGGATGAAAATGGCCTCGATGTCCGCGTCCTGGAAGGGATCTGCAAAAAGAGAAAGGTACGCATCGTGTATGTGATCCCTCATCATCACAATCCGACGACCGTGACCCTAAGTCCGGAGCGAAGGATGCGGTTGCTGGAGCTGGCCAGGAAATATAAGTTTGCGATCATCGAAGATGACTATGATTATGACTTCCATTATTCTTCGGGACCGATCTTACCGCTGGCGAGCGGGGATCATACGGGCAATGTTATTTATATCGGGAGCCTCTGCAAGATCATAGCCCCGGGTATCCGGATCGGATTTATGGTGGCTCCGCGCAACCTGATCGTACAGGCCACCCGCCTGCGAAAGATCATCGACCGGCAGGGAGAGCAATTGCTGGAAGAGGCGATCGCCACTTTATTGAAGAATGGGGACATCGGTCGCCATCTTAAAAAGACCAATAAGATCTATCATGAACGGCGGGACCTGCTTTGCAAGCTTTTGCAGGAACGGATGTCAGCATGGCTTTCTTTTAAAGCGCCGGATGGAGGGTTTGCCGTCTGGGCAAATTACCTGAAAGGGCTTGAGCCCTCTGTCGTAGCTGAAAAAGCGGCCAGGCTGGGATTGACGGTCAGCAGGGGAGAACAATATTACCAGGACGCCATGCATCCCAATACGGGGGTGCGGCTGGGGTTTGCCTCTTTGAATGCCAGGGAGATGGAGGAGGCGGTGGGAATTCTGGCGAAGGCCTGCTCTCTTGTTTAGTGCGGCGCCGGATGCAGCTTTTTAATGCAGTCCCGGATGTAGCCTTTTAATGCAGTCTTGGATGCCAGCCATTGAGGAACAGGGCTTCCGTCATGCAGATAAAGCCGATGAGGAGGAAGAAAATGATAAGGATCACGATTGCCCGGATGTTCATGGTCAGCCTAGGTTTTGGCGGTGCCTCCAAATGTAAATTCAAAAGGAGGCACTACGGCTATTATTCAACGGGAGTCAGGATCAGGAGGTGAAACAGTAAAGACGGAGGTACGATGGCCATTGGTGAGTCGTAGTTGGCTATTTGTACGTACAAGCCGGTGATCCGTCTTTTTTACCTGCCGGAACGGGGGTTTTTACGACTTTTGCGAAGGCAAACTTTGTGAGGGGAAATTTACTATGAAGCGGTCATTCCTGCATATCTCATTTTGGATACTCTATCTCCTGCAGGATATGCTCCTCGCATGGACCTGGTATGGCCCTGCCATGGGTAAGGCTTCTAATGGACAATTTGTGTGGATGGCTTTCCAGGCAGCCGGCGCGATCCTGCCCCCCAAAATATTACTTTCCTATTTTTTACTGCGGGTGTCTATTAAAAAAATACAGGCCGGCAGAGTACCTTTGGGCCGTATCGCGGGGGAGGCTTTCCTGGCCTATGCGGTAGCTATCTTTTTATACAGGGCTGCCTCCTATTATTATGTATTTCCGCTGGTGTATGGGAATAAGGTCCGGCAGCAACACCTGCTGGATATACCGACGGTGCTGGTGGCCTTGATCGATGTAGGTTTTATTGCAGGACTGGCGGTGGCGTTCAAATTCGTTCGGATCCAGTTGAAGGTGAAAGAAAGGGAGAAAGGTCTTGTAAAAGAAAAACTGGAGACGGAGTTGAAGTTCCTGCGCAACCAGATCAATCCTCATTTCTTGTTGAATACCCTGAATAATATTTATGCGCTGGCCCGGAAGGGTTCCCCGGATACGGCCGAGGTGGTGTTGAGATTGTCCGAATTGCTGCAGTTCATGTTATATGAATCCAGCGGCCGGCATATCTCTTTGAAGGACGAGGTCAAACTGCTCGAAGGCTATCTGGAGCTGGAAATGATCCGCTATAATGATCGATTATCGGTAAGTTTCCATAAAGAGACGGATGAGGATTCCTACCGGATAACGCCGCTCCTGCTGCTGCCCTTTGTTGAGAATGCCTTTAAGCATGGGGTCAGCGAAACAAGGTTCGAATCCTTTATTCATATCGAGCTCTGTGTAAAGAAGGGGATCCTTCATTTTATGATAGAAAATACCTGCGCTCCGAAGGAAGGGGAACTGCAAAAAATGAATATCGGGCTCAATAATGTAAAAAGGCAACTGGAACTGACCTACAAGGAATACAAACTTGATCTTAAGAACGAAGACGCTGTCTTCAGTGTACATCTAACGCTCAACCTGGAAAGTCATGTTGAAATATAATTGCATTATCGTGGAGGATGAGCCTCTTGCGGCCGAGATCCTGGCCGATTATATCAGGCAGGTACCTTTTTTGGAACTAAAGGCTGTTTGTGCGGATGCTTTATATGCCATGGAGTGGCTGCAAAAAGAAAAAGTCGACCTTATGTTCGTGGATATTCACCTGCCCAGGCTGAAAGGAATGGAATTCCTCGAATCGCTAAAGAATCCGCCGCGCGCCATCATTACTTCCGCTTATAAGGATTATGCTTTGCAAGGGTACGAACTGAATGTGATCGATTACCTGTTGAAGCCGGTGAGGTTCAACCGATTCTTAAAAGCGGTGAACAAATTAAAAGAGCAGGGAGAAGGCGTACTGCCCCTGTCCCCGCTGCCCGCAGCAGAAAGGACGCATATCTTTTTTAATGTGGGCAGGAAGAAGGTGAAGATCTTCCTGGACGAGATCTTATTTATAGAAAGCCTGAGAGAATACATTAAGATAAGCACGCCCGGCAAGAGTATCCTGACCAAATTCCAATTGGGTGAGATCGAGGAACTGTTGTCGAGAAATAATTTTATCCGCGTTCACCGTTCTTTTATCGTTGCCAAGGACAAGATCAGCGCGTTCACGTCCACAGAGGTGGAAATTAATAGCGTACAGATCCCTATCGCCCGCAGCTATAAGGAATTGGTATTATCCGTGCTGGAAGGGAGCGGCAGGCGGTAGTTTAATTGGCGGATGCTCGTCGGCCGGTCTTTTTATAATAGGCGCAGACCTTCTTCATCAGGCAAATTTCACAGAGTGGCTTAGGCCGGCAGATCTCCCTGCCAAGAAAGGACATGGCCATTCCTGCATCCCATTCTTTTTCCGGAAGGATCTCCATGATCTGTTGTTCTATTTTCTTCGGGTCTGTTCCCGAAGCAATGCCCAGTCTTGGAGCTACTCTCACCACATGCAGGTCTACGACCACACCTTCCGGCGGAGCGCCGGCACCCCGAAGGATCACGTTGGCGGATTTTCGACCGATACCGGAGAGTTCTGTAAGCTCTTCCAGGGTCAGAGGGATCTGTTCGTCTTTTTTTATTTTTTGAGCCGATGACAGCAGCCATTTTGCTTTGTTGGCGAAGTTCCGCACCCCCTTTATATAGGGGAATAAGATCTCCGGTGTGGCTTTTGAAAGGGCCTGCATGTCCGGGAAGGCCTTGAATAATTTCGGAGCCAATTGATTAATATACTCGTCGGTGCTTTGCGCGGATAAGACCACCATTACCAACAACTGGTAGAGGGACGCGTATTCGAGCGGATGTTTTTCATCCTTGTATTTTTTAAGGAGGGGTCTGATGGCTAAGGGCCAGTTTGTTTTGACAGCCATGAAACTACGTATTTAAGATCTAAAGATACGAAGGTCCGTGGAGGAAGATCTCAGAATAACTCCTGGCTTTTAAAAGTCTTTACCGGCAGCATGGCCGCCAACTGATCGAACCAGGTACAGGGGCTCCATAGGTCATGATTGCCGATGACATATAACCTTTTCCTGGCCCGGCTAACCGCCACGTTCAGGAGGTTGGGAGTAGAGGAGGCCCATTTTCTTGCAGGACCCCTTTTCCAATCGGTGCCGAGTACGAGGAATACGATATCCGCCTCCTTACCCTGGAAGGTATGGACCGTACCGCATTTGATCCGCAGATGCTTCCAGTATGCGAAGCGTTCCCGGCAATATTCTC
>Ga0307516_10004145_pt1 | contig 18077 bp, 20 predicted proteins | sample 19_EM_MG_FD_203310 | JGI IMG/M metagenome (GOLD analysis project Ga0307516, IMG submission 203310) | Populus trichocarpa ectomycorrhiza microbial communities from riparian zone in the Pacific Northwest, United States - 19_EM | ecosystem: Host-associated > Plants > Roots > Unclassified | place... | reverse complement strand
TGCTGGTGGAGGGCGAGCCCTGCCTGCGCGTGCTGGGCGAGATGACCAGCGACCGCCACGCGGCGCACTCGCTCAACGTCACCGTCGTCTCGCTGATGCTGGGTCGCCAGCTGTCGATACCCGCCAACGTATTGATGGAGCTCGGCGTCGGCGCGCTGATGCATGACATCGGCAAGGTCGCGCTGCCCGACCGGGTGCGCCTCGCGCGCGAGGACTTCAATTCCGGCGAGGCCGCGCTGTACCGCGACCACGTCGCCCAGGGCCTGATCCTGGGCCGCCGCATGGGCCTGTCGGCCGACGCGCAGCTGGTGATCGCGCAGCATCACGAACTCGCCGACGGCAGCGGCTTCCCGAGCGCGCTGATGCTGCCGCGCATGTCGCTGCCCGCGCGCATCGTGGCGCTGGTCAACCGCTACGACAACCTGTGCAACGCGGCGTCGCCGGCGCAGTCGATCACGCCGCACGAGGCCTTGTCGCGCCTGTTCGCGCAATGCCGCTCGAAATTCGACGAGACGCTGCTGAGCGGCTTCATCAAGATGATGGGGATCTACCCGCCCGGCTCGGTGGTGCAGCTGAGCGACGATCGCTTCGCGATGGTGATGACCGTCAATGCCGCGCACCCGCTGAAGCCGCGCGTACTGGTCTACGACCCCGCGGTCCTGCCCGAGGACGCGATCCACGTCGATCTCGAGAAGGCTCCGCAGCTGGGCATCCGCCGCAGCCTGAAGCCGGTGCAGCTTCCCACGCGCGCCGTCGACTACCTGAAGCCGCGCCAGCGCATCTCGTACTTCTTCGACGTGGAAAGCCTGCCGGAAGAAGATGCGCGGGAAGAGGCCGCGGCATGACCTCGACGTTGCCGCTCCTTTCGCAGGCCGCGGCTAAGGAGTCTTTCGCCGGGCTGGTCGCCGCGCTGGCCGCGTTGGGCCATGCCGCGTGGATCGTCGACGCGGCGCACGGCCGCATCCTGGCGGCCAACCTCGATGCCGAGGAACTGCTGGAGCGCAAGGATCTGGAGGGCCTGGACGCCGAGGACGCGTTTCTCCACCTCGAGGACCAGGCCTACTGGGACGGCGTTCGCTGCGGCGCAGCTACCATCCTGGAAAGCGATGCCCAGCTGCACCTGCCGAGCGGACGCACCTGCGCCGTCTCGCGCCGCATCGCACCGATCTGGCTGTCGGACGGCGTCCCGCTGTTCCTCGTCCAGGTGCGCGACCGCAGTCGCGAGCACCGCGTCGAGGTGGAGCGCGAGACCGCGCTGGCCGAGCTGCGCGCGACGCTCGAGGCCACCGCCGACGCGATCCTCGTCACCGACCTGAACGGGCGCATCCGCGGTTTCAACCGGCGCTTCGCGCGCATGTGGTCGCTGCCCGACGGCGTGCTGCATGCCGGCGACGACCGCGCCGTGCACGAGTGGGTGCGCATGAACGTGATGGACGTCGACGGCTACGATCGGCGGCTGGAGGACGTCTACGCCCACACGCTGGCCGAGGCCCACGACGAGATCGCGCAGGTCAACGGCGCGGTGATCGAGCGCCATGCGCAGCCGCAGTGGAGCCACGGCCGTCCGATCGGCCGCGTGTTCTCGTTCCGCGAACTGAACCCCCACCGCGCCGGTGCGCCGCGCGCGCCGGGCAACGACGGCATCGACCAGCTCACCCACCTGCCCAACCGCACCGGCTTCCTGCTCACGCTGGAGGACGCGCTGCGTCCGGGACGCCAGAGCGCCGGGTTCGCCGTGCTGTGCGTCGAATTCAACAGCGACGCGTTGTTCGGCGAGGGCGGCGACAGCGCCGCCGGCGCGCGCCGTCTGTCCGAACTGGCCGGCCAGGTGCGCGGCGCGATGCGCCAGCCGCACCACTGCGCGCGCCTGGGTGGCAGCCGCTTCGGCGTGCTGATAGCCCACGCCAGCGAGGCCGCTGCCGAGGCCGCGGCGCGCCGCCTGATCGAATCGCAGGAGAGCAGCGCGGGCGTGCCGGTGGCGATCGGCATCGGGACCTATCCGGGCGCCGGGTTGCAGGCCGACGAGATCCTGCGCCACGTCGAGATCGCGATGCACCGCGCGCAACAGGCCAGCCGGTCGTCGTTCGCCGTTCACAAGTTCGGCTTCGAATCGTGGCAGCGTCGACGCGCCCGCGTCGAGTCGGGCCTGCTGCGCGCCGCCGAGGAGGGCCGCTTCCGGCTCGCCGCGCAACCACGCTTCGACACGGCCACCGGCCTGGCCGTCGCGCTGGAGGTGCACCTGCGCTGGCGGGACCGCGAGCTGGGCGAGGTGGCGGCCGGCCAGTTCATGGGCGTGGCCCAGGAGCGTGGCCTGGTCGGCGCGCTCGACGACTGGGTGCTCGAACACGGCCTTCTCCAGCAGCGCCGCTGGCGCAACGCGGGACATGCGCTGCGGCTCAACGTCAACGTCTCCGACTGGCAGCTGACGCAGCCGGGCTACGCCCGTCGCGTGGCCGCCGCGCTGGAGGCCGCGGGCTGCGCGCCCGAGGAGCTGGAGATCGACGTCGGCGAGTCCGCGCTGCAAGCCGATCCGGACGCCGCACTCGCCGCGGTGCGCTCGCTCGCGCGCCAGGGCATCCGCGTGATGCTCGACGGCTTCGGTGTCGGCACCAGCTCGCTCGCGTCGCTGCAACGCCTGCCGTTCACCGGCGTGAAGCTGGCCTCCACGTTGTCGCAGGCCTGCGCCGGCGCGGGCGCCGAGTCGCGCTGGGTCCCGGCGCTGGTTCATCTCGCGCATGCGATGCAGCTCGAGGTGCACGCCAGCGGCGTCGACACCGAGCTGCAGCGCGCGGCGCTGATCGCCGCCGGCTGCGAGGGGTTGCAGGGCCGCCGCCTGGGCCCCTGGATGGAAGAGCGCGCGCTCGAATCCTGGTTCAGCCTGCCGGCGTCGCGACGCCGTCTCTGATCGCCGCGGCGTTTCGCGCCTCAGGCGTCCTGCATCTGGTCTTCGCCACCCAGGTTCGGGGCGACGTCTTCCTCGAGGTCGAGATCCTCGCCGGGCGTCTCGCCCGCGTGCGGGGGTGCCAGGGGCGTGGGCGTCACGCGCATGCCCGCGGGCGCGGGCGGATTCTGCGACGGCGGGGGAGCGGCGGACGTGTTCATGGGAGACCCTTTCTGCGGCCACGGTTGGCTGCTTGCGATTCTGATCCTCGCACGCCCTGGCTGCATGCCCGCGTAGGACAGGCACTACAGAGCGTTGGGACACCGGCCGGCAGCCAGCATCGAACAATCGGTGCATTCTCGGGGTGTCCCTTCCCGAATCCGCGAAAGCCTTGTCCCATGTCCGTCCTCTCCGTCCGCAACGTGCTGCCTGTCGCGACCTCGATCGTCGCCACGTTGTTCCTCGTGACCGCCACGCCGCACGAGCTCGTGCCGGAGCTGGCGGACGCGGCCGTCGCATCGCCCTCGCTCAAGCGCGCCGAGGTGCAACGCTGCGTGGCGGACGGCCGTGACGCCGATGCCTGCCTGGACGAAGCGGACGGCAAGGCCGTGATCGAGCGCGCCGAATGGCTGGCGCGCACCACCGACACCGACGTTTCCCGACGAGCGAGCCGATGATGAGCTCCCGGGGCGCGATCGCCACTGCCGCAGGCGCCGCCCCGCGAGGCCGCACGCGCGACGCCGCGGCGCCGGCGCGCCCGCTGGACGTCTTCGTGGTCGAGGACAACGTCATCGTGCTCGAGAACCTGATTGGCGCGCTGGAGGAACTCGCGCCGGTGCACGTGGTCGGGACGGCGGCCGACGAGAGCGTCGCCGTGGAATGGCTGCGTGCCGACGGCGAACGTTGTGACCTGGTGATCATCGACATCTTCCTGCGCACGGGCTCCGGGCTGGGGGTGATCGACGCGGCGCGTCGCAAGCGGCCCGACGCCGCGCTAGTGGTGCTCAGCAACTACGCCACCGACGAAATGCATGCGCGCTGCCTCGCGAGCGGGGCCGACCGCGTCTTCGACAAGTCGCGCGACATCGACCAGCTCGTCGCCTACTGCGTCGCGCTGTCGTCGCGCGCCCCGGGTGACTTGTCCCACTGAATCATGCGACGGCAGAGCGGTCTCTGTCCCGGACCGAGCGGCAAGCGCGCATGCTGATTGCCTGTAGTACCCGTCCTACGCCGTCGCACGTGGCCGCCCGACAAGCACGCACGCCCCGGCCCTACCAGGAATCGCAGGCCTGTCGCGCAAACTGAAATGCCTCTCAAAGAAGCTTTGGCCGTCACCCCCGGCCGCGGCGACGAAATCCAACCTTCCAGGAGCTCAAAACATGTCCGAAACCTCGCTGTCCAACACCTCCGCCACCACGTCCGACCATTTCAACCGTGCCGCTGCTGCCCTGAAGGCCGCCGAGCGGGACGCCCACGCCGCCATCGACAGCGCCGTGGACGGCCTGGCCAGTGCCTATGGCGTCGCCAAGCCGTTGCTGTCGCGCGTCAGCGAGCGCGCCCGCGGTTACGCCAGCGACGGCTACGACGCCGCCCGTGAGCGCGCCGCCGCCCTGAAGGAGCGCAGCCAGCAAGCCGTCGAATCGACCCGTGGCTACGTGAAGGACGAACCCATCAAGTCGCTATTGATCGCCGCGGCGGTCGGCGCCGCCGTCATCGCGCTGGTCGAAGTGGTGCGCATCCGCCGCAATCGCTGATCAATCCCTCGCCACGTTGGGCGGTTCTCACGAACCGTCGAGCGGAAAAGCGGACAATCGCGGCCAGGGGTCTTCCTTGGCCGCTTTCATTTGGGCAGCACGACCATGATGTACAAATTCAAGAGCAAGGCCACCGGCGACCTGATCATGACCCAGCCGGTGGGCGACCGCGTGATGTCGCTGATCGGCAAGCCGGCGGCGCCCCAGGGCATCATCGAAGTCGACCAGATGGCGGCCGCGATCACCGCGCTGGAGGCCGCCGTGGCCGCCGAGAGACCGAACCCGGCCAACGACGGCGACGACGTGTCGCCCCGGGCCGACACCGTGAGCCTGCGCCAGCGCGTGTGGCCGATGGTGGACATGTTGAAGCGCGCGCTGGCCGAGAAGCAGCCCATCGTGTGGGGCGCCTGAATTGAGACCTGCTGAATGAGCCATGCGGAAGCGACGCGACTGATCGCGGTACGACACGGCGAGACCGCCTGGAACGTCGAGGCCCGGCTCCAGGGCCAGCTGGACATCCCGCTCAACGAGCGCGGGCTGGAACAGGCGCGCCGGACGGCGCATTGGCTCGCCGAGGAGCAGCCCGACGTGGTCGTCAGCAGCGATCTCGCCCGCGCGCAGGCCACCGCGCAGGCGATCGCGACGTTCAATCGCATCCCGCTGGAACTCGACCCCGGCCTGCGCGAGCGCAGCTTCGGCGGCTTCCAGGGCATGACGCACACCGAGGTCGCCGAGCGCTGGCCCGACCTGTCCGCGCGCTGGAAGAGCCGCGACCCCGAGTTCGCGCCGGGCGGCGACGGCGAGTCGCTGACCGCCTTCTACGCGCGTTGCATCGCCGCGACGCTGCGCATCGCCGAGCGCCACGTCGGCAAGACGGTAGTGCTGGTGGCGCACGGGGGCGTGATGGACTGCCTCTACCGGGCCGCAACGCGCGTGCCGCTCGACGCGCCGCGCATCTGGCAACTCGACAACGCCGCGATCAACCGCCTGCTGCACACCCCCTCCGGCCTCACGCTCGTCGGCTGGAACGACACCAGCCACCTGGACATCGGCGCGCCGACGCTGGACGAGTCGGCCGACAGGATGCCCGAGGCAGCGGCGCTGGCCGCGCGCACCGACTGACGGACCTGGCCTCGTCATCCTGCGCGAAGTCGCAGGATCCACCCCCGCGACAGCGTCCTCGCCAACGCGGGTTCCGCGACTGCGCGCGGAATGACACAGCTATTCCGGCGGCATCCCGAACAAGTCGACACCCGTGCGCACCGGCGGCGCCAGCCCCAGGTGGCGGTACGCGGCCACCGTCGCAATCCGCCCGCGTGGCGTGCGTTGCAGGTAGCCCTGCTGGATCAGGTAGGGCTCGATGACGTCCTCGATCGTTCCCGGCTCCTCGCCAATGGCGGCGGCGACGTTGTCCAGGCCCACCGGGCCACCGTCGAAACGGTGGACGATGGCCTCCAGGAGCTTGCGGTCCATCACGTCGAAGCCCTGCGGATCGACGTCCAGCATCGCCAGCGCCAGGTTGGCCACCGGGACGGTGATCCGGCCCTGTGCCTTCACCTCGGCGTAGTCGCGCACGCGGCGCAGCAGGCGGTTGGCGATGCGTGGGGTGCCGCGCGAGCGGCGCGCCAGCTCCAGCGCGCCTTCGGGATCGATCGGCACGCCCAGCAGGCCGGCCGAGCGCGTGACGATGGAGCCCAGCTCCTCGGACGTGTAGAACTCGAGCCGGGCGACGATGCCGAAGCGGTCGCGCAACGGGTTGGTGAGCATGCCGGCGCGCGTGGTGGCGCCCACCAGCGTGAAGGGCTGCAGGTCCAGCTTGATCGACCGCGCGGCGGGGCCGTCGCCGATCATGATGTCGATCTGGAAGTCTTCCAGCGCCGGGTACAGGATTTCCTCGACGATCGGCGACAGGCGATGGATCTCGTCGATGAACAGCACGTCGTTGCGTTCGAGGCCGGTGAGGATGGCCGCGAGATCCTTGGGCTTTTCCAGCACCGGACCCGAGGTCTGGCGCAGGTTGACGCCCAGTTCGGCCGCGATGATATGGCTCAGCGTGGTCTTGCCCAGCCCGGGCGGGCCGAACAGCAGCACGTGATCGAGCGACTCGGAGCGCTTGCGGGCGGCGCCGATGAAGATGTCGAGCTGCTCGCGGGCCTTCACCTGGCCGACGTAGTCGTCCAGCCGCTTGGGCCGCAGCGCACGCTCCATCGCCTCCTCGTTGGGCGACGCCGGACCGGCGGCGACGACCCGCGCCTGGCGCGGATCGCGAGGCGGGGCGGCGCTGAAATCGTCGGTCTGTATGGACATTCAGTGATTATGACGCCGCCCGATCGCCTGAAGGCGGGCGCCGGGAACATTCGGCCCGACGTCGCGTCGAACCACGCTCACGTACGATCCATCACATGAAAAAATCCGCAGTTCTCATCGCCGTGACCCTGCTCGCGAGCGTCGCCGCACACGCCCAGGTCACGGTCGACAAGCCCTGGGTGCGCACCACGGTCGCCCAGCAGACGACGACCGGTGCGTTCATGACCATCACGTCCGTCCAGGGCGGCAAGCTGGTGTCCGCCACCTCGCCGGTCGCCGCCTCCGTCGAGGTGCACGAGATGAAGATGGACGGCAACGTGATGAAGATGCGGCCCGTCGAGGCGCTGACGCTGCCCGCGGGCAAGCCGGTGGAGCTCAAGGCCGGGGCGTATCACATGATGCTGATGGGCCTGAAGGCGCCGGTGAAGGCCGGCGATGTCGTGCCGATCAAGCTCGTCGTCGAGGACGGCAAGGGCAAGCGCCAGACCGTGGACGTGAAGGCGACCGCGCAGCAGAACTGAGGCGCGTGCCGGGAAGTGTCATTCTGCGCACAGTCGCAGAATCCACCCCTGCGACAACGCAGCCCGGTCCTGCGTGGATCCTGCGACTTCGCGCAGGATGACAGGCCAGGGGCGCGCAGTCGCCGGATCCACCCCTACGACAACGCCTTCATGGCCTGCTTGATGCCGTCGCTCACGCCGACGTCCTTGGGCAGGCCCTTGATCGCCATCGCCGCCTCCTTCTCGTTGTAGCCCAGCGCGATCAGCGCCTGCACGATGTCGCCCTGCGCGTCGCTGGCGATGGCCGCGCCGCTGGCCGCGAGCTCGGGGGCCAGCTTGCCCTTGAGTTCCAGCAGCAGGCGTTCGGCGGTCTTCTTGCCGATGCCCGGCACCTTCTGCAGGCGGCCGCCTTCCTGGCGTGCGACGGCGCCGGCGAGGTCGTGCACCGACAGGCCCGACAGGATGCCGAGAGCGGTGCGCGGGCCGACGCCGGAGATCTTGATCAGCAGGCGAAAGGTGGCACGCTCCTCGTCGGTGAGGAACGCGAACAGTTGCTGCGCGTCCTCGCGCACGACGAAATGCGTCAGCAGGGTGACGCGTTCGCCCAGGCCGGGAAGGTTGCAGAACGTGCTCATCGGCACGTCGACCTCGTAGCCGACGCCTTGCACGTCAAGCAGAACCAGCGGGGGCGTTTTTTCCGCGACGATGCCCGTGAGACGACCGATCATCCGGGGATTATGTGTTGACCGACAATCCGCTCACAACCAACGAACCAAAGATCACGTGATCGTCCGCCGCGCCTTCTCCCCCGCCGACAACGAACGCCTCGCGCACGTGTGCGGCGTCCTCGACGAGAACCTGCGCGCGATCGAGCAGGGCCTGAACGTCGTCATCACGCGCCGCCAGGAGCACTTCCGCGTCGAAGGCGGCAAGCTGCAGGCGCCGCGCGCCCTGGCGCTGGTCGAGGCGCTGTACGAGCGCAGCGGCCGCCCGATCGACGAGGAGCAGCTGCAGCTGTTGCTCTACGAGGCCCAGCGCGACGTGATCCAGGGCCACGCGAAGCCGGTGGCGCCGACGGAGGTCGCGGCCGGCGACATCGTGCTGCACACGCGTCGCTCGAACCTCATCGGGCGCACGCCCAACCAGGTGCAGTACCTGCGCCAGATCCTGTCGCACGACATCACGCTGGGCCTCGGCCCGGCGGGCACCGGCAAGACGTTTCTCGCGGTCGCGTGCGCGGTCGACGCGCTCGAGCGCGCCAGCGTGCAGCGCATCGTGCTGACGCGCCCCGCGGTCGAGGCCGGCGAGCGCCTGGGCTTCCTGCCCGGCGACCTGTCGCAGAAGGTCGATCCGTACCTGCGCCCGCTGTACGACGCGCTGCACGACCTGATGGGCTACGAACGCGTGACGAAGGCGTTCGAGCGCGGCGCGATCGAGATCGCCCCGCTCGCCTTCATGCGCGGGCGCACGCTCAACCACGCCTTCGTGATCCTGGACGAGGCGCAGAACGCCACGCCCGAGCAGATGAAGATGTTCCTGACGCGCATCGGCTTCGGTACCAAGGCGGTGGTCACCGGCGACCTGACGCAGGTCGACCTGCCGCGGGGCGCGCGCAGCGGCCTGGCCGACGCGTCGGAGATCCTGCGCGACGTCGTCGGCATCGCGGTGACGCAGTTCGCCGCCGCCGACGTGGTCCGCCATCCTCTGGTGGCCCGGATCGTCGAAGCCTACGAAGCCGCCTCGCGCAGCGAGCCCGCCGCGCCCGCCGAACGCGTCGAGCGGCCGGCGCCTGCGTCGGCGTCGTTCCAGGAAGGCAAGCGCAGTGCGCGCGGAGGACGTTCCTGATGGCGCGCAACGCCTTGCCCGACCTCAGCCTCAGCCTGCAATTCGCCGACGCCACGCATCGCGCGCTGCTGCCGCGCCACAAGGTCGCCCGCTGGATCCGCGCCGGCCTGGAGCTGCCGGCCGCGATCACGGTGCGCATCGTCGGCGAGGAGGAAGGGCGCGCGCTCAACCGCGAGTACCGCAAGAAGGACTACGCGACCAACGTGCTGACCTTCGACTACGTGCAGGAACCCGAGATCGAGGCCGACCTGGTGCTGTGCGCGCCGGTGGTCGAGCGCGAGGCCAAGGACCAGAAGATCGACCTGGCCGCCCACTACGCGCACCTGCTGGTGCACGGCACGCTGCACGCGCAGGGCTACGACCACGAGGATGACGGCCCCGAGGCGGCGTGCATGGAGGCGCGCGAGACCGAGGTGCTGGCCGGGCTGGGGTTCGCCGATCCGTATGCCTGAGGGCTCGTGGATTCCGCGACTTCGCGCGGAATGACGAGCCTGGTCATCCTGCGCGCAGTCGCAGGATCCAGCGCCGGCCGCTCAGCCGCGCTTGAGCACCCGCGCCGCTTCCAGCGCGAAGTACGTCAGAACGCCGTCCGCGCCGGCGCGCCGGAACGCCAGCAGCGACTCCATCATCACCGCCTCGCCGTCCATCCAGCCGTTCAGGGCCGCGCCCTTGAGCATCGAATATTCGCCGCTGACCTGGTAGACGTAGGTGGGCATGCGGAACTCGTCCTTCACGCGGCGCAGGATGTCCAGGTACGGCATGCCGGGCTTGACCATCACCATGTCGGCGCCCTCGGCGATGTCGAGCGCCACTTCGCGCAGCGCCTCGTCCGAGTTGGCCGGGTCCATCTGGTAGACCTTCTTGTTGCTCTTGCCCAGGTTCGCGGCGGAGCCCACGGCGTCGCGGAACGGGCCGTAGAAGGCGCTGGCGTACTTGGCGCTGTAGGCCATGATCCGCGTGTGCAGGTGGCCGTCGGCCTCCAGCATGGTGCGGATCGCGCCGATGCGCCCGTCCATCATGTCGCTCGGGGCGACGATGTCGACGCCGGCCTCGGCCTGCACGCGCGCCTGGCGCGTCAGCAGCGCGACGGTCGAGTCATTGACGATGTAGCCGGTCTCGTCGAGCAGGCCGTCCTGGCCGTGCGAGGTGAACGGGTCCAGCGCGACGTCGGTCATCACGCCCAGGTCGGGAAAATGTTTCTTGAGCGCGCGCACGGTGCGCGGAACCAGGCCGTCGGGGTTCAGGGCCTCCGCGCCGTCGGGCGTCTTCAGCGACGGCTCGATGGCCGGAAACAGCGCCAGCGCCGCCACGCCCAGGGCCACGCATTCCTCGGCCACGCCGAGCAGACGGTCGATGGTCATGCGCTGCACGCCCGGCATGCTGGGAATGTCCTGGACCTGGTTCTGGCCGTCGATCACGAAGACCGGCAGGATGAATTGGCCGGCGCTGAGCCGGTGCTCGCGCATGAGTTCGCGGCTGAACGCGTCGCGGCGCATCCGGCGCGGGCGGCTGGCGGGAAAAGGGGGCAGGTGCGACACGGTCGAAGAGGCCTTTTACGTCAAAAACCAGGCATGAAGCCGCTGGTGTGCGCAGTTTTTGCTGTCGCGCATGGCGGATGTTCTGCTACAGTCCATTTTGGATGATGTCCGTGAGGATATTGTCCCCTGCTTTTCCTCCCTGAGCAGGTGCCTTGCGTGATGACAGCGTCAAGGCTTTGCAGCCTCGGTCGTCCACTCGTGGATACCGGGGCTCTTTCTTTTGCGCCCGCCAAGCGCCGCGTTCTGGCCACCCCGCGCCAGGGATCCGCCAGCATCGCCGCCCATAATGCGGCATGAGCGGATATCTCTGGGTCAAGGCCCTGCACATCGTCTTCGTGTCCAGCTGGTTCGCCGGACTGTTCTACCTGCCGCGGATCTTCGTGAACCTGGCGCAGGTGCCCAGCGACAGCCACGCGGAGCGTGAACGCCTGCTGCTGATGGCGCGCAAGCTGTACCGGTTCGCCAGCATGCTGATGGTGGGCGCGATCGGCCTCGGCGTCGTCCTGGTGGCGCAGCAGCCCGGCTGGCTGCACGGCGCTTTCTGGTTGCACGCCAAGGTGCTGCTGGTGGTCGTGGCGATCGGCTATCACCACATGTGCCGCGGCATGCTGCGCAGCTTCGAGAAGCTCGAGAACCGCCGCCGTGAGCGCTTCTTCCGCGTGTTCAACGAGATGGCGGTGCTGCTGTTCGCGGCCATCGTTGTCCTCGTGGTGGTCAAGCCGTTCTGAGCGGCGGCGCGGGACGATGGACCGGCCCACCCGCGCCCCCGCGCGCATCCCGCGCCTGCCCGTGAGTTCGCAGGCGCACCCGCGCGAGAGCTCGGCGCTGACGTTGACGCTCGTCTTCACCGGCCTGGTGATCTATGCCAGCCTGTACCCGTTCAGCGGCTGGTTCTGGCCCGCCGGGCAGCCGCTGGCGGCCATGCTGGTGCCGCCGTGGCCGCGGTACCACATCGGTTTCGACGACTGGTCCAACTTCATCGGCTACATGCCGCTCGGGGCGCTCGTCTATGCCAGCGCGCTGCGGCGCGGCCGCGGGCCGCTGGCCGCGGGCGGGATCGCCTGCGTGTTGCCGTCGATGCTGTCCTGGACGATGGAGTTCACCCAGCACTTCCTGCCCGCGCGCTACCCGTCGCTGATGGACTGGGCGCTCAACTCGCTGGGCGCCGTCGCGGGGCTCAGCCTGGCGATCGCCATCCATTCGGCGGGCGCCGGCGTCCGCTGGTCCACCGTGCGCGAGCGCTGGTTCGTGCGGCACAGCGGAGCCACGCTGGCGCTGCTGCTGCTCTGGCCGGTCGGCTTCCTGTACCCGCGCAACGTGCCGTTCGGCCTGGGCGTGACCTGGGAGCGGCTGCAGGAGGCTGCGTACGACCTGCTCAACGACCACCCGCTGGCGCCCTGGTTCGACTGGCTGTGGGCGAGCCTGGGCGAGAACACCGGCACGATGTCCAAGGCCGCCGAAGGCTTCTCCGTCGCGCTGGGCCTGCTGGGCCCGTGCCTGGTGGCGTTTTCGATCGCGCGCCCGGGCTGGTACCGCGCGGCCGTCGTGCCGGTCGCGGTCGCGGTGGGGCTGGCGGCCAACACGCTCTCGGCGGCGCTCAATTTCGGGCCGGTGCACGCCCTCGGCTGGGTCACCTCGACGGTGCCGATCGGCCTGGGCTTGGGGGCCGTGCTCGCGCTGGCCTGCGTCTTCATCGGACGGCGGCCTGCGGCCGCGCTGGGCCTGGTGGCACTGTCGGTCAACGTGGCACTGGTGGCCCAGGCGCCATCCGATCCGTACTACGCAGACAGCCTGCAGGCCTGGGAGCAGGGCCGCTTCATCCACTTCCACGGACTCGCCCAATGGGTGGGCTGGCTGTGGCCGTTCGCGGCGGGCATCGCGCTGTTCCGGCGGATCGCGCGCAGCGACGGCGTACGCGAGGCCTGACGCCGGCTCACGACCGTCGTTCACCTCGCTCGATCAGCTGCCCGGATCCGCGCCGCCGTCGTTCGTCGTCTGGGGGTGTCGCGGCCTCGGCGCGCTCGCTACGATGAGCCGATGCCGCGACTCGCCGAATCGATGCGTGATGCCCGCGCCGCCTTCCGCGGGGAGATCGGATGGCAAGCCGTGGGCATCACCGTCGTGCTCGCGACCCTGAGCGCGACGGCGATGGGCTCGATCTTCGAATTGCCCTTCCGATTCGTCCTGGCGCGCACGCTGATGCTCGCCGGCGTCCTGCTCCTGACAAACGCGGCCGTCGTAGCGTGGGGGCCGCGCGCCATCGCGCCGTGGATCGCGCCCGTGGCGGCCACGATGCTGGTTGCACCGCTCGCGGCTGTGGCGTACTACGTCCTCGCGCTCTGCAATGGCGACTTCGCGCTGTTTCTCGCGAGTGAAGGCAAGATCCAGGGTTGCTTCCTGATCTCCGTCGCCGGCGCTGCGCTCGCCCCCTTGACGATCCTGTGCGCCCGCCTGCACGACAGCCTCGCTGCTGCCAGCCGTCTGGCGTTGCATTTCGAGGCGGAGCGTGTTCGCCTCAATCGACGGGCACTGGACGCGCAGTTGTTGCCCGAGACACTGGCGGATCGCTGCGAACCAGACCCGAAAGTACCGGGCGACAAGCACCGCCCCAAGCCATCGCGCGCCCGCTCCGGGCTGACGATGACGGATCTTCCTGCCTTGAGTTCGCTTCTTGACGAAGCGCTGGATCTCGACGCGCCGCAGCGACTCGCCTGGCTCGAGGCGCTGCCGGCCGAACATGCCCGGCTGAACCCGCTGCTGCGCCAGATGCTCGTCGACAACGACTCGATCGAGTACGGCAAATTCCTGCAATCCTTTCCGACATTGCGTGAGGCCGTCGTCGATCGTTCGGCGGCGCGCGCAGGCGCGCGCATCGGCCCCTGGCGTCTGCTCCGCGAGATCGGCCTCGGCGGCATGGGCCGCGTGTGGCTCGCGGAGCGGGCGGACGGGCAGTTCCGGCGCCAGGTCGCCTTGAAGCTGCCGCTGCTGGCCTGGGACGACGGCCTGTCGGAACGCATGTCGCGCGAGCGCCAGATCAGCGCGCTGCTGGAGCATCCGGGCATCGCACGTCTGTACGACGCCGGCCTGGACGACCTGGGTCGACCCTACCTCGCGCTGGAGTACATCGACGGCACGCCGATCGACGCGTGGTGCGACGCGCGCGACGTAGCGATCCCCGGCCGGCTGCGGCTGCTGGCACAAGTCGCCGAGGCGCTGGCCTATGCGCACGAACACTGCGTGATCCATCGAGACCTGAAGCCGTCCAATGTGCTGGTGTCCTCCGATGGCCGGGCGCACCTGCTGGACTTCGGCATCGCCAGACTCGTGCTCGACGAGCCCCACGGCCGCGCCGAGCCGACGCGCAGTGCCCGGATGATGACCCCGCGCTACGCCGCGCCCGAGCAGATCCTGGGCGAGCCGGGTACCTGTCTGTCCGATGTCTACTCGTTGGGCGTCCTGGCCTTCGAACTGCTGTCGGGCCAGATGCCCTACACGCCCAGGCACGGGACCTTCGCGTCCTGGGAAGAGGCCGTGCTGCGGGAAGGGCGGGCGTGCGCGAGCTCGAAGGCGCGCAGCCGCGCCGACGCGCGAGCGCTGCGGGGGGACGTCGATGCGATCATCGGCAAGGCCATGTGCCGGCAGCCCGGCGACCGCTATTCCACGGCCATCGCCTTCGCCGAAGACATCGCCAATCACCTGACAGGCCGCAGCGTGTTGGCACGGCGATCGGTCAGTGCGCGCCGACTGGCCGATGTCGCGGCCACGATGCGTGGAGCGCTGCGCGGCCTCGCAGGCTTGAGGGCGCACTGATGCGTTGGAAACCCGCATCGCCCCGCTCGGCCATCCAGGCTTCCTACAATGCGGGACATGTACTACAAGCACCACATCTTCTTTTGCCTCAACGAGCGCAAGCCCGGCGAGGACAGCTGTTCGCTGGTCGGCGCCCAGGCCGGGTTCGACCACTGCAAGTCGCGCATCAAGTCCGCGGGCCTCGCAGGCCCGGGCGGGATCCGCGTGAACAAGGCCGGCTGCCTCGATCGCTGCGCCGGGGGGCCGGTGGCCGTCGTCTATCCGGACGAGACCTGGTACACCTACGTCGACAAGAGCGACATCGACGAGATCGTCGATTCGCACCTGATGAGCGGCAAGCCCGTCGAACGTCTGCTGCTGCCGCCCGACGTCGGTCGTTGAGGGCGCTGCGCACCATGAACACCTTCACGAAGCGCGCCGAGATCGCCGGGCCCGTCGGGCCATTGAGCGTCGCCGTCGATACCACCACCGACGTGCCCACACGCGGCCTCGCGGTCATCTGCCATCCGCATCCGCTGCAGGGCGGCACGATGGACAACAAGGTCGTCACCACGATCGCCCGCGCGCTCACCCAGCGTGGCTGGCGGGTGGTGCGCTTCAACTACCGCGGCGTGGGCGGCTCCGCCGGCGCCTGGGACGAGGGCCGCGGCGAAGTCGACGACGCGCTGGCGGTGATCGCCGCCCACCGCCTTGCCGGCGAGGCGCTGCTCCTCGGCGGATTTTCTTTCGGTGGTTACATCGCCGCGAGCGCCGCCGCGAAACTTCCGGAGGCCGAGAAGGCTCAGAGGCTGGTGCTCGTCGCGCCCTCCACCGTCAAACACACGGCCCCGCCCGTGCCGGCCGACACCTTGCTGATCCACGGCGAGGCCGACGACGTCGTGCCGCTGTCGGCCTCGATGGACTGGGCGCGCCCGCAGGCGCTGCCGGTCGTCGTCGTGCCCGGCGCCGGACATTTCTTCCACGGCCAGCTGATGCTCCTGAAGTCGCTGGTCCTTCGCAATTTTGCCGAGTGACATCGGCGCCCGATGAAAATAATCCTCACTCTCCTGGGCCTGGCCACCGCCGGGTTCGCCGCCTTCGGCCAGGCACTGCCGGCGCCCGAGATCGCGGCGCGCGAATACCTGCTGATCGACATGAACGCGGGCCAGGTGCTGGCCGAGCGCAACGCCGACACGGCGGCCGACCCCGCATCGCTGACCAAGCTGATGACGGCCTATCTCGTGTTCGTGCAGCTCAAGGAGCACAAGCTGACGCTGGATCAGAAGGTGCCCGTGTCGCTGCGCGCCTGGGCTGAACGCAGGGGCGGCGGCTCGCTGATGTTCATCGACACCACGATGACGCCGACGGTCGACGAACTGCTGCAGGGCGTGATCGTCGACTCCGGCAACGATGCCTCCGTGGCGCTGGCCGAGGCCGTCGGCGGCAGCGTTGATGCCTACGTGGGGATGATGAACCGCCAGGCCCAGGCCTGGGGCCTGAAGAACACCACCTTCAAGAACGTCACCGGCCTCACCGAGGCGGGCCACCGCAGCACGCCACGCGACCTGACGGTGATGGCGCAGCACATCATTCGTGACTTCCCCGAGTACTACCACTACTACTCCCAGCACGAATTCAAGTTCAACAACATCCGCCAGGACAACCGCAACCTGCTGCTCAAGCGCGATCCGAGCGTCGACGGCATGAAAACCGGCTTCACCGATGCCGCTGGCTACTGCCTGCTTGCGAGCGCTCAGCGCGAGTTCCCGAACGGCAAGCGCCGCCTGATGGCGATCGTGATGGGCGCCGACGGGGTGCAGGGCCGCGCCAACGAGACACAGAAGCTGCTCAACTGGGGCTTCACGGCGTTCGACGACGTGCGCCTGGTCGAGGCCGGCAAGCCGATCGGCCCGCCGGTGCCGGTGTGGAAGGGCAAGCTGTCCCAGGTGGGCCTGGGCAGCGCCGACGCCATCTACGTGGCCGTGCCCAAGGGTGAGGGCGAGCACCTGAAGACCCAGATCGAGCGCACCGACCCGCTGGTGGCGCCGCTCACGAAGGGCCAGCGCGTCGGTTCGCTGAAGGTGACCACGGCGTCCGGTACCGCGATTGCAACGATTCCGCTCACGGTCCTGGAGGAAGTGCCCCAGGCGGGCCTGTTCGGCCGCGCGTGGGATGCCATCCGCCTCTGGATCAAGTAGTCTTGGGTCCTGAACGGCCGGATCCGTCGAATTGATACCGTCCGCCGTTTGGGTTTCCAGTGCCCCGACGCCACCCGCGCCGCGGCTCGCCCAGGAGCAATGACCATGATCGCCTTGCCCGACTCGCTGTGCTACCTCGACGGAGAGTTCCTGCCGTTGAACCAGGCCAAGGTCTCGGTGATGGATCGCGGCTTCCTGTTCGGCGACGGCGCCTACGAGTCGATCCCCGTCTACGGGCGGCGGATGTTCCGCTTCGACGACCACATGGCGCGCTTCGAGCGCAGCCTGGCCAAGCTGGAGATCGAGGCCGGCCTGGATCGCGAGACCTGGCTGGCGCGCCTGCGCAAGGTGATCGAGGCCTGCCCGGCCGGCGATCAATTGCTCTATATGCAGGTGACGCGCGGGGTCGCGCCGCGCTCGCATGTCGTGCCCGCCGGCCTGACGCCGACCGTCTTCGTGACGACGAGTGAGCGGTCGCTCCCCACGCCCGCGCAACGCGTGCAAGGCCTGGCCTGCGTGACCGCGCGCGATTTCCGATGGCAGCGCGGCGACATCAAGAGCACGTCGCTGCTGGGCAACGTGCTGGCGCGCAAGATCTCCGTCGACCAGGGGGCCGACGAAACGATCCTGCTGCGCGAAGACGGTCCGGGCGGGCCGTGGCTCACCGAGGGCTCGTCCAGCAACGTCTGGGTGGTGCACGAAGGCGCGCTGCTCGGGCCGGCCCCCGACGAACATGTGCTCGCGGGCGTGCGCATCGAGCTGCTGCGCGAGCTGTGCGGGGAGACGGGAATCGCGTTCAACCTGCGCCCGGTCAGCGAGGCCGATGTACGCTCGGCCGACGAGGTGCTTCTCAGCTCCGCCTCCAAGGAAATCATCGCCGTCACGCGTCTCGACGGCGAGCAAGTCGGTCACGGCGCGCTGCGCGGTCGACCGGGTCCGGTTTATGCCCGTCTACACGAGGCTTACCAACGTGCGATTCAGTCGCAGTCCATTTGAACGGTTTTGCCGCCATGCATGAAATTCCTCCCGAACAGTCGCTGATCGAGTACCCCAGCGCGTTCCCCATCAAGGTCATGGGCCCGCACGCTGAAGGATTCATCGAGGCTATCGTGGAAGTGGCCAAGCGATTCGATCCGGACTTCGATCACACGACGGTGGAGACCAGACCCAGCAAGGGGGGTAATTACCTGGGCATCACGATCACGGTCACAGCCACCAGCCGTCCGCAGCTGGATGAGTTGTACCGGACATTGACCGCGCATCCG
>Ga0307516_10004144_pt1 | contig 18077 bp, 21 predicted proteins | sample 19_EM_MG_FD_203310 | JGI IMG/M metagenome (GOLD analysis project Ga0307516, IMG submission 203310) | Populus trichocarpa ectomycorrhiza microbial communities from riparian zone in the Pacific Northwest, United States - 19_EM | ecosystem: Host-associated > Plants > Roots > Unclassified | place... | reverse complement strand
TCTCCTCGCTGACTTACATCTCGTAGGCGTTGCTTGTCTGCCGTCACTCTCCTCGCTGGCCAACATCTCGTACGCGTTGCTCGTCTGCTGTCATTCTCTTCGCTGGCCTACATTTCGTACGCGTTGCTCGTCTCGTCTTGTTCTCCTCGCTGACTTACATCTCGTAGGCGTTGCTCGTCTGGCCTCATTATCCTTGCTGGCCACTGCTATTACACGTTACTCGTTTGACCTCATTACTGCTGACCTACGTTCGGACGTGTGCTAGAAACACCGTGTTAGGCATCACTGGCCTACTTCTCGTACGTGTAGCTCGTCTGCTGTCATTCTCCTCACTGGCTTACATCTCGTAGGCGTTCCTTGTCTGCCGTCATTCTCCTCGCCGGACAAAATCTCGTACATGTTGCACGTCTGGCCTCATTCTCCACGCTGGCCTACCTCTCATACGCATTGCTCGTCTGGCCTCATTCTTCTCACTGAATTTCATCTCATACGCGTTGTTCGTCTGCTGTCATTCTCCTCGCTGGCCTACATCTTGTTTGCGTTGCTCGTCTGCCGTCATTCTCCTCACCGGACAACATCTCGTACGCATTGCCCGTCTGGCCTCATTCTCCTTGCTGGCCACTGCTACTACGCGTTGCTCGTTTGACCTCATTACCGCTGACCTACGTTCGGACATGTGCTAGAAACGCCGTGTTAGGCATCACTGGCCTACTTCTCGTACGTGTAGCTCGTCTGCTGTCATTCTCCTCGCTGGCTTACATCTCGTAGGCGCTCCTCGTCTGCCGTCATTCTCCTCGCCGGATAAAATCTCGTACACGTTGCACGTCTTGCCTCATTCTCCACGCTGGCCTACCTCTCGTACGCATTGCTCGTCTGGCCTCATTCTTCTCACTGAATTTCATCTCATACGCGTTGTTCGTCTGCTATCATTCTCCTCGCTGGCCTACATCTTGTTTGCGTTGCTCGTCTGCCGTCATTCTCCTCACCGGACAACATCTCGTACGCGTTGCGCGTCTGGCCTCATTCCTCACTGACTTATATCTCGTACGCGTTGCTCGTCTGCGGTCATTCTCTTTGCTGGCCTACATTTCGTACGCATTGCACGTCTGGCCACATTCTCCTCACCGACTTACATCTCGTAGGCGTTCCTCGTCTGCCGTCATTCTCCTCGCCGGACAGCATCTCGTACGCATTCCTCGTCTGGCCTCATTCTCCTCGCTGACTTACATCTCGTAGGCTTTGCTCGTCTGCTGTCATTCTCCTCGGTGGCCTACATCTTGTTTGCGTTGCTCGTCTGACCTCATTCTCCTCGCTGACTTACATCTCGTAGGCGTTCCTCATCTGCTGTCATTCTCCTCGCCGGACAACATCTCGTACGTGTTGCACGTCTGGCCTCATTCTCCTCGCTGGCCTACCTCTCGTACGCATTGCTCGTCTTGCCTCATTCTTCTAACTGAATTTCATCTCGTACGCGTTGCTCGTCTGCCCTCATTCTTCTCGCTGGCCTACCGCTCGTACCGGTTGCTCGTCTGCTATCATTCTCCACGCCGGCCTCATTCTCCTCGCTCTCCTACCTGTCCTACTTGTAATAAGTGTTGCTCGCCTGCCCTTATGCGCCGCTGTAGCTGCTCTGTACTTCGCGACGAGATTTGGGACGTTGGACTTTGTATTATAATGTATATATAGATTTTAAATACAATAATTGATTTTCTGTGCGATCTAAGAGCATAGCCAACTGCGTGTAGTAGCATTATAACTAGTAATGAAACTGCTCGCAGTGCACACTCGTTGTTCCCGTAAGCTTCCCTAGCTTCCCTAGCTTTTCTAGCTTCCCTAGCTCCCATAAGGTGGTGGGTGCGTCGGTAAGATTGGTGGTGCGTCCGTAGCTTTGCTAGCTTTTCTAGCTTTTCTAGCTTCCCTAGCTTTCCTAATGTGGTGGTTGCATCGGTAAGGTGATGGTCGCTTCCCTAGCTTTGCTAGCTTAGCGAAGGACAAAGTTATATTTTACTCCCGGTGCTCCCGTAAGCTTCGATAGCTCCCATAGCTCTGGTAAGAATTAGATTTTTTGCTGATGCCGGTATTGAACCCAGGTGACAAAGTCTGGCTGCTGCGAAAACACATCCAAACAACCCAACCATTGAACAAGCTGGACCACAAGCAAATAGGCCCGTTTACCATCCTGAAGAAAGTAGGCTCACGTGCCTATAAGTTGGACCTGCCGGCCACTGTCAAAATCCACCCTGTCTTCCATATCAGCCTTCTCAAACCCACAGCCAGTACAGAACCTATCCCCGGATATCACCAGCTACCACCACCTCCCATTATCATCCAAGAACAGCAAGTGTGGGAAGTGGAGAAAATCCTCGACTCGCGACACCACAGAAACCAGATCCAGTATCGAGTCAAGTGGACTGGTTTCCACGACCCAGATCATACCTGGTATCCTGCCTGGAACTTCGAAAACTCGCCCAACATCGTCAGGCAATTCCACGAGGAATACCCTGAGAAACCATCCCCTCCAAACTAAAAATATGTCTACCACCGCTACTGTCGACGCCAACAAATGCTGGACCTTCACCAACACCGAGCAAGCCAACACCGAAACCGAACACGATTACGATTGGGGCATCCCTGCCAATGCCACCACCACGGACAGATGGAATGCCCCTCCACCACCACCCTCACCCCCACTGTCCGCTGTGGAACAGCCCCGCACCAATGACCATGTCTCCCTACATTGGACAGCCTGCTATGACGACCACTGCAGCACCCACCGACAAATGAAAGACTACAACTACTACCCCCAACGGAGCAGCGGCCGCTGCCACCACCGCCGCAACCGCCAGATGTGCGACTGCCTGATGCCACACCCCCATGAACTTGTCAAGGTAACCTGGGAATGACACCTCGACCCCGTCAAGACATGTGCAGACTGGCACCAAGGGAAGCTGGTCTGCCCCGAGTGCTGGTTCCTCGTGAACATAGAAAACCATCACCTCCGTTATAGTGCCGCAGCCCCACCCGTCCCCCTGGCTGACGTCACACCACCACAGGAAGACCAGGAGGCCACTCTGGCTGGGCACGCTCACGACCCTGCCACCGATCCCATCGCTGCGGCAACCATGACCGCCGCACTACAGGATGAACAACTCACCCTCCTGGGAGAAATCATCACAATGATACATCAAACAACCACCCAGGACGCTCGCCGCAATCACGTCGTACACCTGACGCTCGCCCAGTGGATGAACGAGTTCCATGACGCAGACTAACAGCAACTCCAGCAGATGACCAACACCCTGGGAGCCATCATCACCGAACAACAGCGAATGAACGAACAACTCCAAGCCCGGCAGCAGGCTAGCCAGCCCGTCCACATCTACCGCACCCCCATCCGATGCCAGACCCTGACGACCCAACATGACCTCGCCAGAGCTTCGGTCTGAACAGGGGACATACTGTCATGAACCTGGTGTGACAGGCTCCTTGGCGCCGGCGCTGGTGCCACTCTCACCCTTGTCGCCCTGTGGCTTGTCCTCGTTTCCACTGCCGCAGCTGCGGTCATCCTCCACACTTAGGCGCCTCAACCGATCTCCGCCATATCACTCTGGTAGCGATATCCCTGACTGCTGGCCGGTCTAGACCTCTCTCCTTTGTTTCTTCTATGTTGCTTGCGTGTCCTTCTCCTGTCCGCTATGTTTGTTGTCTCCCATTGATTGAGCTTGCGCGTCCTTCTCCCATGTTCGTTATGAGTATTGTTTTCCCTTTGATGAAGCTTGTACGTCCTGTTTCCTGTTTCTTACCTTTACTGCTTGCACGTCCTTTCTCCTGTTGCCGCGAGTAGAGTGTTGGCCGTGTGGCGGCCGAGTGCAATCATGTGATTTCCTTGGGCGCGGCGATCGAGTCATGATGTTAGACGGAGGAACTGTGTCAGTCTTGCGGGCAAGCTGTGATTTCACAGGGAAGGAAAAGTATAAAGGAAGGGTGCGGTAGCTAGTCTGGAGATTCTTCTCCATGCAATGTATTATCCACTCCAACACCCCCAACCTTCCGCGAGCGCAACAACAACAACTTCTCCCCACGGCCATCAGAGTCTACCTCTGATGGCCGAGGGCATCTACAACACTTCCTCTGTCGCGCCATCATGACAGATCCAACTCTTTCTTTTCCTGTTGTGCTCGCGCAACAGAAAACGACAACTTCTCTCTGGTCATATCTTTTGCGTCGGTGCAACTAGACCCCTCCTCAAAACCCCGGAGGCATGGCCTTGACCCTGAAAAGTCAGCCAAGCCCACACCCACCCACACCTCGGCTATAGCAGGACCCCTGTTCTGGCTGCCAGCCACCAACCACAACCCCTCCTGGTGGCCGTGCGTACCCATGCACGCAACCACCGGGCCACTACCAACCGGCGGCCATGAGTTTTGGCTTGTGTAAACCGCCACCGCGATGCCCAGCAGTCGTGAGCTCCAGCTCGCGCATCCACCAGGCCCCTCGGCGGTCATATGCCCGGCGTATACGACCAACGACGTGAACCAACCCCTCCCCCGATGGCCGTATACACCCGTGTATACTTCCGACGGCCCAACACCACCTGCTAGTTGTTGGCCACAGCCCTCACTGCCCCATACACCACTGGCAATCGAGTGCCCCGGCACATCCGAATGCCAAAAACACCACCACGTGGTGACTGATGGCCCCAGCCTCATCACAACCAAACCACACGGTCGCGGGCTTCGGCACGCGCGACCAACCCACCACACGGTCGCGGGCTCCGGCATGCGCGACCACACACCTTTTTCTTTTCCCTTGGGTTGTTGTTTTTCCTTGGTGCCTCTTCTTTCCTTTTGAGATGACTAGAAGGCGAGCCCGGACCTGTATACTTTGTGCTTCACACCATAGCTAGATGGGTACTGAGAGGGTAGTCCGATCCCAGAGGGACTGTTCGTAGGCTAGCAGGAGGAGGGGAACATTTATCAGAAAGAGGGGAGCCCCATGGGGCTGGTATGGTGAGGAGGAGTGCATATTACCTGTAGTGTAAAGCGCAATAGATCGAAGTCGCATATTATCTCTCTCCACAGACCTACCTATCTCTACCCGCGAACCAGCACTACGACCACCACCCCCGATAAGTACAAGGAGCCCATGCAAGGCATGTGAGAAGACCGCGACGAGACCATGCCAGGCGTGATCGATACTGTGAGAACAACGAGCCCACGCAAGGCGTGTGAGAAGACCGCGACGAGACCACGCCAGGCGTGACTGATACCACGAGAACAATGAGCCCACGCAAGGCGTGTGAGAAGACCACGACGAGACCACACCGGGTGTGGCGGATACCGCAAGACTACGAGCGGCGCATGAGTACGCCGGAAGTGAAACTATGAGTTGCGCGTGACTATGCTGAAAGTGTGACTACGAGCGGCACGTAAGTATGCCGGAAGTGTGTCTACGAACGGCATGTGAGTATGCCGGAAGTGTGACTACAAGCGGCGTGTGAGTACGCTGGAAGTGTGACTACGAGCTTTCCCTGAAGAACCGAGCCTATGTTACCTGTCGAGCAGCACGGAGTAGTCAAGGCAGGATCTTGACAATGGTGCACTTCGTCCCACTGGGAAAAGAGAAAAAGAGCACAGCAGACCTGGCAGTCACCTTCTCTTGAGAAGTATGGAAGCACCATGGCCTCCCTACCGATATCATGTCAGACTGAGACTTCAGATTTACATCAGAAGTCTGGAAGGAATTATTGCAACTCTCACGAATACGGCCGCGAATGTTGACCGCCTTTCACCCACAGACAGACGGACAAACTGAATGTCTCAACCAAACCATCGAGGTGTACTTACAAGCCTTTGTAGCCAAAGACCAAGATGATTGGATCAATCTGCTACCTATGGCGGAGTTCGCATACAACAACTCAGTCACAATGGGAAACGGTAGGTCCCTGTTTTATACTAACTACGGATTTCACCCGACGGCTATAGACCCAGCATCAACGGAATCCCTCAACCTAGCCAGCAAGGTATACATGCACTGGATACACACCGTGTACAACGATTCCCGGAAAGGGCTGGAGGAGGCACAGAAGCGAATGCTCTAATACACTGACCCTGCCAGGAAGAAACCTCCCATATACCGAGTTGGCGATCTGGTCATACTCAGTAGCCGCAACATCAAAACATGCCACCCATCAAGGAAGCTGGACCACTAAAATCATGGTGTCATGAATCTCGCGCGGCAGGCTCGTAAGCACCGCTGGCGGGGCCGCCGTCACCCTTGCCGCCCTGTGGCTTACCCTCATCACCGCTGCCACAGCCATAGTCATTCTCCGCACCTAGACGCCTTGCCCGATCATATCGCTCCGGTAGCGATATCCCTCAACGCCCTATCCAACCGCCGGACAGTCCAGGTCTTTCCCCTTTGTCTCCCGTTGATTAAGCTTGCGCGTCTTTCTCCTTTATCATTACATATGTGTTTCCCCTTGATTATGTCCATGCATCGTTCCTCTGTTACCGTTACTACTTGCGTGTCCTTTCTCCTGTCTTCTTACGTATGTTGTTTCCTTTTGATTATGCTTGCGCATCCTTCTTCTCTTTCTGTACTGTTCTTGCTTGCGTGTCCTTTCTCCTGTTGCTGCAAGTAGAGTGGTGACCACGCGGCAGCCGAGTACGATCATGTGTTTCCTTGGGCACGACGATTGAGTCATAATGTGGTATGAAGGAACTGTGTCAGTCTTGCAGGCAAGCTGTGATTCCACAGAGGAAAGGAAAAGTATAAAGGGAGGAGTGTGGTAGCTAGTCTGGAGATTCTTCTCCACGCAATCTATTATCTCTCTCCACAGACCTATCTCTCTACATCCGTGACCCGGCGCTGCGACCACCACCTGTAAGAACCTATTAGAGATTAAGGCAAAGTCGGATACTGTGACAGCGAAGTCAAATACTGCAACGAGACCACGCCAGGCGTGCAGAGATTAGGGCGAAGTCGGATACCACCACAGCGAAGTCGAATACTGCAACGAGACCATGCCAGGCGTGCAGAGATTAGGGAGAAGTCGGATACCATCACAGCGAAGTTGAATACCGCAACGAGACCACGCCAGGTGTGCAGAGATTAGGGCGAAGTGGGATACCACCACAGCGAAGTCGAATACCGCAACGAGACCACGCCAGGCGTGCAGCGATTAGGGCGAAGTCGGATACCGCTACAGCGAAGTCGAATACCGCAACGAGACCACACCAGGCGTGCAGTGATTAGGGCGAAGTCGGATAGCGCCACAGCGAAGTCGAATACCGCAACGAGACCATGCCGGGGGTGCAGAGATTAGGGTGAAGTCGGATACCACCACAGCGAGACTACCGGACCTCCTACGTTGCCAGTCGAGCTGCACGGACTAGGGAGACAGGATCTTGACACTAGATTGCGTCTCCCAATCGACACCTGATGTAGGAAAAGAAAAGACATAGTGGAGTCCCCGGACAAAAATACCAAGGACCCCCTCAACCTCCGAGAATTTAGGGAAGTCCCCAACGATCAGTGAGCCCCGAGTCCCATAACCCCGGAACCAAAAACGAGACTGCAGACACCCGAATCACCAGAACAACCCAGAAGAATGGCGGAAGGATCAGGCATAGGGGGAACGGGACCCCACCTGTTGACAACAGAAATGCTACAAACTCTCTTAGCAGCACGCAACAGACCACTGCAGAATAGGTACCCGAAGCTCCGAGACCCGGATGGTTTCGAAGGGGATAAAGAAAAGTTTAAAACATTCTTGGCCCAATGCGAGTTAAAATTCCGAACAGAAGGAAACCGATTTGACAACGATGAGAAAACAACGGGATACGCCTCATCCTTACTCTGCGGGGTGGCATGGGCCTGGGTGGAAACCATCCTGAATCAGGACGGAGGAATCAACTTAACATGGGAAGCACTGAAGACTAACATGAAGCATACTTTTGGCCAAGTAGATGCAGAAGAAATAGCATTCAAGAAATTCCAGAAGATATAGCAGGGCAACCGAACGGCAGCAATTTACTGGGCAGAGTTCCAGCGACTCAAAGCAGATCTCCCATACGAGGACAATGTGTGCATTGCGCGATTCCGAGATGGGTTGCACCCTGAGATAAAACGACACCTGGTCATGAGCGAAGTACCCACCACCGTCCTGGTAGACTACGCCACTACAGCCATCAAAACGGACAGCCGCCTATGCAACCTAGGAGTGATAAACCAGCGACCAATGACCAACCCCGAAGCACGGTTCCACATCTCCATAAAAGAATCAGCACCAACACCTCCAGGAGATCCAATAGACCTCGATGCCACCCGACGATTCAAATTCGTGCCGAGACCCCCGTACAGGGGTGGCGGAGGAACAAGCACCGATGAGTGTTACAACTGCGGAAAGAAGGGGCATTTCTCGAGGGAATGCCCCCAGCCAAAGAAGGCACGAATCCCATAGAAAAGGCCATACCGAGCCACAGAAGCCACCTACGAAGAACCAGAAGAAGAGCCAATCACCCACAGCCCTGAACCGGCAGGAAATGGCAGCCCTCGGGAGTAGGCCCCAGCAACGGCCACCCGAGGGAAAGACAAGTTGCACAAGGAATAGGGACTAAGAAGGAAGAACCACCATTTGTCGTATCCAGCACCGGAAAGTACGACCGAGAAAAGAAATTGATCATTAGGATATGCATACAAGGGGAAGACGGCAACGAACACAAGACCACTGCCCTAGTCGACTGCGGGGCATCAGAGAACTTAATTGATAGAGCATACGCAGAAGCCAATCATATTTCAACACAAGAGAAGACAGTGCCAAGAAGAGTCCTAACAGTCGATGGGGGGGAAGTTGCCAGCGGGCCGGTAACTCATGACACCCAGGTACGAATGGTAATCAACCACCATGAGGAAGAGATCCGATTACACTGCATCACTATCAGAAACACACCCATCATCCTCGGAATGCCATGGCTAAAACTCCACAACCCAACAATCGGATGGAAAAACCATACACTGAAGTTCCATTCCAATAGATGTGCAGAAAAATTCCTAACGACCTCCCCACAAGCCACCAGCATCACAGAAGGAAAAGCAATCGACCAATATTACCGGAAGACACCAGAGGAAGCAGAACCTGACCCATGGGAGGTATGTCAAACGGTGATAGACAAAATCAAGGAAACCAGCAAGGACAGCAAAGGAGGAATCCCGGAAGAATATCAAGACTTTCTCGAGGTCTTTACAAGTATCGAGCCAACCGCCCCCCCACCTCATCGGGACCAGGACCACCATATTCCACTACTGGAAGGAAAAATGCCGCCATATGAGCCCCTACGACTGCTCAACAAAGAAAAAATGCGCGCCCTCAGAGAATACATCGAAGACAATGAAGAGCGAGGATGGATCCGAGCCTCAACTTCACCGGCAGGGGCGCCCATCCATTTCGTGAAAAAGAAAGATGGAGGTTTACGACTCTGTGTAGACTACTGGCAGTTAAACGAAATCACAGTCAAGGACCAGACACCATTGCCACTGATCGGCGAATCACTGGACCAGCTGTCAAATGCCACGATCTACACCAAACTGGATATCAAGGATGCATACTACAACCTCCGAATTGCAGAAGGAGACGAATGGAAGACAGCGTTCCGAACTCGGTATGGGCTGTACGAGTACTGCATCATGCCGTTCGGACTCACAAACGCCCCAGCCTCCTTCCAGCGATGGATGAACGAGATCTTGAGCAAATATCTGGACATCTTCTGTGTGGCGTATCTGGACGATATCCTGGTCTTCTCGCAAACACTGGAAGAGCACAGATGCCACGTACGAGCTATCCTGATACAAGCCCGAGACACAGAACTCACACTGAAGGCGTCAAAATGCGAATTCCATACCATGGAAACCGAGTATCTGGGATATATGATATCACCAAAAGGCCTGCGCATGGACGAAGAGAAAATCTGAACGATCAAAGAATGGAAGGAATCCATCAACGTCAAGGGGATCCAAAGCTTCTTGGAATTTGCCAACTTCTACAGACGCTTTATCAAGGACTACAGCAAAATTACTGCTCTGCTCACGTTGTTAACCAGAAAAGAGAAAAAATGGGAATGAAATGACAAGCAGCAAACAGCATTTGAGACGATCAGAACAGCAATGATAACGGATCTGATCCTATAACACTTCGATCCAGAGAAACCGGTCACCATTGAGACAGACACTTCGGACTACGCCATAGGAGCCATATGCTCGCAACCTGACGAGAAAGGGATCCTGCACCCGGTAGCATACTACTCACGAAAATTGAAGGATCCGGAACGAAACTACGATATCCATGACAAGGAACTTCTGGCGATAGTAGACGCACTACGGAAATGGGATACCTATTGCAAGACAACAGGCCCAAAAATCACGATCCTGACAGACCACAAAAACCTTGAGTACTGGAAAATGAAACACGACCTAAATCTGCGACAAGCCCAGTGGGGTGAATGACGGGCAAACTACGATTTCATAATCAAATACCGACCAGGGAAGCTAGCGGAAAAGCCCGACATCCTCTCTAGAGAGTCAGGAGACTCTCCCTGGAAAGGGGATATGAAGCATTGAGAGAATCACGGGCGAGTTCTCTTGCCAGAAGAAAATTTCGAAACACTACAAGCGCTCCAGGTTAACAGGACGGAAACAATGAAACTCCAGATAGATAAGGAACTCCTGAGCGAAATACGAGAACAAAGCGCCAAGGATAAGGAAGTCCGAGAAATCTTGGGGAAAAAGGCAAGCGGGAACACCTGCGACGGGAAGATCGCACTAGGATTATGCAAGGAAAAGGAAGGGGTACTAATATACGACGGCCTAATATGGATCCCTAACAACGACGAACTACGACTGCGGATATTAAGAGACCACCACGACGCACAGGCCGCGGGACATCCAGGGTGAGCAAGGATCCTGGAACTTGTTAGCTGAACTTTCTACTGGCAACAACAACGCAAATACGTACACTGGTATGTGGACCACTGTGACACCTGCCGCCGTATCAAGCCAATTCCACACGCACCATTCGAATTGCTCAAGCCTTTAGATCTGCCCCATTGACCTTGGGATACGATAACAATGGATTTCATTACCACGCTACGAACCAGCAACGGACAAGACGCACTATGGGTAATCATCGATCGGCTGACCAAAATGGGACACTTCATCGCGTGCAAAGGCACGATGAGACCAGAAGACCTGGCAGACCACTTCATCCAGCAGGTTGTCCGATGCCACGGGCTGCCAACAAGCATTGTATAAGACAGAGGATTGCTATTTACCTCCGACTTCTGGAAACGTGTAACCAAAGCACTCAGAATATCACGGAACCTCAACACGGCATTTCATCCACCGACAGACGGACAAACGGAACGAGTCAATACCATCCTCGAACATTACATATGAGCATACTGCAATTACCAGCAGGACGATTGGGAAAAACTGTTACCAATTGCCGAATTCTGCTACAACAATATGCAGGCAGGAAGCACAAAGGTAACACCCTTCTTTGCCAACTACGGATATTACCCCAGGTTCCTCCCGGATCTCAGGGCACAAAACGAGGAAACACCAGAAGTCTCAGAATATGCCGCGCCACTTGGGAGGCTTCATGAGGAACTCAGAGCGGAGGTGAAGGAGGCACAAATGGCTCAAACAGAACAGTCCAACAAGGCAAGACACCCCGATCCTGTTATGGAACCGGGTGACAGAGTCTGGCTGAAGAGAAAGAACATCCGAACAAGGCGACCATCGAACAAGTTGGACCACAAACAAATCGGACCCTACACCATACTAGAGAAAGTTGGCTCGCGCGCATATAAGCTGGACCTGCCCGCCTCTGTCAAACTGCACCCAGTCTTCCACATCAGCCTCTTAGAACCCACAGCCATCACCGAGCCCATACCAGAACACCACCAGCCACCACCACCACCCGTGATCATGGAAGAACAACAAGAGTGGGAAGTGGAACAGATCCTCAACTCACGACAACACCGGAGCAAGGTACAATATCGAGTCAAGTGGACCGGTCTCCACAACCCGGACAAAACCTGGTACCCAGCTGAAAACTTCGAAAACTCACATGAGATTACACGCAAATTTCACGAGGAATATCCCGAAAAACCCGGCCCCACCGCTTCCAATTAGCACGTCCACCACTGCCACTTTCGACACGAACGAAGGCTGGACCTTCACCAATGTCGAGCAAGCCGACCTTGAACTTTCCATGATGACCGATAACAATGACAACTGGGGCCTCCCCGCCAATACCACCACCATGGACGGATGGAATGCCCCGCCGCCAGCACCCTCCCCTCCACTGTCCACTGTAGGACAACCCAGCGCCAACGACCATGCCTCCCTACACTGGACCGCCTGCTATCACGACTACTGTGGTACTCACTGGCAGATGAAAGATGACAACTACTACCCACAACAAGGGAATGACCGCTGCTGGTGCACCCAATGGCCCTGCAGCTGTCCCCATGCCCATCCCTTCGAATTAGTGGAAGTAATCCGCAACCAACACCTGAACCCGCGCAAAGCATGTGCGGACTGGTAGAAGGGGAAGCGGGTCTGCCCCGATTGCCGGTTTCTAGTGAACATGGAAGACCACCACCAACGCTGCCAGACCACGGCACAACAAACCCCCTTGGCCGACGTCATGCCAGCCCCGGAAGAACAGTAACTCCCAGGCCCAATCGAAGAAAATCAAGAACCCCACGCCGCCGCTGCGGCCGTCAGCACCTCTCCCCAAGACGAGCAACTTGCGCTGTTGGGGGAAATCGTCACCATGATACATCAAACCACAACCCGGGACGCCCGTCGAAACCATGTGATACACCGGACACTCGCCCAACGCATGAATGAACTACACGATGCTGACCAGCAACGACTTGAGGGAATGACCCGGGTCCTGGCAGAAATCGTAACAGAGCAACGACCTAATGTACAACTCCAAGCCCGGCAGCAGGGGAGCCAGGCTGTACGCATCTACCTCACCCCCATCCGCTGCCGTGCCGCGCCTACCCGACATGACCTCGCTGGAGCTTCGGTCTGGACAGGGGACGTACTGTCACGAATCTCGCGCGGCAGGCTCGTAAGCACCACTGCAGGGGCCACCGTCACCCTTGCCGCCCTGTGGCTTGCCCTCGTCACCGCTGCCGCAGCCACAGTCATCCTCCGCACCTAGACACCTCGCTCGATCATATCGCTCCGGTAGCAATATCCCTCAATGCCCTACCCGACCGCCGGCCGGTCCAGGTCTTTCCCCTTTGTCTCCCGTTGATTAAGCTTGCGCGTCTTTCTCCTTTATCGTTACGTATGTGTTTCCCCTTGATTATGTCCACGCGTCGTTCCTCTGTTGCCGTTACTACTTACGTGTCCTTTCTTCTGTCTTCTTACGTATGTTGTTTCCTTTTGATTATGCTTGCGCGTCCTTCTTCTCTTTCTGTACTGTTCTTGCTTGTGTGTCCTTTCTCCTGTTGCCGCGAGTACAGTGGTGGCTGTGCGGCGGCCGAGTGCGATCATCTGTTTCCTTGGGCGCGACGATTGAGTCATGATGTGGTATGAAGGAACTGTGTCAGTCTTATGGGCAAGCTGTGATTCCACAGAGGAAAGGATAAGTATAAAGGGAGGAGCGCGGTAGCTAGTCTGGAGATTCTTCTCCATGCAATCTATTATCTCTCTCCACAGACCTATCTCTCTACATCCGTGACCCGGCGCTGCGACCACCACCTGTAAGAACCTATTAGAGATTAAGGCGAAGTCAGATACCACCACAGCGAAGTCAAATACCGCAACGATACCACGCCAGGCGTGCAGAGATTAGGGCGAAGTCGGATACCGCCACAGCGAAGTCGAATACTGCAACGAGACCACGTCAGGCGTACAGAGATTAGGACGAAGTCGGATACCACCACAGTGAAGTCGAATACCGCAACGAGACCATGCCAGGCGTGCAGAGATTAGGGCAAAGTCGGATACCACCATAGCAAACTCGAATACCGCAATGAGACCACGCCAGGCGTGCAGCGATTAGGGCGAAGTCGGATACCGTCACAGCGAAGTCGAATACTGCAACGAGACCACGCCAGGCGTACAGCGATTAGGGCGAAGTTGGATACCGCCACAGCGAAGTCGAATACTGCAACAAGACCACGCCGGGTGTGCAGAGATTAGGGTGAAGTCGGATACCGCCACAGCAAGACTACCGGACCTCCTACGTTGCCTGTCGAGCTGCACGGACTAGGGAGACAGGATCTTGATACATGGCCCCTTCCAAATCAAAAAAATTGTCTCCGCACTCACTGACCGCCTCACGCTACCTCGAAAGTAGAAGTTTCACAATGTCTTCCACGTCTTGCTGCTCGAGCCGTATCCAACTAGCGAAACCTGGGCACCCCCAAACCCTTTGAAGGTACTATGGGAAGCCGACAACATCGAGCAGTCGGAGGAATACGATGTGGAGAAAGTTATGTCCTTGACCGAGCGCGGCTGGGGTAACTGCAAACAAGTCCTTTATCTTGTCAAATGGCTCGACTATCTGGAACATAAGGACTGGACGGAAGAACCATTTGACAACTTTTCGGTAGGTGGCCTGGAGAAACTCCGGGAGTTTCACCAACGAAACCCCGGCGCGCCGAGAGACTACAGGCTCACCGAGCGATAGAAATCAGTTCCCCAAGGAACTGACGGTAGTGGGCTGAAGGGGCGGAGGACTTCAGTCCCAACACTCTTTAAGTCAACAAAAAGACCCACTTCTCGAGCAACCACGAAAAGCCATTGCGTGAACGTGCAGCGGAAAACCCACGAAACAACAAGATGAACTCGACGTGCTCCTGTATGGCCATCCTCCTCACCCCGAAAAGGAACTGGCAGCAGGATGCACATGATGATCACGCAGTCCCTGAAAGGCGCGGTCACTCCTTGATACATCTATTGGCCTGTTTGGTTTGCTCGCACTTAGATCACTATCTGGATACTGGTTTCTAGCTGCAAAGGACACCATGCCTCTGCCGACCCTCTGTGCGCCCTGACGACCCTGGAACTCAAGTATGGGGAGCCGTCGAACAAATACGCAATACAATCGAAGTTCATCAAGATAGTAAGAGTATGCACCGGCCTACTCTGAGTGCCCCATCCTACTTGTAATGGCAGTGGTTCTCCAAGGTACTCGAGTGAGTTCTGGTGATGCAAGCGCGAGCGGGAGCAGAAGTGGGGGGAACGGGAACGGGAACGGGAATGGAACGGGAACGGGAACGGAAACGGGAACGGGAGACAGAGACGGACAGCGTCAAACGGACATGTCAGACAAGAACGGAAAACGTCAGACGGACTTGTTGGACAGGGAGACGGACAGCGTCAGACGGACGTGTCGGACAAGAACGGACAATGTCAGACGGACGTGTCGGACAGCGAGACGGACAGCGTCGGACGGAGGTGTCGGACAGAGAGACGGAGAGCATCAGACGGGCGTGTCGGACAGGGACGGGCGGCACTAGACGAGCGTCGCCGATACGGTGGAAATGGAGAAAATGGAGGAAACGGAGACGAGGTTGATATTCCGAATAGAATACAAGAGGTTGCATGAAGAGAAGAAGAAGACAAAACACGGGAGACGCCCTCCTTATATACACAGTTCTCGCAACTCCCATACGTCCTTCTACTCATACCCGCGCAACTCACATATGTACTCATACTCACATATGTACTCATAACCACGCAACTCATACAACCTTCTCTTATGCAACCGGGGCCTGTAACCGACACCCTTTCCAAGATCGAGACATCCGGAGCGAGGTGATGACACTCTTTCCAAGATCGAGACATCCGGAGCGAGGTGACAACACTCTTTCGAAGATCGAGACATCCGGAGCAAGGTGCCGGCATCAACAACGAAATCAAACAATCTGGCCCAAATCGAGTGCTGGAACCTGTGCCGTGACAGTATCCCCCTCCTATCGCTGAGCTCCCGCAAAGCTTTGTTCGAGAGGACCTGACTTGTGGGGGTATTGTTCGTGGAATCGAGTAACCACTTCTTGCTCTGTGACGTTTCCCGCTGGCTCACAATTCGGGTGATCAAATCCGGTCCATTTAACAAGGTACTGTAGTCGTCTTTGATACATTCGAGAATCAAGAATGGAATCCACAAACCATTCTTGCTCACTGTCGATTTCCACCGGAGGAGGCGGTGGTTGTTGTTGTCCCGGAAGTGGATCCTGTGCTGCCAGCTCAAGTAAGGACACATGAAAAACGGGATGTACCTGTATCGAGCTGTGAAGTTCCAACCAGAAAGCGTGAGAGGAAATCTTGCGTGTGATCTTGAAGGGGCCGTGCCGTTTATGATCCAACTTTGCTGATGGTTGTCGAGTCTTCCAATTTCAAGCGTCGAGCCACACAAGATCCCCCACCTGATAGTCCGGAGCGGGGAGGCGATGGGTGTCTGCGGTTTCCTGGTAGTGGAGTTGGATGCGATGCATTTCCGTCCTCAGGTGGTCATGAATTTCGGACAATGCTTTCGCCGCAGAACGCGCTTGTTGATCTTCTGCTTGGTTGGGTAGGGAGACCGAAAGGTCAAATTGCCAGCGAGGGTTGTAGCCGAGGTTCGCAAAGAACGGAGATATAGCCGTCGTTTCCGAGGTATGGTTGTTCAATGCGAATTCCACGATCGGCAACCAGTCAGCCCAATCATCTTGCAGGTAGTTCACGTATGACCGCAAGTATTGTTCCATTACGGCGTTCATTCGTTCAGTCTGACCATCGGTCTGTGGATGGAAAGCAGTAGACAGCCGCGGTTCAATTCCCAGTCGTGCACAGAGACAATGCCAGAATGCAGAGGCAAATTGAGGCCCTCGGTCTGAAGTTATTGTTCGCGGAAGTCCATGTAATCGGAAGATCTGTTGGAGGAACAGGTCAGCCAGATCACGGGCATTGACAGTAGTGCTACACGGGACAAGATGCCGCTGTTTCGTGAGCCGATCCACTACCACCCAGATAGTATCGTGATCCTTTGATCGTGGTAGGCCGGTGATAAAGTCCATTGCAATGTCCTGCCATGGCTGCTGGGGAATCACCAATGGGCGGAGGACTCCAAAGGGTGCGTGTCGACTGGTTTTCAATCGCCGGCAAGTGTGACAGTTCCTTACAAACCTTTCCACATCTTGCCGCATTTTCGGCCAGTGGTAGTTCCTTGAGAGCAATTCGAGTGTTTTCGATCATCCGGGGTGGCCCGCTACTGGTACTTCGTGATGCGTTTGGATCAGATATAATCTCAGAGGGCCATAGGCAGGGACATAAAACTTTCCTCGATACAGTAATCTGCCCGTTGGACTCTGGGAGCACTCCGCTAGAGTAATATCCTTACAATAGCGGACCTTCTTCTCTAGCATAGCCAGTACCTTCATGGGAAACCAATCCCAGTTGTAGGCTTCAGAGAATAGTTCGGTGATCTTGTCGTTGACGAGTCTGAGTCTGAGTCCGGCGCCACTTTCCTTGAGTCCTTCGAGTCGGACGCCGTGTTTCTCGAGTCCTTCGAGTCTGGCGCCGCGTTCCTCGAGTCCGAGTCCGGTGCCGCGTTCCTCGAGTCCGAGTCCGCCTCCGTCTTCGAGTCCGGCTCCTCATTCCTCGAGTCCGAGTCCGAGTCCGAGTCCGGCTTCGAGTCGTACGATTTGGTGTGGTTTTATGACGGCATGGAAGTTTTCGGTCAGTCGTTTATCCCCCTCCTTAGGAAGATCTCCGGATCTTCGAGTCAAGGAGTCTGGTTTGGCTCCCACTTTCCCCAGTCGGTAGACGATTTTGAAGTTGAATTGGGAGAGAAACTGCATCCATCTCGCTTGCCGGCGGTTGAGCAGTTTGGTCGTCATGAAATATTCCAAGTTCTTGTGATCCGTTAAGACCGATATCAGGTTTTCCACTGATTGCAACTCTGCGCGCCACTCCTCAAACGTCCGGACAATTGCCATCAGTTCCTTGTCATAAATTTCATAGTTGCACTCAGCGGGGGAATGTTTCTTTGAAAAGAAGGCCACAGG
>Ga0307516_10004143_pt1 | contig 18080 bp, 22 predicted proteins | sample 19_EM_MG_FD_203310 | JGI IMG/M metagenome (GOLD analysis project Ga0307516, IMG submission 203310) | Populus trichocarpa ectomycorrhiza microbial communities from riparian zone in the Pacific Northwest, United States - 19_EM | ecosystem: Host-associated > Plants > Roots > Unclassified | place... | reverse complement strand
GTATCCGACGCTTTCAACACCCCCTGCTCTCATCCTCACATCAAAAACACCGTCCCGAATGCGTGACTCGATGGATTCCCTCATGGGGGTTGGTGGCGATGCAAAGAAAAGTGCTGGGCTAGTGCGCTCCCTGCTTGCTGGCCCTTATGCATCCGGAGTTATCCCTTGGAAACAAACGGCTGCGGGTACGCGGGAGGTATTGCTGACTCGACATGGGGGTTGCGTTCACCAGTTGGGGCCGTGTGTGAGGGCAAACCGTTGGTAATGTTATTTGGAATCCCTCTTTGGTATACTAACAAGAGTGGTGCATGGCGAATTTGAGAACGCGAGCGCTGTGGAAGGCGACGGGAGTCGCCAACACTGAGTGGGGCAAGGAACGACGGAACGCTGGGGGATCCTGGACAGCACGAGAGGGTAAATTTCTCTCCAAAACACCCACACCCCCAAACCACACGCAGCGTGACATACAACGGGCACCTGAGCAAACCTGGGCGGCCTCAGGTTCCTTACAATTTTGACTTTACTCCCACAATAGGTCGCACCTGTAGATATCAGGTGGAAAAAAGTTGTTGAGGACGAGACGTTTCGAAACGACTGTAGCAACAACCGAGTAAGAACGACTGGACACACCCGGGTTAGGACACCATTGAGTTCTGACTTCCAAGTGTCAATCGTGCCCTTGTAGTCATTCGCACGGATAAACTGGGAGGTGTTCCCGACGGCTTTCTCCTGGATATCCGCCACAGTACTGCGTCGAGAGCATCGTAAGTGAGCTATCCAAATCGTGTATCGCTGGTTGGACCCACGTTGTCAACTGTGCAACCGCCCCATGCCAGGCCTGACTGAGGTCTTCCAGTTTCTTCCCGTTCATTATCTGGGACAAGGTCCCGCAAACGTCGACGCAGGCTTTTCCGAACTCGATGTAGTCGGTTCCATTGGCCATGAAGTCCTGGTTACGTTGTGAAGCTGGAACAGGTCGATAGGGAAGAGAAAAGCGGACCCTTATCAGCGTTAGAAGAATCAGGACGCAAAGGCAGGTGGCGGCGGCTGGCGTGATTCCTGAGACCACCTTCGCGAGATTCACGACCTTGATGGCCGTATTCAACGTCAACGGGGGGGTGGCGCGAGTTTGGCGGTTCTGTAGCTGGGAATTCGCGTCCATGGTGTAGCTCGGGGTGGCTGGAGTGGTGTGAGACGCAGACGTTGTGCGGAAGGACCCGAGCCCAAACACAGATGGACGTCCACCGTATTCAGTTACGGCAGCGCTGACCAACCACCCGGACGTCTCGACCAAGATCTACCCGGAGGGGCTCAGACCTAAATACGACGGAATCGAATTAACGACCACGCCAGGAAAGCAACTGCAGTTGGGGCGATGAGGGATTTGCTACGACGCCATCGATGATGTTCCCCTTTTAGTAAATATCAAGAAAATTCTCGCTGAGGCCCGCTGCCCACGCGTAAGAGACCCTCTAGATAGCCGAGGGAAGGCCCGTTACATGGTTTATGTAGTCGCGGGCAGATATATATGAACCCCAGGCTGACCAAGCATCTCGACCCTTGGCGAAGAGGGAGCAAGCGTGGGAAAACGCATCGAACCCTCGTCGACAAACCCAAAACTCGGCAGACCTCACCCAGTCGAGAAGCGCTTCCCCCCTCAGCGCCGCCCTCTTTTCTCTCTTTTTACCATCTCAGGCGATTTGACTACCACCATGGACGCGAGGGGGCCACCAAAGTAAGCCCAACCCACCATGATTGCGCTCTGCTCAGCTGGAACGTGTTGCCCGTGCCCACAGACGGAGGAAACTTACCGATAAGGAGCTGCCGAACTCTTTGAAGCATCACGAAATATTCTCCGGAGAGGCGCAGATGTATCAGGAACTGTTGGAGATGGAGCGGAAGTTGGACTGGACGATGATGAGGAAGAAGGTCGAGATCGAGGACGCGTTGACAAGGGTCCAGCCGGTGCGTCGACTCTCCTCTCCTCACCTCCAAACGGCATCCCTATGATCTCAATATGGGCAGGTGCCACGGACGCTCAGGATATTCCTCAGCCACACGGTTTCCGGCCAAGTATGGCAACAGCCGGAGTCTGGCGACCCTACCCACAACTTCGATACTGGTCAAGGTATCCCTGCATGGCAACTGAAGGTTGAAGGTAGGGTTTTAGAGGTAGAGTCTGTGGAACGCGGTGAAATTCCCTCTCTCACGGCACTATAGCTTCCAGGACAACGCCCGAAAGACAGGCTTCCGCTTCCGAAATTCTCCCAGCTCGTGAAGCGAATGGTTCTGGAAATTGACAGGAATCCAGGGGCATATCCAGATGGCAACGTGGCTGAGGTACGTCCCCGGAGTCGCGACTCGGAGTGAGATCTCTGACGTCCGCCCCAGTGGCCCAGAGCACAAACGCAAACACCACCCATGGACGGCTTCACGTTACGCAAAACGGGCGACGCACCTGCCAGGATCCGAATCATCCTCTACCTCAACCACCAACCCTCCCAGTACAAGCTTCACCCTGAGCTCGGTGAGTCCCACCCTTGACTGTCGCTTTCGCCGGAGCTGACACCGAGCAGCCAATCTGCTCTGCTTGAAGGAGGAATCGCGAATAAACGTGATCCACGCTTTATGGAACTACGTGAAAATCAACGGCTTGCAGGACAAGGTCGACCGAAGAACAGTCAGAACGAATGACGAACTCCGCGCCGTGAGTTTCCCCGGGCACGGGGTTTTATCCTGCGGTGCTGACAATGACTTTTACTCAGCTCTTTGGTGCCGAAACCGTGTATTTCACACAATTGCCTGAGATTGTAAACCGGTTCCTCATGCCTCCGGACCCCATCGTGCTTCATTACATGATAAACCCCGCAATCGCACCACCTGAGCGACCCACCGCTTGGGATATCGAGGTAAAGCTGGAGGACCTGTCTCTCAAACACCGCATGAAGAGCGTCATACTTGACGCCAGCCAACCCACGCTGAAGACGCTTGGTGATATCGATGACGAGGTGCGTCGCGTTCGCGTACGACCCACTTAGTCAGCACGGTTTCTCATAACCTGACAGATCGCAGTACACATCCAATCCTTACACAACTCTGCCACCAAGTCCACGTTCCTTCGTTCGTTCTCACAGGAACCCGCGGAGTTCATTCAGACATGGTTAGCTTCGCAGTCTCGGGATTTGGAGACCGTTCTGGGAAGCGGGATCTCGGATGGTGCTACGATTAGATTGGAGGATTTGAGGAGGAGCGAATTTTTCAAGCTGCCTTGGGTGGAGGAGGCGGTTGCGATCCAGCACGGGTTCGAGCTTTCGCAAAAGAATTCGTGATTTGCTGGTGGGTTTGGTTGCCTTGTTGTGTTGTTTTCCCCCTTGTCACAATAGACAACGTTGCTGTAACCACGCAGTGGGTAAGATCTAATCGGGACTCGGCCGATCAAAGGAAACAGGGCCAATACTCAGTGGCGCCGGGTGATCAGACCACTCAACCATTTATTGCCCCTGCCTCTTCATCCCAGTCCGCCCTTGTCCGAAACGTCGTCTCCACACGTCTACACCTCCCCCCGGGTCTTTGAGCGATGGCCAGCAAACGAGTGCGTGCATTTGACCCTCCATCGTCGGTTACAGGTGGCTGACCGAATGGTTGGCCTCAGCTGGACAAGCTGCGTCAGGTCCGTCAATATATTCCCGAATCACGGCGTGGCAACTCAATTTTCTTTCGGTCGTAGTGGGCCGGAGAGGTCATCTCTTCAAAAGATAAATCAGCCGTCACCGACGAGTTCAAGGCATTGGAGAACGATATCGAACTCCGGCGTAAGGGAATTGCTAGGTTCATGGTTTCTCGAACCTCTCACTGTCAAAACTCACTGAACGGGGGTTGTCCTTTGCGTTTGGAATAGACTCCAAGTCGTGTCGGATAACTATTACCAATTCTTGTCAAAGAAGAAAACGCTGGAAGTCGTACCGGAAGAACCTGACAAACTGTCCGCCCGCGATGCGCTTGGGATTGTGATGATTGGTCACGGGGAAGAGTTCGGGGAGGATTCCGCCTTTGGTGCGCCACCCGGCTTTCTTAATCCTTGTTTGTATGCGGCAGTACTTGTTACTCACTGGATTGATAGGAACATCCCTTGTAAAATTCGGTCAAGGGATGTGCAGACTCGCTACGCTGCAGGAAACCCAAGCCTTGACGTTCAAAGACACTTTCTCCGCGTCACTCAGGATGTACCATGACGAGATCAAGGAGTACCACGTCCAAAGGAAGAAGCTTGAGAGTCGAAGGTTCGCAGGCCACCACGGAACGGTCAATTGGCCGCCCGCTTACCGTTTTCACAGATTGAACTACGACGCTGCGATCAACAAAGTCGAACGATTGAAGAATTCCAAGAAAGACAAGGACAGGGAAGAAGCTGACGTCGAGTTGGACATTTGCAAGAGTAAATAGTGAGGGTTTGAGACTTTCCCACTACAGTCCCCGAGGTATAACTGAACCCGACCCACAGTGAGGAGTCGTCAGAAGATGTTCGGGCTAGAATGCACGCCATACAAGAAAACGAGATCGATCAACTTCGGGAGCTCTCTAAATTCCTTGAGATGGAGACTAGATTTGCGGAGCAGCACCTGGAAGTTCTTAGGGGCGTAAAAGACGATTGGATCGACGAGTTCGTAGTCATCCTCCTCCGCTATTCTTCTTCTAACCCTCAGTGCTAGCGTAACCTTAGAACGCGTCGCGGCTTCAAGACCTCCCCCCCGCCCATTCCAATCTGCACATTCTACCCCCAACGCTAGACAAGGGTCTGTAAGGTCTCATCGGTCGACACGGTCACGGGTGGTCGAGTCCTCCGATGGGGAAGATGTGGCTCCTCCACCAAAGATGCTCAGGAGGAAGTCTTCGAACGTTAGACGCAAGTCGGATGCGGAAAAGGGCCCATCTCGTCCTTCTTCAAGGACATCGAGACGGAGGGCTGACAGTACCGCAACGGTTGGAGCCAGTGACAAGGATAAGGATAAGGACAAGGACAAGGAGAAAGAGAAAGAAAAGGAGAAGGATAGATCCTCCGCCCGGTTGAGTGTTGCTGGGTGGGCGTCTTCTGCGCTTGACTCGGTGATGAGCGGACGGGGGAAGAAGGATAAGGAAAACTTTGCCACTCTAGAGGATGGAGAGGGCGAGGTAAACGGTGAAGGCAAGAGCTCACCCACACGACCACCGCTCACCCGCCGACAATCTTCCAAATCACAACCAAGTAGCAAGAAGAACACGCCCTCGAGCTCCCCTTCGACCACTTTCAAGAGCTTGAAAGCCCTCGCCGGCGTTTCTTCCGATGCCCCTACGAAGATGGTACGGGCCGTCAACGACTTTTCCGGGTCCGTGGACGAGTTATCGTTCAAGACTGGAGATGAGATTGTCTTGTTGAACGAGGTGATCGAGGGGTGGTGGATGGGCGAGTTACGAGGCAAGAAAGGATTATTCCCTACCTCGCATACGGAACCCATACATCATCACCATTCGTCGCCTTCTCCCGCGAAGCTACGACGGCTTCCGAGCTGGAGACGCGGATCGGGCCCGACATCCGATGAAGAAATGAGCAAGACGACGTTGGTGAACCAAGACGCGGCGTCGGTCGACTCGGACGCGTTCTCTCATCTGATGACGAGCGATGATGACGATCATCCGTTTAGCGACTCGAATAACATCGCCAGTCGTAGCGCCGTCACTCCGTTCTACCCGTCTTCGTATCCCGGTCATCGTCCGCCAGATAGCGCAACGGAGGACGAAAACGAGAACGATCACGACCCGTTGGTGAAGAGCGATTCTTATAGCGATATTCACCATGTCCAGAACACCCAGAATGAATCGCCTCCGCTGGTTAGGGAGCCTTCGTTTGGGAGGAAACCACCCCCGCCTCCGCCACCTCCAAGGAGGAACCCGGGTCCGGGTCTGGCACCCCCACCTATACCACAAAGGAATCGGGCGGGTTCTGCGGTATCCTCACTGCATTCAAACTCTGCCGGCTCGTCACCGTTCGATAGCCCGATGCGGTCGACGTTCAGCGTGAACAACGCCGGTGTGAGCTCGAACCCGTTTGATAAAACGTAACTGGGCCTCTGCGCTGGAGTCAAGGCCCGGTCGAGTTTCTCTTATGTTTTTGGGTTACACTTGTCTATTTATTTATTCCTCCTCCTAGTTCCTTTCACATCGTTTGGGATTCCTCTTTGTGTAATATCTAATGCGCTTACGATGGAGTTACCAGTTGGGTTACACATCGCGGTGGCGCGGTTCTGTCATGTGGACCTGCGCGAGGTTGCAAGCCGTCCATCCGTCCTGTTGGAGGAGTGCGTCGAGACCCTGGAGAACCTACGGCTCAATACGAGGGGTGGCTCGGTTGGCGCGGGCAACGGTAGAACACCCAGCTGAGTTCTCCAAGGAAACCTCCCGATGACTTTGAGGATCGTGGTTTATGCGAGCACGCCGCATGGTACTCCGAGGAGAACCCCCGACATCTGTAGACATTCGGACGGTCTGGAGGAGGTTAGTGAGAAGCATGGTGCGACCGCCAGTCAGGCCGCTTTGCTGTGGGCGATTGCTCAGGAAGGGGACGTCATTGCCAGCCCTGGTACTGCGAGGCCCCCGGTGTGCCAAACACCGAACCCAGGTCAACGTACTGAGAAATTCAAACCCTCCCCGGAGGGCGCCCAAGGTGTTGAGAGGTCACGGATACAGTAAACGCTGTTGGGGGTGGTCGCCACCTGGGAATTATCTGAAGTCGTTCCCTGCGGGTACCCCTCTTCCCCGAGCTCCGAATCAGGTATTGGTGGTACTTAATGAGCGTGCGTGGTCCCGCTATGCACTGAATAAACAAATGCAACAACGGGCAAGTGTAGGGAACCCAAAGAGTGAATATTAAAATGTCAGTATGGACCCCATTTGGCTCACGAGCTAGAACTCCCTCATGTACCAGAATGCCGCGGCGTCGTTCAAGGAGGAAAGGATATCTTCGACGCCGGGTCGTGCGTTGCGGTCCTCCAGCCAACACAACTCAACCATCCTCCACAGTTCATCGTTGAATCCAAGCCGCCTCGCCTCCTCCGGTTTCTTCGGCCGAACCCCCTCCGTGGTTGCATGAACAGCTAAAATGTCCGACTCTAATTCGAGGTAGGGGTGGTGTCCGCATAACACCTAGAGTATCGTCAGTTGAGTATCCAAAACAACGAAATAACCACGCGAACGCCTACCTCGTAGATGACCATCCCGAGCGCGTAGCAATCGGACTGCCTGGTCGGCCTATTGTCCTCTGATTCGGGCATCGCGAATCTTTCTGGGTCCAGAAGTTCAGGACTCATCCACCGACGCGTCCCCCCGCCAGTGAATGACATAAGTGTGTCGTTCGAAATCAACGACGCCTGAGAGGCCCCGGCAGCAGCATACTTTGTGACACCAGTGATGGTCGAGAGACCGAAGTCGGCAATGCAGGCTCGCCGCTCCTTGTTGACCAGGATGTTTGCCTTCGCAGACAAGTGAGAGGTGCAATGATGTTCGGTTCGAAAGAATCGCATACCCCCTTCAGATCTCCGTGGACCATGCGGAGGTCGTGCATGTATTTCAAGCCATCCGCAACACCAGCCAACTGAGCGGTACATTAGTAAGGCCCCTGCGGGATCAAGGGACGACGCACAAACTCAGCACGGTTCACATGCCGATCCCTCTCAATGAATTCATTGATGTTTCCGTTTTCCATCCACTCGGAAACCAAAGCAAACCGGTGTTCATTTAATGTCACCCCAAGCAACGGTAGGATATTGGGATGCCGGAGGTGTTTCCAGGCAACACCCTCTCGGCAGAATCTCTGTGATCCATTTATCCAGGCGGGATAATGATAAAGGTAAAACACTCACGCTGCGGATGGCATCCAGGTCGCTGGTGACATACGCACGCACAACTTTGATAGCTACCCGACGCCCCTCATACGTCCCCTGTGATACGTTAGCAAAGCCCCCATATTCGACTTCTACGGAGCCTTCCGAACATTCAGGGATGTGCATGGACCTTGGGATCATACGATGTCGGCTGCATGTTTTGCAAAGCTTGTTAAACAGCTTTAGTCGCTCCCGATCCGACATAGCACCGTTCTCGAGGCGCTGCAGCTCGCTCATGTCAGCATTGGGAGGAGGGATGCAGGAAAGCTTACGTCATTCATTTCGTTAACACGCCTCTGGGTTTCTGGCTCTGAATCCCGCAGAAACTAGAAGAAAGAGGCAACCCGCGGAAGGATTTTCACAAGTTGCTGTCGCCCTGTCACCTTGGTGTCTGGGACGTATTCAGCTGTCGTGAGACTTGCGTCATTTTGGGTATTTAGGTCACCTAGTTTAATACCCTGGACCCCCCGCCTGTGTCGATTAGACTTCGAAATTGCATGGTGCATAACGAAGGGTTTACATCGCTCTTCCGGTTCATACCTCCAGCTGGCCGTGATTACATCCCAGGCGGAGTCATCCAGCCATTGAGTCTGACTTGGGTCTGTCGGACGGGATGGTCGTTCACCGGCATGAATATAGGTGACCATGTCCTTCTCGTCACTTCCGCGATATGGCAATACCCCCGTGAGGACCTGATCGTAACTGGATGATTGTCTCAAGTAGAGGGTGATTTCAAAAAGATGTACATACTGAGAAGGAAGTCATCGCGAGGGAGTAAACATCACTCTCTTTTGAAGGGCTGTATACCCAAGTAGCACCGGAGTACGGGATACGTTCCGGGGCCAAATATCGAAGGGTCTCTGGCTCATAATACTCGAAACGGCATATCCCCGCGGCGATCCCAAAGTCGCCAAGACATGCCTGGCCATCCTGGATAATCAGAGTGTTCTAGACATACCGGGCATCAGCACGTAGGTTCACTCAATCATTCCTGTTGCCTACTGGGCTGATGGTACCATGTAAAATATCCAACCCATGAAGATACGTGAGGCCGTCACACGCTTACGCAAGCTATTGCGGGTGTAGTCAGGAGGTCATCCACTAATCCCCAGGTCGATGAGCACGCACCAGCATCAGACGGTTGGCACCCGGGTTCATCTGGATGTACTGGGTGATGTTCCCATCTGGTGTCCACGGACTCATGATGCAAAGCGGGGACAGTGACTCCGAAACATTGATGATGGGGAGCACGTTCGGATGAGAATTGCGCTTGCTCTCTTCGACCACGCGACGGAATGCCTGGTGCGAAGTGAATTGAGTACGCCTCCGGCTGAACAGAAGGCTCGCCGTACCCCTTCGATCTTCCTCAGGTCCTTCAAGTACCGTTCCCGAATCACCTTAACACACACCGACTCCCCGTGATGTTTTCCCTTCCAGATGTCTGTCAATCCTCTGGGCGTGTATTCTGGGGATTCACCAAACATTTCTAAGCCAGGGAAGATTTGCGATTCACGAAGGAGGGCGTAAACACAAAGTCGGATCCACGGGTTCGACCAGATGCCCACGCGAAGAGATTCGGCCGATACGACCTACCAATCAGAGGCGTCAAACAGGGACCGAAAGGAGATATGCGAGAGAAAGGTACCTCAAGAAATGTTTCCGCCAATGCTGTTGCTTCCTCTGAGGACAAATCCGTCAGAGAAGTGTCATCCCTTGATATCATGTCGGAGATCGACGATGTGTATTGAAGGTCATCTGCCAGGACGAGGCCTTCGTGTTGGTGGTATATGGGGAGCGTGTGCAACAAGTCCTCCCCAAGTCGAACGAGGTTCACAGGATTGATGAGGAAGAAGTCAACTAAATCGTCCGTCTGCCAGTTACCACTGCTCGAGTTCGGTTAGGTTGGCGACTCACTCTTGGGGAGCTCCACGAAGCTCATAGCTACTCGCCCAAGTGGAAAGGTCGCGGTGACAGAAGGGGAGGGGAATAACCCGCCAGTGAGGATTGTCTCCCCAACCTCGCGGGAACCACGCCGTTCCCTCGTTCTGGCCACGGCAAATACCTGAACTGGTTGCACGCTCATACTAATTATGTGGATCAACGGGCCGGGGTTTTGCCTGACGTTGTCCATTGCGGCCACCCTGGAGATCGACTGCCTCCCCTTTCCGCTTACAAGTCGCGGTCTTAACTTCTGTCCAAGGATTCATACCAGTGACGTAGTCGTAAGGTGGATGAACGATACAGGTTCATCACCTCCGATCCACCGGCGATCTGTATCACGAGAGAGTTTAACAGATTCCCAACGCGGTGCGAAACGGGTGACAGAGCCTGACTAACCTCCAGTGAACCAAGCTCAAGCTTCATGCCGTGGTATCCCACACAATCGATATTCGCTGGCTTCGGCGATCACTTTGTTACAGGCGCATTCTTCTTCGATGTAGCTTCAATGAACGTCGAGCCCTGGCGCGCAGATCCGGTGGACGAGTCAATAGGAATGCAGAATGTCAATTTCTATTCGTTCTGCAGGATTATTACGTGATATCGTACCAACCCGTCATCAGAGTCGGGTCTAATGGCGAATCTCGTCCACTGGGATACCGGTCCCCAGGAATGACAAGAATGGGTGAGTCGGCGTCGGTCGTTCCGGGAGCAACGTGTCCGGCGTCAGCGGTGGTGGCGGAAGGAGTGGGAACTGGTTCGGTCGCATCGTAAGGTCTGCTGGGAGGGCGGGAATGGTGATTTTGTTTACGGAACCGACGTGGTCATTAGCAGCCTAAGAAGAGGGACGAGGTCGCGAATGAGGTCGGGGGCGGGTGAAGATGCAGGGCGCGGTACCTTTGGCCCTGGCCTGCAAACCTCGAGCATAAGCCCGGCTGAGTTGAGGCCTGCCGGGTGATGCCGGATCATCACTGGCACGCCCAGCCAGTGTGCCTGCAGCCGACTCACTTCCAATTGCTGAGCGCTGAGTACTGAGTATCGAAGTTACATATGCGGTGTACTTTGTACAAGCCGAACGCCCGAAGCTTCGCCCTCGTGCGTTGACCAGCCTATAGTCCACTGGATGTTCTGATATGCGCAGTCCCCTCCCACTGATCAAGGTTTGAGGCTGACCACCTCGATTACTGATGCAGCTCTCCCACCCTCCACGATGCCGATGTCCCCAGCGCCCAGAGACGTGGGCCGCTCTGTGAGGCTCATGCAAGGCTCTGCCCTCAATACCAAGCGTAACTGCGCCATTCGCACTGTGCGGGCTTTGCCTCCCGACCCGCGTTACAATGACCTTTTGACATCTGAGCAAAGTAAAGGCCAACCGCCTCCTCGGTAATGCACATTCGTTCTCCATGGAACTGCGAGGGCGGCTGGCACCCTATAACTCCAGTTGGGCGAAGACACGCAAACGCGCCTCATCGCCTCGTGCGGTGGCCTGCGGTTCTGTCACATGGACCTGTGTGGGAGCGCAAGTTGTGGATTTACCGCTATTTACCAGTATTTACCCCTGTTGGAGGCATGTGCTGGGAGGATTCCTAGGGACATTATGACTCTCCACGGTGTATGCCCCAGCCAGTAAGTAGTTCAGCGTGTATTTTTCTGCGATTTCGGGCCGGTAGGGGACAGGAACCCCTTCCCTTCTGCTTTTAGGAAGGTCGAAGTTCTAAGAGCCCTCGACCTTGAAGAACTCGAAATCTCCACCCTGTACCAGCCATCGAACGCTATTTCGAACGCCTCTCACCAACTCTACGATCTCTCATGCTGTTCTACCCACGCTGTACACACCGATAGCTCTTGGGTTGCCTTTCCCCGTCCCTTCCGTTCTCTGCACCAAACCTACGAGAGCAGTTAGCGTGTTGCGACTTTCCTGAGGTCGAGGCTTGGACACACCTCCTCACTTCCCTGGCCGTTATTAACGGATTCCCGTGCTCCGCTCAGTTCCAAGTCTCCTCTATGAGTCTCCCACTGCGTTCCATCGAGGACAGGAAATCGGTAGCTTCCTCGTCTGACATGTTACCGACCTTGATGGCTGCCTTCTTGATAGCGGCTTTAACGGCCATGGGCATCTTGTTTGAAGACCTGGCAGAAGGTACCTGGGTCAACGAAAGACACATTCGTGAACATATGGTGATCACCCTGAGATATACACCCATCCGTTCCTCCTCCCGACCACATCCCAGATATGCTCCGCGTCTTGTTCGATGAGGTGTTGTACATAAGTTCTTCGGACACCTTCTGGACCGTCACGGGACGCAGCGAGTTGGTAATTTAGATCATCAAACTTGGCGTGGTCTTCCCACTCGACGGCGTAGTGCTGGTCTTTGGTTGCGGACCTGCAGCCAAAATAGAGGGTGTTGCCTTTTGGGGAAGTAATCCTTCAATTTTGGGTGGAATGGTGTTGGCGTGTGCTGAAATGTCTCACCTTTGGCGCCAAGTTTCAGACGGTGTTGTATAATTGCTCGCATGGGAGCCACACCTGTCCCCGGACCCACGCATATGATTGGGGTCCCAGGGTTGTCCGGGAGGGTAACAAACCCTCTCGAAATCCCAACAAGGATTGCATCACCTGTCGACAAGTTCAGGATACGTAAGGCGCCACTGTGAAGGCACGGGTAAAACTTAAACTTGCCAGGGACCAGGGTAGACAAGTAAGAGGTGCACACGCCTTTCCGTGGTACTTTCAGGCGAGTCCTGTAGTTTACCATTGCGACGCAAAGGTGGATTTCCTTCGGGAAGTTCTGGCATTCTCCTTAATTCCCGGATCGATTAGGCTCAGGGGAAATCGCGCACCTGTGCCGAACTCGCGATCGAGAACTCTCGAGGTCGTAATGGGGGAAACACGTCGAAGATGTAGTTGAGGGGTATCCGCACGGAACGAAACTCTTCCAAGACTTCTTTGATCGTCCTACGCACCATTTGAGCATACTCGTAGAGATCCTCCTGTTACAAAATGAATAACCACTATGGAGGCCAACTTTTGGAATGAGGTAGAACGCACCGCCCCTTCGGAAGTGATAAACTCTTGCAGTTTTTCCTTTTCCAAGGAATTCTCGGCGAAGTGGTGGAGAATCTCGAAAAACCCGTATCTTGGGACAGCGTTGATGTTCAGGTATCGAGTGAAAATCGTTCTCAGCGTCGCAGCAGGCGGGATGTGATCGGGGAGCGATTGGTCTAGATGCCTGTGAACCAGCGTTCGTCCGCCAAGATGTTCCGTGCACACCTCGCAATTGAGTATCAATGGTATACACGGAATCCGCGATGTCTGACCAGCCCATCGTCGATAGGAAACTGTTCACACCTTGAGACGGGATTTCCGGGTGGATGACTGCAACGTCTCCAGGGTTGTAGCTGATCTAATTACTTCACAGGAATTCAAATGAAGAATTGAATCGTACCTAATCTCGTCAGGAAACGTGAACTCTATCTGCCGCACATCTTGATACCAGTCGGAGGATGTTATTCGCCGGTTACACCGCACCGTCGCTGCGTGGTATTGCTTGTCCAACGAGAGCGGATCAAGGGTGTTGGAATTGGTCCCTCCCTCCAGCTTCATCGTCACACGAGGTGGTGGTAGGTCCAAGGGCGTGGCTGGAATGACGCCATCCGGCAGTGGATACATCCCCAGAAGTACGGAGGATAGCTGGTCTGTCCAAGGGTTCAAGGCCCCGTCAATCCTAACTCGTGGTCAGCGGAGGGTCCACCAGCGCGAAACAGCACGAACCCAAAATGGTGCTGATCATCTCCCTCTCCTCTGTGGCATATTTGGGTCGCACCCAGGCCGACCAGTCGACGCGATAATTTCTTCGCCGGCCAACAAAACTTCTCGTACGACGAGTCCCCCAAGCCGAAAACGGTGAAATGTAGGTCCTCGAGAATGTCGTTTGGTAAATCTGACCGAAGAAGCATATTCCAAAGCGCAGTCATCGACCTGGGTTCTTGCCCTGACCCCGTTGTAGAAACGACGAACACTATGAGAGTTTCGTGGATGAGATCTGACTGCACATTCCCGTTATCTGATAATGAGACCGGGTTCTGCCGAAACCTCTGACGAGGTGGAAGGAATTCTTACCAAGGGGTAGTCTCTAATGTCGATATTCCGACATTCGAAATTGAGGCTCCGGCAACGACGCGCGATTTTGTTGGCTGCATCTTGAGCACCGCCAGTCTCGGTGGCGTACAGGATCGTGAGGGTTCTGTCGTGGTCGTGATCGTCCATCGGACGGAGGAGACCCGTCGGCTTTCCCACGCCTGGCGGTGGGTTTTCTCTCCTCCCCAACACCTGGCCTCGTCGTTCGCTGGACGTGGATTTACCAAGACGTAATCACCCTAGTCCGGTTCCTGGGCGTTCTGATGCATCTCTAACCTCCCAGTGTTATCCAGGGACCCTCCCAACCCTTGGGAACTCGGTGACTAAGGCCTGGGCAGCCGCATGCCAGCTGATTCCCACAGCTGAATTTGGTGTCTATCCCAGCCTATCCTAGTTGCACCACTCTGGCCCCAATCTCAAGCGTGCACCTCACTTGGGTTGTCCTTTCGGCGTCCCGAGGCCCGGACCTCGCCCCAAGGCTTGGTTTTCTACGCCTTTTTCCCGTGGATCGGCCTGATCACTGCGGCTTACAAATATCACAACGAGCACATTCATTCGCTTGCCAAATAACGCTGGATTCGCCCTCGCTTCTGGCGTTCCTTTCGAGTTATCTCATCACCCATTCCAGTGGCAATGGAATCGCGTATGGCCCATTTGCCCCACACCGGCGTCACCATTTAGGAGGAAGGGCACGAGAATGTGGCTGACCTGTGAGAATCCCGGATGACCCGGAGCTACTACTGAACCTTCTCCTCTCACCCTCTACGTCTACACTTGCCGGGTGACTTCGTTTGGGATTCATGTACAACCGACCTCGACTCCTGATAATCACCCACACACTCAGAGCGATGCTATCGCTTGGAGGCATGAAGTCTCGGATGAAGACTTCGACCGGGTCCACTTGGTCGATAGACCAAGTACCGGACATGGGGGGTAAGGTTATTCTTATCACCGGAGGAAGTTCAGGTATTCCCACACGCGTTCTTGCGTAAACCCGTCGACTGATATCCTTTGGAAGGTGTAGGGAGAGATATATGCAAGCAATTTCTCTTGAAGAATGCTAAGGTGTACATGGCCGACGAATCACAAGACAACGCAACTGTAGCTATCGCAGAGATGGCTATTGAAACTGATGGTAAATACGCTTTATTCCACCACATGGACCTCGCCGACCTCGATGCCGTCAACCAATCGGCCGAAGCGTTCATGAAGTAAGCCGATTAGCATCAGTCCCATATGCCTCACTGACGCTCCTTATTCACACGACCTCAGGAAGGAAGCCTCCCTTCATGTGCTCTTTTGTATTGCTGAAACCCTGTGTCCCTCTAAGGACAAATACACCACACAAGGGTACGACGCACAATTTGGAGCCAACACCCTCGGTCACCTCCTCTTAATTCGGAAGCTCTACCACCTCCTAGTCTCGTCCACGACTCCAGACCGCCCCGCAAGAGTTCTTTGGGCGTCCTCCTCCCTTTATTCTCGATGTGCCTCCCCGTTCAACTACGAGGCGCTCAAGGATACGCCTGCGAGGAGCCAGAGGTATATCACACCTCAAACTCTGTATGAATCGAGCAAGTTTGCGATCGTGCAGCTTGGCTTGCGCATGTCGCGGACGACGTTCAAAGATGACGGTGTTTTGGTTATCCTCGTTGATACCCGAGTGGAGGTTGAGAACTCTCCGTCAAAAAATACCGCAATGAAATTCGTGGGTCAGGTTTCGGCCCTCACTCCTTGGCCTGTCTTACCCAAAGGTTGCAGTTTAATAAACCATCTCGTTCATCCGAGTGTGGAATCCTCGCGACCTACCTCTATGCGGGTGCATGCGCCTCGCTTGCGTTACATGGAAAGTACCTTATTCCTCCGTTCAAGGTCTGCAAACCCTCCCCAGCTGCTGAAGATGAGATGACTCAGCAGGAGATGTGGAACTTCTGTGAAAGAGTTATCCGTGCTTACCTGAACCAGCAGCAAGCGATCGAGTAAGGAGCTAGTGTTGTCTATACAAATGTAATGGTTGAATCCGATTGAATATGTATGCACGACGATCCAGAAGAGAAAAGGGACACCAAGTCTAGGTGCATCATTCTAGTGTTCTGTTTGGGATTCGCAGTCCCACTCTCAAACTCCTCACCCTTCGTTCGACCCACAATCCCAAAACCCATACTTACTTCCCAAATCCGGTCGGATGGGCTAGCTCCCCTCCGCAACCCTCGTCCTGAACAACTTGGGAATGACCTCAAACGATGTCCCTACCATTTTCTCGTCTCCTTCGGCGAGCCGTTTGGCTTGGTCGTTCAAGTCTTCTAGATTCTCGAGGAATGTCTTTGAAGGGACGGGTGAAGGAGCCCCGACGAATCCTCCCGCGGAGGTTAGGGTCATCTTCGTTGAGGATTCTGATGGAGCAAAGCCCATCGGACCGCCGCGGTTATCCTGAAGCGCACGTTTGTCAATTCTCAAACCAGCCCTCCTAAAGGTAACGGAGGTGAAGAGAGGAGGATGAACACTGATCCTTACTCGAACGAAGCTAGCCACCTGTCTCCAATCCTCCTTCAACATCTTCTCCGTAATATTCGCGATCATCTTCAAGATGTCTGCGCACCTCTTTTGTGCTTCTTTTACCATAGCGGGTGTAGACAGCGGGTGCCGGACGAGAAGTCTGTAAAGCTCGGAAAGTCCCGTGAGTGTGATGACGGAATGAGAACGGAGCGAGACGGTGCTATCGTGTTCACTCGTCTCGGTGAATTTGTCGGCGAGTTTGAGGACGACAACGACGTGTTGTTGGAGGTGGATTATAAGGGTTTCCGCCTGACGTAACCAGGAACCAGCCCCGAACGCTATTAGAAGGGGTTGATCACCGTTACCACATTCTAGGACGAGAAGTGTGGGATGGAGGGGTAACGCACCTTGTTGATTGACCAAGGCCATATGTCCCCGGACGTCCTTCATCAAAACCATGGTCTTAGCTCGTAATATCAGCGGGCAGATCTCGCAAAGCACAGGGTATGCAACCTTAGTCTCAACGTCAGATCCGGAAAACCCACGGTACAACGGGGAGACCCACCGGTAGTTCACTCCTAAACTGGTATTCTAGATCGTCGCAGAGATCCCTGATGCTCGCTTGCACTCTCTGCGGAGCGATATGCTGAGATAAATCTGGTAAGCACCCCAAACATCGGATCTCAGACATCTTACCGAAACTTTTCTCAGGTCCCTATCCGCGCTGAAGGATTGGATTCCCGGGAGACCCATCGCATAGAGCGAGAGATACGCTTCAAAATGCAAAATCTTCGAGAGGAACACCGCTCGTTCATGAGCCGCTTCGGAGTACCCTCCAATCTCCTGAACGGCATTTTCGTTTCCACCCATACCCTGCGGCACGAACCTAATATTAAAAGCCCGTATCGTATCCGCCCCTTTCTTGAGGTGGTTCATCGCCACCTTGACGTTCCCCGTATTCCCCGTATTCATCATCGCCATGCTGATATAAACCTGCGCTTGCGCGTAGGCGAGTGGATCGTCTTCCGGTCTCATCGTATCAAGGGCTTCGTAAGTCGTTCGGAGGAGTTCGCCTTGGTGTTGGAGGAGGGAGAAGTCTGAACGGTTGTGTTGGTAGAAGTGGCATCCGGAAACTTCAGCGAAGTGGATGAAGAATGGGTGGATGAATGCGCCGGAGAGGTCCCCAATGATTATGGCTTGGAGTTTCGCAAAGGGGATGTAGCTGCCGTGCGTCGTTCGAAGAGACACGAAGACCATCCGGCTAGGTTTAGGCCAGTCATAAACATCACCCCTCTATCCCAGAGGAAGGGAAAGGGGCTCACAAGAGCATCTTCCTGTCGTGAACAGAAATACTCGACAGCCCAAACGCCTGGGGGTCAGCGTCAATTGTGTACACCGGCGCCGACATGTCGAAGATCCCAAAGGACTGTTCGAATGCCTTCTGATTGGCGGAATACGCCATTTCCGGTCCAAACTCCAGCCGCGATGGTGACGCCAACCTGTAATGCGTGGAGGGAACGACTAAGGCGCTTGTACCCGGCCCTCCCGGTGAGAAATTATGGCGGACTGTTCCATCGTAGGAACTCCAGCCAGTG
>Ga0307516_10004142_pt1 | contig 18085 bp, 19 predicted proteins | sample 19_EM_MG_FD_203310 | JGI IMG/M metagenome (GOLD analysis project Ga0307516, IMG submission 203310) | Populus trichocarpa ectomycorrhiza microbial communities from riparian zone in the Pacific Northwest, United States - 19_EM | ecosystem: Host-associated > Plants > Roots > Unclassified | place... | reverse complement strand
GAAGACTGGGAAGGGGGGAGTTCTGGTGACGATTCTAGCACATCTTGACTGGTGAGTCCCGGTTTCCGAGCCATTGCCATTCGGTCACTCAATCATTGCATTTGAACGTCAGCCGAGCGGACTGTTGAACCGAGAGATCTGATAGTTGGGGCTCTCGTGATCAGCCCGCCCCCACCCGTCTCCATCTTCTTGGTGATCGTTGTCGTTACGCGGGCTCCTGTTATTTCCTCTGTGAAAACTAATTGGACAATCTCCTGTCTTGTCTCTCATCTTGCGATCGGGAAGTTGTGGCCGGCGTGGACGGTCTCTCGCAACCAACGAGGCAGGAAGACCGTGAAGGGGTACGGGATATTTGATTTTACTGGTAAATGGTAAAGTGACAAGCGATTCCCCAACCTACTTGATCTCATCGGTGTACTCGGAGGAAGGGGATCCCAGTCGGGTGGCGGGTCGTCGACTGATACATTGATACTTCACCCGGACCAATAATCATGATTGACATGAGTTTCGCACCTCCAGAGTTCGTTTCTTGGCCACCGCGGTGTCATGAGAATGTCTTGAAGAAATCACCAAACCCCCCGTCCATCCCAGCACCCTTCTTGGGGCGAGCCGTCTCCCTTCTTGCTCGACCACCAGTTGTGGTTCCCTATTTGAGGGCGATCTCCAGAGATCTCTGGAGTTCATTCTTATTCTCAATGCTGAGATGGAGGAATTTGACGTCAGGAGTGGTGGCAATGGCAATAGCCACGGGGTCTGGAGGGGTGAGACTCTGGACTGTTGAGATCCTCGGTGGACGGGACAGTCTTGATCCGGTGGACGGGTTGGAACCCGCACGCGAAATATGGTCCCGAGTTTGGTCCGTCAACAACAAGTGGCGGTAGGGATGAGAAAGGTTAAGGAGGGGAGGACTTGGGTGGCGGTTCTCTGGTAAGCGGGTTCGTGGTTGCGTTGGATGTTATGTTCACCCTCGATATCCGGCCACAAGCTCTCCAGATGTTAGATATCCGTCTCGTTATTGCAAGGTTTAAAAACAGTTTGCACATGTGACCTTTGCTGTGCCAAATAAATACCCCCTTGGCTTCCCCCCCCCCCGCGAAAGTACACCACCATCCCACTTATCGATACAAGAGAGTGCCAACAATCAGGGAGCCACCCAGAGGATGGGATCCGGCTGGGTGTACGGATAGTAGCGCTCGGGCTTTCTTGATGGGGTATAGACCAGCGGGGGCGTTTTCGTGAACTTGGATGGTCATCGCGGTGCTCTTGAGGTTGTTATTCCGCACCCTGGTTTCGTGTCGTCGTGAGGTTGCAATGCTTCGTCGCATATTTGTTACTGCTCATAGGACTGTCTGTCTGTGAACCGAAATGTCAACCTGCAGCCTCCTCGTGATCACCGTCGAATCATCGCGGCTTGTGGCTGATTAGAGGGGAACGGAATGAGCGCAAAGGAGGTTCAACAAAGCACTCTCCCTACCTTCGGAGTTCGATATCCATTCCTGGGTTCTCGTGCTGTGGCCCGCTCCACCGAAGACCGGTACCACATCACAAGATGACGCGGTCGTGTTGAGACACAACGACCGGGTGTAAAACGTGCGTAGTAGCTTGAAAGGCGTTAGGCGGATGTTGAAGAGGTGTGAAAAACGGGGGTTAGACCACCTTGGGCGAGCGTATCCACTAGGAGGGAGGCATCCATATTGGTGGGGAGGAATGTGAAACAGTCACGACCGTCGGGGCGGACTGGGCTGCCAAAGTGGGGACGCGCGAGCCACCCGGCATGACGACCACATCAGGTGGCGGTGGTAAGGATGGGGGAGATACAACAGACGGGATTGTTGGAGAAGAGGGCGGAGCCGGGAGGCGGTGGTATGGGTACGATACCAGCCTGGGAAATCCAAACGGCCGGGGTATACGATCGCCACCCGGCGTCAGTTGATCCGGACCTGGCTTCGCCTACCCGCCAACATCACAAAAGCGGGGGGTCACTACAAGATATGGCTTTTCGCGCGAGGTACATCCGGAACGATGAAACCCGTCACACCGGATGACCAAAATCGAGTTTCCAGTACTCCCATTTAAAAAAACGCTGAGGCCGAGCTTGGACCAACGGACGAATTTATCGCGGAGATGGTGGCCGATTCATGTCCCGTTTTCAGGCCCTCATGGCGGTCTTTTGTGGATGAAGCGGCGAGACAGAAAGGGAGTGAAAGGATATGAGACATTTTATTTCACCGATAAACTGCGGGGGTATACAAATCCCTAGCCTACTCGCTCTCGTCACTGCTGTCACCAGGAAGGTAATCCCAGTTGGGTGCAACATCGCCGGCCCTGTAATTCACACGCGTGACATGCTCCCTGAGACCAAAAACCTCCTTTGCTGACACGAGTTCATCTAGACCAACGATTGTGATCGACGAAAGCTTCACACCTCTCGCAGCTCGTTGCTTCGCCATACTCAGCAGGTGGCCGATGTGGAAATCATCTCGTGATTCGATGTAGAGAATTATATTCTCCAGGTCAGGACACAGGACGAGCTTGGACGTGCTTTTTTCGGGGTTCAAGGCGAAAATGAAAGGTAGGTTATGGCATTTGGTGAGGATGAGGGTACGAAGACTGGCCATGGAGCAAAGTGTTTGAAAAACCGGGCATTTCTCAACTTTCTTTGGCCTCGGAGGATTGTACTTGGAAACTGCTAGCCTCTGGGTTGTCAAAAAGAGATGTGGACTGAGCGAGCGGAGAATCCGGCGATCCATCGTGCATGGGGAGACAGACTCTTCTTCTTCCCAGTGAGCGAGTACACGCAACTCCCCACTCGGCCCACTTAGCCGTAGGTACTTCTGTGTCGCACCGAAGCGGAGGTTAATTGCGGTGACCTGGGAGATGTTCTTGAGATTGGCCAAGGTTTCTGGAAGGTAGTCTTGAAGCGGGGATTCACCACCACCGAAGACGAACCCCAGACCCAGGGATGCCCCGGTGGGGATGCAGAGGTGGTTCAAGAGGATGGAATGCGCCGGTTGTGCGATAATATAGAGCGCTCTTAGGTGGGGTAGGGATATTATTCGCCTAGGAGGAGCGTTGGAAGATGTGGGGATTGAATGCTCGAGCAAAATTGTGTGCAGGAGGGGGGCGCACTCGAAGACATTGAGGAGTCGCGTTATGAAGTCGCGTTGTGGAGGGCAAAATTTAAGCACGAATGTTGTAAGGTTTGCCAGGTTGTTCCAGGGCAGGTATGTGATGACTCCATCCAGGCTCAACTTGCGCAAGGATGAAAGGTCTCCTCTGAACAGCGCATTATCGAGCACTGGAGCGTGGGATCCAGTGAAACTGATGTCCAACTCCTCAAGGAGAGGGGCGCGGCAACAGAAATGTCCGATGGCATCCGGGAGGACACCCGCATGTATGACCATGGATTTGAGCCGGTGAATATATGGGGTCACCAGAGAGAATGCGCCATAGGAGTGGGTATTGTCACTGTCGACGAGGTATATTTGCAAGGGGGAGGATTTTGAACGTCGGATATATGTCCTGGTTTTGCCGACATTCCTGAAGTCCAAACGTGTCCACAGCGAGGAACGCGAGACGAACGTGTTCCTCCAGCTACGACACACGTGAGTCAACACGAGGAGGTCTTGGTCCGGACAACCTTTGCTGTAGTAGTCTGGGGTGAATGAAAGGATTTCGGGTGGAATCCGGTTGACGGGCGCGAACGAGTTCCTCACGGACCGGACCAGGCTGAGCACTTCCAATGCGTCCTGTTCAAGAGCGTTCACCTCAACCTGGTTCACAGTCACGACAATCCTACGGGAATCGTATTTCAGGATGTTGACGTGTCGTGACTACGGATTCGGACGCACCCTTCACCGAACGCAGCCTCTCGTAGTTTTCTTTTGGCTGCACGCAAGAGTTGAGGTATTGAAAGACTGTGACCCGGGTAGGTTTTGCCATTGCTTGGAGAGATGGGCATTGTGGTACTGGACAGGGGTGGGTCGCCCACGATCAACCGACCGCAAGCATGGCACTCCCGCCTATGCGACGATCACAACAACCGCTGCGACAACCCCAGCCCCATCGAACATATGACGCGCTCCCACCTACACAAATTAAGTACTAATGAATAAATTTTCTCACAGAGCACGCAGGTACGTATCGTGGATGATTCGGACCTGCGTCATCCAGAATGTCTGACCGTTTTCCCGGGTCATTGTGCTCTCCTCTACCATGGGGCTTGGGTAGGATTCAAGGGCCATCCAGAGCTGAACGTCCGACTCCACCCCGGCCGCGTATCTGATGTCTCCCTCCAGCATCTCCGGTGTTCCAGTGAGTGTCGCCGAGGCTAGCTGGCGCTAGTTTATGGTAGCCGAAGTGCCGTCGAATCAAACAAGCTGAAATCTCAGTTATCGACTGGGGTACCTCCAACCGTGTAACTGTTGGTAGCTGTGGAGAGGAGAGAGGCCCTGGACCAATAACCGACAGGGCGATCGGGTGGACCCAGTGCGATCCGGCTTCAAGCCGCCTTGGAATAGTCTAGTCCCGCGCCGGTTGGAGGCTCACCTGTGATCGCTGCGGTGCGCGATCGGTTTTTCTGATGGCAGGTTTTACCTCCTAACCGTCTTGTGAATTTGTACCGGGGACGGGGGGGTACCCCCAATCTGGAAGGTCTTCGCTGAATTGTCTGCCGCTTTGGGGTGGAGGAAAGCGGGATCGGACGAGAAGTATGATGTGAATCTCGATTTGTGTATATTTGGAAGTAGGAGAGCCCGTTCGTGAGTGCGCGCCCGGAGCAGCACGGGCACGGTAGAGAGAGAGAGAAACAGGATATTGCATGTCATTCCTTAACTGCCTACGTGCTCGTCCACAATGAATCCAGACCACTTTATATCTTTCACCCCGGCTCACTTCCGCGGTCACATACCGACCGGGCACGCTTCACACACGCCCACAGACACCCTGCCAAGACAACAGGAGGGGACCGAAGAAGATAACGGGTCAGGAGGACCAGTTGGGGCCATAACGGATGTGGACGCCGCGAATTTTCGAACAATAAGCCGGGTTCTCACTGTCTTGAACGAAGGTGGAATGGATGTGGCGGGATTCCTGGATGCGTTATCCTGGGGAAACAAGTTGGCCGTCAAAGATACGACTACAAAACAAGCAAGGACGAACCTGATGCGCAGTGACCGGCTCGCGACGGTTGTGTCCCGTTGGTTGTGTCCCCCTCGAACGTCTCAAGGGGGACCGAGAGCGGACGGCGCGAGAAAAGTCCTACTCCCACTCGTCATCGACACGGTAAAAATGGTCATCAACCGTGAGATGGATGCTGTTGTGGAAGAGTTAAAAGAGGACTCGTCAGCCGTCACCGAGCAGAGTGTGCTTGGCACGGTGATAGAGGAAGTTCAGGGAAAGGTCCAGGTGAAAGCACCGGTGTTCTATGACCTTGTAAAGACGGCGGCATGGAGTAAGAACCAGGATGAGCGGAATACGCTCAGGGATCCGGCAAAGGTGTGTGTGGTCTGCGAATTTGGAATGCAACTGCTCATCCGAACGAACCCTTAGCGCATCTCGTTTATTGTCTGCCAAGTGGCGTTCTCTCGAAACCACCTTGCCAACAAGATGCACCGTCCCATCTCGCTTTACTTGAAGGCTTGTGGTACCGCGGTGAAAGCCTTCGACATCATGAGCGCCCTCGGAGTTACCCTATCCCAGAAGTGGGCCCTCACTGCCGTCGAGAGCGTCGCGAAACACAAGATGGATGACCTGGTAAATCAGGTCAAAACGACGAGCTTCCATACCACCCACGACAACATCAACAGGATGTTTCGGGTCTCTCACCAACGGGTGGGACACAACTCCCATTTCGACAGCGGCACTGCGGCAACGGTCTTCATACCGCCAGCCGAAACCGAATACCAACTCCCAACGACGAACGAGGAGTTTTTGAGGGGAGTGGCTGAAGGCGCAAAGACCCCGATAACCGCACATGAAATCCAGGAGCTACATGCCAATGCAGCCCCACGGATTTTCGCACAGAATGTCCACACAGTCCTGGGGTTACTTGTCAATGATCCGGCCTTCGAATTCAAGACTTACAAGCACCAAGATAGCAATATATTTGACCGCCCTCCGGTTTCTGAGGCACTTCCTACGGGACCCGGACATGCTCTCGACCAATACCTCATGCGTACCGCCAAGATAGACGAAGCGTCCCATGAGGGAAACCGGCAGTGGCTGGATGAATGGTCTCGTCAGCTTGGGCTTGATTCAGATGTGGAGAGGGAGAATATGGGTCGAAATCGGATCGTCGTTTGGTCGGGTGACCAACTTACCGCCTCAAGGCTCCGCGGACTCAAGGCCCTTCGCTCAATGGACAGTAGTCCGCACGAGCAGCTCTGTTGGGTGGAACCAATCTTTGGGTGGTTCCACCTCCAGATGGCATTCGCTACGTCTCTCCACAAACAATATTACGGCACCAAAGCTGGCATTGGGTTTTCGCGAGCCTTTGAACTGTTGGGCAAGAAGGGGTTGGCATCAGCGAAGGTAAAGGGAAACTGGTTCCATGACTTTGAGGAGGCACTCAAAGATATCGCGGCGGCACACTTCCTCTGCACCTGGCTGGAGGTCACTGGCGCAAGTTCGGTCAAGGACCTTCGCTCAAAGTCACCGGAGGAGCTAAAATGTTTCGCCGAGCGAATCATCTTGGAGTTTGCTTCCACAGCGGCCCTCGAAGAACTGTCTCGGCGGTTACCATCCAAGAGAGACTGTTTGCGAGAACAGGTGGTCCAGTTCAACCGGGACCTATTAGAGTATCTTGAACTCGACGACGCGATCAAGCAAGGACACATCAGCCGGATGGAAGACTTACTGCCGAGTCTCCTCTACCGCTTCCAGGGCGGGAACAACAAGCTCTACGTAATCGAGGTCACGGAACTCTTGCAGAAGCTACAGAAAGAATGGATAGGTGACGTGAAGTGAGTTGTGCAAATTTTGCGAAAATTCTGTCGCAAACCTCCCATTTTCAGGAGCTGGATCAAGCGCAACTGCTGGCTCGGAAACACGACTGGACGACCTGGGGGGTTCTGTCCCATCGACATGATCCAGGAACACAATATCCGAGACATCAAAGTATGTTGTTGATCTGCATGTTTGTGTTTGCCACTCTGAGTGATAAATTAGGGCGTGTTCGACAGGATGGGTCCAACAACCACCTGGGAATATGTGGGAAAAATCTCACCAGCAATCCCAACGCTCCGGAGACTTGTGGATCATATGGAGGGTACAGTGAACAATTACCGGCGTTACAAAAAGCACACGGTTAAGAGTGCCGAGGACGATGTCGCCAAGTTGATGTTAATGTTTCGCGAATCAGCGGTCCACTGCCACGTTGATGGGAGGAAAGTCGAGGCCAAGGAGAAGTTCACGGATGTTTGGACAAAGGGGTTCAACATTGTGTCAAAAGGCGAGTCGTTGACTCGGTGGTTTGAAAATCGAAGTGAATTCCAGCCCATGAGGGACAATGATGCTACAGAGGACTACAACGACCCAACATTATCTGAGCTGGAGGAGGAGATGGAGTGGGAGGATGAGCGGGGGTATGCTATTGACCTGGGTATACACGGAATGTGGTGGGGTACAAGTGATGACGCACCGAGTCCAAGCATGTCAAGTGAATGATGTAACTTTATGTGCTCTTCGAACTATTCACCAAACAGTCGAAAACATCGGTGCGAGTGTACGGGCGTGAAACCGGGGTTGGTCGAGGCCGAGGCCGAGAAGGTTGTGGTTGTGCGGGATGCTGAATTTGTTTGACAGTGATGGGGTTGAGCATTCGCGTGTGGATAAGAGACGTTGGCACAGGCGATGGACTATGGCGCGTGGACCCTCCCGTGTCTTGCCACCTTTCCTCCCTCTCCATGTCTTCTAACTTGCGCTTTTTATTCGCCCGCATAGTCTTTACCCGTTGCGCCCGTGAGACACGTTGTTGTTCGTCGTCGGCCACCTTTAACAGCAAGAGAACCTCGTGACCGTACTTGCTCACGTAGCCCCAGTCGGAAGCTGCCTCAAGGAGGTTGTCAACAGTCTCGATTTTGATAGATGAAGCAAGCCGCGAAAGCATTGGATCAGATAAGATACCCATGGTGCCCCAGGAACAAAGCGGGTAGTCTCTCTTCCAGCGGTCATACCGCCAGTCCTCCAGAGCTCGGCGGCGTGCCGCAAGACGATTCCCAGTGCGAAGGTCTCCCCAGAGCTTTGGTGAAATGGTTGATCCAAAGTCAGAATCGTCGTCGTCAGTGGGGCGTGATATTGGTGCCCTTCCGAATGAGGTGTCAAGAAAGCTGATGATGTCGTAGATTGATTGAAAGCGGAGTGCAGGGTTATTTTTTCGTATACAATTGTCGCAACACAAGTCCAATGGGTCCGCTGCATGCGACATAATCAGATCCCTTCTTTAGAGACGGGTTGCACGTACCTTGTTCGTCCACTGGGTTGTTAAAAAACTCGTTTGAGATGATTCTCCGACAGTCATTTGTCAATACCCATCGTCGCATCTCAGGATCAACATGTTTCTTTTGGTAAGCTGCATCCTCATCAAACTCCTCCCAGCCTTTCGTTGGAAGGTCCCGAGAACTGTCGTCGTCATCATTGTTGCCTCCGCTGTTATGGTTGTCGTCACCACTGATGCTATCGCTGCCGCCGTCATCACCATTGATACCGTTGCCGCCGCCCTCTTCATCGCTGCTGCTGCAATCACTGCCGCTGTCTTCATCAGACCTGTTGGAGGCGGTCACAAGGGCTTGACTACCGCCTTCATGATTCATTGCAGGAACCGGTCAGTGATGGATGGTCCTAGAGCCAAAAAAAAACACCACCTTTCGTGATATCCTTTGAACCTTTCGGGGTTTTGGAGGGTTTTGGGGCGAGCTTCTTGGCCACCGAAGGCTCAACAAGGAGGATGGCTCGCGACGATCGTCCGTCCCGTCCTGCGCGCCCGGCGCGTTGAATCCAGACCGACAGTCCCTCTGTGGTCATGAATTGAACGACGTCGTCGACATCTGGGATATCTGTGCCCTGTATTGGGATGTGATGGGGCCATCAAACACGAGAATGAAAGGTGCTTACCATGCCAACAACTTCCGTCACACAAAGCACACTGATTTCACCCGATCGAAAGCGGCTCATTACCTCCTTCTTCGAAATTGGGCCACGGGTTGCATGGAGGACATCGATTATGTGGATTTGCGATGGGGGGAGGAGTCCTCGGAGGTGCCTACATGCCCGCATGGTGAGACGTTTGTTGTTGAAATAGATAATCGTTCGCAGCGGTTGATCTCTCCCGCGAACAATGAAATCAAGCGCGGTAAGGTTTGACGCCGCCCCGTCCATGGGCCAGACAATCGGGACGATGTTGGGCCTATCATTCCCAAGGTTTAGATGGAATGATGTTTCGGCATTGATTGCCAGGGTAGATCTGACATTTCCGAGTGTCGGTGGCGGCATTGTTGCGGAGGTAGCTAGGACTGGCGCTCCTCGGCGCGCAAATGAACGAAGTGTTTCCAGGGATGTGAATTGTTTTCGAAATTCACCACCCCACTGTTTGATGCAGTGGGCCTCGTCCACGACCATGAAGAGGATACTGCGACTCCATCGGGGTTCCTTGAGGAGAGCCGCAAACCCGCTGTTGCCGAGGCACATCTCCGGAGATGTCAGAATTATCCGATATAGCTTATCTCTCACGTCCTGCAGGTCCCATGAGCAATCTCGAGCGCATATAGTGGGGGTCAACTTACATTTCGTACAGAACCTTCTCGGGCATTCCATGTATCACTGTTCACGGCCACGGCGGGTATTTTAAGCTTGGTGGTAAAGAACCGAGCCTAGGTAGAGAAGCGTGACAGTGAGATTCGCTTTCTAGAGGGCGTGTGTGCAGGCCATACATGATCCGCCTCGAGTTCGTTGAGCGGCGAGATTACCAAGCATATTTTGTCACGGTTCTGTTCGAGAAGAAGCGGCAGAGCCCAAGGAAGAGTCTTTCCAGATCCAGTGCCAGCGATAACAGTCGCGTCAAGTCCAAGAATCAGTGCCTCAGCAAGATCAAGTTGCCAGTCGTATGGCGTAATCGTGGGACACAAGCGGGTGACAGTGTCTGAGAGAACGCGCCGAATAGCCCCAGAGTCATAGCTTTCTCTTTTCGCGCGAGCCTCAGAGAGGAGTTTGTACGAGAGCTCCCTCTCGCGCTCGAGTGAGCTCTTCATAGTTCGTGGCAGAGCCTGTTATCCCAAAAACAAGGTAAAAATCGAATATTTGGCTGCCGCGCCCGCGGTGCCCCAACGCGTCCACCAGAAACGGTCCTCCTGCTTCCAAATATACACAAATCGAGATTCGCATCATACTTCTCGTCCGATCCAGCCCTCCTCCGCCCAAAAACAGCAAACTATTCAACGAAGCACCTTCCGCATTGGGGGTACCCCCCCGTCCCCGGTACAAATTCACCAGACGGTTAGGAGCCCCATCGTGCAATGTGATCGTGGCCCAACCGGATGGAGCCGAGACTAGCCTTGGAAAGGAGCGGAGCGATCGGAGAGAAGCTGATCCGGATCCCGTCCTTGCCCGACGATGTCCACCTCCACCACCAGTCGAGTCTCTTCTATATCTCAATCCCTACGCGTTGCAAAGGAAATCCTACAAGATGTGGTTTCGGACGCGAGGTTCGTCTTTGGATGATGAACCGTGTCCCCTCGGATGGTTGAACACGAGTTTTTAGCGTTAGTTTCGACATGGCTGAGGTTGGGCCAACGAACGAATTTACCGCGTGAACGATGGCTGACTAGTGACCCACCTCTCATTCTTTTAGGTTGACGATCTCGAGCAAGACGCTTTTAAGTTCCTCCACCAGATTCGATGCTTGAAGAACCGGCTCGCCCCAATCAGTCGGCTCCCTCCCGAAGTCCTCGCTCTCGTTCCAGACTCCTGGGATCTACACAACGGGTCCCAGACCGACCAGGCATTGATTGGGTTGACCCACGTATGCCGAACGTGGAGGACGATCTTCACATCGTGTTCCTCATTGTGGACCAATTTTGACTGCAGGGACGCGGACAAGACTCGCGTCTACCTCGAACGCGCCAAGTCCTCCCCTATCTACCTGTGGCTCAAGAGGGACGGCGCCCTATCTCCCCGCGACCCATTCCTCCAGATTATCCCCCAAGCTAATGGTCAACTCAAATCTCTGTCCATCGAGGGGTCGTCGGAAAATCTACGAGACATCACCACCCACCTGTCTCACCCCACTCCCCTTCTTGAGAGGTTGTACCTGGATGGCGGCTTTGAATCAGAACCGGAGCAGTACCCCACGCTCACAACAACCATCTTCGCCGGACACCTGTCCTCGTTGCGCCAATTGCGTCTGCAGCACATTCGTACGGGATTGCCTTGGAGGAACATGATCAATCTCACGTCATTCGTTCTGGGCCACATCCCGCCAGACGGTACCTCCACCAGCCAACTTCTCGACTTCTTTGAGGGCGCTCCTCACCTCCGCACAATCAAACTCAACAGCGCGACCCCCATCTCAAGTGGTCAAAACGGGCGATTGGTGGCACTGGATTACCTGGAGAGGATGGATTTCAATGGGGGCGGACCTTCTTCCCTCTTGCTCGATCATCTATTAATCCCAGTTGGTGCGAGGTTGGGGATACACGTAGACTGCTTCGGCCCCACCCTCGATGACCATCTCCCGAGGTCTCTCGATAACCTCAGGAACCTCTCCAACTTCACCGATGTCTACCTTGGCGAAATTTACCCGCGTGCACGATTTAGAGGACCGAATGGACAACTCTACATGACAACCTCCAATAAAAACCCCGCCTGTATGGTGGTCGAATTTCTTGCTCGGTTTGATGCCTCAAAGGCGGAGCGGCTAGAGATTGCAGACAACATCCACCTGTCCAGCGGCCCTCCTTACCAAGCCCTTCTCGCCATGGAAAATCTACACACCCTTGTGCTGTCTCAGTGGAGCGACACACAAGGTATTGTGCATGCGTTGGAACCCGACCCGAGCTTACCGAATGTTGTGGTCTGCCCCAAGTTGGAAGAACTCGTTTTCATTCCGTACAACGACTGGGGGGGATTCAATATTGGGAGTGTAACAGAAATGGCGAGGGTGAGGGCATCAAGTGGTGCGAAACTCAAGGTTATTAGGCTCGTTGGTGGACACAATGTGTTTGGCCCAGGGGCTTTGTTGGAGCTCAGGAAACACGTCTCGCGCGTGGAGTACGACCCTGAGGTCGAGTTGGTTAGCGATGAGAGTGATGAGGAGGACTAGGGAGAGAAGAGTCGTAGGTACCAGATATTCCCCCGTTGCCGTCTTGCTACATTTCCTATATTTCTTTGTGGTCTGCTGAGAGTTGTTTTCCACGCATCCAAATTTCCCCCCATGAAAGCACGCCGTTATTAGTGATGTGCCGGAGCTACATAGCCCCGGGACGCGCGCTGTGAACTGGCACAAGGTCAAAAGTCCGAATCACCAGCGGGGTCCTTGCCGGCCAGGCTGTTGCGTTTAGCTATGTTTCGAGCCCGATCCATAAGGGGGTACCCATCTCGATCCGCGGTCCAGGCGAACTAACGAACTAATCGACGTTCAGTGATCATCCACCTGAATCTTAGCCTGGACCTCACCTGAATCCTTATCGATCTTATCGCGGAGGGGTGATCTGGCGACTGAATTGATCTGACGCCAGGGTCCTGGCGCGGACCTTCGGGCGAAGAAATCCACGTATGACCTACCCCGTAGGCTCCGCGTGCGTAACCTGGTGCCTGAATCAAGCCTGCCGTTCAACACACCCCGCTCTCTTTCTTTCACCGCCATGGATCCAGCTAACTCGATATCTACCGCACGAAACGGCAAATCAAAGCTTGGTGAGATCTCAGTGATTCTCTCATCTGACTGCTTCCCGATGTTCGTACGATCTAGAGTTTTCAAACAATGTGCCGCTCGCGATGCATTACCTTCCACAACTTGACCCGGAATCGAAGGAATTTGACAGGTTGTTTCGATCATTCTTGTCGTCAAAGGAAGGACGTACAGATGTCCTGGCATTATCTGGGGAAGATGCGAGGCTTTTCATCGAAATTACCGACAACGTACGTGTTTCTCGAACATCCCTTGCCGCTTGTTCACAGGTTCTCTCTTTTGCTACGAAGGTGTTCCGTGCTGCACGATTGGAGATCGAGCCTCGTCAGCTCGCCTTCAACATCCTTAGGAAGTTGTGTGGGAAGATAGGACATCTCCCCGAATCCTACCTATTATCCGACGAATTCGATCTTTCTGGATTGCCCTGCGCTTCCGGTGGCTTTGCTGATATCCGGAAGGGAGTATTCAAAGGGGAGACCGTCGTTGTAAAATCTTTGAGAATCGCAGAGACGGATGACAAAGCGAGAATCCGCAGGGTAGGAAACCGAACCACATCGGTGTCCTACCATCTAGGCTCGGTCACGTACCATCCAGCATTTCTGTAAAGAAATTTCCATGTGGAAGAACCTGTCCCATCCCAACGTACTCAAACTTATCGGCATTCCTGACACCCTCGAGGACGGGAAGTTCTCTATGGTCTCCGAATGGATGGCCAATGGGAACATCACGGAGTATGTCCGCGATAATTCCGGCAATCACCTGAAGCTGGTGTGCTATGATCGCATATCCTTTTGTCACCGCTCAATATCTCTCAGCTTGCGGACGCGGTTGAAGGGCTGAGGTATCTTCACGACGCTAACATCGTGCACGGTGATCTGAAGGGTGTAGGTCTTCCAATCAGGATTTCACGAGCTCTCCTCATGTTTTTTTAGGCAAACATACTAATCACGAACGCCAACCCCGTTACTGCATGCCTTGCGGACTTTGGATTCATGACCATCGTGCATGACCCGAGCCTGGGGATGGAATCATCGAAATCCGCAGCGAGGGGTGGGACTATTCTCTTCATGGCACCGGAACTCCTTGTCCCAGCGAGGTTCGGACTTCGCAGGTGCACGCCCTCGAAGGAAGCCGACATATACGCGATAGGAATGGTCATCTACCAGGTATGTACTGCGTGATACCTAACGCGCACACTTGTCAATTACTCCTATGTAGGTGCTCACTGGAACGTTACCATTCAGTGAACTAGAGGCGGTGTTCAAGGTCCTGGAAGGAGAAAACCCGTTGAAACCAGTGAACGCACTTGAAACCGGCCTCTCTGACGGGGTGTGGAAGTTATTAGAAGACTGCTGGCTGACCAACCGTATGCTTCGGCCACCAGTGAGAGATGTCTTGGGCCGTCTCAAGGTAGCCGCGTCGATCTGCGGCACACTCCCCCCAGTCTGTGGTGAATCCCAACGGTACGAAGACCCTGAGTCGGACTCCGCCAAGTTTGGTAGGTCATTCATCCACTCGCCAAGTGGTAGAAATTTTATAGGCCTTCATAGAACAATTGTTCCTTGAAGCCAGCTCCTCTGGTCAGCTTCTTCCACCGTCAGGTACCTGCAGAACACTCACGACATGACATAGACGATGAATGGATCGACATCTCTCATGATCATATCCAAGAATCAAACCACCCAAGTCCCCTAACGAGTTCTTCGCTACTCGTCGGCCACCCTCCGAACCGGGAATCAACGCCCAGCGACAGTTTGGTACCAGGCTCATCTCTCCCCGAACTTTCGGACGCTGGACGCTCAGCCATCCAGCCGGCCCGAGCGAATGCTGAGGCACCAGACCGGGGTAGGCGTTTGAAGGGTGTCGTCCCCGATATCCTGTTCGGGCGAGTAGCGGAACGCGCTCGTGAGTTAAAATAAGCACCTCGTTCCACTGCTGCACTTTGCTGAGATACCGGTGCGGTTCGCTCCTAAGATTCCGTTCATCGATCTGGTTTGGGTGCCACGATTCTCCCACGAAATTCCTAGCCCCCATTGGACCAGGAAGTTTGTCGAGCCGAGTGGGAGTGATCAAATGTTGTTTGCAGATGTGGCGCCTCCTCAACGAGTATAACGTCATCGGTCAGTGGCCCCATAGCTACCTCGTTACTACTTGTTACTACTTGTATCGGATATGGCGGAGGTTGCGATTGTTAAAGGGGAGGACCGTTCAACACAGCCACGCATGTCTGAAATCAGGCTGTGACCAATTGGTCCAGATGCCCATCCTCGAAAGGGATCGAACTTGCCGTTCCAGACCTCGTGCCGCTCTTGGTGATCCACTGTTCACCCGAAGAAAATAGCTCAACGGTGATCCACTGGATGTAGTATTCCGCGCGCTACTCTGACTAGATGCCAAGAATCACTCGAAAACCATTCATACTAAAGTTGGGACACACGAGAAGAGAGCCTCTCCATCAGCCGCTCCAGGTTCATGCGATCGTGCGCCTTTTCCATGATCTGCCCCCGAGCCACACCCAATCCCGTTTCAGGGTTAAGGCAGGCAGAGTACCTGTCTTTCCCATCCTGACCGACCCCGTCAAAATCAACAAGAAATACACGACCCCCGCCCTCCGGCAGATACAACACGTTCGACTCTCGAAGGTCGCCGAAAACGAAATCCTTTTCGTGAAGCAGATTGAGAGCTCGCTCAATGTCCTTTCGAACGCCTTCAAGCGCTGGTTGCGGTGGCGGAGCGACAAAAAGAGACTGGCCCTTCGACTTTGGTATATACTCCATGACAACCATGTACATGTCGCCGATGACACGCGTGCAGAAGTGGAGAGCAGGGGCAAGGGGAGGGTCAGCATTAGCGAGCAGCTGGTGAGCGTCCTTGCGATACTTGGCAGAAAACTTGACAAGAACGACCTCGTTCGAAGTCTTGGTGGGCATCCGTGCAAGGTACAACGCGTGACGCTCATTGTCTTTGTCGACGACAGAGAGTTTCACTGGGGGCGAGGGCCTCTGGAAACAGGTGGGAACATGTCAGGAACATTGAAGGGAGAGGATCCATTTACCTGGCATGTAACCACCAATCCCAGCTTAAATGTTCCCACCGTGTATTCTCACATCCCATGTGGGTTACATTTCTCTCACCAAAGTCTATCTCATAGCTATTGTGAGCAAGAGACGGAGCAGCTGGCTATGCTTTCGAAAAAGAGATGAAACCCACATGGAATGTGAGGATACATTGCAGGAGCATTTAAGCTGGGATTGGTAGTTACATGCCAGGTAAATGGATCCTCTCCCTTCAATGTTCCTGACATGTTCCCACCTGTTTCCAGAGGCCCTTGCCCCCAGTGTTTGGTTCCGTCGGCGCGATTTGCTTTACAAAGGAAATTGAGAATCGGGAACTGTATGGTGGAATCAGGTGGGTTGGCTGTAGGGTTTGGCCATAGGGCCTTGGCCGTTGGTTTGGGAGCTGAGGGAGTGCGATGGATATCTAGAAGGCGTCTGTACAGCGCGGAGAGCAGGTCCTTGGATTCGTTTATTGCCATAAACACGCGTGCGACGTGGTTGATGTTGTCTGGACCGTGGGGTCCAAGAAAGAGCTTAACCGAGAGCAGCTCGTCCGCATATACCGCGTCGGTGAGAACAGCAGTTGATATGGTGAGACAATTCCCCGCCATGGACAGGAGAATTGCAGGTGCGCTCGTCCATCTGAGGTACGGGGCGTACTACGATGTGAGTCAGTGGAGGGAAGTTGTTGGGTGGGGTCTAAAATAATACCTCTTCTTGGGTGGTGAGCTTGGCATACGCGACCAAACCTTGTAGAAACGGATCTCCCGAAAGCCCTGGCTCGTCCTTCAGCTCAACAATGACGTATGCGAAAGGTTCCTCGAGCCAAACACCGCCGGGCTTAGTCGTTTTACCCCAGCTTGACCCTTGCCACTCGCTCTGACCCGGAAGGAGACTCTCCAAGGTGGATCTCAAGGCACATTCCCTCCCGTCTTCATCGGCAAAGAAATCGGTAGCTTGGACAATAAGGTCGAAAGCGTGGTCCAGCATTCGAGGCCCCGGTGAATATGATTCGAGATGCTCAAGATTGTATTTTAAAAGGGCCAATGGTTCGCTGAAAGTGCTGTTGGTGGCCCAAAGCGGTGGGAGGGTCTTCCGTATCGTGGCCCGGCGGGGTTGGTTGTAGCATCCTTGACAGCGGAGGCGCTCTTGACGCTATCAGATCAGCAGCTGCAGCCCAGTTTTTGTATTGATTCTGTTAACAAGTACACCAACAATTGTATTTCTTCCTGTTGGACCCAACAATTATAATTGTTGTGCTTAGGTGTAACAACAAATATAATTATTGCTGTTTCCAAGTAGCTGGGCCATCAGGCCATCACCTCGGGTAATCTGATCCAAGTCCATGGGCCAATTCCCACGGTTGGTTACACCCCTAATCGGGTAGCTAACCCACTCCCCCGGTCCACAAAAAAATGACCACCACTCGCTGTACGTGCCACACAGTTGAATGCCCATTTGAGACATTAAAGGTACTTGCTATTAGATGTAGATTCCGCTCTTCCCGCCGTAATTCGAGCGCGTTTAAAGTACCCGATCCCGTGGTGCAGGACCAGAAAACCCTCGATAGGGTTGGATCCACTGCATCCGGTCAGATTTACTGCTGGGGAAGTGCATGGTAAGCATTTGTCTATTGATCCCCACCGGGCGCATCTGGTCCGGTGGGATATTCAGTGACCTTGTTCCGCACTCGACCGGTGGAAAACCGCGAATATTACGGGATCCCTCGCGCCCGCCGCTATGTCCTCGGAGGGACTCTATGCGTAGCCATACAGCTCTCGAATGTGACCGGTTTCACCAAGTCTAATGATGTTCTTCACGGGCTCGTACCGGGACCCAGTCCCAGAAGATTGTTTACAGTGCAAGATCTACAGCGCGAGAGCCCCCGCCGTTTTGAGGACTTCCTTAGTACGTCCAAACCTCCAAGTATCTGGTACTTTTACCTTCCCTCACGAAGTATTTACCCCCCCCGCTGTCGAGTTCTTACCTTTCCTAGTCTGGGGTAGACTAGTCCAGGAGGTCAGGCTGCACAGGTTTTCTGATTCCGGTGCTCACCTGTTGAGTTCGTTGAAGGTTTATTAATAGTTCTTCAAGGGTGTGTGTTTAGATTTGTGTAGCGTGTACTCCG
>Ga0307516_10004141_pt1 | contig 18086 bp, 11 predicted proteins | sample 19_EM_MG_FD_203310 | JGI IMG/M metagenome (GOLD analysis project Ga0307516, IMG submission 203310) | Populus trichocarpa ectomycorrhiza microbial communities from riparian zone in the Pacific Northwest, United States - 19_EM | ecosystem: Host-associated > Plants > Roots > Unclassified | place... | reverse complement strand
TGATGTCGTTGTTCCGTCTCTGGTGGGTGGCGGCGGGCGACTCGCCGACCGAGGGTGCCTATGTTCACTATCCCCTGGAGCAGTTGCTGACGGTGCTCGCACTCGAGAGCGCGCGTGCGGCCTGCCTCGTGGTGGGCGAGGACTTGGGTGTGGTCCCGGACGAGATGCGGCGCGCCATGCCTGAATTCGGCCTCTACCACTACAAGGTGTTGTTGTTCGAAAAGGATGGGAGTCGCTTCCGGCGACCGGACGAATTCGTACCGCGTGCGCTGGGCACGGTCACCACCCATGACATGCCGACGTTGCGCAGCTATTGGGAGGCGCGGGACATCGAGCTGCGGCAGCAGCTGAATCTATATCCCAGCCCCGACATCCAGAACGAGGTCATGCGCGAGCGAGACCAGGATCGAACCGCACTACTGGCGGCCCTGCGGGAACAGGGTCTGCAACCCGCGGCCCCCGCGGAGCCATGGGAGCCCTTCACGGATGAACTCGCCAACGCGCTGCACGTGTATCTAGCCCGCTCGCGCAGCCGGCTCGTATCGCTGCAGATCGAGGACCTGTTGGGGATGGTCGACCCGGTCAACGTGCCGGGCACCGACCAGGAGTATCCGAACTGGCGGCGTAAGTTGACGGCCGACATCGAGGACATGATGACCCGGCCGGATTTCGACGAGTCGTTCGCGGCGGTGGACCGGGCTCGCGGAACCCAGTAGTTCTGGGCGGCGCGCCCAGCACTATGTTGCAACGCGCCGAGGTAGCTTCCCGCCGCCGGCGTGTTCCGGTCGCACTTCGTAGTTTTCCCACTGGTGCCGGGCGATGGGCTCTGGCATCGTAGGCTGGCATCATGAAACCAACGGCGCTCAACCGTAGGCGATCCGACATATTGACCGGCATTTTGCTGGCGATGTTGTTGCTGCGGGCGTATGTGCCCGTCGGCTTCATGCCGGCCGGCGGGACTCCGTTCCTCTTGGAATTATGTCCGTCGGCTTCCCCGATGCAGAGCGCCTTGGCCGCGCCGGCCCATCATGGCCATCACCATGCGGGAACACACAGGCATTTCGAGAATTGTCCTTTCGGCAGCGCACCGGGCGCCGGACCGGTTTCCCAGCTGGTCGTTTTCCAGCCTTCCGGCCAGGTGACTTCTCTCGCATCCGTCGAATTCGAATCCTTTCACATTGGCGCACGGGTGACGCGTGCGCATCTACCCCGCGGGCCTCCCGCTCTCGCCTGAATTGAAATTCGCTCGACTGTCCGCGTCCGGGCTCCTTGCGGGCCGCACGCCGAAAGTCGGTTCAATTTTGGTGTGAAGCGCTCTCGATATTGAGCGCGGGAGTCCGTGATGAAGCTCTTGTCCAGCCGCCTGAACCTGGCGGCCGTCTTCCTATCCATTGCGCCGGTGACCTCGTGGGCGTGCGCAACCTGCGGGTGTACCCTGAATTCCGACGCAGCCCTGGGGTATTTCGCCGAGCCTGGTTTCCGAGTCAGTTTTGAGTACGACTACGTGAATCAAGACCAGCTGCGCAGCGGCAGACATGCGATATCTTCCGTTCCGCAAGGAGCCGAGCTCGAGCGCGACACGCTCAACCGGTACCTGACGCTCGGGCTCGGCTACAGCCCCACCGCCGACTGGAATATCGATTTGCGGGTGCCGTATGTCGTTCGGACTCACTCGACTTATGGCGAGTACGATTCCACCCAACCTTTGCCGGCGGTGAGCACCTCCCGCAGTTCCAGCCTGGGCGATATGAAATGGATCGTCAGCTATCAAGGGCTGTTGCCGGAACACAATCTCGGCGTGCAGCTGGGCGTGAAGTTGCCGACCGGGCAGTACGGCACCGACGTGAAATTCAACGGCGGGCCGCTGCAGGGGGAGCCCTTGGATGCGAGTTTGCAACCGGGCACGGGCAGCACCGACATCATCGTCGGTGCCTACTATTACCGGGCCGTCGGGCACAACTTCGATGCCTTCGCCAATGTGCAGTATCAAAGCGCGGTCACGAGCAAGCAGAATCAACCGGGGAACGATTTTCGTCCCGGCAACTCGACGGCCGTGACCATCGGGGTGCGCTACGAGCAAGACCCGCATTGGGTGCCGCAGCTGCAAGTGAATCTACTGCACAAGAATGTCGATCGTGGCGCTCTCGCCGACATCACGGATACGGCGGGCGATGTCGCCTACTTGAGCCCCGGGCTGACCGCCCGGGTCGTCGGCAGTCTTTACGTCTACGGGTTCGCCCAGATTCCGGTGTATAGCAATCTGGTCGGCAACCAGCTCTTTACGCGCTACACGTTCAGCGTCGGCGCGAGTTATGCGTTCTGATATGGCCCGCCGGGCCGATCGTCGGCCGGCGCCGCACGGGATACCTAAGAAACGCGCTTTCCTAGGCAGCGCCTGTGAACTTGGCCTGTTCGCGCGCCGCCCATCCCCAAAGTACTCCCGCAATGACGATCGCGGCGGGCACGATCTTCAGCGCCTGCCCCAGCGAGGTTGCGTCCGATACCGCGCCGATCAGGAGCGGCGATATCGCATCGCCCAGCAGATGGATCGTGAAAACCGAGAGCGCCACCGCGGTCGCGCGCTGGTTCGGCAGCACGAGATTCACGATGCAGGCGTTGATGGGACCCGTCGACAAGAACATCAGCAGCTGAGCGATGACCATGCACACGAGGTACTCGGTCGATGAGGCTACCGTGAACGCAAACCAGGCGAAGGGCGCCGCGACCAGGGTGGCAATCGCAGACACCAGCAGGTACGCCTGCTTCGAATACTTCGCGCAGTAGTCGCCGAGCCATCCACCGACGAAGGTGCCCACGAATCCGGTGATGACCACGATCTCGCCGAACTGCACGGTGGCCTTGTCCGGCGACATGCCGCGGACGCGTTCGAGAAACGCCGGCATCCAGGAAGCGAGGCCGCCCAACGCGAAGGTGTACGCGGCATAGCCCAGCACGGTGAACACATAGGGACGGTTGCGCAGGAGGTGCCGATACGTCGTCTTGACATCGAAGCCGAGGCTCCCGGCCCGCGGTGAGCCTTTGGCTTCGGGCGCCGGGCCGGTGGCGGGCTGCGCTGCGGCGGGGGTGGGTTCCGCTGCATCCTGGCTGCCGCGAGGCGGGTCGCGTAGCCACAGGCAGAGTCCGGCCAGCGCCAAGCCGGGAATGCCGGCTACGAAGAATGCCGGTCGCCAGCCGAAATGCACGTTCATCAATCCGCCCACGACGTACCCGAGGGCGGAGCCCACGGGAATGGCACAGAAGAAGATGGCCATCACGCGTGCGCGCCTGTCGACGGGAAAGTAATCCGACAGAAGGCTGGGCGCGATGGTCGCGTACGCTGCCTCTCCGATCCCGACGGATGCGCGGGCCGCCAGCAGGCCGAAGTAACTTCCCGCAAATCCCGACAATGCCGTCGCAAGACTCCAGAAGCCGACGCCGAACGCGATCAGCCTGGGCCTGGAACGGCGGTCGCCCAGGGCGCCGAACACGGGGGCCGCCAAGGTATAAACCGCCAGAAACCCGGACATCAGTGATCCGAGTTGTGCGTCCGTCAACCGAAGTTCGGAATGCTTCAGACTCTCGAACAAGGCCGGCACCAAGAATCGGTCCAGGTAGTTGAACAGATTGATGAACGACAGGATCGCGAGACCCCACCCAGCGGAATTCAACCAAGACTTTGGGACTTGACCCGGCATGTTGCGCGGCATCTTAGCAACGCCGGCATCAACCGGGGCCAAGGAATACTCAGACCGGCTCTCAAGCGTTATACACTTGCCGGGCACGTTGGCGCGGGTGGGGCTTTTCAGGGGGCGGCGCACCGTCATGGTGCGTGTCGAGAAATACCTTATGTCAAGCCGTGGGTCTGCACACCCGCGCACGGAGATTTGTTGTGTCAATCCATGTTGCCCTGAACCATGTCACGCACTATCGCTACGACCGCTTAGTGAGCTTGAGTCCGCAGGTCGTGCGACTGCGTCCGGCACCGCATTGCCGCACTCGCATACTCTCCTATTCGCTCAAGGTGGAGCCTGCGGATCACTTCATCAACTGGCAGCAAGACCCGCAGTCGAACTACCTGGCCCGATTGGTCTTTCCGGACGAAACGCGCGAACTGAAAATTGAAGTGGATCTGGTCGCCGAAATGTCGGTGCAGAATCCCTTCGACTTTTTTCTCACGCCGTACGCCGAGAGCTTTCCGTTCAAATACGATTCCAATGAGCGGCGCGAATTGGTGCCGTGCCTGGTCAAATCGCCGGCCACGCCGCTGATTGCGAACTATTTGGCGGACATTTCCCGTGACCGCGTACGCACCATCGACTTCATCGTCGAACTCAACCAGCGCGTCGCGCGGGACATTCAATATTTGATCCGCCTCGAGCCGGGTACTCAGCTGCCCGAAGAAACGTTGGCCAAGGGCTCCGGCTCCTGCCGCGATTCCGCCGCACTGCTGGTTCAGTTGTTTCGACATCTGGGACTGGCGGCGCGCTTCGTCTCCGGCTACCTGATTCAGCTGGTTCCCGACGTCAAGGCGCTGGACGGCCCCGTGGGTGCCGCACAAGACTTCACGGATCTGCACGCGTGGTGCGAGGTGTACCTGCCCGGCGCGGGATGGATTGGATTGGATCCGACCTCGGGGCTGTTGGCGGGAGAAGGTCACATACCGCTGGCCTGCACGCCCGAGCCTTCGGCAGCATCTCCAGTCAGCGGCGCGGTCGATGAATGCGAGACCGTGTTCGAGCATCACATGGGTGTGCGGCGAGTCTGGGAGGCTCCGCGCGTCACAAAACCCTACAGCGATGCCGAGTGGGGCGCAATCGAAGGTCTGGGCCACGCGGTCGATACGGATCTCTTGGCGTCGGACGTGCGGTTGACCATGGGCGGCGAGCCGACTTTCGTGTCGGTCGATGATCCCGACGGCGCCGAGTGGAACACCGCCGCGCTGGGCCCGACGAAACGCAGGCGCGCGGCCGCCCTGTACAAGCGCCTGAAGGAGCGCTACGCGCCGGCCGGACTGGCGCACTTCGGCCAGGGCAAGTGGTACCCGGGTGAACAGTTGCCGCGCTGGTCGTTGAACTGCTATTGGCGCAAGGACGGCGAGCCGATCTGGGTGAATCCGCAACTGATCGCCGATGAGAACAAGGATTACGGCGCGGACGAAGCGGCGGCGCAGCGTTTTCTCGCGCAGGTCGCCGCCCAATTGGGCTTCGATCCCAAATACATATTTCCGGCTTTCGAGGACGCGTTCTACTACCTGTGGAAAGAGCGCCGCTTGCCCGTCAACGTCGATCCATTCGAGTCCGAACTCAAGGATCCGCTGGAGCGCGAGCGTCTCGCCAAAGTCTTCGAGCAGGGTCTCGATACGGTGGTCGGCCACGTGTTGCCCGTGGCACGCACCGCCGACGGCGGCCGATGGCAGACGGGACCCTGGTTCCTGCGCAGCGAGCGCTGTTATCTGATCCCCGGCGATTCGCCCATCGGGTACCGCCTGCCGTTGGATTCGCAGGCGTGGACGGCCACCAACGACTATCCATTCATCCACGCACCGGATCCCTCGCGAGCCTTCTCGCCGTTGTTGCCGCACACCGAAATCCGCCGTCAATTTCGCGAGCGCGACGTGTCGCGCGCCCCGGTGGTCGCCGATGCGGCGCCCGCGCCCAAGGAATCTGCCGCCGCGCTCGCGCGCACCTCCATGTGCGCTCAGCCGCGCAACGGCGTGCTGTACATCTTCATGCCGCCGGCCCGTGAACTCGATCACTACCTGGAATTGATCGGCGCCGTCGAGGCGGCGGCGGAGGCGCTCGATCAGCCCATCGTCGTCGAGGGCTACGAACCGCCCGCTGATCCGCGAATTGGAAACTTCAAAGTGACGCCGGACCCGGGCGTCATCGAAGTGAACGTGCAGCCGTCGGCAACCTGGGATGAGATGGTCGACCGCACCACGTTCCTCTATGACGCTGCACGCGAATCGCGCTTGAGCACCGAGAAATTCATGCTGGACGGGCGGCATACGGGCACCGGCGGAGGCAATCACGTGGTGCTCGGCGGGGCCGTTCCCCAGGACTCGCCTTTCTTGCGGCGTCCGGACCTGCTGCGCAGCTTGATCTCCTACTGGCACAACCATCCGGCGCTGTCGTATCTCTTTTCGGGACTGTTCGTGGGGCCCACGTCCCAGGCGCCGCGCGTGGACGAAGCGCGCAACGACTCGCTGTACGAAATGGAACTGGCATTCCGCCGGTTTCCCAAGCCCGGCGAAAGTGTGCCGCCCTGGCTGGTGGATCGCCTGATGCGTAATTTGTTGATCGACGTCACCGGCAACACGCACCGCGCCGAGTTCTGCATCGACAAGATGTACTCGCCCGACGGTCCGACCGGCAGGCTCGGCCTGTTGGAAATGCGCGCCTTCGAGATGCCGCCGCACTCGCGCATGAGCTTGACTCAGCAACTTCTCTTGCGGGCGATGGTGGCGAGATTCTGGCGCAAGCCGTATGCGCCCTCGATGCTGACGCGCTGGGGGACCGAGCTGCACGATCGCTTCTTGATGCCGTACTTCGTGCAGCAGGATCTGGCCGATGTAATGGACGATATGCAGAGCGAAGGCTATGCGCTGCGGGCTGAGTGGTTTGCTCCGCATTTCGAGTTCAGGTTTCCGAAGTACGGGGATTTCGCGGCTCGCGGCATGCATCTGGAATTGCGGCAGGCGCTGGAGCCCTGGCATGTCATGGGCGAGGAAGCCGCGCCGGCCGGCACGGTGCGATACGTCGACGCGTCCGTCGAGCGGCTGCAAGTAAAAGTCACGGGTCTGGCGCCGAATCGATTTGTAGTGACATGCAACGGCCATGCTGTGCCGCTCAGGCCGACCGGCCAGGTCGGGGAATTCGTGGGAGCCGTCCGCTATCGCGCCTGGCAGCCGGCCTCGGCCTTGCACCCCACCATCGGCGTGCACTCGCCGCTGACGTTCGATCTGTTCGACAGCTGGATGAGCCGCTCGATGGGCGGTTGCCAGTACCACGTCGTTCACCCCGGCGGCCTCAGTCACGAGAAATTCCCGGTCAATTCATTCGAGGCCGAAAGCAGGCGCCTGGCACGCTTTTCCCGCATGGGTCACACGCCCGGAACCTTGACGCCGGCCCCGGCGCTGATTGAACCGGAGTTTCCGTTCACGCTTGATTTACGAAAAGTGAGCGATGGCCGAAGCGCGCGTTGAAACCTACTTGAGCGATTCCCGCCGTTACGACGAATTGCTCGACGGTTCGGGCGCGGTGCGCGAGCACTGGCAACCGCTGATCGATCGGCTGGTGAGCGACGGAGCGGACGGAGTGCGGCGCGGAGTCGAGTTGACGCGCCGCCTGATCATCGAAAACGGCGTCACGTACAACGTGTACGCCGACAGCCAAGGCCGCGACCGCCCGTGGGTGCTCGATCCGTTGCCTCTCCTCTTGACGCCGGCCGAGTGGCGCGAGATCGAGTTGGGCGTGATTCAGCGTGCGCGGCTCTTCGACGCATTGCTCGCGGATCTGTACGGAGAGCAGCGCCTGCTGGCCGACGGCACCATACCGGCGGAGCTCCCGTTCGGACATCCCAATTTTCTCTGGCCGTGCCACGGCATCAAGGAAACGGGCGGAAACCGGCTGCATATATACGCGGTCGACATTTCGCGGTCGGCGGACGGTCGGTGGTGGGCGCTCGCCGATCGAACCCAGACTCCTTCCGGTCCCGGCTACGCCTTGGAGAATCGTCAGATCGTGTCGCGCGTGTTTCCCGATCTGCTGCGCGATCTGGGCGTGCGTTCGCTCGGAGGGTTTTTCGGCGCGTTGCGCGAGAACCTGCTGCGGCCCACTCCGGACGGCGAGGCACCGCTCGCCGTGGTGTTGACGCCGGGGTCGTTCAATGAGACCTATTTCGAGCATGCCTACCTCGCGCGGCAGCTCGGGCTGCCGTTGGTCGAAGGCAATGATCTGACCGTGCGTGGGGATACCGTGTACCTGAAGACCCTCGGCGGACTGCGCAGGGTGCATGCGATCTTTCGCAGACTCGACGATGATTTCTGCGATCCGGTCGAATTGCGCGCCGATTCGGCGCTCGGCGTACCGGGACTCATCGCCGTGGTGCGAGCGGGCAAGGTGTTGATTGCCAACCCCCTGGGCAGCGGCGTGCTCGAGTCGGCGGCATGGATGGGTTTCATTCCGGCCGCCGCCGAGCGTCTGCTGGGAGAGAAACTGCGCTTGCCGTCGGTCGCGACATGGTGGTGCGGCGAACAGCCGGCACTCGACTATGTGGTGGAGAACATCGAACGTTTGGTGGTCAAACCTACCTACCCGAATCAGAAATTCGAGGCGGTTTTGGGCCGTGATCTGGATCCAAAGGCGCGCGCGGCCTTGGCGGCGCGTCTGATCGCGAGGCCGCATGCCTACGTCGCGCAGGAGCGGCTGGCGTTCTCGCAGGCGCCCGTGTGGCGTGCCGGCGGCGTGCGCGGATTCGCGGCACGCGCGCTCGGGATCCGTGTCTACGCCATAGCGACGCCCACGGGTTACCGGGTGATGCCGGGGGGGCTCGCGCGCATTGCGTCCGATTCGGCCGACATCGTTTCGATGCAGCGCGGCGGCGGATCCAAGGATGTGTGGGTATTGGCCGCCGATCGAAAGGCGACGGACGACACCGGAGCCGCAGTGCTCGCACCGCGGACGCTGGCGCGCCACGACGAACTGCCATCGCGTCTGGCGGAAAATCTGTTCTGGCTTGGACGCTACAGTGAGCGCTGCGAAGACAAGGCGCGGCTGCTGCGGGCAACGCTGGGCGTACGCACCAACCTGGCCCTGTGGCCGCAGGCGCTCGAGACGTGCCGGCGCTTCATCGCGATGCCTGCGGGCGGCGATGCGGGATTGCCGGTGTTCGATGAAGCGAATCCGCTGGGACTGCGCGCCGATCTGCAGCGTTTGCAATGGTGCGCGGCACAGACGCGCAGCCGGCTGTCGGCCGAAAATTGGCGCGCCATCAGCGTCCTGCAGCGTCAATTTCAAGAGGCCGCCGAGCGCAAGAGGGACCCTCGCGAAACGCTGGATGCGTTGCTGTTGTCGCTTGCCGCCCTCGCGGGCTTTGCCTTGGACGACATGACGCAGGACGATGGATGGCGGCTCATGATGCTGGGAAGACGACTGGAGCGGATGCAGTTTCTGGCGGAGCTCCTGGGCACAAGCCTGAAGTCCGGCGCCACGCCCACGCAGAGCGAACTGGAATGGCTGCTCGACATCGGCGACAGCACCATCACCTATCGCACGCGCTATCTGGCATCGCCGCTGCTGGGCTCCACCGTCGACCTGTTGGTGTTCGACAAGACCAACCCACGCGGCCTCGCGTATCAGTGGAACCATATGCAATATTCGTTGGTGCGGATCGCGGCGTCCTTGGGAGGCACTCCGGATGACAGCATCGACGAAGCAGTGGCCGGCATCGAACAACTGGAGCTTTCCTCGGTCGACGGCGACAGCGCGCGCGCGGCGCGGGCGCGTGAGACTCTCGCGCAGCAATTGGACACATTGGCGGGCGCCGCCGGCCGGCTTTCCGACCGGCTGTCGCTGAAGCATTTTTCGCTCATCGACATCGAAACGCGCACCGTAGCCGCATGAGCGACGCCGTCCGCTATCGGGTTCGACACGAAACCGTGTACAGCTACGGCGGCGATGTGGCTCACTCGCATCAATTGCTGCATCTGTCCCCGCGCGACGCGCCGCGGCAGACCTGCCACGCGCACAGCATCACCCTGGTGCCGCAGCCCGGTATCCGCCGCGACGACAGCGACGCATTCGGCAATCACGTGACGCGCCTCGAATACGACCTGCCGCACGATAGGCTCGAGGTGCTGGCGGAGGCGGGCGTCGAGGTGCGACCGGCGCCCGCGACCGATCTCGAGGAAAGCGCTGAGTGGGAGGCGGTGGGCGGCTCACTGGTGTACTCCGGCAAGCCGATGCACGGCGATCTGCTGGAAGCGTGCAAGTACCGCATGGAGTCGAGCTACATCCGGATCAAGCAGACATTCAGCGACTACGCCGCGGATTGCTTCCTGCCGAAGCGCCCCATCCTGGCCGCGGCGGACGCGTTGATGCACAAAATCCACCGGGAATTCAAATACGCGCCCGGCAGCACCACCATCCGCACGTCCGCCATCGAGGCGTTCGAGGCCCGCCAGGGCGTATGCCAGGACTTTGCCCACATCATGATCGGGTGTATGCGTTCCCGGGGGCTGGCGGCACGCTACGTCAGCGGCTACCTGCGCACGCTGCCTCCTCCCGGCGCGGACGCCGCCTATGTCGGTGCGGACGCTTCTCACGCCTGGGTATCCGTCTATTGTCCACCCTTCGGCTGGGTCGATCTCGATCCGACCAACGATGTGCGCGTGAGTTCCGACCACATCATCATCGCCTGGGGACGGGATTTCGGGGACGTGTCCCCGCTGCGCGGCGTGATCGTCGGCGGCGGACGGCATCGCTTATCGGTACGCGTTTCAGTACAGGCAGAGTAAGATCGAACACAAGAGCAAGGTTCAAGGAGATGAAAGTTGGCTAAGCCGAATTACCGTCATGCGAAAAAGCAGAAGGAAGCCGCGAGAAAGGCGCGCCAGGACGCGAAGCAGCAGCGCCGGGCGAACACGCCCGATGTACAAGATGCGTCAACGGTGCCTGACGCACCGGCGGAGGCGGTGCCTGTCAAGACGGAGGTTTGAATGACAGCCCCTGCCGCGGCCAGCCCGGCTCCGGCGGCGCCTGCCGCCACCGCCTACGTCTCTCCATGGATGGACGACGACCTTGCAATGTTCCGCGATGCAGCAGCGCGTTTCGTCGAGGCGGAAATGGTGCCCAACGAAGCGCGCTGGCGCGAACAGCAGAACGTCGGTCCGGAGATCTGGCGCAAGGCCGGGGCGGTCGGCCTGTTGTGCACGGACGTGGCCTCGGAGCACGGCGGCGTGGGCGGCGACTTCCGCCATGAGGTCGTTCTCTATGAGGAGCTGGGACGTCGTGGTTTGAGCGGCTTCGGCCAGGGGGTGCACAGCATCTGTGCGCATTACTTGGTCAATCACGGCACCGAAGATCAGAAAAGGCGCTTTCTACCGCGTCTGGCCGGCGGCGAACTCATCGGCGCGATCGGCATGACCGAGCCGTCGGCGGGCTCCGATTTGCAAGGTTTGAAGACCCGTGCCGTGCGCGACGGCGACCACTATGTCGTCAACGGTTCGAAGATCTTCATTACCAACGGCTACTTGGCGGGGTTGATCGCATTGGTGGTGAAGACTCGTCCGGGCGACGGCGCCAAAGGCACGTCCATCCTGATGGTGGAGACCAAGGACCTCCCGGGCTACCGCGTCGGCCGCATCCTCGACAAGATGGGCTTGAAGTCCCAGGACACGGCCGAGTTGTTCTTCGACGACGTGCGCGTGCCGGCCGATAATCTGCTTGGCGGCCATGAGGGACAGGGTTTCTACCAGCTGATGGCGGACCTGCCCTACGAACGGGTCTTGATCGCCGTTGCCGCCGTCGCCGCCATGGAGGGCGCCGTCGCGGCGACCATCGCCTATGCCAAGGAGCGCAAGGCGTTCGGCAAGTCGATCGCGGAATTTCAGAACACCAAGTTCAAGCTCGCCGAAATTTCGACGAAGGCACGCATCGCGCGGGTGTTCGTCGATGACTGCATTACCAAGGTCGTGGCCGGCACGCTCGACACCGTCACCGCATCCATGGCGAAGTACTGGGTTACCGACACGCAGCAGGAAGTGCTCGATGAGTGCGTCCAGCTGCACGGCGGCTATGGTTACATGAACGAATACTTGGTGTGCCGCATGTTCGCGGATGCGCGGGTGCAGCGCATCTACGGCGGCACCAACGAAATCATGAAAGAGGTGATCTCCCGCGCTTTGTAGCGAGGGAGCAGCGAGATCGGACGTGCATCGACTCCTCCTCAATTCCTGCTTCTCACTTAGTGCGCACTGCGAGGGTTGTGAATTATGCAAATCGCGATGATTGGGTTGGGCCGCATGGGCGCCAACATGGCGCAGCGCCTGCTGCGCGGGGGGCACGAGGTCGTGGGCTTCGATCCCGCGGAGGCGGCCCGCAAGCTGATAGAGGAGAAGGGCGCACGGTCGGCCGTCTCGCTCGAAGCCTTGGCCGCCAAACTCTCCACACCGCGGGTGCTTTGGCTGATGGTCCCGGCCGGTGCGATCACCGACGGCACCATCGCTTCGTTGACGCCTCTGCTCACCGCCGGCGACACCGTCATCGACGGCGGCAATTCGAACTATCGGGATACGCAAAGACGCGCCGCTGCGCTGAAGCCCCACGGGATCAATTACGTCGACTCGGGAACCAGCGGCGGCGTGTGGGGCCTTACGGAGGGCTATAGCCTGATGATCGGCGGCGAGAAGGCCGTGGTCGAGCGTCTCCGGCCACTGTTCGAAACGCTGGCCCCGTCGCCCGACAAGGGGTGGGGACATGTCGGTGCGGTAGGCTCGGGTCACTACACCAAGATGATTCATAACGGCATCGAATACGGACTGATGCAGGCTTACGCCGAAGGATTTTCCATCCTGCAGCACAAGCGCGAGTTCGAGCTCGACTTGCATCAAGTCGCGGAGATCTGGCGGTACGGCAGCGTGGTGCGCTCCTGGCTCTTGGATTTGACCGCCGACGCTTTGGACAAGAATCCCACGCTGCAGGGCATCGCACCGTACGTGGCCGACTCCGGCGAAGGCCGATGGACCGTCTCGGAAGCCATCGAATTGGGCGTGCCTGCCATCGTCATCACGGCGTCGCTCCTGGAACGCTTCCGCTCACGGGATTCGGATTCGTTCGTCGACAAGCTCCTCGCCGCCATGCGCAATCAGTTCGGCGGACACGAAATCAAAAAGGAGTAGGGGGCGCGCCATAGCCGCAGTGGCCGTGGCCGCCGTGTCGCTGTGGGCGTTCGGATCGCTGTGGCCGTTTCGGCGTCAGCCGGGGGGAATCTCCGCCTTGTGACTGCTCACCGCATCACCGTCGTTCAAGCGTAGCTCGCCGAAAACAAGGGTCGAAACGATGGTCAGCACGCCGAGTACGCGCAGCGCCAGATGAATGCCGCGGATCATTGCCGGTCCCCCGGCCACGGGCTGATTGGGTATGAAGAGCGACGCGGCCAGCGACGCGGCCGCGATGCCGAAGCTCAGGGCCAATTGTTGCACGGTGCTCGCGATGGTGCTGGCGTTGGCTGCCTGCTCCTCGCTCACGTCGGCATAGGCCAGCGAGTTCATGCTGGTGTACTGCGTCGAGGTGAAAAAGCCGTAGGTAAATGCCGTCAGCGCGATGGCCCATGCGGGCCAGCCAACGTCTATGCCTGAGAACAAAATGAGCATTGCTCCGAGCATCAAAGTGTTGAAAATCAAGACCCTGCGGAATCCGAACCGTCTCAAGATTTGCGGCAGCGTCAGCTTCAAGCTCATGGCCGCCAGTGCCTGCGGCATGATCAGCAACCCGGATTCAATGGCCGAGTAGCCCAGGCCAACCTGGTACAACAGCGGCAGAAGAAACGGCAATCCACCGATGCCCAGCCGCGTGCAGAGATTGCCCGTGACCGAGACGCGAAAGCTGCGAATGCGGAGCAGTCCCAGACGCAGCAACGGGTACCGCGTGCGGCTGCCATGCAGGCCGTAGGCGCCGATAAGAGCGAACGACAGCGCGAGCAGCCCCCCGATCTCCCGCCCGCTCAAGGAGTGCTCGCCGAAGACCTCGAGCACGTAGGAAAGCAGGGCGACGCCCGAGCCGAACAATATCAAGCCGACGACATCCAGGGGGTAGTTCCTGCGCGCGCGGAAATTCGGCATGTGCCGATACACCAGAAACAGCCCGGCAAGCCCGATCGGAATGTTGACGAAAAAAATGACGCTCCAATGAAAGTAGTGAATGATGACCCCGCCCGCGAGCGGTCCCACCATGGGCGCAACCAGCGCGGGCAGGGCGACGAAGCTCATGGCGCGGATGAGTTCCGACTTGGCGAAGGTGCGGACCATCGTGAGCCGTCCCACGGGCAGCATCATGGCGCCTCCACAGCCTTGGAGAACGCGAAACGCCACGAGCCAGTGAATGTCGGACGATATGCCGCACAGAAAGGAGCCCAGGGTGAACGTGCCGATGGCGGATGCGAAAACCCGGCGCGTGCCGAAACGGTTCGCCATCCAGCCGCTGATGGGAATGAACACGGCGAGGCTCAGCATGTAGCTGGCGAGCACGGCCTTCATGCTGAGGGGGGGGACCTTGAGCGCGTGCGCGATCGTCGGCACCGCCGTGTTGAGGATCGTGGTGTCCAGCGATTCCATGAAAAGGCCGACCGCGACCAGCCAGGGCAGCAGGCGTTTGGCCGTGTCGGTCGGACGCGCTTGGATGCCGGGACCGCTGACTTTCAAGACTCTGCGAGCGCGGCATCCACGACGGATTGGGCGTCCGCCAACAGGCGCTGCAGATGCGCTTCGTCCCGAAAGCTCTCGGCGTAAATCTTGTATATGTTCTCGGTGCCGGATGGGCGCGCGGCGAACCAACCGCCCTTGGATATGACCTTGACGCCGCCGATCGGTGCATCGTTGCCCGGTGCCCTCGTGAGCACCCGCTCGATACGGTCGCCGGCGATTTCAGTCGTGCGGATTTGCGCGCCGTCGAGCTTGCTCAATGTTCTCTTTTGAGCGGGCGTCGCCGGGGCGTCGACTCGATTCGACACCGGGTCGCCCAGGTCGCGCGCGAGTTCCCGATAAGCCTGTCCCGGGTCGCGGCCGCTGCGTGCCGTGATCTCCGCGGAGAGCAGCGCAGCCGCGATGCCGTCCTTGTCGGTGCTCCATGCGCCGCCGTCGAACCGATTGAACGAGGCGCCGGCGCTTTCCTCGCCGCCGAACCCCAGGCTGCCGTCAAGCAATCCGGCCACGTACCATTTGAATCCCACCGGAACTTCGTAGAGCCGCTTGCCGCGTCGCGCGGCGACACGATCGATCATGGCACTGCTGACCACGGTTTTGCCGACGGCCGCGTCGGGTCGCCATCCGGTGCGTTCCCGAAATAGATAGTCGACGGCGACGGACAGGTAGTGATTCGGCGGCATGAGTCCCGCGCTCGCCGTCACGATGCCGTGGCGGTCATGGTCCGTGTCGCACGCGAAGGCCACGTCGTAGCGATCCTTGAGAGCGATCAGCCGGTGCATGGCATAGGGGGACGATGGGTCCATGCGGATCTTCCCGTCCCAATCGAGCGTCATGAAGCGAAACGTCGGATCGACTTCGTCGTTGACGACCCGCAGATCCACTTTGTACCGCTCGGCGATGCGCGCCCAGTAATGGACCCCGGCGCCTCCCAGCGGATCGACGCCCAATCGAATTTTCGAACCGCGAATGATCTCCATGTCGATCACGTTTTCAAGATCGCTCACGTAGGCTTCGACGTAATCATGCGCGTGGGTGGTTGCGGCGCGGCGTGCCTTCGCGAAGCCGATTCGGGCGACTCCACTCAAGGAAGCGCTCATCAATTCGTTTGCGCGATTTTCGATCCAGGAGGTCACCTGCGTGTCGGCCGGCCCCCCGTCGGGCGGGTTGTACTTGAATCCGCCGCTGTCGGGCGGATTGTGCGACGGAGTGATGACGATGCCATCCGCGAGGCCCGTGGTGCGTCCGCGGTTGTAGTTGAGGATCGCATGTGAGACGGCCGGCGTCGGGGTGTATTCGTCGTGCGTCGCCGTCATGACTTCGACGCCGTTGCCGCACAGCACCTCCAATGCGGATGCGTACGCCGGTGCGGACAGCGCATGGGTGTCGAATCCGATGTAGAGCGGCCCGTCGATGTTCTTCTGCGCGCGATAATTACAGATGGCCTGTGCGATGGCGAGTACATGGGTTTCATTGAACGAGAGGTCGAGCGATGAACCGCGGTGCCCGGAGGTTCCGAACGCCACGCGCTGCGCGGATTCGCCCGGGTCCGGCCGATCGGTGAAGTAGGCCGTCACGAGTCGCGGAACGTCGACCAACCGATCTGCCGGCGCCGGCTTCCCCGCCAGCGGGTCGATCCGCGGGCTCACGATGTCGCCAGCGCCGCACCCTTCTCGGAAATGCGCTGCAGGAGTTCGGTCCAGGATTTCACGAAGGACTGTGCACCGTCGGCCTGCAATGCCGCCGCGAGCTTGTCGACATCGACTCCGGCCGCCGCAAAGTGCTTCAGCACTTCCTCCGCATCGCCGCCGTCCCTGGGCATGGGCGACCTGACCGTGCCGCGCTCCGCGAATGCCAGGAGTGTTTTTTCAGGCATGGTATCGATGGTCTCCGGAGCCGCAAATGCGCTCACGTAGAGATCGGCCGGTGCGTTCGGATCCTTGACGCCGGTACTGGCCCAGAGCATGCGCTGTTTGCGCGCTCCGGCCGCGGCCAGATCCCGCCAACGTTTGGTCTCCAGCAATTCGCAATGGGCTCGATAGGTCCGCATGCCGATGGCGATTCCCAGCCGGTTGCGTAGTTCCGCGGGCACTTTGTCGGTCACGGCGCGGTCCCACCGGCTGACGAACAGCGAGGCAACGGAACTGATCCGCGGGTCAAGGCCGGCCGCGATGCGCCGCTCCAGCCCCCGCATGTAGGCGCCGGCTACGGCAAGGTACTGTTCGCGAGAAAACAGCAGGGTGACGTTGACCGGCACGCCCGCAAAAATCGCGGCCTCGATCGCGGGCACCCCCTCGGGGGTGCCGGGAATCTTGACGTAGAGATTCGGCCGGCCGGCCAGCTTATGGATCTGCAAAGCGGAGTCGATGGTCGCCTTCGTATCGCTGGCGAGCAGCGGGGAGACTTCCATCGACACCCAGCCATCCGCGCCTTGGGTCCGATCGTAGATCGGACGGAACAGGTCTGCGGCGCGGCGCAAGTCCTCCAGGGCCAATTCCAGGAAGAGCGCTTCGCCGACCAAGCCCGCCTTCGACTTCCGCCGGATTTCCTCATCGTAGGCCGAGCCGCCGCCGATGGCTTCGTCGAAAATCGTCGGGTTCGAGGTCAAGCCTGTGACCGACAATTCTTCCACGTAACGGCGCAGCGTCCCCTTGTCGAGAATATCGCGCGTGATGTTGTCGAGCCAAAGGCTTTGCCCCAAATCGTGCAGAGCTTGCGTGGGTTTCATCGGAGTTCCTCGCGAGTCAAAGTTTTTACCTGGAAAGCTGCAATTTAAAGTCTGCGATGCCGAGATTCTGCAAGTCGCCGATCCGCTCGATCACCCGATCGGGAGCGGGTAGTCCGGCGTTTGACTGTGCCGCCAGCGCATAGTGCCCCTGACGTACGAACACCGTGGTGAGCTTCGCGCCAAGGACGGATTTCATGGCCGCCAGCAGGTTGGGCTTGTCGTCCACCATGACGTAGTGCGGCGCCGGATAGCGTTGCTGTACGTGATCGAGCACCCGCTCCTTGTGCAGGTAGATCAGGACGCGGCCGGCAACGGCATCCCAGATCCCGGAGTGTTGGATCTTGCGCGGTTGGAAAACCACGTCGCCGTCCGACAGGACCACAGGCGTTCCCAGCGACCCCAAGTGCGCCACGGCGGCCAATGCACCGGGAAACACCAGGGACGCAAACGGGTATTCCAACAGGTACTGGGACATTGCGAGCAATTGCGGGTCGTCGTCGAGACCGGTGCGGAACAGCTGCAAGGCGCCCAAGTAATCCGCGAGGCCGAGCTGCTCGCGCCGGTCCGAGAATATCTGCCAGTAGCGCGCGCGCTCCGCCGCCCCGAACGCCTGCTCCAAACGGTCCCCCAAATCCGCACCGAACCGGTCGTTGTCCAGCAAGGTATTATCGACGTCGAGGAGAAACACGACCCCGCCGGTCGCTGCTGATTTCTGCCCGGCCGGGCCGCCGCCCTGCGTCAGCATGGTTGCGTCCGCTCAGGCGTGGGGTTGTGCCACACCTCGTCGCCGGCGACGACGTCGTTGGCCGCTTCGGGACCCCATGAGCCGGGCTCGTATTCCACCACCGGCAGGGGATCACGGAGCACCGGGTCGACCACCCGCCACGCTGCTTCGACGGTCTCGTCCTGGGTGAACAGCGAGGTATCGCCGTGGATGGC
>Ga0307516_10004140_pt1 | contig 18088 bp, 13 predicted proteins | sample 19_EM_MG_FD_203310 | JGI IMG/M metagenome (GOLD analysis project Ga0307516, IMG submission 203310) | Populus trichocarpa ectomycorrhiza microbial communities from riparian zone in the Pacific Northwest, United States - 19_EM | ecosystem: Host-associated > Plants > Roots > Unclassified | place... | reverse complement strand
ACAGTGGCCTGCCGGTCAGCGTCGCCGGTCAGCAGATTGACCGTCGATGCGGCTCGGGCCTGCAAGCCATCATTAACGCCGTGATGACGGTCGGGGTGGGTGCGAACGACGTCGTCGTCGCCGGCGGTGCCGAGAGCATGAGCAACGTGGCTTTCTACTCGACAGACATGCGATGGGGGGCCCGAACCGGCGTCAAGGTGCACGACGGCCTCGTGCGCGGACGCACTACGGCCGGTGGGCGTCACTATCCCGTACCGGGCGGGATGCTCGAGACTGCCGAAAACCTGAGGCGGGCGTATGGGATCTCTCGCGACGAGCAGGACGAACTCGCGGTCGAGTCCCACCGGCGAGCCATCGCAGCCCAAGCCGCGGGGGTGTTCGCCGCCGAGATCGTTCCGGTGACCGTGAAAAGCCGCCAAGGTGAGACGCTCGTCGACACTGATGAACATCCGCGCGCGGATGCGAGCCTCAAGTCCCTGGCCAAGCTGAAGCCCATCCTCCTCGCCAGCGACGCAGAGGCCACGGTCACCGCCGGCAATGCGAGCGGCCAGAACGACGCGGCGGCCCTGTGTCTCGTCACCACGCGGGAGCGGGCCGAAGAGCTCGGCCTGGTTCCGGCCGTCCGTCTCGTGTCGTGGGCGGTCGCGGGGGTGGAGCCGAAGCTCATGGGTATCGGACCGGTGCCGGCGACAGCGATTGCGTTGAAGCGGGCTGGCCTGACGATGAACCAGCTCGACCTCATCGAGCTCAACGAGGCATTCGCGGTGCAGGTGCTTGCCGTAATGCGCGAGTGGAAGTTCGGCGCTGCCGACCTCAAACGTACGAACGTTCATGGCTCGGGCATCTCGTTGGGACACCCGGTCGGGGCAACCGGGGCCCGGATGCTGGGCGCGCTGGCCAACGAGCTGCGACGCCGCGAGGGCCGCTACGGACTGGCGACGATGTGTATCGGCGGCGGGCAGGGTCTGGCGGCGATTTTCGAGCGCGTGCCCGAGTGACCACGACGTTGCGGCGCATTGCTTGACACAGAGGAGACGTCAACGTAGTTTCGATCGGAGCGAGCGCTCTAGAACACGAGCGGGATCCGAATGCTCACGGTCGGTGCAACTACCGATTCGAACATGGCCGCGAAAAAGCGTGATCCGGGTCCCGGTCCACCTGAGTTTTTTTCGAAACGCTACCTGCCCGTGGGCCGCAACTGCTGGTCTCGTGCGAAGCTGGGCCCGCGGGCGACGATAAAGGGAAACCACACATGGCATATAGGGAACTTCCAGAGTTCGAACACCTACTTTTGGAGCGGGACGAGGCGTTAGTCTGGATCTCGCTCAACCGCCCCGATCGGCTCAACGCGATCAACCGGAAACTGCTCAACGAGATTAGCCAGGCGTTCACATGGCTGGCTGATGACGAGGCGCGGGTTATCGTGATCCGTGGAGCCGGGCGCTGCTTTTCGAGCGGCTACGACGTATCTGGAACCGCACCGGGGGAATACGCAACCGAGGAGCCCGGCGTCGTCGATGACTTCGTGCGCCTGCGCGCGAATATCAACAGAATGCTGGCCATCTGGGACTTTCCCAAGCCGGTGATCGCGGCCGTGCACGGATACTGCCTTGGCGCTCCGACACAGCTGGTATCGGTGTGCGACTTGACGATCGTGGCCGACGATGCGGTCATCGGCTTTCCGTCGATGCCAATGGGCGGTGGTTACATCAGCCCCTTCTGGGTGCCGCTCGTGGGGATCAAGCGCGCAAAGCAGATGTCCTTCGAGCCCGACAGTAGGATCTCCGGCGTGATGGCCAGCGAGTGGGGGTGGGCCAACTACTCGGTGCCGGCGGAGAAACTCATGGATACCGTGCGCGCGCATGCACTGCGCATTGCTAAAGTGCCGGCGGAGGTGCTCTTCATGAAGAAGATGTCGCTCAACCGGGTTGTCGACCTCAACGGATTCCGCACCTCTGTGGTGCTCGGTGCCGAGACGAACGCACTCATTCACGCGCTCCCGTCGGTCCTGGAGCTACGTGACTCGGTCAGCGAGCACGGCCTTAAAGAGGCCATTAAGCGGTTCAAGAACGGGGAGTGACGAGCGTCTCCGGGAGGATCTCCATGTCCAACAGTGAGCAGCAAGTGCGTGTCGAGCGGCGCGGCCTGGTCGCCTGGCTTCTCGTCGACAGCCCGGCGAATCGCAACGCCCTGGGTGGGCCCGTCCTCGCCGGACTCGTGTCGGGATTGAAGGACGCACTCGCGTCGCCGGAAGTGCGAGTCATCGTGCTGACAGGAACCGGGAACGTCTTCTCATCCGGCGCGGACCTGCGTGACACGACCGATCTTGCCGTCATCGAGCAGGCATACCGCAACCTTTTCGAAGGGATCCTCGACGCGGATAAGCCGGTCGTGGCCAGGATTAATGGTCACTGCTTCGGCGGGGCGATCGGCCTGGCGGCCGTGTGTGACCTATCGGTCACCGTCGACGAGGCGCTCTTCGGCTTCACCGAGGTCCGGTTGGGGCGCACCGCCACACTGGCGTCGGTCGTGTCACTGCCCCGGCTGCGCCCAGGCGACGCTGCCGAGTTGCTTCTGCGGGGAAACCGCATCGACGGCTCTCGCGCCGCACACCTCGGCCTCGTGAACAAGGCAGTTCGGCGCGACCGCCTGGATGCGGAGGTCGAGGACATCGTCACTGATCTGCTGGCAGGAGGGCCGTTGGCCCTGGCCAATACCAAGCGACTGATCCGTCAGGTCCCGCTCCTCACCAATGACGAGGCGTGGGATCTCGCGTTCCGGATCACAAGGGAAACCGCCGAATCCCCCGAGGCTCTCGAGGGAACGGCAGCCTTCCGCGAGAAACGGGCTCCGATCTGGCCGACCCCGGCAGGATGAGATCGGGCGAACTGACCCTCCGATCGTCTCGTTGACATGACGGGCGAAACCTCATATGTTGTAGCGAGCGCTCCAATCCGACTCTGACCACTGTTCGCTCTCGACGACGTCACCATCTGGCAGCGTCGCGGGTCCGTGCAGAGATCGCTGTCGATAGACCCAAGCGTGAATAGAACACAACAATGTTTCGAGGAGGATCCCGCACTCATGACTCACTCCGTCGATCGAGGTCCGATGCTGAACCACCAGGAGCTGTGGCGTGCCGTCGACGTGGCCAACCTGCCCACGCTCCTCATGGTGCTCTTTCAGCTGACTGGTGACGACAAGTGGCTCCAGGCTCCGTACCTGCCAACGCGCACCCGTGGACTGGACCTCCATGATACCGGCGGTCTCGCCGAGGACACGCAGCGCGAGGTGCGCGCCGCGGCATGTGACGCGCTGCTTGCCTGGTCGAATGGCGCAGAGCCCGCAGTCCCCGTCCCTGAGGGCGGCCTGCTGGTGCGCATGATGAGCATCTGTATGGGCGAGCCGGTCGAGGCCGACCAGGCCGCAATGATGGCCGAGGACATGGGTTTCGTTCCGGACCCCGTGCGACGGCCGCTGAGCGGGGATCCGAACCAGCTGTCTGTGATCGTGATCGGGGCTGGCGTCTCGGGTCTCCTGGCGTCAGCGAAGTTGACCCAAGCCGGGATCCGACACGTGATCCTGGAGAAGAACGACGAGGTCGGCGGCACCTGGTACAACAACCGCTACCCAGGATGCGGAGTCGACACTCCCAGCTACCTTTACACCTTCTCGTTCCTCCCGAACGACTGGTCCACGTATTTCGGCAAGCGCGACGATGTGTGGAAGTACTTTACCAATGTCGCGAGGCGCTTGAACCTCTACCACAACATCACCTTCGGAGTCGAGGTCGAGTCGGCAGCGTACGACGCCAGAGAGCACGAGTGGATCGTGTCGACGCGTGACCGAGAGGGCCGGTCCGTCGAGTACCGCGCTGCCGTGGTTATCTCGGCGGTGGGCCAGCTCAACGTGCCGCACGTCCCGGCGATCGAGGGCGCGGACCGGTTCACGGGCCAGATGTTCCACTCCGCGCAGTGGCCCGAGGGCGTCGACGTTCGCGGGAAGCGGGTCGCGGTTATCGGTGCGGGCGCCTCGGCAATGCAAATCGTGCCCGCGATCGTGCACGACGTCGCTGAGCTGATGGTCTACCAACGGTCACCACAGTGGGTAGCGCCGAGCTCTAACTACTTCGAGAGGGTTCCCGAGAGAGTGCACTGGCTGATGAACCATGCGCCCTTCTACCGCGCCTGGTACCGGTTCCGTCTTGCGTGGACCTTTAACGACAAGGTGCATCCATCCCTGCAGGTCGACCCGAGCTGGCCGCAGCCCGAACGCTCGGTCAACGCGATTAACGACGGACACCGCCGCTACTTCGAGCGGTATCTCCGGGACGAGCTGGAGGGGCGCCCGGACCTGATCGAGAAGTCGCTGCCAACATACCCGCCGTTCGGCAAGCGCATGCTGCTCGACAACGGCTGGTTCCGCGCGCTGCGAAGTCCGTCCGCGCAGCTGGTCACTGACCCAGTCGCTCGGATTTCCGCGACAGGAGTGGTCACAAGAGACGGCGTGGACCGACCCGCGGACATCATCATCTTCGCGACCGGGTTCGAGGCACGGCGGATGCTCGGCCAGTACGAGATTCGAGGGAGCGCCGGTCAGTCGCTTCGCGAGGTATGGGGCGAAGAGAACGCGTTCGCCCACCTCGGAGTGACCGTGCCCGGCTTCCCCAACCTATTCCTCATGTACGGCCCCAACACCAACCTGGGACACGGGGGCAGCTACATCTGGGTCGGCGAGTGCCAGATCCGCTACATTATCGACCTGATTTGCTCGATGATCGAGCACGATATCGCCTCCGTCGACTGCCGCGAGGGCGTGTGCACGGAGTACAACCACACCATCGACAGCGCTCACGCCACGATGGTCTGGTCCCACAAGGGTATGGAGACCTGGTATCGCAATGATCAGGGTCGCGTCGTCACGAACTCGCCGTGGCGCGTCGTCGACTACTGGCGCATGACGCACGAGGCGAACCTCGACAACTTCCATTGCGAACCCGCCGCGACATCCCGCCGGACCACTCTCGTAAGTGCGTCCGCAGTCGACCGCTGATCGGAAAGCGCGCTCATGACTCTGACACTACTGGCGGTGGATGTGGACGCTACGATGGAGACACTTCGCTCGGAGGTCCGCGAGTTCATCGCGGAAGCTGTGAGCACGGGCAAGTTCGTCCCGGACTGTGACAATTGGCTCGCTGGCTGGGCCCCCTCGTTCAGTGCCGAGCTGGCCGCTCGTGGCTGGATCGGGATGGCGATACCGCAGGAGTACGGCGGCAGCGGGCGTGGTAGTCTCGAACGCTACATCGTCATCGAGGAGCTGCTGGCGGCTGGAGCGCCGATCGCCGCACACTGGATCGCCGACCGTCAGATCGCTCCGGCACTGCTCAGGTACGGTACCGAGCGACAGAAGCAGGAGTATCTCCCCAAGATCGCATCCGCCCAGTCCTTCTTCGCACTCGGTATGAGCGAACCCGGCGCAGGATCCGACCTCGCCGCGATCCGCACCAAGGCAACGAAGGTCGAGGGCGGGTGGCGCCTGAACGGCGCGAAGCTGTGGACGAGCGGAGGACATCACGCACACGCGATGGTCGTCCTCGCTCGGACGTCCCCGATCGACGTGCACTCGCGCCACAGTGGCATGAGTCAGTTTATCGTCGACCTTCCGGCGCCCGGTGTCACGATCAACCCGATCCTTCTGATGAGCGGCGAGCACCACTTCAACGAGGTGGTCTTCGAGGACGCGTTCGTCTCGGAGGACACCGTTCTCGGGACGATCGGCGACGGGTGGAAACAGGTCACTGCGGAGCTCGCGTACGAGAGAAGCGGTCCTGAGCGGCTGTTGAGCACATTCCCGCTGCTGACGTCCATGTTCCGACGGCTGGAGGCAACAGCCGATGCCCCGGAGGTTGAGCTGGTCGCACTCGGGACCCTGCTAAGTCGAGCTCGATCTTTAAGGGAAATATCGATGTCCATTGCGAATGCTTTGCAAAGAGGCGAGGCCCCTGAAGTCGCAGCTGCTGTCGCCAAGGACCTCGGCACCAGGTTCGAGCAGGACGTCGTCGACACCGCGCTCCGCATCCTCGACGGAGTCTGTGCCGACGCTTCCTCCTCGAACAAGCTCGAGCGCCTGCTCGCCCGGGCTGCCCTGCACTCGCCCGGGTTCACGCTCAGGGGTGGTACGAACGAGATTCTTCGCGGGGTCATTGCACGTGGATTGGGGCTGAGATGAGTGACCAGGAACTGATCCTGATTGCCGAGACGGTCGACGCCATCGTGACCAGGGCGGCTGCAACTAACCGGCGCGAGGGCGGTAAGAGGCAGGTCGACGACACGGCGCTGAAGCTTCTCACGGAGGCCGGGCTGCGCCGGGTGACAGTGCCAGGGTCGGCTGGAGGGTCGGACGGTGAGCTGCCGCAACTGGCCGTTGTCCTGAAGCGCCTGGGCTACCACGCCGTCAACGTCGCGCTGCTTGAGGACCATCTGGCCGCTGAGCTGCTCGCTCCGCACACGGACGCGGTGCCGAAAGACATGATGACCGTGTCCAGCCGCAGCGACCTGATCGTCTCGCACGTCGACGGCCACATTGTCGTGAGCGGTACTTGCCGGCACGTCCCATGGAGCCGGACGGCCTCGCTCGTGGTTGCGTTAGCGCAGTCGCAGGCTGGTCAGGTTCTCGTCGCGCTACGGTCCGCGGACGCCTCTGTCACCTCGCACCACAACATCGCCGGTGAGCCGCGCGACCACGTGACCTTCGACGCGGTCGCGCCGGTGGTCAAGGTCGACGACAGTGCGTCGAGCTTGGAACTCCGGTCACGCGTACTCCTTTACCGGTCGCTGAGCTTGTTGGGTGCGGGCGAACGTGCCCTCGATCTGACCATCACCCACGTGATGGATCGAACCCAGTTCGGTGCTACGCTATCGCGCCGACAGGTTGTCCAGCACTACATCGCCGAGATGTTCGGGGCGTTGACTGCGACTCGTGCTGCGTGTGACGCGGCGATAAGCACACTTACTGGGGGGGCCGGGCCCGCCACGCTTGCCACCTCGCTCGCCACTCGCATTGAGGCGGATCGGATGGCGAGCGTGGTCGCCCGCCTGTCGCATCAGCTGCATGGGGCGATTGGCTTTACACATGAGCACCCGTTGCACCTCTCGACGACGCGACTGACGGCGTGGCGACAGGACGATCTTAGTGAGACTGCCTGTGCCCTTGAGCTGTCACGACTTGTACCCGGCCTCGGTGGACCGTGGGACACCCTGACCGATCGTCGGCGTTGGCTGCAGACGTGACATCCGTTCAGTCCGTCGACGCGCACGCTGGTCTCGACGCCGCGGATCTGAGCGAGCAGGAGCTCACGGCTGCTCGCAGGATCGCGGCATTCCTGCGGCGTGACTGTCTTGTGGTCATCGCGGACGGGGCCGGCTCGCCTTTGGGTGTGGGGCGGGCTCTTGCTCACGCCGCTGCCCAGGTGGGCGGCGTACGACTTGTGGTCGGGTGGTCGTTCGAGACACCGGTGCCGGTCGGAAGCTCCGCGTTCACTGACATCCGGGTGCTGGTGGGGGGCTATGGGCTGCGCGAGGCGACCCGGCTGCCCCACGTCCACTACGTGCCAGTCCGACTGAGCAGCATCCCGGCACTGCTGCGGACCTCGCTCAAGGCTGACGTCCTGATCGCGGGAGTCAGGTTAGTCGACGGCGGTGTCGGGTTCGGGAGCGAGGTCTCCTGGATGCGATCGGTCGTCGATCAGGGGGTGCCGGTCCTGGCCGAGCTGAACCACGGGCTCCCTGCTGCCGCGGACGACGGCGCGCTTTCCGCCGACCAGGTGACGATCGTGTCCGAGGTCCACCGGCCCCCGCTCGGCCTCCCAGTGCCGTCGATACCCGACGACGTTCGGGCGATCGCAGACCACATCGCGACGCTCGTGCCTCCGGACAGCGTCGTGCAGTACGGGCCGGGGATGGTCGGAGATGCGGCGATCCGAAGGCTGCAGGTTCCGGTGCGAGTGCACTCGGGACTTGTCACCGACGCGGTTCTCGACCTCGATCGTCGCGGACTTCTTGTCGGCGATCCCGTCTCTGCCTATGTCGTGGGCACGTCGAGCTTGTACCAGTGGGCCGACGGGCGCCCCATCGCCACGCGCATAGAACGCTCGCATGACCTGAGCTACCTTTCCGACCTGCCGTTCTTCGCTATCAACACCGCGCTCGAGGTAGACCTGACGGGTCAGATCAACGTCGAGGGATTCGGCGAGAACGTGGTCGCCGCGGTCGGCGGCCATCCAGACTTCGCGGTGGCGGGCAGCCGCGCGCCTCGCGGGCTCAGCATCGCCGCGCTCCCGACCCGCCGTGGTCGCCACCGCACACTCGTCCGCGACCTGTCGGTGCCCGCCTCCACGGCTCGGTGCGACGTCGACGTCGTCGTCACCGAGAACGGCATCGCGGACCTGCGCGGTCTTGATGACGCGGAGCGGCGGCGGGCGATCATCGAGCTTTGGGACTGGGACCCGCGCAGCGGGACCGCGGATGGAACACAATGAACGCCCCAGCGGCGGCGTCTTACGTCGCGCGGTCAGGACGCCCGCGGTTGGCATCTCACTGCCGCCCACGGGCAGCGTGTCCCACGTCCGGCGGCTCATCGACGGTTCGTCCTCGGAGAGGCAGTGCGCGAGGTCGCGATTTTGGGATGCCGCCTACCGGACATGCCTTAGAGACTTTGCCGACGATCGTATGGGGTCCGCCCGTCACCAAAAAGGAGTTCAGATGATGACTGAAGCAGTAATCGTAGATGCGGTGCGCACCCCAATCGGAAAGCGGAACGGCGCACTGTCCGGCATCCACCCGGCCGACCTCAGCGGCAATATTCTGCGCGCGTTGGCCAAGCGGACCGGCATCGACCCGGCTGTTGTTGACGACGTCATCTGGGGGTGTGTGAATCAGGTCGGCGACCAGGCGGCGCAGATTGGTCGGTACAGTGTGCTCGCGGCCGGCTGGCCCGAGTCCGTCCCTGCCTCGACCATCAACCGAGCGTGTGGATCGAGTCAGCAGGCCATCGACTTCGCGGCGGCGATGGTGATGTCAGGACAGTGCGACGTGGTCGTGGCCGGGGGCGTTGAGTTGATGAGTCGGGTGCCGTTGGGCGCCGGCCGGGACCTGGGGCGCCCGTTTGGTCCTCAGGTGCGGACGCGCTACGCCGAGGCCCTCGCAAAGCACAACTTCCCTAACGGTGACTTCAACCAGGGCATCGGTGCAGAACTCATCGCCCGACAGTGGAACTTAACGCGCCGTGATCTTGACGAGTACTCCGCCGAGTCCCACGCTCGCGCCGCGGCAGCTGTCGACAGCGGCGCGTTCCGCGACCAGGTCGCGAGCATCGAGGGCGCGCCGGCGTTCATCGACGATGAGGGTATCCGACGGGGGACGACGATCGAGACGCTGGCTGGTCTGAAGCCGTCGTTCGTCGAGGAGGGCATGGTCCACGCCGGCAATTCCTCACAGATTGCCGACGGCGCGGCGGCACTGCTGATCACGACACCGCAGCGGGCGAAGGACCTGGGGTTGACCGCGATTGCACGTTACGTTGGTGGCGCGGTCGCTGGATCCGACCCGATCGCGATGCTCACCGCCCCCATCCCTGCAACCAAGAAGGTGCTCAAGCGAACCGGCCTCTCTCTGGCAGACATCGGCACCTTCGAGGTGAACGAGGCATTCGGCTCCATCCCGCTGGCGTGGCTCAAGGCCATCGGTGCCAATCGCGACCTGACCAACCCGCAGGGCGGGGCGATCGCCGTGGGGCACCCGCTGGGTGGGTCGGGCGCAATCCTGATGACAAAGATGCTCTACCGCATGCGCAACGAGGGCATCCGCTATGGGCTACAGACCATGTGTGAGGGTGGTGGCACCGCGAATGCAACGGTGATCGAGCTCCTCTGAGCCTGAGTCAGGCTGAGCTGGATGCCACGCGACGAGGCAGCGGCCCCGACGGGCAGCCGTACCGGGATTCTAAGGAGGCAATAATGGGTGAGTTGGGTGTGCGCATGGTCGTTCTGTCGACCGACAACTTGGACGAGTCGATCACCTTCTACACCGACACCCTCGGGATGTCGCTGAACTTTCGTGACGGTGCCCGCTACGCCGCGCTGGACGGCGGGTCAGTGACCGTCGCGCTGGCCACTGAGCTTGACCACCCTATGCCCGGCAAAGTCGTGGTCGGGATCAAGACCACCGACGTCGACGGCGCAGCGAAGGCAGTCGAGGCCAGTGGTGGCGCGATAGTCAAGGCACCGTACAACGATGCCCACGAGCGGCGTGCTGTCGTCTATGACAACAATAAGGGCAACGGCTTGGTGCTCTACGGCCCACTGTCGAACTGACGACAGCGGGCAGCTGGCCGGTTTGCTATGGTGCCGTGTCCGGGCTAGATTCGGGTCGACACGCCCGCTACCGTGGCTAGCCACAGCGGCGTCGCCCATGCCGATGGAGACACGCGGGCAGGTGGAAAACGGCAAGGTGACGTACTGGCAGGTGACGATCAAAGCGGGCTTCTTGTTAGAGAATTAAGGCGCGGCGAGCTGGGACCTGAGCGGCCACGCAGAGTTGGGCCGACGGCACAGTCTGGTGTCAGGGCGGGGCGCACGGGCGACGGAATCATCTCAGGCGCCAGTGGTCACGGCCTGCGCACTTAACCTGGCGACCTACTCAACGGTCGCGGCGCGCGCGACGTTGGCGAGTTGCTGTACCTATCCTAGGTCTGCGCAAGTTGATCCACGCTTGCCGCAATCATGCGCTGCGGATCGGCTATCAGGAAACCTCGGCTTGGCGCTAGCCACGCCAGCTGCTCACGCCTTAACGCCCACAGGAAGATCAGGTGAGCGCCGAGACTGGCATCCGGCATCGCACGCGCTCCGGGCGAGAGTGCGAGGATATGTTCGCACGCCAACAAGGTGCTTTCCTGCTCGAGCACGTAACAGCGATGCATGGACCCTTGACCGTGGGTTGCAATACATCGCAACCGCGCCTGCTCGTTTACCGTCACGCATTGGCCTGTTCGGACTTCTCCGCCGGTGGATGCTCCAACAATCATCGCATTGGCGCGGGACTTGAGCAGCACGGCAGCCGCCACATTATCCGGATGATCATCGGTCAGAAAAATTCGACGCAGGGGTCCGGCGGCGGCCGCAAGCACGGCGTCGAGATGAAGCGGATCAGGGGAGGCCGGATCAATGACCGCGCAGTCGCGACCCGGTTCGCCGCCTACCACATAGGTGTTGCGGCCGTAAAGCGCCGGGTCAGTCGGGTGTGCCGTCACACGCGTGATTCGTTCTGACAACCTTACGGCCGACTCCGGATTGATGTCATAGGAGGCCGTGCACCGACCTTTTGGATCCAGGCGGCCTACCTCCGCCCATGCCTCCTCATGAGGGAACAACGCACGACGACCTGATCGACCAAGCGCGAGCCGAGGCAGCACGACGGGAATTTCGGTCAAGTCTTGCGCCCAGGCGAGAACGCGCGCCACACTGTCAAAACTGGCAATCGACTCGAGCACGCTCCGCGTCGCGTTAAGGAGCCGCAGGTCTGCGGAGCCATCCAGTGCCGCCGCGGGACTGATCCACCGATGAGCCACTAATTCCTCGCCGTCGTGCAAAACCTGCTGGTTTGGTGGCAACGGTGCGACGAAAAACCGAGTGTCATACCGCTTCGGGATGCCAACGGGCGTAATCCAGTGGCTGATATACCGCAGCCGGTCAGCGAGCAGCATCAACGCCTCAGACCTGCACAGATCCTGAAATTCCGAAGCACCGCTTCGCAGACGGGAGCGCCAATCGCTCAGTGCGCTGGTGGCAGGTAATCGCCACGAACTCCGCTCGCGCGGGCGGCTCGTCGCCAGCAACAAACCGGCCTCCTCAAAGCACTCCCGAATTGAAGCAACATAGTAGTCCAGCCCCCCTGTTGGGAGCCCGAGGCGGCGGCTTGCCGACACGTCATCCAGACCGGCGCAAAATTTGTGCGCCAAGCGATCAGTCGGGTCAACGACGCCACCTGGGAATACCCAAGCACCGCTATTGTGGTCGTTCGCATCCCCGCGACGGAGTAGGAGTACCTCAACGCCGCGCGGCACGCTGTCGCGCACGATCACAACTGTGGCCGCCGGCCGCGGAGCCGGGGCACTGCCTTCGGCTGGCTTCACGATGCTAATCTGGTCCTGTCCATCCGCGTTCCAAGCCTGCTTCTGCAATTGCCGGTGCTCGCGATTGCCAGCCATCATCGTAGGACACGGAAGTCGCCGTGACTAAGTGAAATGATGTTCCAAAAATCCAAGTCGTCTGAAGGCAAACGCGTTGGCAAGACGCGCTCCACATATACCGCCGCCGGCTCCTTAAACTAAGCGTGTCTCCGACTTTTTCAGCAGCCTGTCAGAAATTGACTCCAAGCTCAAGGGCATATGTGCAGGGCGGATCGTAATCTCCCGCAAGCGCGTAACCCACGACATCACCGTATACAAAGTTACGATTCTTGTTCAGTCCATGTGAAAGGTTCCGCACAAAAGCAGTCGCCGATATTCGACCTTGCATGTCATTCCATCCGATTGACGCATTTAGAACTGTGAAAGCACTTTCCGAAATTCGCCGCGACCTTAAATTTGTCGAAATACACGCTGCTGATCGACCGTCCATCTCCGCGGACAGTAATTGGTCCGACCTTGTTCTCAAAGGTATATTCTGGCCATGCTTACCGTGCAATTCGGTGAGTTAGGGATCCGGTTGCCGGTAAGGTAACGCGCAAACGCGGCGGCCCGGAGAAGAAGCAGCCTCTAGAGTGGTGCGACGGGCCCGCCCACCGTGAGTGGTGCAGAGGGCCCCCCGGGTGGGCAACTGATGCTGCTCCAGAGCCGCATCGGTGTTCTCACAGCTTAACGGCCCTGAAAGTTAGAGACCCGGCCATTTGCAAGGTTGAACAAGTGGAATCAGACCATGGCAACGATCAATGAAGTTGAAGCGCCAAAACTCCGCGAATTCACCGAGTGGAGGATGGGTGGCCGAACCGTACTTTTCGGCGCACTCGGCTATGGCGCTGGACCCATCCTTTTCCTAACCACCGCGAGTGTTTTCATACGACCCACGATGGAGGCAACCGGATGGAGCACCAGTGAGGTACTTTTATCGCCACTGGTGACCGTTTTTCTTACATTTCTGGGGCCTCTTGTCGGTCGAATCGTCGACCGACAAGGTGTCCGGCGGGCGATCATGATTGGACTAGTGCCATACATCATATTGCTCTTCATGTTTGCGACGTTGCCGGTCAACCGGATCACTTTCTACGCTCTTGCGGCCGGGATTGGGATTTGCGGCACGTTTGGATACCTGGTCCCGTACAGTCGGGTAGTTGCATCCTGGTTCGACAAGGGCGCGGGGAAAGCGTTTGGCATCGTCGGTGTCGGCGGTGCATCTATGCCGTTGATTGGTATTCCGCTCGTGACACTTGCCATCTATCAAATCGGTTGGCAAGCAGGCTATCTGGTGCTGGCTGCCTTCGCTCTATTGCTCGCGCTCCCCGCCGCCCTATTCGGCGTGCAAGAACGCCGTGTTCAAGAAGAGTTCGCAGATACGGGGGAAGCGAACAAAAGTGCCGGCCCCGAAGGAACGAACCGTCTCGAGGATTCAGGCGTTCGGCAAGTAGTGCGCACGCCGCGGTTTTGGATCTTCTCGCTACACATTTTCTTTGTCGGAGGCGCTGCCTCGGCGTTTCTGTCCAACATGCAGCCAATCATGCTAGATGGCGGACTGGACGTCGCTCTCGCCACTACGGTGACCACATTGTTCACTGCGGGAATCGTCTTCGGGAGGCTGGGGGCTGGGGTGCTCATGGACCTGATCAGCCGCTACTGGGTTGCCGTCCCTGTGTTTGTCCTGTCGATGCTAGGGGCGCTCACGCTCGCGAACGCCGAGTTTTTTCCCGTGCCCGTGATGGCAGTTGCCGCACTGCTGACCGCTGCTGGTCAAGGCGCTGAGGGCGATATCGGCGCGTACTTCATCCTCAAGGAGTATGGGCGGAATGACTTTGGGACGCTGTACGCTACAGTCGGAGTCTTCGGCGGCGCCGGCGCTATGGTCGTTCCGTATGGATTCAGCTACATCCGTGACGTGTCCGGAGGCTATGCGGCCGCCGCCTATTTAGGTGCAGGCCTCTATGCGGCCGGCGCGTTAGCCATTATCGTGTTCGGCGCCCTTGGCCGGAGCGGGGCGCGACCATCACTCGGAATCAGCACGGTGAGGTGACAAAGCCTCCCGAGACATTCCTCATGCCGATCATCAAATGATCCTTACCCAGGAGCGCCTCGGACTCATTCGCTGCACCCCCGGCGTCGCACGCAGCATCACACTGCTCGTGCCGCCAGAATTCCTGCCGATCTTGCGGTGATCTTCCACAACCGGTCAAATCACTGCGCTGAGGTGTCCGTTCGCGTGACGCATTTCACGAAGACCATTGACACCCTAGCGCGGAGATCATATATTTGAAATGGAGCAAGCGCTCCAATGTTGGTTGGCAGATACGCGAAGGCCTAAGGGCATCTTTCGAGACGTTCTAGGTCATGCATTCGAAATGCGGGAGGGAGAGTCGCAGTGCGGAACCTGAAAGACAAAATCGTCCTTGTTACCGGCGGCGGGGCCGGATTCGGCGAGGCGACTGTGAAGCGATTTGTCGAAGAGGGCTCGCGCGTTCTCGTAACGGACATCGAAGTCGAGCGGGGCCAGGCCGTTGCAAAGCAATATGACATGCCTTTTACCCGGATCGATATCGGCGATCCCGCCTCGGTCGAGAACGCCGTGGGTGCCGCGGTGCGCGCGTTCGGGCGCCTGGATGTCATGGTCAATAATGCCGGCATCAATTCGCAGGTCGGCAAGATCCATGAATCCACGCTGGAAAACTGGGACCGGGTAATCCGCGTCAACCTGAGCGGTGTTTATTATGGCATGAAATACGCTCTGCAACAGTTCGTGCCGCAGAAAAGCGGCGTCATCGTCAGTGTGTCGTCGATCAACGGGCTCGTCGGCTGCGTCGGCAGCCCCCCCTATGGCGCCGCCAAGGCCGGCGTCTCCCAGCTTACCCGCGCGGCGGCGGTGGAATATGCAGCAATGGGCATTCGCGCCAATGCCGTGGCGCCGACCGCCGTCATGACGCCAATGAATATGAGGGAGGCGGAAAAGTCCGGCGATATCCGGGGCTTTGTCGACGCCATAAGCAGTTTGAACCCCCTTCCCGGCGCGCCAAGCCCGGACGACATCGCTGCGGCAATCGTGTTCCTTGCCAGCGACGACGCGCGCTATATAACCGGTGTCACACTCCCGGTGGACGGCGGATATACCGCGCGATAGCGTGCCCGCGAAATGACGAGAGCGCCGGCAAACGCCGTTCAACCCGGACCGGCGAGGCCTCGTCCGGGCTGAAGACCGCTCTGGGCCGCCTGGGCTGCGGTACGGGTCAAGGACTGTTACCTCTGCAAGCTCAGTTTCTTCGTTTACGCAGCTGTCGCCGCGCTAAGAAGGCCATTCTCGCCGTCGCCGCTTGCTTGCTCGCCGCAACGTGGCTCATGCCGAAGAAAAGCATCCAATAATACGATCTGGGAGCCGAATACTTCGCCCGACGTGATCGCTCCAAAGCCATCCTGTGCCTTGTGCGAGGACTCAACGCTCTGCTGCGACGTTCAAATCACTCCTCAGCGGGCCTTAACTGATAGTTATCAGGCGAAAACAAAAAGCGCTCCTCAATAGACATCCTGCAGATATCGTCGTCCGGCATGCATGCTCTCGACGAACGTTTCGCCTTTGGCGGCAGAGCCGAGCACGTCCGTCGCGATCGAGCGCACGGCGTTTCTGACATCCTTCGCCATGCGGCGCGCGTCCCCGCAAATGTAGAGCACCGCGCCCTCGTCGAGGTACGTGAACAGCTCGCGGCCGCGCTCTACCATCCGATGCTGCACGTACTGCCCGCCTTCGGGGACGCGAGACGCGCACACGTCGTACGCGAACAGGAGGCCCTCGTTGCGCCACGCGGTGAACTCGTCAGCGTAGAGCTCGTCCTCGCTGGGGCTTCGGATGCCGTGAAACAGCCAGCTCCGGCCGCGATCCCCGCGCGCCGCGCGGTGCTGCAGGAAGGCACGGAACGGCGCGACTCCGGTACCGGCACCGACCATGACGATGTCCGTAGCTGGATCGTCGGGCAGTCGGAACGAGTGGTTGGGCAGGTGCTGCACCTGGATTGGATCGTCCGCGCTCGCACGCTGCGATAGCCCGCCGCTTACCACTCCGTTGTGAGTTCGGACGCCGTGCCGGTAGCGCACGGTGCGCACCGTGAGGTCGATCGACGCTGGATCGCGCAGCGGACTGGAGGCGATCGAGTAGGCGCGCGGCTGTAACGGGCGCAGCAGTGAGACGAGCCGCTCCGCGTCGAAGCGGATCTTTGGATCCTCTATGAGCACTTGGAGCAGATCGTGGGACTCGCGCCATTCCTCGAACACGCCGGGGAGGTTTTGCGCGAGCATCTTCTGCAATTCACTGCCGCCGTCCTGCGCGGATGCCTCTTGGATAATCTCGCGCGAGAGGGCGCGCAGCTCGAGGCGATCCGTGAGGAGCTCCCCAAGCGACTTGTCGGCGCCGCGAGGGACGTCATCTGCTCGCAGACGCAGACGATTTAGGATGTCGCGGGCGAGCACGGGGTCGTTACCGTAAAACAGGTTGAGCGAGTCACCCGGCTGCCAGTCGAACGGCGCTGGGCCTGCACCGAGGGTGTCGAGGGCGATCGTGTAGTGCACGACCTGGCGCTCGGTGTCGCCGCGGGTGAGCACGCGCTTTGTGGCGATGCGCGCGGTGTGTCGGGGCCGGCCAACGTCGGGCGAGGAGGACACGAAGACCGCATCGGAGCCAGCGGGCCCATCCGCCTGAATGCTCTTGGCGAACACGCCGATCGCTTCGTCCAGCCAAGCGGCGGCCGGCGTCTCGAAGTCGGAGTCACAGTTCACACGGTCGATGAGCCGGGTCGCGCCGAGCTTTGCGAGCCGGTCATCGAGGGCGATGCCGGCGGCGCAGAAGCCCTCATAGACAGACTCGCCGAGTGCGAGCACGCCGTAGCGCAACCGCTCGATGGGCGGAAAGTCATACGCGGACAACGCGTCCCAGAAGCCAATCGCGTTGTAGGGCATCTCCCCGTCACCGGTCGTGGATACGACAAGGATCGCATGACGTACCTTGGTCAGCTCCCGCGCCGGGATCTGGTCAAGCCCGAGCACGCGGGCGCGGAGCCCGGCCCGCTCGGCCGCCGCGGACGCGTCGGAAGCGAGGATCTTCGAGTTGCCGCTCTCGGTGCCGTAGAGCACGTAGAGCGTCGGCTCCCCATCGGGGTGGGTCGAAGAGGACGGCGTGGTGGGATGTGGCACGAATTACTCCAAGGTGGGGATGCCGCTATCTACGAACAGCACGGTGAGATCGTCGACGTCGGACGACCGCTTCAAGCCGACGGGGCGTCGCGCAGGCGTGCTCTTCGAGCGCCACGCGGCGCGGGTATCTCGCGTGCCCTGTATTCTCTGCACCAGTGCGTCCTCCTTGACGAGATGCACTCGGAGCTCGGGCGCGGCAGTTGGCGCGCGCGATGTGCTGAACGCACCACCGGGCATTACCGCCGGCGACTCTCTGTCCTGCAAGGCGTCACGAGTTGTAGCGCTCGCTCCATTTTGTACATATATTACGCATTCGCGTGACTGTCAACCAACGCGGTTTCGAGATCCGACCGTATAAATTCAAACCGAGTGTTCGAAAAGATGCTGACGAAGGTTGTCGACTTGGCCTGGTCCCGCGGTTAATGCTCGAGAAGTGGGCCGCCCTGCAGCTGCTGGGCGTGAATCTCACCACCACCGACGGTCGCGAACTCATCATCACGCGCTACACCGAGCCCGAACCGGACCAGCGACTTCTCCATGGGCAGCGGGGCTGAACATTGCCCGGGCAGGGGCGGCTGCGAAACGGGGCAAGAAAATAACTCGTCTTGTTGGACAAACGTTTACGATTAAATTATTGAAGTTATTGGAATTTTATTCG
>Ga0307516_10004138_pt1 | contig 18092 bp, 14 predicted proteins | sample 19_EM_MG_FD_203310 | JGI IMG/M metagenome (GOLD analysis project Ga0307516, IMG submission 203310) | Populus trichocarpa ectomycorrhiza microbial communities from riparian zone in the Pacific Northwest, United States - 19_EM | ecosystem: Host-associated > Plants > Roots > Unclassified | place... | reverse complement strand
AAAAAAAAAAAAAAGAGCTCGCAGATAAGCCCTGACTCTGCACCCTGCACAGTCCGGTCAGGGAAGAAAAAGAAGAAAAAAAAAGATAATCTTCTTTGTCATGTCGACTAACTCTCCTTGCACCAGGTATCTAAGTACGCACATACTTCTTACCTGGATATATGTGGTTATGTATCTACCTTTGACATCCCCCCATCGCTCACGCGCGACTTGCCCGCTCACCGCCGCCCATCCGCCCTCCGGAGAACTTGCCGGAGTAATTACCCACAACCACGCCGCTGTCGACCAGCTAGATATCTAACCCGCCAATCTCTTAGAGATACCTACACTTGCATATTCCCCGCTCACGGCGCGATTCTCGTGTACTGGGCTTTCGTATGGTATGTACCTAGGGTACCTAACATAAGTACCTAAGTAAGTACCTACCCACAGAAGGGCCTCTCCGGCCCACCGGCGCTGGTGAACACAAACTCTCCTCCGACCCGTCCGTGCTCTGACAGAGGAGAAAAGAAAAAAAAGAAAGAAAAGAAACCCGAGCCCATGCTTCCGATGGAAGGGGGGAGAAAAGAAAGAAAGAAAAGAAACCCGCCCCGTGCTCCGATCTCCAGAAGTGCCGATCCTTTATCCTCTGACTTCTTCCTGCATACATATCTACCCAAGATGGAGGGGGGTCAGATGTGTCGCCACAGCTGGCTGGTACCTAGGTATGGATGTATGTATAGTTATAACTAACTATGTATGTAGATAGAGCAGACAGATTTACTGAACTGCGTCCATGCGTGTGGAGTAGTTGCGTCCGGGCCAGCCTCTCTCGATATTCCCATTCGGATTCTCCAAATCATCCTGATAGATAGATAGTACAGTACTCTCCACACATATGCTTTCCACCCGTGTTGTACCGTATGAGTGTGCGCGCGGCCTCCGGCGATCGGGCTTGGCAAGCTGTTCGGGAGATCCGCCTTGCCGTAGCTACCGTATGTGCGCAGAGATTACGGCTCCCGATGGATAAAACCCATCGACTTCGGCTCTGCGGGGTGGGCGCGGTCCGGCATGGGGAGTGCTGAGAACCGTGGATACGGTGGGATTGTGACTTGGGGTGAGAGGCGGAAGGTTGTGAAGGAAGGTGGACTGGACGCAGAACGATGATATGGGTATCAATCCATCTATGTACTAGTTAGGTAGTACATAACCGCAACCCGCAAACCTTGCGCCCCCCCGCCGGACACGATCCACTGCCGGCACCGCGCGCTTATGAAAAGCTGTAACGGTGGATGCTCCATCCATCCCCGTTGTCTATCACTCGACGGCCCATAATCCGAATATCCGCGTAAGTACACATAACTACATAGCCGCTTTAGCAGCGTTTACAATCTAGTTACACAAAAACAGGCCACGCACTGACAGGGATGCACCTGCACCGGACAGGTTCGCAGAAAATGAACTGCTGGCACTATGGACGACTGCGGACTCCGGTGACCCGCGAGCATCCATTCAAGAGGTGCTCTGTGTGGAGGTAGGCACAACGGTCCCTCTGGTTGGGTGTCGGGGGGGTAGACGGGCGTTGGCGGGATGGGGCTCCGATTGCAAAAAAAAAAAAAATTGCGGACGAACGATGCAAGGGCTACCTATATATTCTACGATTTCTATGGCACAGATGCTGTACGAGAGCCATTAAGGAGGAAAGTGAAGGATCGCAAATGGCTGGAGAGGGGGAGTAGGAGCAGCGGTAATTGTGTAGACCTGATTTTTGGGGGGCCACACTAGGCAATTTGGAATACGGGGGGAAGGAGGCACCCAAAAAGGAGTGGTGAGGGTGGGCGGGAGTTAAGTCGCATGCAATAATTGTAAAGACATCAGTAGTGGTGACATCCACGCATGCTCCACATCCCCAAACAGGACGAACGCTTCCGGCTGAAGAAGTAGAGCGGTCAACTTACATGATCCAGAAAGCCAAGGGTGGTAACAAATGAACACAAAAAGAAAACTAGTGTCACAAATGCGATAGAACAAATTAAGCACAAGGAACAGACAAAAGAAGGAAACATCATCCCAGGAAAGAAAACGAACAAATCGAGGTAATCTGGCAAGATGGGGACAGAACAGGTGGCCTGGCCGCATAATGTGCAGCCAAATCAATAGTCCAGCTCATCGACAGCCCTCCTCCCTTCGGTGGCGTCCAGATCCTTGTAGCTCTTCACTGCTCTTCCCATGACTGCCAGCTCAGCATCGGGTCCGCCGGCAACCGAGAGTCCAAGTCCTCCTCCAATTCCGGCGCCGAGCCCACTCAGCCCTCCCACAGGTCCGCCGCCCCCCGCCTTCTTCGATTGTGCGTCCCTCATTTCCCTATCCCTCTTCTCTCGTTCCCTCTCCCTCTGTGCACGGTCTGGCCGGGCGTAAGGTTGTCCCCCATATCTATTGTCTCTCCCCACCGGCACCCCGATTCCTCCCCCGCTGAAATTCCGGGAGGGACGCCTGATGGGACCTATGCCGCTTGGAAGGGCACCATTACTATTGACGTGGATGCTGCTTGAAACCGCAGCTTGCATGAACGCTGAGCTGAAGGGGAATCCCGGAGGAGGAAGCACACCCTGGGGGAAAGACATCGGGAGCATCGTTGGATTTCGGGTCCCGCCCAATCCACCAGCTTGGAAGTTTCCTTGTGCGTTCTGCTCGATCTTCGGCGGGTGTACGCGGGTGGGATCCGAGACATATGAGTTGATGAGCGCCGCCTCCAGCTCTATTTGCTGAAGCCATTCCGTATGTTTCTTGTCCAGATGCTTCCTCCAAAAATCCTCGGCCCTAAACAATTTCGTGCAGTTGCTGACCTTACACCGGAATTTTCCTTCGTCTTCCTCTTTGACAAACTTCATAGTCTCCTCTCTGACCGCATCCTCGACCGGTTTGCCTCCGATCTTCGTCAACCGTTCGGCATAATCTTCTTGGCCCAGGGTCGGGGGATTGACGAACAGTTCGAGTTTGTCCTGCCATTTCTTGGTCCAATTCATGGTCCTCTGGTCAGCGGCATAGTCAGAAGGTGGTGTTGGTCGACGGATGTGGCCTCCGGGGCACTTCCTTGTGAGCTCGTGTATCGAATCGGAGGACGAGACACAGTACATGCAGAAGTTAAATGCGCGCCGGAGGTATTCAACTCCTATATCAATTTTTTTCTTCAAGACCTTCAGTTCCACTTCTGAATCGGCTCCCTCTTCTCCCTCTTCCTCTGAAGTTTCTCTCTTTTCCCTCTCAACGCTGCCCCATGCCTCAACTTTATCCTTGATAAGGTTCCAGCCGTCATAATCGTCGTCTTCGTTCTCCACAAGGTCCGATTCAAGCCTCCGAATGCATTTTCCCACGAGTTCGACCTCCTTCTTGAGGTTTTGAGGTATGCTCATGTACTCGTTGAGGAGCTTTTTGGCCTTTGGGTTGTTTGGACCATTGTGGATACCCACGTGGCAGACAAAGTCACCGTGGTTTTCATCATGGATGGATTTTCCGTTAAGAAGCTCCACAGTTGACTCTGTAACTACCACAGGCTCCGGGCTCGAGCCGTCTGCATTATGAGACCGCAGGAGGATGAATCCAATACGGTGGAATTTTTTGAGAGGATTGGGGTCCGAAAGCGAGACAAAGTGGAAATTAGGGAGATTGTCCGCAGCAAGCTGAGGACCCAAATCATTAGCAGTGTCTCTCGCCGGGCGGAAACATTACCAACCTTTTCCAATTGAGTTCTGCTGACTGTAGGACTGATGGTCTTGATCAGCAACACCGGCTTTAATCCGCCATCATCAACGCCACGATTAACCTCCTCCACAAAATCATCACCGCCCTCAATTTTGACGCCTGGAGTTTCCCGATCAACATCATCAAAAGCCCCAGACTCCAACTGAACCCTCCATTTCTGCCAAAGGCCCCTCCGATACTCCACAATCTTGAGTTTCGTGACTTCCTTTTCTCCGGGCATGTAACGTTCCTTGAACCACTCGTCATTCTTGTGCGCATTAACAAAGATCTTGGCCAATCGTGCATTCAAATCGTCCTTGTATTTGTCATATGCCGATTGCACCTCGTCCTTCGTGATCGACTCCCTGTCCCGGTGCTTGCCATTCTCTTGGTAGTACCACTCAGAAAAGTAGGTATACGTAACCGAAAAGTCAAGTTTGTGCGGATCAGTGTGCATTGCCGGAGCAGGACCACTAGGCCCGCCTTGAGGAACATAGCGGTCGATCGAGCCAGGACCGCCCAGTAGACTGCGATTGTGAGGATATGGTGGATGGAACCTGCGAGGGGGGGATCCAGAACGGCGACGTGGGGAACCAGGGACGTAGCGATCGATGTTGCCGGCGGGAGGGGATCTTGAACGACGGATGCGACGTGGCACTAGTAACAACAATCGTGGTCAGAAACAGTCGTGATATGTGCATTATTTTCCACGCTGCGAATGCGGAACTGTTTTCCTCGTGAAGCGCATAAAGTCCACCAGTGTCAGGATGACTTACAAGGACTTCTACCCCGGCCTCTGCCGGCTCCGTCGCGGTCGCTGCCCAGGCGGCCGTAGGATATTTCGTACGCACCGCCAGGCCCACCAGCGCCACCCTCGCGCTCCCGACTGCCTCTGCTGCGATCCCTGATCTGATCGCTACTGCTGTAACGATCCAAGAAGGACATCGTTCCGTTATTTCCGGTCGCTGTTTCGGCCAAACCGATGCGTGAAGACGTTCGTTGGCGCGTTTCGGTGAGGAAATGCGGAGGGAGATCTGCGACGCGAACGAGACATGGCGATTGAGTCAAAAACCGATCAACCAAAAACCGAAGCTCCAGACGAGCCAACGAAGAGAACAAGAGGGAGAGGCAGAAAGGGGAGAAGCAAAAAGGAGTGCAAATAATAGCACGATCAAGAAGTAGGAGGTGAATAGGTGCTTGGAGTAATAGTAGTAGTAATGGGTGATCGTATCATGAGATTCTTGAGGGGTGGGAATACGGCTTGGGGGAGGAATAACGGTTTGCAAGGGGTTTTGGTCGGCTGGAGGGTGTAAAGAGTAAGAGAAGAAGGCAACACACGAGAATAGAGCTCGCTTTCCGTTGAGCAAGAGAGCGATGAATAGACCGAAAGAGGCTATCGACTTCGAGAGTCGAGTTCAAGAGGAAAAGGCGGTGATTGTGAGATGTGTGTCGGGAATGATGGATGGATGGGATCCGAGGAACGAGTGTGGGTTGGGTTGGGGTGGCGGCTGGTAGATGTTCGGAGAAGAAGGGAGGTACTCTACTCTAGGGCGGTTAATGGTTGTAACCATTAGGAGAAGGCCGGCTGGGAGCCGGCTTTAACGAGTGAGCTTCCGAGAGTGCCCACATATGTACAGTGGTTGATGACCTTCCGTCTCAATCAACTATCAATATCACTACGATCCAATCGCAACAGGATTCGCTTCTACGCATTGGCCAATACCCACATGGCTTCCGAAGAGGTCACAGCACCGGCTATAGCCGTGGTGACGAGGGTTTACGTATTTGGATGTGACAGCATATGGATCTCGGTCCCGTCCACCATTTTAACACTTTATCGTAGAGGGCAAGCTGTACAGTTATCTATGTAGATACTGCTGTAAAAAATACACGGTGTCCGTGGATCCTAGATACCTAAGTCCTTATCTGCCATAGCGAAAAGGATTAAACGGAGCCCGTTTCGCGCCAAAACGGACATTTTCATGCAGCCAAAACCCACCCTTCGCCAGACGAGAAAAAAAATTGTGTCTTCCAGAGAAGTCTTTATATTGCAAAGCTCTCCGCATTCCATTCGTTCATCCCATCTCGTATCCGTCTCCTGGACGGACTCCGCCTCCCTACGAGATAACCTCACTCCTATCATATCTGTGGCCGTCGCTGACAGATAGCCCGGATCTACCCACTGGGGGTCGAACTACGTGAGTATCATATGTGCCCAGGTGCGTTCCCAGCAGCAAACGTCAGTCTGTGCTCCTCTTGTTTATTGCGTTAAAAAAACAACTCGATTTAGGCACCTGAAGTTGGCTCGAACGACCCAGTGCCCAGCCCCGTAGAAAAACGATCACGTAACTAAGTACTTAGCCAGCAGAAGCGGTATGAACGACCAGGCAAACGATAAAACTGTCTTCCCTGGTTATGGTACGGACCCAACGTATTTGTCGACGAGGTACACATCGGACTCTGGACGGCTTAGATGGAGATGGGTTGGCTTAGGCGATTTGGAGGATCCTTCGACTGTCGGAATACGAGAACTTTCTTGGTGATATTTTCGAATCTCAGTGCTCACATTCCACCCATTCTCACTCAGAAGGTCCGTTGAGCATGTGAAAAAACACGTAATAGAAACCGCATCACGTATTCGTCTGGTTACATACACATGTCCGTTCAAGTACACTATGTAGATATCTAGAGTAAGGGTACTTATCCGAGAGCTAAATTGAAGACATGCGGCGCGAAAAAAAAGTAAGATTGGCACCCAACACGTCAACCTCTCTCTCTCTCTCACGACTCCTACCCGCCAGCACCTCCTTCACCGCCACCATCAACCTAACAGACGCGCACCTCTACCCACGGCTCACGACCTCCCCTCTTGCGTCGTGGTGCACCCGTCACCATCCCTATACTCCCATTCGTCAACCATCATCAAGAGTCGAACCAAGGCACCACGAAAACTATAGGAATAATGGCTTCCAACGGGTTCTCCATTCCAGCGACTGCTCGCGCAAAGGAGCAGGTTCTGGGCGATGAAGAAGCTGGCAAAGAGCTCAAACTAGGCGAGTTCAAGGACGCGACAGCTTTGACGCTCTCGGAGGCGCGCACCTTGATGACGGTCATCTTCGACCATCGCCGAGATGCGGGAAAGTTCAAGGTGCCCGACGATCCGTGAGCGCTACCTAGCTACGGAAAATATGCGATGGGCTGTTGACGTTTTTTTTTCCGCATAGGATCGTTACGAAGACTCAAGCATACCTAGAGGTATTCTCCCGGTTTAAGACGCAGGAGACTGCCCAGGCGGTTGAGCGTATCCTCCTCAGCCAGAAGGACCTTTCGTCGTTCGAGCGCGCGCAGCTGGGTATGTGATCCGTTGAGAGTTTAATAGGGATATACTTGTTGACTGTGGTCGACTGCTAGGCTCTCTTTGCTGTGATAATGCAGAGGAGGCGAAGACATTGATCCCTAGTCTGGCGGACAAGAGATCCGACGACGATCTTAAAGACCTTCTCGACGAGGTACAACTTTTCCTGCTGACTGCTCGGGCGTATCCCCGTGGTCATGATGTTAACAGTACATTTTGTCGCGACTTAGATCACCAGACTCCGCCAGTTCCTGTAGGGTCTATAATGGGCCACGACAACCAATCTACAACGTCTATGTACCAACACTATCCACCTGCTTTCTCCATGTCTTTCTCCCCGATGCAGAGTTCCTCATGGCGTTCATGTACCTTTAAACCTACATATCCGCCACGATGGCAGCCTTTTCCGCGCACGGGAATTTGCGGGTAGATGAATAACTTGCTATACGACATCTATTAGGTAGCCTCATAGACATACATGACTACTATGTATGTAGTTACACCTCACTGAGAAAATCTGATATAACTACATACCAAACAGAACCATGGCTCAGTGGATGACAAGTGCTAAGACTGAAGTATCATCACCACTCTCACCTTTGGACCGTTAGAAACGTGATGGAACTTTTCGATCACATCCGTCCGGCATCCACAACGTGGCGGACTTGCCGTACCCCCCGCAGGCCACACCTCCTGTGCTGTCGATCAAAAGTGCACATAACTAAGAAAGATGAATTCGAGTTTTGCAGTAGTTCATGTGAAGTCCATAGGTGAAGCAACGAAGAGTTGCCGAATACATAGCAAGTGTAACATTCCATACTGATGCACAGATAATCCGAAGTTATTGAGCTCTGAATAGAAATTTGAGTTCGTAGTAGAGATGACAAACGCTCAAAGGAAGGTTTGACGACTGTCTGAGGACCCTCAACCAGTCTTGCTCTCGCGTGGCGGGCGGCCGCGGATTGCTGCCTCGGTTGCTCTGGGGGTGGGTAGGAGTCCTACCGAGATGAGTTGATTTTTGCACGTGGATAAGAGGAAAGTTGTGTTTTGGATTGGAAAAGACACATAAGAAAGGCACGAACACCTAGAATACTCTAATACTCTTTGTCCATGTGACTAATTTGTAGTACCAGGTTCGTCTTCCTCGCCCGTGATCCGCCAAGACCCTGCTCGAGGCAACGTTTCCTTCAACTTTAACCCCATCTCATATGCCATCGTCACCCAACCCTTTCTCGCGTCAAATTCCACTACCACGAGCGAGTCAGCAGTTAACTCCATTTTACCCAAGAACAAAGACTCTCCCGCCCCAAACTTTCCCAATTTTTCGAGGCGGCGCAAGATGTCCGACTCGGAAGGAGAAATCATCGTCCAGTCGATTGTGCGCCTTCCGTCGCCTCAATCCCCTCGCTCGGCGAAACGCAAGCGGTCGCCTCGTTCGCGGTCCCCATCGCCGCGCCGTTACCGTTCGCCTCCCCGAAGACTGGCCCGCAACGCGCCGACACTTCCCGATGTCGATCCGCAGCGCGCCTTAGAACGTGAGCGCCAGCTCGCCGAACGCCTCCGCCAGCAGGAAGCCGAGGTCGAGAAACCGAAGTTTGACCCCAAGGCGGAGTACGAGAAGCTGTTGAGCATGCGGTCCGGCGGAACATATATCCCCCCTGCGCGTCTGCGAGCCTTGCAGGCACAGATCACCGACAAGTCTTCGAAGGAGTACCAGCGGATGGCGTGGGAGGCGTTGAAGAAGAGTATCAATGGACTGGTCAATAAGGTCAATACGTCCAACATCAAGCACATCGTTCCCGAGCTTTTTGGAGAGAATTTGATTCGTGGCCGTGGGCTCTATTGTCGGTCCATCATGAAAGCGCAGGCCGTTTCGCTGCCGTTTACACCCATCTATGCAGCGATGACGGCTATCGTCAACACGAAGCTGCCACAAGTCGGTGAACTCCTATTGAATCGCCTCGTCGTGCAGTTTCGGAAGGCGTTCAAACGCAATGACAAGGGCGTGTGCTTGAGCAGCACTACGTTTATCGCACATCTCTGCAATCAGCAGGTTGCGCATGAGATTTTGGTTATCGAGATACTGATGCTGCTTCTCAACAAGCCCACCGATGATTCCGTTGAGATCGCAGTTGGATTGGTGCGTGAAGTCGGCGCACATCTCGAGGAGATGTCACCGAGGGCGAATAACGCCGTCTTCGAACAGTTCCGGACAATTCTGCACGAGGCCAACATCGACAAGCGGGTTCAGTACATGATCGAGGTGCTGTTCCAGGTGCGAAAGGAGAAGTACAAGGACAATCCCCCAGTGAGAGAGGAGCTCGATCTTGTGGAAGAGGAGGATCAGATCACTCACAGGACCGATTTGGACGATGAGATCGAAGTCATGGATGGTCTCAATGTGTTCAAATTCGATCCGAACTGGGAAGAGCATGAGGCACTGTATGCGAAGACGAAGGCTGAGATCCTGGGAGAAGGAAGCGACGGCGAGGATGACGAGGACGAGGACGAGGACAGCAGCGACGACGAGGACAACGAGGAGAAACAGGAGGAGAAACGGTTGGAGATCAAGGATCAGTCCAATACCAATCTCGTCAACCTGCGGAGAACCATTTACCTCACCATCATGTCCTCGATAGACTTTGAGGAGTGCTGTCACAAGCTCATGAAGGTGTGTTACCGTGATCAATCCGGGATGGGTGTGAAACTGACAACTGCACAGATCAACCTGCCAGTAGGCCAAGAAATGGAATTGTGCTCTATGATCATCGAATGTTGTTCCCAAGAGCGCACATATAGCAAGTTATATGGTCTCATTGGCGAGCGATTCGCTAAGATTAACCGCCTCTGGACCGATCTCTTCGAAGAGTCCTTCCGGACCTACTACGACACCATCCACCGCTATGAAACCAACCGTCTCCGCAACATCGCCAAGTTCTTTGGGCATATGCTATCGTCGGATGCCCTGGGCTGGCAGGTGTTCTCGGCGATCCATCTGAACGAGGAAGAGACCACGGCGTCCTCCCGTATCTTTGTCAAGATCCTGTTCCAAGACCTATCGGAAGCGATGGGCATGAAGAAGCTCGTTGAGCGACTCGAGGATCCCTACTTACAAGAGGCGTACTTGGGAATATTCCCCAAGGACAACCCGCGCAACACGCGCTTTTCTATCAACTACTTCACCTCGATCGGCATGGGTCAAGTGACGGAGGCCATGCGTGAGCATCTCAAGGCGAACGTGGCACAGCGGCAAGCAGCCCTCGAAGCGGCCGCGGCAGCAAATGCAGACGCCTCGGACTCCGAGAGTGTGAGTTCCAAGGCCTCGTATTCCAGCTACTCCTCTCGCTCCCGGTCCCAGTCCCGGTCTCGGTCTCGGTCTCGGTCTCGCACACGATCTGTCTCCCGGTCCCGGTCCCGCACACGATCCGACTCCCAGTCCCGGTCGTATACCCGGTCCCGGTCCCGGTCCTACACTCGGTCCGTCTCTCGGTCTCGATCCCGATCCACCTCCCGGTCGCGATCCCGCACCCGGTCCATTTCCCGGCCACGAGCCCGGGCCCGGTCTTACACCCAGTCTCGGTCTCGGTCTCGATCTTACACTCGGTCTCGGTCCCGGTCGTATACCCGGTCTCGGTCTCGGTCTCGATCCCGGTCCCGGTCCCGGTCCTATACCCGGTCCGTCTCTCGCGATCGCAGACGCACACCAAGACCTGAGGCCGCTTCGTACCACACTCGCGCTGCGGTGACTGGTGGTAGTAAAAGTAGACGGTAGACAATAGTTCGGGCTGGATAGATAGTGTAAACAATCGACCTGTGGATGCGTGTGTGTTTTTGCTGTGGTAGTAGGGTATGGGTTTTTTTTTGTTCTTCGTTTCATTGTTCCGAAATTCGAACCAAGTCCGATCATGACAAGTAATTACACGTATCCGATTCCCGTCTCTTTTTCCCATCCTTCTTTCCACCTATAGTAATGAAGTTAATTAGGAGCGAGCGACCTATGTATGTACGTGTGCCCATCTGCTTCACCGTGCGAGATGCAACCCGAGACGAGTTCGAGAGGAGGGGAAAAAGTTCGCACGATCCGTTATTCCAAGCAAGTACGCACTGTATGGTAGTTCAGGGGTGGGGTGGGGTGTAAAACAAAACGTTGTTTCCCGCTGGAAGCGAAATCAAGAGGTCAAAACCATGTATTCTGCCCATGTCGATGCTATATCTATCACTATCGTTTTTTTTTTAAGCATGGTTTTTACTTCCCCCGTTGAACTATACAGTAGGTACATGTACATATATTTAAATACGTAGGCTGACCGACATAAACAGCTCCATATTTGAAACTTGACTTTTCTCTTTTCTTTTCTTTTCTTTTTCTCCTCCTCACTCTCCTGAACCCTACATATATACAATGTATTTGACTCCGTGCTCCCACAACTGCCGGCTGAACGGAGGCGGGACCGCGACCGGATCGAGAACAGGTAGAGTACACACATCTACATCTACATACATACATCGCAAGGTTCTTACATAATAATGTACACATGCAAGCGATACTCTACATATGTATGTGGGCACGCTTATTTACATGTACCTACATACATACCTACTTATGTATGTGCATATCTATGTAGAACACATGAAGGACATGAGCGATGCATACATACAGTATCTACATATGTACAGAGGGCCCACTCCTGCAGAATGCAATGCGTGCTTGGTTGCACACTAAACACACATGCATATGTACACAGGTACATACTAGATACTAGATACATACATGCGTAGATCGACCGGGTGTATAGTACGTGCGACACCCGTCTACATACATATGTAAGTGCTTCCTGGTATACATTCGTGCACGTGCCGAGAACCTACATGCATACGACTGCTTGTATGCATGTCTGTATGGCATGTAAGCACTCTGGTATTGAGTTATGTCTACTCTACATCGGACGAGACCGCAGGAAAAAGCTTCATGAGATGTCATTCTTTCGTATTTGCGTTGGGACAGGGGGTCAGCTGACAGATGCACCGCTCCACATCAGCTGACCAGGGCGCGCAGGAAAGGTTTCTTTTGTAGGAATAATTCGCCATCGTCTACATAGGCTGCGAGCAAAATTCAATTTGTTGTCTGAGCTCTCTCTCATATCACATCACGACGAACATCGAGATCGGAACGGAAACAACACAAATAGGCTGTTATATTGTTATCGGCGTGTGATAGTGTTAGCGGTGATCTGGTCCTAGGTAACTTTTCGCTGAGAAAAAATAAAATAAATAGGAAACCCCGCTCCGCTTACAAGACAGAACACAAGCACCATTGCAGAAGAAAAATGGCAACAAGCTGAAAAGCAAATGAAGACAAATGAGGAGCAAAAACAGCGCCGTAATCAAACACGACTCACCTTCCTCTCAAATGAATGGGACACACAAATACAAGGGCACAAAAATACAACACAAATGGTACAGTTGAAATGCAAGTGATGAAACGAAAACGAAGAAAAGACCCGAAACCCCTATGAGATACACAAAGATAGAGAGAAAAATTTGTAATCCAAACGTAGACAACCCAAGGCCAAACCAACGACGAACAAAAGGCTAAGAAAATGGCAAAGCAGATTCGGATCATCGGTAACCTTGAGGTTGACCGGACGGTAGTGGTCGTCGGCCTGTATTTGGTGGTGGTGCGAGTCGATTCCCAGGACCGTGGGACATGCGGTTGCTCGGGATTGGGGGTTGCATCGACATTCGCGGGTGCTGTCTCATCTGCTGCTGGGCGGCCCGCAGCTTTTCGGCTGCCGACTCGTGCTTCTCGCGTTCTGCTCTGGCCTTTGCCTCCTTGACCAAAACCACTTGACACCATCCGCGCGAGTCCGGAACGTGCCCAATCGTCTCTCCGAGGATCTTAAGCCAGTCACGTTTCTCCTGGGCAGAATCGGCATAAAAATCTATAACCTCCCCGTTGGCGAACCTGACGCGGAATCCCTCCTCCACAAACATGTAGCCCTCCTCGTCTTCCGAGAAGCCCGATTTTCTCCTTGTTTTGCCAGGTCCAGCTACCGTATTCTCGACAAGAGTACGACGGTCATCGATAAGTTTGACCGCTTTACTCAGGTTGATGGTGGCGCGGGGTTGGCGAGTAGCTTCGTGGTAGGCAGTCAGCCGTGCGCCCTTCAGCTTGAAATATCTCCGACGCCAGAACTAAATACCAGTCAGAGTACCGCCAGTCATGGGGTGAATGGGTGACTTGAAGCTTACCGGACAATCTCCTCCCTGTTGCGAAAGGTTGCCTTCCCATTCACGCGTCATGATCGATTCCGCTTCTCTCAACTCCCTAATAGCAGTGTTCAAGCTCTTCGGAAGATCCTTCTGTGTAATCGTTAGCGCCTCGGTCATGTTCGTATTATAGTAGAAGATACTCACGTCAGACGACCCCTTTGGCTTCGGTACGAACAAAAGCTGCACCTCCAGTTTACCGATCTTGTAAGGGGCCTTTCTCGCAGGCTGTAAGCCCCCTTGCATCCCCTTCTTTCCTTTGATACTAGCCGTGTCTACCGCCCACTCGTTGAAACAATGGATGTCGGTGGTGAGTGGCCTTCCGTAGGCTCGGCTTTCAAAGTCCTTGAGAGAGACATACGATCGGGCAAAAGAACCATCGCGGGCAACCAGACCATGGAGCAGATCCCACGCGGTGGCGGGTGTCGATTCCTGGCTCTGTTGACGCTGCAATTGTAACTGCTGCTGCTGCTGTTGGGCTGCCTGCTGTTGTTGCTGGTGCTGTAGCTCGAGCTGCTTTCTCTTCTTGGGCGTAGAGAACACCTTGCTGAAGGTAGATTGCTTCAGCTTGGGGACAATTGGGGCTTTGGTGGCGGTCTTTGGTGGCTGCTGCGGAGGCTGCTCCAACTTGGTCTGCAGAGTCAACTGGAACTCGAGATCGTTGAGAACAACACTGCTACGCTGTTAGTTTGGAACCCTGACAGGACACGACGTTAGGGAGGAAACTTACAGCTCGAATTCCTGGCCAATCGGAGCATTCTTTCCAAGCTCGAGCCACGAAGTGGTCACGCAGTGCAAGCCGTTGTCCAATGTGAGGCAGAAATAAGTCGGCTGTCCTTGCGGCAGCGGAAGCGTAAGGTCCTTGACACCGAGGACTTTGACAAATAATCTTCCCCTTTCCACGTTGTCGCCCTCAACCGATCCCAAACTACTCGATCTACCGGCCTCGCTGACACTCGGAAGCCGATTACCGGTAGTAACACTACTTTCCCTTCCAGGTAGCGGCGGCACGGGTCCTCCGTTCGAGGGGCGTTTTCGCAGACTGGAATCACGGTGACTGCGTCTTCGGTTCGAACGCCACGGCTCAACGGACCAGGATTGACCACGGGTATGGCCTGGACGCTCGAGAGTTGGATTGACCTCATCTTCGGGACCTCGCTCCGAAGCATGGATGACTTTGGTGTTTTGCCTCATCAGGTAGCCGCGCTGCAAATACGACAATTAGCCAAGGCTTAAATCACATAGAATTCGACATTCTCTACCTTCTGTTTTTCAATCACACGGTCGAACTCATCGTTTAAATCGTCGAGCTTAAGGTCAAACTCAAACTCGCCCAGCGCGGGGAGGGTGGCCGAAATCTTCCGTCTCCGTGCGCCCGAAACCCTCCTACTCACTGTTTCTCCGTCCGACTGACCACCCGCACCGCCCGTGGACTCCTCCCCACCACTGCTCTCCCCAGTCTCGCTGTCGCCCTCGCTTCTGTAGCCGTTGGGTATCCGGGGGACCGGAGGAGGGTTGCGCTGATCGCCGCTTACATGTCGTCGTGCTGCCGCCATTGCCGCAATATCCGCCGGTGTTGCACTTGCCCTCGTCTTGAGTTTACCGCCGGGCGCGCGGATGGTCGCAATAGATTCGGCAACCGGAGAAGGAGACCTCGTGGTTGGAACCTCGCCATCTTCCTCATCGTACTCCTCCTCATAGTCTTCATCGTCCGAGTACTCGATCTTGTGCCGAATAACCGATCCAGTGTCAGATTCTTCGTCCGAGGGAACGCGATCCGACATCTCCTCATCCAAAAACTCTCTTGCAGTGGCGGTTGACGGTCCCTCAACCACCCCCTCCTCCTTAGCCGCAGCAGTCGCCGGGGGCGAAGGGGTCATGTACTTTCCAAGTCCTAATCCATCGTCCAATATGGATGAGAAATCCGGTAGGCTGACCCTCTTGTTTTCCTCGTCGTCCAAGTGCAAGTCCATCATCTTATTCTCCAGCGCCAGCGAAGATTGAGTTGATTCAGTGGCGAGGCTTGCCGGGCTGCCGGGGACAGGAGTGTTTCCTTGACGCGGAGTGTCTGGCTGCTCCTCCTCCTCCTCCTCCTCCTCCACCACCACCACTTCCTGGACACTGTACTGCGATTGCTCGTCGTCATCCTCGTACAAGGACGCTTCCGACTCGGTAACCACATCCGTGTCTGGGGACCTTGTAGCAAACCGCGAAGCGGGCCGTACGTTACGCATATCCGGCATCGCATACATGTCTCCCTCCTCATCAGTAGTAGGCTCGTCCTTAACAAAACTTTCTTCGTCGTCATGTCTCGACTCCGACGATGAGTAATAGTAGCGTGGGCTCTCGCGCCCGCCCCTCGCATGCTCTTCATCCTGGGCATGTTGATGTCGTCGCTCTTCCACCTGACGACGGATTGACTCACGGGTCAACTGGGGAGGCTCATAGTCGGACGCCGACGCCGAAGACTCGTACTGACTTGTGGTTACGATGCTCTCCGAGTCGGGCTCACGGTTGGAATTCGGTGAAGACTCGTCGCGGTCGGATGTGGTACATTCCGTCATCCGCGCAACGTTCTCGTGTTCCTGCAGGAGGGTATCGGTGGGAATCGTATCGACTCCAATCCCCAAGCCATTGTGAAATTCGGTTCCATGGCGAGACCTCCTTCTGTTCGTCGGGTCCCAACTGAGTCGCCTGGTGGGGTCATTACCCTCCATCATGCGCCTCATCCGTTCTTCCATGGTCATCGTCGACTGGTTTTGCAGCTCCGCCTTCGTGAGCGGTGGGTTCGGTAACGGCCGTGCGCCGGATGGGCTTGAACTATCGGACCGAGGGAGACCGGGAATCGGCGGTAGCGGTCTGCTGCTACCGTTGGGTGAAGGCGTGGAGTATGCTTCCTCACGATCGTGGATCGGTTCCGGTGTTATCCTCCATCCGTTGGGCTCGATGACTGGAGTGTTCTCCAGGTCATCCTCGTCCTCATACCCATACTCGTCCGAGTCGTAATCGGCGCAAGGCGAACCATCCACCGATGGATCAGGGGTGACTAATTCATATTCCAAAACATGCGGCTCGTCTTTATCCCAGCTCACGGACTTGGGTCGGCGGACCGGGCTGCGATTGGGGTCGCCCTCCTCGGAATCATACGAATTCGATTTGTGCGAAGAAAGCAGCGACGATTTAGTCGGCGACAGACGGATCGGGCTGTGCAGGATACCCGTTAAGGGGGGGTTCGTTGGCGGTGTTGATGCCCGTTGGATCGACTCCGACTTCTTGGACTTGGGCAAAGGAATCCGAGACCCGCCGCCGCGTTCGGTGGTATTACTACTAGCATTACTAGAGGTACTGGCGATAGACGTGCGCACGGATCCCGTGCGAGAGAAGATGGGGGTGAACGCTGGAGGGACCTGAGGGTAGCTGGTCGGTCGTACCGCCTTCGCATCCGACTTATTGAAGAGCTTGCTGTTGTTCTGCACCCGCGAAGCGCGCTTCAGTTTCTCCAGCGATGACCGACGGGCAACACTCGTCGAGTGGTCCTGAGTACCCTTCTGGTCTCGTCCTTGCCACAATGCTCTGGTCGAAGCAGTCTTGTTGATACCGTTGACACTACCGTTGACATTACCGTTACCCGTAGCGGTGCCGGTCGACGATGGACTAGGAAAGGGGGATGAGGAGGCAAGGTCGTCGGCATCACCGCCAGCCTGACAAGAGTTTCGTCGGATCAGCGCAATACTCGGAGTGGCAGCGGCAGGCAAGGTGGGAGGGGGCGGGGGTGGTCGAGGAGAAGGGAGGTTCGGGGGAGCTTACTCTGCTGTTGGTGCTGTTCCGTCTCCCTTCCATGGGACTTATATCAGCTAACGGCTGTCCCAATCTCGGAAGCTCTGACTCGGATTCTGGATCGGAGATGCTTCCTTTGTGGATACGTAGAGGAGGAGTGATCTGAAGTGTGTCTTAGCAGCTCGAACTGCGGTTGCGGAGAGGAGAGGGTTGTGTTTGGTGGTTCTGGTGGTTTGAGAGGGGGGGAGGGATAGAGTATGGTTGTGGATGGACGATCGGTGTGTGTGTGATGGATGGGGTTTACTTACATCAAGGCTAGACGCCGAAGGCATAGTGTCTGTGGGTTGTGGAATTGTGCAGGCACTGGCGCCACTTAGCACTCTATTCCGTACCAAAGATACTCGAATAATTGCTCTCCGTCTCTCACGGTCTCTTTGCCACGTCGATGCGCGTAGGCGTTGATTCTCGATCTTCCTGTTATTGTTGTTTTTATTTTTGTATTTGTATCTGATTGTGTTGCGCTTCTTTCTTCTTTTTAGGCAATGTACTCCCACTCTCACTCGCGTACCGTCGATCGAGACGAAAGGGTACGGGGCTACCGAGCGAGAAGTTGCGGGGGTTATTCAGCTGCTATTGGGAGGGTACGGTCTATGTGAGTGTATGTGCGTGTTTATACGTGTACGGTTTGCTACGTTCCTCGTAAGACGTTAAGAAATGAGCGACGGGAGTGTGGGCGTGGAGACGTTGGGAAGAGGGGTTGGGATAGAGTGATAATTCGAGACGAGATATTCAACGAAAGTTGGCACGCATGGACCGAGTGAGTATAGTATGGACGGATTTCGAAGCCGAAGTGATTAGGATTGGAGTGGGATTTGGGGGGATATGGGATTGCAGCGCCAATAAGAGAAGCCCCCAAGAAGAAAGAAAGAGAAGCACGATGGGGTGAGTGCGTGGGGGGGGAGGAGGAGGA
>Ga0307516_10004136_pt1 | contig 18094 bp, 15 predicted proteins | sample 19_EM_MG_FD_203310 | JGI IMG/M metagenome (GOLD analysis project Ga0307516, IMG submission 203310) | Populus trichocarpa ectomycorrhiza microbial communities from riparian zone in the Pacific Northwest, United States - 19_EM | ecosystem: Host-associated > Plants > Roots > Unclassified | place... | reverse complement strand
TTCTCTCTCGCCCCTGCTTCCCCCCGCTCCCCCCCGCTTCCCCCCCTCTCCCCCCGGTCACCCCACGTTCCAACCCGTCGTTCGACCCTTCCGGTCAACCCCCTCGTTCGACCCTTCCACTCGACCCTGTCGTTCGACCCCGCCAATTGGGCCCCGGAGCACTGCTCTACACATGAACGATCCCAGCGGGCGGCAGCCGCATTGCCCCCGGCCATCCCGCTCGGAACGGGAACTCAGACGCACTTCTACTCAGATCGCAGCTTGACGCTTTCAATCAGCTACAACGTGAAGGCCGCGAGCAGAGCCATGTTCCTCGCCCCTCTGTGACGGAGCCGTACGCTTCTCGCACCTTCTCACGCTCTCGCGCCCGCACTCGCTCTCCCTCACCGTCAAGGGTTCCAGACAGCTACAGGGAGAGATCCAGTCTACGCCAGTCAGGTGGCATCCGTACCCTGCCTACTCCCCGCCGTCCGTCTTCATCCCCTGACCCTCCAGGGGAGGACTCGGAGACACTGCCGGACACTCCAGAGCAGCATTCACCTACCCCATCAGTTATCGGGTGGGATTCTTACGTAGCTGAGAACCAACTGACGAGACAGACTACAGACCGCTACGTTCCCGCGTACACAGAGTGTACCCAGTTGCCGGCAAGGCATCCTCACGCACCAGAGAGACCTCGTCAGCGAGGAAGTTTCAGCAGCCGCAGCAGACAGCCCCACCGCGGCAGGCAGCCACACCACCGCGGTCAACAGCGTCGAGGAAATTACCATCACGAAGCCGAAGGAACCGCTCCCTCACAGGAGGACCCTACCAGTGGCGTCAGAGGCCGAGGCAGAGGTAGGGGTAGAGGCCGTGGAGAACAGCGCACTCATTCGCTACACGAGCGCATCCGTTTCTAGGCCGGTCAGCCCTACGAATTCGGGCATTTCTATTCCACAAGAGATACAGAGAAGTTTCACCCTCCTAGCCCGCTACTACACTTCTCCCAACACGCCCTCTCCCACTCCCATTGCCGCTTCTCTCTTAGCTTTCCTCGACAATTTCATCACTGATCACATTGCTCCTACTTCCTTTCATACAGTTACCACTCACAACCTATCCGCTATTCAGGATCGGCTGCTGATCGATACCATCCGCTGGGCACGTTCCGAAGGAATTCCCTTCCCAGCTCGAAGACCGTCAGAACAAGGACCATCTGTACACCCTGTTCATCAGGCACAAGGACTGTCTATACAACCTGTTCATCAGGCTCAAAGACTGTCAATACGAGGACCGTCCGTACACCCTGTTCATCAGGCACGAGGACTGTCTATACAACCTGTTCATCAGGCTCAGCAGCTGTCCATACCGCCTGCCCAGCAGACTGCACACCGCCGCCTACAGATAGAGTACGAGCACACCGCCCGCTCGAGATCAGGAGCCGCTAGCACCAAAGCCAGTTTAGACTTACCAGACGCTCCAGACACCATGTCCGGCAGTGGCAGGATGTTGAAACGCAGGGAGTATCGTCCTGCTGGTTCACTGAGTGAATGCGAAGATGAGATACTAGTAGCTGGCCAGCCATCGGAACCTCTTACCATTGAGGAAGCACGTTCCGAAATTGCTCTGGGAAAGCAGCGTGAGGTTTCCCATCTCGCACGCCATGGATACAGGCAGCCATCAGTCATTCCTGAGTCAGAAGATGATGATGCAATGGAAGGAATACGTCACGCTATTGAAGAACCTCCCAGCAGCCCGATGGCTAGACCAGGAGGACGCCGTCAGTCACCTGAAAAACCGCCAGCCGCTTCGGTTGCTGTATCACAAGTCACACAGCCCGTACAGTCACAGCAGTATCTTCCGATACAACAGTACATGCCAACGCTACCAGTGCAGTATTTTCCGCAACAGCAGACGACGCCACAGCAGCACCCGGTGCTACCGCAGCAACCAGTACAGCAGCAACCAGTCCAGCAGCAGCAACCAGTGCTACAGCAGCCGCCGGTGCCACAGCAGCTGCTATCGCCACTACAGCCACCACAGCAGTATCTGCCACAGCAGTTTCTACCACAGCAGTATCTGCTACAGCAATACGCTATGCCACAGTACCCACTGCAGCAACCTCAGCCTCAGCAGTACTTGCCACAGCAGTATACACCACCGCAGCAGTATGCGCCAATCCCACAACAGCCACAGTCCACTGCGGCCTTGGAAAATATTGCCGCTCAGATGGCAAATCTCGCAATGACTTTGAGCCGAAACCAAGGAACCATCCAGGCAGAGGTTGCTGACCTACGGAATGCACCTGCCGGTAGACATGTTCCTAGGGAGTCTGAGGCTCCAGCTCTAAAACCTGCAGATGTGGCCACCTTTGAGCCCAAGAACCAGTCGGATTCCAACGCTGCGTCACGATTCATCGACTCTATCCGCGATGCCATCTCTCACTATGGAGAAGCTCGTACCCGTGTCGTTCTTCGACGTTGTTGCAAGGGGCCAGCTGCGGAGGATTGGGTCGCAGGAATGTCAGATGACGACGGCATGCTTCTCCGTACAAACTGCCAGCACTGGATTGACATGCTTGAGAGTGATTTCATGCCGTACCTCGCATCCAGGCTGTCAGCGGCACGAGCAGAAACCTTCCACTGGAACCAAGGCCGTACTCCGGCGGAATATGTTGCCAAGAAGCTGCGTCTCTTGCGAATGGCCAACATCACGAACAATGACGATGTTGTCGAAGAACTCCATCGTGGGTTTATCAGCACACCCAATCTACATCTACACCTTGATAAGTACGTTTCCGAAAGAGGTAACTCTGTTGCAGAATATCGACGCGCTGTCGGACGTCTTCAGGACTCAGCCAGACGAGAGGGTGATATGCCATTAGCTCATCCACGTCTCGGTACGCGCCGTCCTCTCTTCCGCGAGTCGGTTAGACCACGTGCTCAGTTTTCTGACACAAGACAGGGAACGCCTGCAAGCACATCAGCCATTACAAGCACGCGAGACGCCAGAAGCTCAGCCACCGCTGTTTCTGGCTCTTCCTCACGTAAGTTGCCACGAGAGCGTCTCCACAAGTGCAGGAATTACCCAGAGTGTGGAGATGGTGAGCATTGGGATTGGCAGTGTATCAATAAGAGAAGTACGAGTAATGAAGTGAAACGTGCCTACTATGCAGAACCTCTTGATCATGAACCTGCCGATAGTGATGAAGAAGATATGACCGATCGCTTGTTTGATGAGCTTGAGCCACAGACGGATCTGGAGAAAGAATATGAACACGCTCAGAATGCATATTTCGCTACCCGATACCGGGAGGAGAATAGACTTGGGTTTCTAGGTACCCACAAGTCCACCCGAAAGAGAGCTCAGGCCTCTGCTGTGACTTGCAGAAACTGTGGTACCAGCTTTGCGTCAAATAATAAACTGCACAGGCACCGGCGAGATCCTTGCTGTTTGAACAGTGAGCCACAGCATGAAACGGTGCCTACTGTTGTAGTGGAGTCCAAATCCGTCATTCCCGCTGATCCAACTGATGGCCTCGCCGATTTCTACTATGCTCAGGCATTCTGGTACGTCACACCAGGTACCAACCCACACGTCAGCTGTATCGACTTGGGTTTTGGCAATTCGGCGATCGACGACGAACTTCAGTCGCGGCTATATCTGGACACGCCTTGCTTGCCATTGCCGCATCCCCGAGTGGTCGAAGGACTGGGAGGAGCAGAATGCACAGCGACATACGGGGTTCTCCTTACTATCTACATGAAAGGAACAGACGGGCGATACGCTCAACTTGTCAGGCCTTTCTACGTGTTCAAGATGTCAGTTCCACTGCTCATCGGGAACGACATTATGAAGCCAGAAAAGTTCGATCTGCTTTACTCAACCAACTGGCTACGTATTGGTGCCTGTGATGGTGTTTGCGTCCAAATTACGGTGTACTCCAGCTCGAAATACAGCCGTGTTCCTGTACGCTGCGCCGAAAGTATAGTCATACCAGCCGGTTCCTCCGCAGTAGTTGGCGTCAAGTTCAGACGAGTTCTCGAGCGGAATCAGGATTATCAGTTCACACCGCTGCATACCCGTTCGGCAGTGACCAGCGCCGGAGCTCCCCATGCTGTCGTTCGGCACGACCAGAAGAGCCTGCTATACACAAACTTTGAAACCACGCCGCTCACAATATTTAAGGGTTTGGTTCTTGGTCATGTCCGTTCCTTGGTGACCTCAGCAAGTTTAGCATGGCCTGATGCGTCAAATGACATTAAAGCCCTCTTCGGAGTTACGCGTAAAGCTTCATTAGCGTTCACTGCTACAGAAGTTTTTGACCCGCACCAGACTGATGGGTTGCCAGTTTCCGAGGGCCCCGAGCATGAACTTCACGGCACCCTCCGAGGTGAGCCCAGGCCACGGCCCGTACCTACTCTTTCCAACCAGACCATACCGGATGGAGAGCACTCCTGCACTAGTGAATCCTTTGGGACTCCGCAGTGGCTCCTTCAGGAGTATGTGCCTCGGTATGAACACGAGCTTCTGTCATACATCAAGGTTCCCGACAACGCTACGTCTACATGGGAACAGGTCATCATCAATACAGAAGACGACATTTCCCCCGCTCAAATAGCTGCGCTGCGAAGCCTCGTTCGGAGGCACCGTAATATCTTCAACGATATTATGGGATGCGTGAGGGAACCTGAGGAAGACTGGCTACGAATCGAAGTACCACCAGAGCTTGAAGTCAGCCTCAAGCCAACCGGGCTGTATCGTCTAACCGCACGTGGGCGTGCAGCTCTTGACGAACAATTCAACCTAAATCGAGAGTACGGACGAATGGCCGCATTGGACAAACCAAGCCCATGGGATCTGAAGGTGTTCATCGTTTATCACGGCACCAAGGCTCGCCTGGTTGTCGACATGCGCAAACTGAACGCTGCAATGATCAGCGATGCATATCCGCTGCCGCGGCTGGAGGAAGTCATCCAGGCAATGCAGGGTATGCACTGGCTGGGATCAGCTGACATCACATCTGCCTTTAATCAGCGCCTGATCTACCCAGCCCATCGATACCGTACAGCCATCTCTACCCACAGGGGCAGGGAAGTTTTTAATGTATCCATAATGGGTGGAAAGACCTCGGTCCAGCACCAGCAGCGCCTAATGGATACGAGGCTCATTCAGCGATTGTCTTGGCAGGGAGCATCTTGTTACGTTGATGACATCGTAATGTACGCACCATCATTGGCGGATTTCCTCGGAATCGTCGATGAAGTATTCAGCATACTTGGGAATCTGGGTATCACACTCAAGGCAAAGAAGTGCTTCTTGGGATTAAATTCACTGGAGATTCTCGGCTATCTTGTTGATCGGCTCGGGCTTACCACAGCAGAAGCCAAGGCAGATGCGGTGCAAAACATACCCTATCCCGCTACTCTGTCACAGCTAGAGTATTTCATTGGCCTTACGAACTGGAATCGTCATCTGATCCCATACTATGCCCAGCGAATAGCTCCGCTCCAGGCCTGCAAAACGCTTCTACTGAAAGGCGCACCACCAACATCACGTGGCAGGAAGGATTACGCGGCCCGAACAGCCGTACCTACCGACGCGAAGCTGGTCCAAGCATACGACGATGTGAAAAACGCACTGGCATCTCGTCCCCGCCTGTATCATGTGGTTGATGATCTCCCGATATACGCATTCTTTGATTCATCAAAGGAGTACGGAACCGGCCTGGCCGTGTATCGGCTTACTGGCGATGCGGAAGTATACTCCAAGAACCGATTGGTTCCCTTGCACTTTATGTCAAAGCCGTTGACAGATGCAGAAACCAGATACTGGCCAACGCATTTGGAGATGTCAGGGCTGGTGTGGGCAGCCAAGCGTATGCGCCCATATATGGAACGAGCATTCGTTACTTTCGTCACTGATCACCACAGTAACGTTGCCCTGTGCAAAATGCAGGGCCTCGACTCCGCATCCACGGATAGATCGAGTTTGAGACTCCATACGTGGGCGATCTACCTGGATCAGTACAGAGATCGCATGCGTGTGGTGTACAGCAAAGGCGCCGACTTGGAATGTCCTGACGCATTGTCAAGACTTCGCTACGAGATCACTTCACAGGCCGAACAGTTGCGTACCTGGGCCAGGAAATTGGGCGCCAGACCTGAGATGGAAGAATTCGAAGTGAACGAATGCTTTGCTGTGACTCGACTCAAGGGGAAGCAAGCACGCGAAGCACAGATACAAGCGGAAGCCAACATACCTGCAGTCACTACTGCCAGTAGCACACCTACACAGAAATCCCATAAGGATGCGCTGCCGGAAAACGTCACCAACGTGATGGAAGGAATGGGGGTTGAGTTGGCCCCGGCTTACATGGATCAGCTCCGTTCAGCGACCCAGAACTCGCAGCGTATGAGAGCTATTTTTAACACACTCAAGCTTGAGGGTATTCATGATCCGCAGCTGAAGGCACTTACAATCCCCGCCACCTGTCAGTATGCGCTACGCGATGGGCTTCTCTATCTCATTGACCCCAGGGATAGGCGTTTACGCCTGGTGCTCAGCAGCCAGGAATTACGTAAGCAGCAACTGTCAAGCGCACATGATGAAACGCATTGCGGTTTCTACTGAACCTACAAGCGCCTTACTGGTTTCTACTGGCCATCGATGGCAAAGGATATCGCCACCTATCTCGCTCACTGCCCTGCTTGTTTGGTGAACAAGCCAGCACGTCATAAGCCATATGGGAAGTTGTCACCGATAGTGTCACCGTCAGAACCTTTTGACACAATCACAATCGATCTCATAATGGACCTGCCACTGTGCAGTCGCGAAGGATCAGGTGATCTTTTCGACACCATAATGACCGTAACAGACAAATTCAGCAAAGCTGTACGCTTTATTCCCGGCAGAAAGGATTGGTCTGCAGTTGATTGGTCGAAGCATTTTTACGAAGACGTTGTTTTGAACGGATGGGGTTTCCCCCGTACTATTATCTCTGACCGAGATAAGCGCTTCCTCTCTGGCTTATGGCAAGCACTACTCTCTCATGCGGGCGTTAGAAGCCTTACCACAACAGCCTATCACCCAAACGCAGATGGGCAGTCGGAAAGAACCAATCAGACGCTCGAGGTCATGCTACGCTACTTGGTGAACAGCAGCCAGTCCGATTGGTTAAGCAAGCTCCTTCCGCTACAGGTTGCCTGCAACAATATGGAAGCCGTATCGACTAAGAAGTCACCAAATGAGCTGATATATGGAAAGAAGCTTCGAACTGCACTCGAGGTGGCCACGGTTCCTCTGCCGACACCAGCAGCAGCAATCCCGTTGCACGAGCTCCGCACAGTTGCACAAGAAGAAGCAGCAACTGCTATTGCAATCGCGCAAAGGGCGATGACTAAGCAGTTCGATGCAAAGCGAACCGTGCCGGACTTTTCCACCGGGTACGCTTTCCTCCGTCTCGGTGCCGGATACTCAATTCCTTCCACACGCAAGCACAAGCTGGCCCAACAACGCATTGGTCCCTTCAAGATCCTCGGGATCGTCGGAAAGGGCAAGGCTTACAGATTGCAACTTCCACCACACTATGGAATCCACCCGGTGATTTCGGTCGTCCATTTGGAACCCGCTCCAGTTCCAGGCTCTGATCCTTACAAGAGACCAGTGGCGATGAATGATGTAGCCCCAGTGGCAGGACCTGCAAGTGAGCCAGAATGGGAGATTGATGCGATTGTTGGCAAACGTTCCTCCAAGAGAGGCCGGAAAAAGAAGACCGAGTTCCTTGTCCGGTGGAAGGGTTACGGTACGGAATGGGACTCTTGGTACTCCGACAATGACTTACCGAATGCCCGGTAAGCGATCGCCGACTACGAAGCATCGAAATAGAAAAAATTCCATGGATTAAGAGGCTCACTAGGAAAGCCCAGGTTTTTTTGCAAGTCATTTCCGCAAATTTGTTTTTTTTTCTTTTTCTTTTTCTGCAATTTGTTTCCTTTTTGTTACATTTGATAGATTTTGTTCCCCATGCTAGTTTTCTTGTTATGTGTGAACCATGTTGTTTCTGTTCTTATTTTCAAGGGACCCCGAGGGCGGAGTCCAAAGTTTGGGGTGATTGTGACCCTAAGCCGGGTGCAGGCGTATTGGAGGGTTTCATACAAGTGCATGTTTGCTCACGGCGGTACGTTACCGAACAGCAGCGTGCCGAAACAGCACCTCACCGGAACGGCACCTTGCCGGAGGACAGCGGGCCGGCTGGCAGAGAGATACACACCGCCAAAAGCAGAAGGGTGACTGCGCAGGAAGGGCTTGGCAATCGGTATATAAGAAGCAAGCTCCTCCTGCTCGTAGATAGAATGACATGACTTTTTTGTTCTCTTCTCTTCTTGTCCGCATTGTGTGACATCTTCAGTGCCACGCATCCGGTGCGAAGGACACCATCATCAGAGCCGTTGGTGGGGCGGTTCACGCGGTTCCTTCAGACATCGTCAACCACTGGTTGGCCCGACTCCCAACGTTCCTTTCTTGGCCCGACCTCCCAGTTACGCATCATAGGCCGGCTGGAGGTCTTTCTCTCCCTAGCCTTTCGGGTTGACCACATCTGCTCGGCGCAACAGCCGGCAAGTGGTCTTTCCTTCCTTGCCCTTTCGGCACCTTGCCAGGTCCCATCGAGCTTCAACTCTACCTTTGGCCACCCAAAATTGCTTACTCGCCGTTGGCGTTGAGCAGGATTCTCTTCCTCTTCGCGTGTCTGACTGTCGACGTCGTCCGAAGGTCGAAATTCTCGAGAAAGGTGTCTTGGAACCCTAGATTATAGTGACATTGGAACGTCCGGTCAATGTCGGAGTGACGGTAATATCGAAATAGTCACGTTTCTCTATAGTCACGAAGGAGATGGGGCGTGCGCGGTCTTCGCCAGTGTTCAATTATTATACAAGAATAAAACCCCATATGACAGTCCTTCCAAAATCGCCCACTGTTAAGGGATTCACAGCGAATAATCTAAAGGGTTCGGTTCGGTATCGGCGGATCCCGCCGGCTGCGGCTTAAGCGCCAGATCGTACACGGCTCCGCTGCAACGGCTTGCTCGACAGATTGCTCGGTGGGTGGCTTGGTGTGCGCGGCGGCTTACGCGGCGGCGCATGCGGTTTGCGACGGGCCCGGCAGCTTGCAAGACGGCTCGCTCGTGTATTGCTTTGGTGGATGGATCGAGGCGGGCCCGGCATCTTGCCCGACGGCTCACTTGCAGTGCTTCGGTGGAGGATTCAATTCGAGACGGGCCCGGCATCTTGACCGACGGCTGGCTCGCGGCACTTCGGCGGAGGATTCGATTCAAGTCGGGCCTGACGTCTTGCCTGACGGCTTGCTTGCAGAGCTTCGGCGGATGGTTCAAGGTGGGCCCGGCGTCTTGCCTGACGGCTCGCTCGTGGCGTTTCGGTGGATGGTTTGGTCGCGATGGGCCCGCTGTGTTGCCCGGCGCCTTACGCGACAACTGCTTCACAGGTAAGATAAGGAAAGGAATACGCTCACACACCAGACCCTCCTGGGTGTGGGCCGCAGCCCGAAGCTACTCGTCCTGGTCGGTCTGACGATAAGGGGAGATGAGGTTTCATGCAAGTGGGCGGGGCGCTTTCCTACCGGACTCTCTTCCGTGTGCCATCAGCAGGCGACGTGGCATCCCCTCCTTTCTGGGGAGGGGTCCTAGCCCAAGTCTGGTGGTCCGTACGCCATCAGCAGGTGACGTGGCATCCTCTCCTTTTGTGGGAGAGGTCCCAGCCCAAGCATCTCTCCGCTTGCAATCTTCCCCTCATCTCTGGAGATTAAGAATTCGTACAGCCGGTCTTGGCCGTAATCTAAACTCTGTTCCTTATCTCCCGCCTAGACTCTCGAGCTCGTCACATATACTTCCGTCTCCTTCCTGATCAACTGTCGTCCCGCTTGCAGCACTTGGGCGCATCTGCGCTTTGGTGGATGGTGCGATGCATGCACAGCGGCATGCGAGACGGCGTGCGTATATCGTTTCGGTTCGAGATGGGCCTGGTGACTTGCCCGGCGGCTCGCTCGTATCGTATTCGTCCGGTTCAGCTCATCGTCTGACGCTTCGGCGTCTGCCAAACGGCTCACGCGATGACTGCCTCATGGGTAAGATAAGGTAAGGAATACGCTCACTCACCAGACCCTCCTGGGTGCGGGCCGGAGCCCGAAGCTACTCGTCCTGGTCGGTCAGACAATAAGGAAACAAGGTTCTGTTTAGCACCGCATAACTTGCCCAACCCTTTCGGGGGTTAAGTCCCTCATGCAGCCCAGTGGATCACGATGTCTTTTCTCGTCCATCCCGTTAGATGACGTAGCTTTATCATCTCGTCGATGACGCAGCCCAACATCACTCCGTTTCCCACCCATTGCCGGTATCCCTTATCTCCCGAAGTTAACCCTCACGACCGCTGGTGGCCGTAAGCCTTGTTAACTGCGCTTTTTATCTCCCGCCTTGACTCTCGAGCCCCTTGCTCATCCTCCTCTCTCCTTCCCGATCAACTGTCATCTCACTTGCGGTGCTTGTAGAATCGCTCGTAGGATCGCTCGTAGGATCACTCGTAGGATCACTCGTAGGATTGCTCGTAGGACGATGGTCGTTGACTCGATGCGTTCGTGACCGGTTGGTGGTCCGTTGATGATTGACCATTCTGTCGTTCATGGTTCCGCTGATGATTCCGATGAGCATTTCGATGATGATTCTGATGATCGTTTTGATTGTTCTCTCCTTCCTTTGATGACAACGGTTCGTCGGTGGGTCGTCGTATAAGTATCCGGCTGGGCAAAGTCATGTGCTGCGGGGAACTACCCCGCACTGTGATGTGAAAACTCTTCGCCTTGGCACTAGATTTCATCAGCGTAAAGAGGATAACTGTAGATTGGGTCAGACAGTAGTGCTTTTCCTGTATCTTTCCAAGAGTGGCCAGAGCAGGTGCCTCTCCTTAAGTCCTCTCGTCGTGATTGGGTGATGCGATTGGATTGCATGCGGGGTTGATTTTGTTACTCGACCGGAGCCGGCAGCAACGTGCCCTCAACCGTTCCAGCTAATCCTTCTCAGCCGCAACGGGCACCAAGGTATAGCTCCACCCCATATCACTCCCAACAGACTCTCGAACTGTTCCTGAGGTGCGGTCCTGTAGCAGCATTTGCACTTTCCCGAACACGAGCTGGTACTTAGTCTGGGGCTACCCAGTGCTACAGGATCGGGTTGATGTCAAGCCTCTGCTTCAGTATTCGGTCAACTCGACGTCCCTCACCTTGGTGCGGTGTATGCACTGCATCATAATTGTTGTAAGCATCTCGGATAACTGGGGGATACGCTCACGCTGTCGTGCTCTGGCAAAGCCCAGAGTTCATCGCCATAATCAGGTGTCAATGACGAGAATGCGAGTGGTACTATGATCCCTCGTGTCTCCTGACCACGGGGTGCAACGGTATCCCCTCGGGCCTTCAAGCCGTCTGCGCCGATACAGCGATTCCCGACTTGTGGTGTTATTCCTCTAGGCTGTGCCCCTGGAAACAACCCCGCTCCTATTCCGCAGTCTAGACGCGCAGCTCCTTGCGTTCCCGTTTTCCTTCTGATCGCTTGTCCTGCTTATGATGACCACCAAGGTTGTCTTCCTCTGCGGCAGTGCTTGCGCTTTCCCGGTCAGTACCGGTACTTGGCCGAGGGGTTTCCTGGTGCTGCAGAGTCGGTTGACCCAAGCCGAGCCCCAACAGTGTAGGTTGCCTGGTCTCGGGATGCCATCCTAAGACCATGTGACAAGTTTCCGATACCTCCCTGCCTGGTCCGTATCCGAATTCCGGCCCTGTAGTATTTAGGCTGTAATATGGAAGCAACACAAAACAATATATCCCAGCAGGCACGTCTCATGGACATCCTCGGCAATGGCAGCCAGATGACACTATTCGGTATGATGGATATCTTCACCGCACGCACTCTCGCGTTTCTGCCGATACAATCCGGAAGTGCCATCCTAGTCCTGAACCCAACCGAAAATAACGAAGTAAATACAATTGTCGTTGGAATGATACAATTGCGATTCAAGCCTCGAGAACAATGCCATGGAGGACACTATGGACCCCAGAAGTATCAACCGACCCAACATCCACCACCCACTCAGCAGTCACAGTACTACACCAACCAACCCAATTGGCGTGTCCTAGTCAAGCATCTTGACAATGTTGACAAACCGGAGGCGAAGTCTGGTACGTACATCAAAGGAGGTTGGCCCGACAAGAGAAAAGTGACAGAGTATCCTCCAATTGGGGAACGGAAGGGTGTTACACCGAGTGCGCTGGTGACACCCCAAGACATGCAATTAGTATGACTAGCCGGACTCAATCTGAGGATTGAGGCCGAGTGAGATTGCATGAGTGTAAGACACAGGCTGGGGCGAGCTCTGAAACAGAGGAGTATTACCGACCCAACAGCAGCCAGGTGGTAACTCAAGGTTACCAAAGGGAAAAGGGATGAGTGGCAGCCTCAGGCGGGGGTCTGGTCACATCCCTGGGAGGTGTCAAGGTTATCCTCCGCGAGACCCATACTAAATGCTACTAGTTGCCGTATACCAGCAAAAATGTCAACTTTTTCTGGGTACAATATAACTCACGAGCGGTCGTGCTGGACGCGCGAGGCGGAATGGGTCCGGTGGGTATATGAGGGGAGCCAGACCACCTGTCAGTTGTTTGAAGAAGATCTGACCTTAACTTGTTAAGTTCCAGAGACGTATTCTTCAGTTAACTGCGATTGCTGCGGCACTTGTACCGACGTCACCAGACATTCCTGGAAGCATCTAGACTCATAGATTGCGACCACGGATGCACCTGAAAAGCATTTAGCCAGTAAGGGCAGTGATCAGGAGCACGAGGGTGACGACGCCTACAAGGGGGTGCAAACCAAGATTGTACGCAAGTGCTCGGATCGAAGATCTTCTGGGTCCATACCTATCAATCAGTGCCACGTCCCAATCAACGCTATCTCCCTTGGACGAGGAGAGACGCTGCTGCGTAATACCGAGGTATTGTTCTTCCCGAGTCAGCCTGAGGGCGGACGGCCCAAGAGTTGGCGCAACATTTAAAGAGCGCCAGTTTTCTAGGTAGAGAGGCATCAGCAACGATCAGTTGGAAGTTGAGCCTTAACAATATTACATTGTTTCTGGAATCAACTCTCTAGTGATATTTCGAACGCGAATCACTTAGTGAATTTTCCCATCTGCTTCCGTGCGAATCCTTCGGAACTACACAGTCGCTTTGCTGCCATCATATAAGTGTTGTCCACTCAAGGGTGATAGACTGTTGGTGACCACCTGGGCGATTGTGCTGTTGGTGAAACACCCGAGTGTTATACTATATTGTTAGCAGACACACCGACGCTACAATATACCTCTCTACAAGAAACGTATAAGTAACCATGTCGGACTCTCAGGCATTGGTGAAGGTTGAGATGCGAAAGTGCTCCAATGAGTTGGACACCTCAACAGATGTGGTCATCCGCGATGCCAACACTGGTGAGCCAGTGGTGTGGGATCCGGTTGCTGTGGAGGCACCAGGGTGGTTCTGCAATAAGGTGAAGACCCTTGACAAGAGTCTGTCACAGTTTGGCCAGCTAGTACAGCTGTGCCGAAAGAACGAGCATGACATCAAGGAAATCTTCACAAAATTGATGCAGCACTACGAGGGCCTTCTGCATGACCACAGACGTCTATATGAGCTGGCCCAGGCTGAAAAGGAACAAATGCACTACGCTTCAGAAGAGGCTTTCTGGCAGCTGTCAGTAGCGAGCACCCAGTCCTCGGACCAGGTGTCCACCGCTATTCTAGCTGCCCAGACTAAGGATGAAGCTCAGTTCAAACAACTGGCAGCGGTAACTGAGGCACTTGACGCCAACTTGCAATGCTACCCATGTCATGGCTGTGATGATGAGTTTGCTGTGACAAAGGATGCCGAAATAAAGGTACTCCAGAATTCCAGCACAGCCATGAAGGCGGATATTGTGGCAATCTGTAAGGAGATAAAACGCAAGCCCAAAGCAGCCGATGTCCAAAAGCAAGAAAAGAAGCTGCAGGAGTTCTTTGATGCGGCAATCAAAAAGGCAAAGGAGTCGGCCAACCCCATTGCGCTCATGGGTGAACTGGAAGGGCTGGTACGCTCCGTAAAGGCAGGGAGGTCCATGAAAGAAGTGGCCTCGCAGAGAGAAGAACCCTCAGTGAAAAAGGAGAAGGCTATCGATAGCGACCCGGAGAGACCAATCCCACCTATCGAGCCAGAATCGGGAGAAGGCCCAGCGGCCCCTCCACTCAGACCTTTCCGGTTGCAGTTGTATGATCCAGATGAAGATGGTGAGGAGGAGGGCGACCGTGCAGCAGGTGGAGTGGGAGGTGGTGGTGGTGGATGACGGAAAGGGGGTGTTAATGGTGGCGCCAGCCCACCCGGCAGCCACAGTGACACGTCATCATACGAGGGGTCACCCTCACGCCCACCATCCCGACCACCGAGGTGGTCCACCACCCCGCAGCAAAACCCAAGGGTGCCATCTCCCAGGAGGGGGTTCTGGGTTCGCAAACGTTCACCGTTGCTGCACAAACTCCGAGATCCGGTCCCTGTCACGATCCAAAAACCAGTGCTAGACAAGCGAGAAAAATTTTCCGGTCACGATGCGAAGCCTACATTCGCAGCATGGTGGGCTCGTGTTGGGAATTATTTCAAATTCTACGAGACCACCTATGTGAAGGAAACGGACAAAATTGCTTTTCTGGGGCATTGGATGTCAGGAAATGCAGAAGAGTGGTATGAGGCACGTGCCGCTCAATTGAAGCAACAAAACAAAGAGGATGTGTCAAAATATTCGAGTGATAGGGTGTGTAGGAACTCCGTTGCTTGATCATTTCACCATAGTGAGGACCGCTCTCTATATATACATGCAGAAGAAAGCCCATTACCCATCACCGACTCGCCCAGATGCCCTGGGTAGCAACTTGTCACCTCCGGTCTAGATGTCGCCAGTGGCGGCTTGCCGTGTCACCAGTGGTGAATAGCCACCTGCACCACCTGATGACTTCCGGATGCAACTGAGCGCCGCGGCCTCGGCGGGCCTCAGCTGGCCCTCGACCCATACATCTGACACTTCCCCTCGTACGGAAGAGCAGCAGAGAATAACAGTGAAAGAAGAGAAATGACAGTGAAACCCTATGTCCTTGGATACCTCGTCAAAACTTGTAACCGTGTAAAAAACCCTGGAGGCAAAACCACGGACATAGGAGAAAGAGTGCATCCTCCAAGGAAAGTAAGGAAAGGGAAAGAAATACCGTTTAACCAACTGCCACATGCTTCACCAGGAGCTTCCCCTGGATACAAGGCCGATCCCCAGGCCGGTCCATAGGATGGTCTGTCAATCGTCAGCAATGAGGCGCGCACAGCAGCTCCACCAAGTGTGCACGACGGCCACAACAGGCGTGCACAGCAGCTCCACCGAGCGCGTACGACGGCCATAACAACAATAGGTGCGTGCGGCTGCTCCGGGATCGCCGAGTGCGCAACACAGCCTCAACCCCGAGTGTGTGCGACACCTCCAGTATCACCGAGAGCGCACCACAACTCCGAGTAACCATTAGGCACGTGCGACAGCTCCGGCATCACCGAGTGCGCACCACAACTCCGAGTAACCATTAGGCGCATGCGACTCCTCCGGCATCGCCGAGTGCGCACCGCAGCCTCACGCTCGAGAGCGTGCGACTGCTCCGATATCACCGAGTGCGCACCACAACTCCAAGTAACCATTAGGCACGTGCGACTCCTCCGGCATCGCCGAGTGCGCACCACAGCCTCATGCTCGAGCACGTGCGACTGCTCCGGTATCACCGAGAGTGCACCACAACTCCGAGTAACCATTAGGCGCGTGTGACTGCTGTGGCATCTCCGAGTGCGCACCACAGCCCCATCCTCGAGCGCGTGTAACTGCACCAGTATCACCGAGCGTGCACCACAACTCCGAGTAACCATTAGGCGCGTGCAACTCCTCCGGCATCGCCGAGTGCGTACCACAGCCCCATCCTCGAGCGCGTGTGACAGCTTCGGTATCACCAAGCGCGCACCACAACTCCGAGTAACCATTAGGTGCGTGCGACTCTGCCGGCATCGCCGAATGCACACCGCAGCCTCATGCTCGAGCGCGTGCGACTGCTCCGGTATCACCGAGTGGGCACCACAACTCCGAGTATCGATTTGACTGAATATTGTGAAGGGAGTTTTGTATTCCTGACAAAGAAATTCACAGACGCGGGCTGTAGAATAGATTTCGTTCGTGGGCGGACTTCGCATGACGGTGCAAATCCTAGGTTGGGCAGATAGGTCGAATATCGAGGCTACACTATCGGCGTACCGATTCTAGTCATGGCACCGGGCAACAGTGTCAGCTTTCCAAAGAATTTTTGTTTCGGGTAACAATCTTGAAGGCGGTCTTAGCGGAAAAGAATGATCTCCAGTTGGTCTCCACGAGCAGGAAAACATCGGGTTCGACAGGCGCAAATATTGATCGGTTGCGGACTGGCAGAGTGTTCAAGCCGGGCTCATAACCTGTCAAAATATTCGAGTGATAGGGTGTGTAGGAACTCCGTTGCTTGATCATTTCACCATAGCGAGGACCGCTCTCTATATATACATGCAGAAGAAAGCCCATTACCCATCACCGACTTACCCAGATGCCCTGGGTAGCAATTTGTCTCCTCCGGTCTAGATGTCGCCAGTGGCGGCTTGCCGCGTCACCAGTGGCGAATTGCCACCTCCGCCACCTGATGACTTCCGGACGTAACTGAGCGCCGCGGCCTCGGCGGGCCTAGGCTGGCCCTCGACCCATACATCTGACAGGATGATTGGAAGTCATTTGCATCGGCGATCGAGACCCGATTCACCAGTCGATTCGAGCAACGTGATGCCTTGCGCAAAATCGACCGCATCGTCTACAATGGCGATATCGAGCTCTACGTCGATAAAATGGAAATGCCGAATGCCCGAGCAGGACTCTCTGGTGTTATCTGGAGGGAAAAGCTGAAGGGGGGGCTCACGAGGCCTATGAAGAAGAAGCTTTCCAATGTGGGACGGCTTCCAGAAGATGATATCGAGTTTATAGAGGTGCTTCGGGAAGCGGGGGAAAATCTGGAGGACTAGGTTAAGGAGGAAAATCGTTCTCATCGGAAATCGCCGGAGCCAAAAAACCCGAAGAAAACCCCTGGGTCCAAAGAAGTTAAGGACCACAACTCTTCACACCGGGTCAACAAAAAGCCTGGGAAAAAGAGCGAGAAAGGGGATCGGAGTGACAAGGGATCAAGCGCGAAGAAGGAGCAACGCTACAAGACGAAAGAGGATGCAACCAAGGGGGTCGACCCCAAGCTGGTTGAAAAACGTTTGAAGAATAACGATTGCCTCGCATGCGGCAAACTGAACCATCGCTGGTTCCAATGCCGGGGGCCAATTGTTATAACATCCTCTCGTTCGGTGGAGGGTAACAAGCGGTGTATCCCCAACACTGCGAGTCAGGAGGAAGAGGGAGAAAAACCGCAGCATAATGCCAAGCGTGCCAAGGTCTCGGCACGTGGGGTTGGAAGAGAAGAATCTCCTGAGCCGTAGTGGTACACGCGACGTATCCCGGCATGGGAGAAGAAGTAGTTTGAGGAGGACTCCGAAAAGGAGAGTGATTAAATAGAAGCATCTGTTTCATCAGCTAAGGTAGAGCCCCTCTCTAAAAAATAGTTGGATCGAGATTGACAAAAGTTAGGCGCTGACGAGCGCAGAATACGAAGGGGGAAATGGATTTCCTTTGTTGATTTTTCTGTTCTTATAAGAAATAAGTTTCCTTGAACTATCCACGGATATGACCAGGGGGTCAAAGAAAATGAGAAATAAGGAATAAAACATTGGGATTCTATTTGGTTCTAGACGTTTGTATTTTTTGAAAATGAACTTTGTTTTTCCAAAAAATCACAGACATACTGAGGAGGGTTGAAGACCCGAAACGCGCAGGCGCGTCTATGCCCTGATATATGAAACCACTTAAAGATCTACAATCTCAAGAGACTAAGAATCTCAA
>Ga0307516_10004135_pt1 | contig 18095 bp, 13 predicted proteins | sample 19_EM_MG_FD_203310 | JGI IMG/M metagenome (GOLD analysis project Ga0307516, IMG submission 203310) | Populus trichocarpa ectomycorrhiza microbial communities from riparian zone in the Pacific Northwest, United States - 19_EM | ecosystem: Host-associated > Plants > Roots > Unclassified | place... | reverse complement strand
GCAGCGGCTCCGGCTCCGGCGCGTCGCTCGCCACGCAAGGGTGATCGTTGTCGAAGGCGAACACGCCGGCGTAGCTCGGGTTCTTTACGCCGTGCACGCGAGCGTTGCCGGGGCACAGGTAGCAATCGCTGGCGTAGCTCGGGCGTTCGGCCGAGGGCTGCTGGCGCTGCTCCCCCTGCCAAGGCCGATGCTGGCGATGACCTGCCACGACGACCCACTCCTCTCGGAGTGGGTGATAGCGCTGCTCCCAGGTCATGGCGACTGGGAGCGAGCATAGACCCTTAGGCGCGGCGGCGCTTCAAGCCGAAGAGCGCGCCGAGCATCGCCAGCAGAGCCAGGACGCCGTTCGAGGCCGGAGCATGGCCCATCGCGCACGCGCTGCTTTCGTGAGCCTGGCCGTCGCCGGTGCTGGAGGGCTGAGGCGTGCCCTCGTTGGGAATGCCCGTGGGGCCGCCAGCCGCGCCCGGGCCTTTGCCGGTGCCGACGCTGGTGCTGCCGCCCGTGTTGCCGCTGCCGGTGTTGGTCGGTGTCGACGGCACTTCGAGATCGCCGCCACTCTGCGCGCCGTAATAAGGCGGAACGCACTTAGACGTGGCTGGCAACGGTGCCGGCAGCATCGGGCAGTCGAAGGAGCCGGGCGGACAAGCGGGAGCCGGCTCCGCGACGTTTTCGACCTGGCACGACCAGCCCGCCGGGCACTGTGCGGCCGTCTGGCAGTTGATGTCCTGCGCCATGCATTGCATCTGCCCCGAAGGCTGGCAGCCGCAGTCGATCGGCGGCACTGGATCGGAGCTAGAGCCGGCGGCGCCGCCGGGTGGCAGCGGCGCCGGCGCGGCGCCCGAGGAGCTCGACGAGGCGCCGCCCGAGCCCGCCGACGGGGGCGATGAGCCGCCCGCGCTTGCGCAGCCACAGCTTTGCGCCGCTTCGCAGGTGAACCCCGCACCGCAGTCGGTGGCTACCTTGCAAGGCAAGTCGTAGCGCGGCGTGCACATGCTCACCGTCTGCGGGTCGCAAACTGGCGTGGGGCCGCAATCGCAGTTTGGCGTGTTGGCCGGGCAAGCACACGCGGTGGCGACACACGGCTCCGTCCAGGCGTGGCACACCATGCCCGAGCTGCAGTCGGCGTCCTGGGCGCAATGCGCCGGCACGCAACCGTATTCAATCGTGGTCGTGCAAGGCTCGGGCGGCGGGCAAGCCTGACCGGCGGCGCACGGTGCAGAGGGAGCACAGCCTCCGGAGGCGCCGGTCTGGGTGCACTCGAAGCCGTAGGCACAAGCCGGACCCGTGCCGCAGCCGGGCGCCGGCGCAACGATCGCGCTCGCGAGCGAGCTGATGAAGAACACGGCGGACGCGGCGAAGGCGGAAGGAACGAATCGAAGCTGGGTCATGGGGGCGACTCCTCGGGGGTGACCGCGCAGGGCGAGCGGCGGGTGCTCTTCGGCTCTGCAGCCAGTGTGCCAGCCAGAAACGCCGCAGCACAATTATGATTATTCATTATTTTTAGGCACATACAGTGTGCCACCCCCGGCGCGGGTTGGCACAAGGTCAGGCAGCGGCGTCGTGGATTTGGTAAGTGCCGGCCGTGAGCGCCTCCTCCCTAGCCTGCCCCAAGCAGGGCCGCTGCCCCGGCTGCCCGCTTGGCGCCGAGCCCTACGCAGCGGGCTTGACGCAAAAAGGCCAGGCGCTCGCCGCCGCGCTCTCGGCCTATCCAAGTCTCACGCCCGAGCTGCTCGAACCGCGCCCCGCGTCACCCACGCTTTCGTACCGGCTCCGCGCCAAGCTCGTCACGCGCGGGGGGGCGCTGGGGCTTTTCGAGCGCGGCTCGCATCGGGTGGTGGATGTGGCGGGTTGTCGGGTGTTGTCGCCTGCCCTCACGCTGACGAGCGCCGCGCTCAGGCAGCTTTTGCCGCTACCCATCTACGGGGCGGATCTGCGTGAGGCCGACGCAGGCGTGCTCGTCACGCTGCTCAGCGACGAGCCGCGGGCGCGGCAACTGCTCGAGAGCGCCGCTCGCGGCCTGGTCGAACGGGGTGAAGCGCTGAGCGTAGCTGTCAGCGTGCGTCGCAGTGGCGACGTGAGGCTGCTGGCGAGCGAGCCCGAGCTCGTGGCGGGGCCGCCGGCGGCGCAGCATACGTTGCGCCAAGGCGAGCCGTACGCCTACGCGGCGCACGGCGGCTTCGTGCAAGCTCACGCGGCGCAAGCGGGCTACGTCTACGCCGAGCTGGGGCGGGCGCTACGCGACAAGCTCGGCGCAGACGGCGAGCCTAGCGTGCTCGAGCTATTCGCCGGCAACGGCAGCCTGGCCCTGGCCCTGTGCAAAGCGGGCGCACGCGTGACGGCCGTCGAGGCCTACGCGCCCGCGATGGCGCTGGCCGAGCGCGCCGCCAGTGAGCAAAAGCTCGCGCTGCGAGCCGTAGCCAGCGACGCGACGCGCTTCATGCAAACGGCAGGCGGCCTGGGCTTCGACGCCGTGATCGTCAATCCGCCGCGTCGTGGCCTAACTCCTGAGCTACGCAGCCTGATTGCGAGCACGCAGCCGCGCGTGCTCGGCTACGTGTCGTGCAATCCGCACACGCTGGCTCGCGACGCCTGGCACTTGCAGCGCTTGGGGCTGTCGCTCGAGCGCGTCGAGCCGCTCGACATGATCCCGTGGAGCGATGCGATCGAGGCGCTAGCATGGTTCCGCCCGAGTGAGCCGCCAGCGCCGCGCGTGCTGTTCGAGGACGAACACAGCTTGGCGCTCGAAAAGCCGCCGCACGAAAGCCTCGTCGAACGAGGCGGAGCGCTGGGCAGCTTCACGCTGCGGGTACGGCAACTACCGGGCTGTGCGAGCGCGCTGCCGCTCGACGACTGGGGCGCGGGGGCGAGCGGCGTGTGCTGGTTCGCCAAGACCCGCGAGGCAGCCGCGATGCTTTCGGCGTTCGGCGCGACCGAGCGCGAGCTGCTGGTGCTGGCGCGAGGCAATCTGCGCAAGCAGGGCACCGTGACCCGACGCGGCAGCGCCGCAGCCACGCGCGGCGCGCGCTATCTGAAACAAGCCGAGCACGGCCGGCATTCGCTGCTAACGGTCTTCAGCGCCGACGCGAGCGAGCTCGGCACGCTCGCGGATTTCGCCAGCATTCGTCACCCGGTGCTGGGCGATGCCACGCACGGCGACCTCGGCAGCAACGACTTCCTGCAGCACCGGCACGGGCTCGATCGGCCCTTCGTGCACGTCCGAAGGAGCAGCCTGGGACGCGCCGAGGCTCGCTCGGAGCTCGCACCCGACCTGCTGCGCGTCCTCACCAGCCTGGGCTCAGACGAGCCCGCGCTGTAGCGCCACCAAGATCGCGCCGACGTGCACGCCGTGCAGAATGCTGCCGTCGACAGCCAGCCGCGCGAGGTCCGCGAGCGGCACCTTGACGACCTCGAGCACCTCGGTCTCTTCCGGCGCGGGACGCTGCGCGAGGCGCGCCCCTCGGGCGCAAAAGAAATGGGCCTGCGTGGTGTGCCGAGCCGGCTCGGTCGAAACACTCTGGATACTGACCCAGTCGTCCGACACGTAGCCGGTTTCTTCGACCAGCTCGCGCCGCGCCGCTTCCTCGGGAGTTTCGCGAGGTTCGATCACCCCGGCAGGAAGCTCGAGACTCGGGCGCGCGATGCCGTGGCGGTATTGCCGCACCAGAACCACTTCGGAAGCCTCCGTGACACAAAGCACGCTCGCCCAATCAGGGCCGTGAATGACGTGGAAGCGCTCGATCTCGGCGCCATTGGCGAGACGCACATGATCTTCGCGGAGCTGCAGCCAGCGTTCGCTGACGAGCAGCTTGCTACCAAGGACCTGCCAGGGTTTCACGCGACACTCGTAACACGACTCGCGGTAGGATGGCGGCAGTGAGCGAAGACCTGCGTCGGGCCCTGGAAGACCCCGGCTACACTCCACCGCGACGCGCCTTCGGAGACATGCTCGCGCTGCTTTCACATCCAGAGCTGGCCGAGCGGGCAGAGCGGGCGCTGGGCTCGGCGGGCTTGCCGGCGGCCTGCTACGCAGCCGAAAACTTGAGCCGAGAAAGCGCCGAAGCTCAGCCCCGGCTCGTACGCCTGATCGGCCGCGCGCTGCGCGAGCACGACGAACCGTCGCTGCTGGCGACGCTCGTGCTGGCGCTCGCGAGTCCGCACGCCGAAACCAGGCGTCAAGCGGCGATGGCGCTCGGCAAGAGTGGCCGCGCCGCAGCCGAGCCTGCTCTCTTGACCTGCCTCGACGCGACAGATCTCAAGCTGGTGCGCTCGAGCATCGAAGCGCTGGGCAAGATCGGCGGCGCGGCGACGCTCGAACGCTTGAGCAATTTTCAGGCACCCTCGACCTTGCAGCAGGTAACACTGCGTGCGCGCTTGATGCTGGAGCGCAGCGTGGGTCGCGGCAGTAGTCCGGCCGAAGCCATCGTCATCGATCGCGTGTTGCCCGCACCGCAACAGATCGCGCTCGAGTGCCGCGCCGGCTTGTCGCAATATCTTGCTGACGAGGCGGCGGCGCTTGCGGCGCGCGTCGTGAGCCCGTCGGAGGTAAGGCTCGAGTACGCGGGGGCTTTGAAGCAGCTGCTCCAGCTGCGCCTAGCTCTGAGTGTCGCCCTGGTTTGGCCGCTCGAGCAGGGCACGAGCCCGGGCGGCGTGCTTGCCGCGCTGCTGCGCCCCGAGCTCGTAGCGGCGGTCAGCGCTTGGTCGACGGGGCCGCTACGCTTTCGTTTGGAGTGGCAAGGCGCCGGCCACCGCCGCGCCGACACCTGGCGCATCGCTCAAGGACTGCGCGAGGCGGGGTCACCGCTGCTCAACGATCCCGTGCAGGCGCCGTGGAGCATCGAGGTGCAGCAAAAGCCTCGCCCACGCCTGCTGCTCAAACCGAGCGGCGCGCCCGAGCTGCGCTTCGACTACCGCGTGCGCGACGTACCCGCCGCGTCGCACCCGACGCTGGCGGCTGCCCTGGCGCGCATCGCTGGTGCGCGCCCCGACGACGTCGTCTGGGATCCATTCGTGGGCAGCGGCGTCGAGCTGATCGAACGCGCGCGGCTCGGGCCCGTGCGCGAGCTTCACGGCACCGATTTGGACGCGCGGGCGCTGCTCGCCGCGGGCCAAAACGCCGAGCGAGCCGGCGTGGCCAACCTCAAGCTCGAGCAAGCCGACGCGCGCAGCCATCGCGTCAGCGGGCTCACGCTGGTCGTGACCAATCCGCCGATGGGTCGCCGCGTGCTCCGGGCAAGCGGTCTGTCAGGCGTGCTGTGCCAGGTCGTGCGCAACGTCTCGAGTCAGCTCGCGCCGAGCGGCCGCATGCTGTGGTTGTCGCCGTTCCCCGACGCCACCGCGCGAGCCGCGGCCGATGCGGGCTTGCACGTCGAACGGCTCGGTGCGGTGGACCTCGGCGGCTTCGAGGCCGAGCTTCAGCGCTTCAACAAACCGTGAGCCGCTCGCGCGTCTCGCGGATTCCCCACCCTAGATCGCGCAGCTAACGCCAGTGCCACCCAGGCCGTAGACCCCTCAGGAATGGGGGGTCGCAGTGGGCCACCAAGGACGTGATGGCGATCTTCCGGCGGCATCGCGTCCGCCCGTCCAGACAGGGCCTCGGCAGCGGTTGCCAGCCGCAGTTTCCGGGTCAGCGCGAACATGGCGGTCGTTGCAATACCGGCGCCGCGAGGTTGCTGACCGGAATCGACCGGGTGGTTTTGACCCCCGAAATATTCAGAAATTCTGCCGCCGATCGCTTGACGTTTTCCAGCCCTTCATAATATTGACCCGCGAGTCATTGACCGTCTGGTCATTGACCGAACCGAGAGCCCAATGCCCCGTCCCAGCGATCCCCACGCCCGCGCCCGGCTGCTCGACGCAGCCCGCGGCGTCTTCTCCGAACGGGGTCTGGACCGCGCCAAAGTCGAGGACATCACCACCCGGGCCCAGCTGTCCAAAGGCGCCTTTTACCTGCACTTCGAGAGCAAAGAAGAGGCGTTTCGGGAGCTTTTGGCCGGCGTCGTCTCCCACCTCGAAGGCATGCTGGACGAAACGAGCGACCAGCAGCTAGCAACCAGCCCCAACGACGGCGACTTCAATTTTTACCTCGACGCCTGCCACGTCAAGAACGTCGAGATCTACGAGTTCATCTGGGAGAACCGCGCGCTCATGGCGATGGTGCTCGAAGGCGGCGGCTCAGCCAGCTACCAGCACCTGATCGAAGACTTCGCGCAGCGCGCGCAGCGCCAAACCGCGGCGCTCATTCAACATGGCATCGACATCGGCCTGTACCGGACCGATCTCGATCCAGAAGCCGCCGCGGCGTTCATCGCCGGCGGCTTCGATCGCATCGCGCGCCAACTGGTGCGCCAGCAGCGCAAGCCTGACCTCGACAGCATGCTGCGCGAGGTGCAGTGGCTATTTTTGGGAGGGATCGCGCGGCCGGAGGTGCTGTTGGGACTGAATCGCGACCAGCAGAAACTCTCCGAAAAGCGTGACGTAGAGCGGAACGAGAGTCACACGGGCCAGAGTGTGGGTGGCTGAAGCCGGATAAGAGTAAGCAAAATATGTCTGATTCCAACGTAGTCGGTCGGGGTTCGGAGTCCGCGGTGCAGCCAGAGCGGGTCAAGGCGCCGCTCGCGGGCGTGGTGTTCGGGTTGGTCCTGGTCGGGGGCTTGGTCGGCTGGACCAGCACGCGCATTGCAACCGCCACCAAGGCGCAGGCCGCCGTGGCCGAGAAACGCTCGAGCGAAGCCGAGCGCAACGCCGCTCTCGCCAAACAACCCGAGCGGGTGAGCGTCGTGCAGGGCACACCGGCTCACTGGCTGCCGAGCGTCGAGCTCGACGGCACGCTCGACGCCGTACAGTCGGCCAGCCTCGGCTTCAAAGTCAGCGGCAAGATCGGCTCGCTCAAGGTCAAGGTCGGTGACCAGGTTCGCGCCGGCGCTTTGCTCGCGACCCTCGACGCCAACGAGGCCGGCGCTCAAGCCGCCGCCAGCGCGGCGCAAGTTCGCGCCGCCGAGGCCCAGCTCGCGCTGGCACAAGATGGCGAGCGCCGCACCCAAGCCATGGTGCAGAGCGGCTCCTTCGCCGAAGCCAGCGGCGTGCAGTCGACGCAGCAGCGCGCGCTAGCCCTGGCGCAGCTCGACGCCGCCAAGGCACAAGCGGCCCTGGCCAGCGTCTCGCTCGGCAATCACACGCTCACCGCTCCGTTCGCGGGCACGGTCACCAAAGTTCCAGACGGCATCGGCGAGGTCGTCGCGCCCGGTGCGTCCCTGTTCGAGATCGTGAACACCAAGCTGCTCAAGCTCTCCACCACGGTGAGCGAGCACGACGCCAACCTGCTTTTGCCAGGCGCACCGGTGACGCTCGACCTCGAAACAGGCAAGGCCGTGGGGCGCATCAGTGCCGTGCTCGGCACGGTTGACGCCAAAACCAGGCGGGTGCCGGTCGAAGCCAGCTTCGACAACCCGGGATTTTTGCGCGCCGGCGCCTTCGTGCAGGCGCGTGTGAATGCCAAGAGCGAAATCGCCGTGCTCAGGTTGCCGCACGAGGTCCTGCGCCCCGGCTCGCAAGACGAGGTACTGATCGTGGGCGACGGCGGGCTGCTCGACGTGCGTCACGTCGTTCTGGCCGTCGACAAGGACGGCACGCTGCTCGTGCGGCGCGGTCTCGAAGCGACGGACAAGCTGGTCGCCAAGCCCAAGCCGGAAGCCAAAGCCGGCGACGTCGTGAGCGTCGAAACGACCGGGGCCAAGCCGTGAACATCTCCGCCATCGCCATCAAACGCCCGGTGTTCACCGTCATGGTGACGGTAGCGCTGCTGGTGCTCGGCTTCATGGGCTTCAGTCGCTTGGGCAGCGATCTGTTCCCCGACGTGTCGTTTCCGGCCGTCGTGGTCACGGTGCCCTACCCCGGCGCGGGTCCGGCCGAGGTCGAGCAGCTGGTCGCCAAGCCGCTCGAAGACTCGGTAGTCAGCATCAACGGCATCGATCGCGTGCGCTCGTTCTCGCGCGAGGGCTCGGCGATGCTATTTGTGATGTTCAACCTCGGCGTCGACGTGAAAGACGCCGCGACCGAGGTGCGCGAGCGCATCTCGCAGGTGCGCTACAAGCTGCCGGCCGAAACCAAAGAGCCAATCGTGCAGCGCTTCGACGTCTCGGCCGCGCCGGTCTTGACCTACACACTGCGTGGCGGCGGCTCACTGTCAGAGCTACGCGACTACGCCGACGACGTGCTCAGGCCCGCGCTCGAGCAGGTCGAGGGCGTGGCTGCGGTGGACGTGAAGGGCGGCGCCCGCCGCGAGATTCGCGTGCAGCTCGACCGCGCGCGCGTCGACGCGCTGGGGCTCAGCCCGGGCCAAATCGTGCAGCGGCTGCAGCTCGAGAACTTGAACGTTCCCGCCGGCCACTACGATGAAGGCACGCGAGAAATCAGCGTGCGCACGCTGGCCGAATTCAAGAGCGTGGACGAAATTCGTCAGGTCATCGTGGCCACCGCCGGCGACGGCTCGGCGGTGCGGCTGCGCGACGTGGCCAACGTCATCGACGGCTTCGAAGACCAACGCGTGCGCGTGCGTGTGAACGGCAAGGAAGCCGTGACGTTCGAAGTGCGCAAGCGCTCGGGCGAAAACACGGTCGACGTCGCGCAGGGCATCAAGGCCAAAATGGCCGTGCTCGAGAAGTCGTTTCCCAAGGGCATCAGCGACGCCCTGATCATCGACCAGGCGCGCATCATCAAGAGCCAGGTCGACCAAGTCGAGCACGACATCGTGTTCGGCGCCGCCATGGCCGTGCTGGTGATCCTGATCTTCATGCTCGACCTGCGCTCGACGCTGATCAGCGCGGTTGCCCTACCCACCAGCGTGATCGCGACCTTTTTCTTCATGTACGTGTTCGGCTACACGCTGAACATGATGACGCTGCTGGCGTTGTCGCTGGCCATCGGCCTGCTAATCGACGACGCGGTGGTGGTGCGCGAAAACATCTTCAAGCACATGGAGCAGGGCAAACCGCCGATGCAGGCCGCCATCGACGGCACCAAAGAGGTGGCGCTGGCGGTGTTGGCGACGACGCTGACGATCGTCGCGGTGTTCATGCCGATCGCCTTCGTGAAGGGCCTGGTCGGCCAATTTTTCCGCCAGTTCGGCATCACCATCTCGGTGGCGGTCGTGATTTCTCTGTTCGTGGCCTTCACGCTCGACCCGATGCTCTCGTCGCGCTTCTCGAAAGATTTGCACGACAAGAGCGACGCCTTCGCCTGGATGAAGTTTCCCTTCGAATGGGTGCTGAAACAGGTCGAGCAGACCTACCGCGCGATCTTGCACTGGGCGCTGCGCAACAAGATCGTCGTCGGCGTGCTGGCCATCGGCAGCTTCGTGTTCGTGATGGGCTTCGTCGCGAAACTTACCGGTCAAGAATTCGTCAACTCCGAGGACCGCGGGCAATACGTGCTCGAGGCCGAGCTTCCCGCCGGCACCTCGCTCGCCGAAACCGCGCATCTGACCGAGAGCGTGGAGGCGGAGATCCTGAAGCATCCGGACTTCACCACCGTGTTCGCTACCATCGGCGACGGCGACCAGGTCAACAAAGTGAAGTGGCGCGTGGTCGCCGTGCCCAAGATGGAGCGCACGGCTAAATTGGCCGAGCTCAAAGAAATCGGCCGCAGCGCCGTCGCCACCCTGCCCAACGCCAAGATCGCCGTCACCGACCCGCCGTTCGTCGAAGGCGCCGCAACCGAAGCGGTGATCATGATCAACGTGCGCGGCGTCGAATTCGCCGACATCGAGCGCGTCGCCAATCAGATCGAGAAGATCCTGAAGAACACGCAAGGCGTCGGTGACATTCAGGTCAAATACTCGCCCGGTCGTCCCGAGCTGAGCGTGTCGGTGGACCGCCAGCGCGCGGCTGATCGCGGCCTGTCGGCGGCCGAAGTCGCGATGGCGCTGCGCACCGCCATCGAAGGTGAAGAAGCCGGCAAGCTGCGTCAATCCGGTCAAAAAGACGACGTCCCGATCGTCGTGCAGCTCGACAAGAGCTACCGGGGCGATGAAGCGGCGCTCGGCAACATCACGATCGCGACGCCGCGCGGCCCGGTCAAGCTGACCGACGTGGTCAACATCGCACGCACCGACGGCCCGCAGGTGATCGAGCGCGAGAACCGCAACCGCCAGATCACCATCTGGGCGACGCCGATCGGGCGACCGCTCGGCGACGTGGCGGCCGAATTTCAGCCGCAGATCGCCAAGCTGACGCTGGCGCCGGGCATGAGCATCTTCTACGACGGCCAGCTGCGGCTCATGAACGAGAACAACTCGAACATGGCCGTGGCGCTCTTGCTGGGCGTGGTCTTCATCTACATCGTGTTGGCGTCGCAGTTCGAGAGCTTCATCCATCCGCTGACCATCATGGTCACGCTGCCGTTGGCGTTCGTCGGCGGCATCATGGGACTGTTCTTGACCAACAACACCATCGCGATGGGCGCGCTGATTGGCATCGTGCTCTTGATGGGCCTGGTCACCAAGAACGCCATCTTGCTCGTTGATCGAGCGATCGTGCGCGTGCGTGACCATGGCGAAACGCCTCTGCAAGCCATCCTCGAAGCCGGGCCCGAACGCCTGCGTCCGATCTTGATGACGTCAGCGGCGATGGTGCTGGGCATGTGGCCGACGGCCACGGGCAACAGCGAAGGCAGCGAATTCCGCGCGCCGATGGCCATCGCCGTGATTGGCGGCGTGATCAGCTCGACCCTGCTGTCCCTGGTCGTGGTGCCGGTCGCCTATCTGACGATCGAGAACACCAAGGGCTTCTTCTCGAGGCTCGGTCGCGGTAAGGGCCGAAAGACACGCAAAGCGGCCCAAACCGACTACGTTGACGGCGAAAAAGCCGGCGGCCTCAGCCCGGCCGTCCTGACCAAGAGCCTATAAACCCGGCGCACCAGCGCCACTCGGATTCGTACTTAGCAGGAGAACTCTATCCAATGACTCGCAACGCCCTCGTGGCTCGCACGGCGCTCGTCTTCTTCTTGAGCACGGCCGCAAGCTTCGCCCAGGCACCCGCCACGCTCGCGCCCCCACCCGCCCCGCCCGGCGCAACCGGACCGAACGCGCCGGTCGGCAAGGTCACCCAAGCTCTCGAGGCCAAGCTGGCTTCGATGATGACGGGCAACGGGCTCACGGCCAATCAAGTCGCCGAGCGGGCCGTGAAGAGCAGCTCGCAGATCGTCGCCAAGCAGCGGTCGATCGAATCGGCGCAGGCGCAGGTCGATCAGGCCTCCGCTAGCTTCTATCCGGCGCTCAACCTCGGCGCTAGCTACACGCGGCTGTCGAACATCGCGCCGCCCAACCTGGGCACGATTCTCGTGCCAGGACCCAACGTCCAAACGCAGCCGCTACAGCCCCTGCCTGCCGGCACGCAGACCACCGATCTCATCACGGTACCGCTCAGCTTTCCGATCATTCTAAACAGCTACGTGCTGCAGGCGCGGCTCAACGTGCCGCTCTCGGACTACGTTTTGCGCACGTCTCGCGCCATTTCCGGCGCCAATCGCGTCAAAAACGCCAGCGAGATCGACGAGCGCGCCACCCGGCTGTCGGTCGCGCGCGACGCCAAGGTCGCCTACTACCAGTGGATCCGCATGCAAGGATTTGCCTTCGTTGGTGCGCAATCGATCGAGCAAGCCAAAGGGCACCTGACAGACTCGAACAACGCGTTCCAAGCTGGGTTGATCTCGAAGGCCGACGTGCTGCGCGCGCAGAGCGGCCTGATGAGCGCGCAGTTGTTTGCGGAGAAGGCGGACAGCAACGTGCAGCTGGCGACCCAGCGGCTGCGCGTGCTCATGAAAGATCCGGCCAGTAAACAATACGACGTCGGCGAGAACATCTTGGCGCCCGTGGCGCCCATGCCCGGTACCACCTCGGAGGAAGGCGCTGTCCGAGAAGCCGCGCAGCAACGCCTCGAGCTCAAGCTGCTGGCCGAGAACGAGGCCGCGCTACGTGACCAAGCCGCGCTGACCAGCGCCGGCAACTACCCGCGCTTGGACGCCACCGGGGGCGCCGAATATTCGAACCCGAACCCGCGCTATTTTCCTGCGGAAAACAAGTTTCACGGCACTTGGTCGGCAGGAGTCGCGCTGACTTGGACGCCGACGGCCATCTTCGGCACCCAAGCCGCTGCGCACTCGCTCGACGCGAAGGCGGCCGAGCTCGTAGCCCAGCGCCAAGCCATGCTCGACAGCCTGGAGCTCGAAGTTTCGCAGGCGCTCAGCGCTGAGCGCGACGCGCAGTTTGCGGTGACCGTGTCGCAGCAAGCGCTAGCTTCGGCTGACGAAGGCTACCGCGTGCGCCGCGAGCTGTTCCGCAGCGGCAAGGCCACCCTGGTCGAGGTCACGGACTCCGAAACCGAGCTCACGCGCGCCCGCCTCGAGCTGGTCAACGCTCACGTCGATTTGCGCATCGCCCAAGTCGAGCTGGCCCACGTTCTGGGCAGAGACGTGAAGTGAGTTTAGCGCGCTAAAACCAGGCTACTGCAATCTAACGACCCCACGAGCGCGCGCAATTTGCCCGAGTAGCGCGCGCGCTCCGCGAAGGTTGACCAAGCGGCCTCTGCGAAGTCGCAGCGGTAGCTTTCACCCTTGTCGTCGCGAAAGACCACCGTGTAGCTCTCGTCACGCGCGCCCTCGCGTTCGCAGCCGACGCTGCTGCAAGCCGCCCTCGCCAAAGTGACGACAGGCCAATGCGGCGCGGGAGCCAGGGCCGCGCCTTCGGCCGTCTCTTTGCGCGCCTGACTCCACTTCAAGACCACGTACTCACACTTGTCGTCGTACACGGGCTCGTCCTTGTACTTGGGCCCGCAAACTTGCTCTTCTTTGAAAGTGCCGTCGCCGCGATCTTTCTTTTGAGTCTTGCAGTCTTCGCCATCGGGCACCTGCTTTTGGCCGTGCACTTCGCGATGCCGCGACACTTCGCTGGCGGCTGCCGGCAAGGCGCTGCACCAAGACGACTCGTGGGCGGGGCCCATGCGTTCCACGCTCACGCTGCGCCGCCAGCTATGCGAAGCCACGGCGAAAGCTTGCTCTTTCTTCCATAGCAGCAGCACCACCACCACAGCGACCGCGACCAGCGCCAAGATTGGCACGACGATCGTCCAAGCCGCGCGCGTTGGCGGCAGGCTTTCTGCGCCCGCCACAGGCGGCTCTGCCGCCTGTGGGGTACGCTGGGCCTCGACCTGTGAGCCTTCGGCGAGCGGCGCGCCGCACTGCCCGCAGTTGCGCGCACGCCGCGAGGAGGGGCCCCCGCAGTAGCGACACTTGATGTCGGCACCCACGAACTCGTGGTTATTGACCGCCACCTTCTCGTGCTCCGCCGGAAAGTAGCGGGCGTTCGGATCTTGCTGAGCGCCGCAGTTGGGGCAGTGCCGGTGCGTCAAACCCAAGAGCTTCTTGGCGGCGCAGTACCTGCAGTCCCAAACCATCTCGTAAACGAGCTCGGCCATAATCCACAAGCGTACGCCGCCGCGCACGCCGGAATCAACAGCCAGACGGAGAGCCTGCCTGTCTCAGCCTGGGGCGCCGATTAAGTAGGTCAGCTCGGCGCCGATTTGGGGGACACGGAGCCGGCCGTATTCCCAGAGGTAGTCGCTCTCCGGCAAGCCAGCGACCAGGCCCTTGAGCTCGTCTGGATCGTAGACGCGCAGGCACGAGACGATACCGTCCCACAGCGTGCACAGCGGCACGATCGGCACCACGTAAGTGAACAGCAGCCGGCTCCAGCGGAACGGCTTGATGAACGGAGTCACGGCCAACTGCGTCGCTGTTCCGAATGCAATCTGCAACATGCTCAGCGGCGAGCGCCGCGTCAGCTCGACCAGCGCCACGCCGCGCCGCTTGGTCACCGCGTCGAGCAGGCAGGCACGCGCTTGCATGGGTCTCAAGTGATGAAACCCGTTGCAGACCAGCCGAAACCCCTCGAGCTCCGGCGGCACGTCTTGCGCGTTGATCGAGCGAGCCTCGAGCTCGACCCATTCGGGGAACACCGAACGCGCGTGCTCGAGGCGCGACGAGCTCGGATACAGATCGGTGAGCACCACGCCGACCGGTCGCGCCAGCCGCTCGCGTAGGTCGCGAGCGATCACGATCGCGGGCCCGCCACCGCCCGAGCACAAGTCGACCACGCGCTGATCGCCGGTTCGGCGCATGGCCTCTGCCAGCCGTTCGGTGAACGGCAGATACGGCACTTTCGACCAACCACCCATGTGGCTGAGAAAATCCGTCATGTATTCGCGGATCACCCCCGGGAACCAAGCTTGGTCCTCGAACTCGAAGGCGTGGATGCGAGCCATCCGAGGCGCTAGCCTAGCCCGAGCCCTTGACAGAAAGCATCGCGAAACCCCTTCCCCCCTCGGGCCAACCACTTGGCGTCTATATCCACTTCCCCTGGTGCCTCAAGAAGTGCCCGTATTGCGACTTTCTGAGCGTCGCGGCCGCGCGCGATGCCATCCCGCACGCCGCGTATGCCGACGCGGTCTTACGCGAGCTTCAAGCGCGACTGCCGCTGCTGGCCGCTGACTATCGGCTCGAGACGGTATTTTTCGGCGGCGGCACGCCGTCGCTCTGGGCGACCGAAGAGCTCGGGCGGGTGCTTGCCGGCGTGCTCGGCGCCTTTGCCGGGCGCGCGGCTGCAGAAGTCGAGGTCACCGCCGAGTGCAACCCGACGAGCCTCGATTTGGACAAGGCGCGCGCGCTGCGCGACGTAGGCGTCAATCGCCTGAGCCTCGGCGTGCAGGGGCTCGACGCCGAGCGGCTCACCTTCTTGGGTCGACTGCACGATCCGCAAGGGGGCATCGACGCGGCTCACGCCGCACTCGGCTCCGCCATGCCGCGTGTGTCGCTCGACTTTATCTTCGGCGTGGCCGGGCAATCCGCCGAGCAGGCCGCCAGAGAAGCGCAAACGCTCGCCGATGTCGGCACGACGCATCTCTCGGCGTATGCGCTCACGATCGAGCCAGGCACCGAGTTCGGCGCGCGCGCCAAAAAGGGTCGCTTACCCTTGCTCGAAGAAGCCACCGTGGCTGACTCGTTCGAGGCCGTCGACCAGACGCTCACGGCGGCCGGCTTCGAGCACTACGAAATCAGCAACTTCGCGCGCCGAGATCACGTGTCGCGCCACAACCTCGGCTACTGGCGCGGGCACGACTACTTGGGCTTGGGCACGGGCGCGTGGGGCACCACCACGCTGGCGAGCGGTCGCATTCGCTACCGCAATTGTCCGTCGCCCGAACGCTACCAAGCTTCTCCGTTTACGGAACCGTTTCGCGAAGCGACCGACGCTTGCTCGGTGGTCGAGCCGATCGACGCCGAAACGGCGCTGCGCGAGCGCATCATGCTCGGGCTCCGGCTGTCCGAAGGCATCGATCTGCAAGCCGCCGGCGACGAGCTCGGTATCGACCCGCTACCGCGCGCACGTCAGACCGCGCTCGACCGACTCTTGAGCAGCGGCCGCGTGGAGCTCGACCGACGCCGTCTGCGAATTCCCAAGCCAAAGTGGATGTTCGCAGACGGCATCATCAGCGAGCTCTTGTAGGCTCAGCGACGGCGACGCGAGAGCGCGAAACCGAGGCCGAGCACGCCGAGCGCGAGCGCAGCGCCGCCGCGGCTGCCGATCGGCGCGCTGACGCTACAGCCGCCGCTGTCGGCAGGAGCGGGCGCAGCAGTCGTACCCGTACCGGCTGAAGACGCGGCGGTGCCCGCCGTCGAAGTGGTGCCAGCGGTGGAAGTCGCGGTGCCGGCGGTCGAGGTCGTGCCAGCCATGGATGTCGAGCCACCCGCCGAGGAGCCGCCGGCGCTCGAGCCGCCTGAGCCAGCCGGGGCGTCGCTCGCCTTGGTGAAGCTGCAGTGAATGCCCGTACAATGTGCGCCCATGCCGGCGCACTTGCAGTTGACGTCGCCATTCGTCGCCGTGCACCAGCCGTCCATTCCCTTGGCGTCGGTGCCGGCGGGGTTGCAGGTGTACGGCTTGTTCGGGTCCGCCGGCGTCGCCATCATCTTGTTCCAATTGCAGACGTCACCGCCGCACACCATGCCCCCGCCTGGGCAATCGGTGTCGTTGAAGCAGCCTTCACCCGCAGCAAATGCCGAGGGCGCACCGAACAGTGCCACCGAGCCAACCAATGTCGCTAGCGAACCGCGAAAAAAAGCTTTCATACGGATAACCTCCGGGGAGCATGTAGCACAACCCGCGCGCGGCGACCTACTTGCGACGAGGATTGGATTGCTGTTCGTCAGCTCGGTCGACGTTTTTTGCGAAAATGCGAGGCAGCTGTGTGCCCGCGCGGCGTGGGGACCAAGTCGAGTAGAGAGGGCTGCCAACTAGCTGCCCGAACGTCTTGTCGACCACCTCGAGGTCGATGGATTGGCTGTCCCGCGGGCAGAGCGGCAGAGCGCTATCCCAATGGCCGGTTGCGAAACATCCAGCAATCCGTTGCCATCTGGTGCAAGCGGGCACCTGACCACCTCTGCACCGGAACGACATGTGCAACGCAATCGTTCGCTGCAAAGTTTCCGCAAAGCGGCGATCTCGCGGGCGCTCCCCGTATCGAATTCGCGACTAACGCCGCGCGGCGCCCGCGCGGCGTCCGCGCAGCACGACTTGGTACTCGCGCACGTCGAAGCCGCGCAGTGCGTCGACGTGTTTGACCTGCAGCGCGTCCCACGGAATATCGACGATGTTCTGCGTCTCGTCGTCGATGAAGTGATGATGCGGCGAGAGCTTGGGATCGAAGACGACTTTGCCTTCGGCCAGCACCAGCTCGCGCAGCAGCCCCTTCTCGACGAACAGATTGAGCGTGTTGTAGACGGTGGCGCGCGACAACATGGGGAAGCGCTCTTTTACCCGCGCCCAAACCTGCTCGGCCGAAGGATGCTCTTCCGTTCCGAGCACGTAGTCGGCCACGGCGACGCGTTGAGCGGACGGCTGAATGCCGACTCGCTCAAGGACTTCGACCGCGCTACCAGGCATGTTGTTTAGACTAAGTCTAAGCGTGGACACTGTCAAGGCTAGTAGGGGCTTTTTGTGGGTCCGTCACGACGACTTGGCGCTTCAGCTGAGCCCCTCCAAGAAGTCGTGCAAGAGGTCGCGGTGATCTTCGACGCCGATCGAGACGCGCACCAGGCCCTCGCCAATACCGTAACGCCCGAGCTCATCTGCCGACATTTCCGAGTGCGTGGTGGTGCGGGGATGGCAGGCCAGCGTCTCTACACCACCCAGGCTGACTGCGTTCTTGGCGATGCGCAGGCGGCGGAGAAAGTCGAAGGCGGCGCTGCGTCCACCGCGCAAATCGAGCGCAAACACGGCACCAGGATAGCGACACTGTGCGTCCCGAATGCGGCACTGCTCGGGGTCCTGAAACAGACTGGGATAATACGCGCGCTCGACTTTGGGATGCTGCGCTAGCTGCGGCACGATGCGCGCGGCGTTCTTGCTCTGGCGCGACATGCGCAGCTCGACTGTCGGCAAACGGCTGTCGAGGCTCCAGCATTCGTCCGGCTGCAAGATGTTGCCGAGAATGGCGCGCATGCCTCGCAAGCTGGCGATCAGCGTGGCGTCGTCGCTCAGCGCCACGCCCGCCAAAATGTCGCTATGGCCGGCCAGGTATTTGGTCGCGGAGTAAACGCTCACGTCGGCGCCGAGCGCCAAAGGGTGCTGAAACACCGGGCCCAAGAAGGTGTTGTCGACGGCCACGCGCGGGCGCGTGCCTTGGCGAGCCGCCGCTTGTTTCACTGCCGCCGCGACGTCGGTCATGACCAGCGTTGGATTGGCGGGTGTCTCGATGAACACCAGGCGCAGATCCGCGGTCTCGGCGATGGCTTTGGCGATGGCCGCGCCGTCGCCGGCCGGCACCGGCACCGCGCGAATGCCGAGCGGCTCGAGGAACTGATGGATCAGGTGCTGCGTGCCGCCGTAGATCGGCGTGGTGTAAATGAAGGCCGAACCGGGCGGGCACAACGCCAAAAACAGCGTCGAAATCGCCGCCATGCCCGAGTTGAAAACGGCGGCGGCTTCCGCGCCCTTCTCGAGCGGCACCAGGTGGTCTTCGAGGATCTCGGCGTTGGGATGCGACAGCCGC
>Ga0307516_10004134_pt1 | contig 18096 bp, 24 predicted proteins | sample 19_EM_MG_FD_203310 | JGI IMG/M metagenome (GOLD analysis project Ga0307516, IMG submission 203310) | Populus trichocarpa ectomycorrhiza microbial communities from riparian zone in the Pacific Northwest, United States - 19_EM | ecosystem: Host-associated > Plants > Roots > Unclassified | place... | reverse complement strand
AAGTGCGGAAAAAATTCGCAGAATAAGAACTGTGAGTCTTGGCGGCGGTTGTGGAAATCGTGCTGTCGAAGGGTGAAGGAGATTAGTATCAGCATCAAACCTAGTTAGAAGGCATCAAAAATAGGCATGATGCACGAGCACTCCGGCAGACCTTGGTACCCGGTGCCGTGGGCACGGGACGAAACCAAATATTTGCGGGCACGAGAGAACAAAATTGAAAATCTGCGGCATGAAGAACAGGAGCAATGTTTTGGAAAAGTGACCCTGTATGCCAACGACGGAGAAAGCCATCCCAGTGACATAGCAAAGTGTATCTCCCGGAAAGGCACGAGCGGGATACCTGGATACAGTTAATTCCGGAGAAGAAGAAACCGGAACTCACTGACCAATTATGGTACATGAAGCCCAGACACACGCCCACCAATGGAAGCATAAAGTACAGACTGAAAAGGTGTCGGGAGACAAGTTCACTGCTGCCGTATGCCATTCCTGCGCGCCAGGGCCCCCCTAATTCTACCTCAGCTTGGCTGCCAAGCAGGTGAAGCGGTATGCGGAAATCCATAGGCCATGGGAGATATAACAGGTCATTCAGGATGACGGAGACGCCAATGATCAATGCTTGGCTGACTTCTGAGCCGTTGATTCCAGCGAGAATATTAATGCTGTTGGTAGTGAAAGTCGATAGAAGCGCCATGTATAGGTAGTACAACGGGCCTGATGGCGCTATCAGTTGCATCGCGCTGACGAACACAAAGACATACCCAGATTAACCAGAACTCCGAGAAGTGGTCTGAGCGGGATCGGAACGACCACGTGGGTGTTCCCTCCTTCGGCATAATAAACCATCAGGAGAGGAATAGCAGCAATGAGAGGTATTGGCAACTTGTGCCTCCAACGGATATCAAAGAGGTCATCGAGGAATCCAAGAAGCGTTGCCATCAACAACGACAGCAAGGAGGACAAATACACAGATAGCTATTGCCATAAGTAAGCCCACAGTAAGCATGATGAATGTTCGGTGCTTGCCTCATGATGTAATGATGCCGCACCCAGGAGGCCCTCCAGAGGAGTCTCCTGCCTAGGCAGGTTGGCTATGGAGTTGGAGAATGGGAATGGGATGAAGATAATTAAGAGTAGTATGTAAATCGCGGCGCAAACAAGCCCCTGGCTTTCTGGTCTGAAGGTGTGGGGATGAGCGGGGGGCCGGACTAGCGTTCAACCTTCAAACTCACATTGGGTCGGAATAGACCTTCAGCAAGTCCCTTCCCTTGAGGCCTTTATTAACGAAGGACGGGCCGAGGGCGGGTATGAGATAGAGTGCAGCGAGGAACGCGAAGATCGAGAACCCCACTGAGGAGAGCAACGCGGGCAGCGGTGGGGGTGGGTCGAGCAGCGGTCTAATCACGAACCATGACGCGATGGGTATCAGAGATACGAGGAGCACATTGGGCAGAGGTCGCGATGCAAGTGCTGGTGACATTGCAGGGAGTCACACGTGGCCATGGCGGGTTGTCCAGCCACAGCCAACGAGACCGACGAGCACATCCTGAATCCCCAACAGTGCCATGTCAGACAGGTCAGAGGAAAAGGTCGGGGAGTCTTCGGTGCGGCCAACTTTACTCTCTGTGCGACGATCGTTCACCAGACTCCAGCTTCACGCGCGATACCAGCGCAGACAATCATCGAGATCAGCCCTGTCCTTCTTTTCGCAAAGGACGAGTATAATGCGCACGGGAAACACACCCTTCTCGACCACTACACCTTCAACTGGCGCGATGGCCGTATGGCACTCGCCTTAGGGCTAGGTGCGTCGCCTTTGTTCTTCCCCTGTCGCTTGGACGAATCAGCCTCACGCTAGGGTGATCAAGGCTCGTTGTTCAACCATTCCGAGTATCCAAACGTGTCGTACTCTATCGACACAACCCGAGATTGTATTGCTTATACCTCTACGTGCACAATTGATCCAGACGAAGAACTTTGCATATTCTATGGCCATAATCTTTGGTTCAATCCGATAGACGTGCCGAACGAGAGTGGATCTACATCCGTCCTTACTGGATCCAGTCAGGAACTCGATGAGTGGGGCACCCTTGCAAGCATCCAGGCAAGTCTCCCGGACCAGGACTTCCCTATGACTTTGGCGGGAAACATGGATGATGACGATGCAATCGATGAAGATAATCTCCCCTTTACTTGGAAAAAGCTGTCTCTCGACAAGGATGAGGAACAAATTAGCGACATAGAACTCGGTGTGTCTATCGTCCACATCCACAGTCATTCGATTGGCCTCATTCTTTCGTAGTGCAGGCATGGGTCGTAGATATCCTTGACTATAAGCACATCGCAACCATGCTAAGGCAAGTGTGTCGTTTACTCGAACTCCTTTAATGCGACGACACCTACTCGCAGATGGCTCAAACGCTCAGGTCTAGAAACAGATGCGCTCTCGCACCTCAAACGTATCCGAAGACAAGGGTCGACATCTACTCTTCTCCTGTGTACATCGCCGCACCCTCCTACCCTCCCTGGTGACACCGCTCTCGGTGCTCCGTATCAGGTTCCTGTTCCATGTAATCCAGCACTGACACACACGTCCCTGCACCTCAAAAATACCTATTGGCCTACCGTTTTTACACCTCGGAGGAAATGGGAGCCGGAGAAATGGACTCGAGGAAAGCTAAAATGGGCATGCAATGCCATTGACTTCCTCAAACAGGAATGTCACAAAGCAGCAACAAGTGGCGAAGTGAGTCCTCGATTCCTAGTCTCTTACAGGGGAGGGGATATTTTAACCATCTACATAGCTTCCCATCGTCGCCTTTGTACCTCGTCCATACGCCAATGAGGATGACCTTCCCCAATCTTTCGTGGCATATGATACCCGCACATCCACCCGCCATCCTCTCCGACATGCGGCACTCAATGCCATCCGCAAAGTCGCCGATTTCCGAGCAGCCCAGCCAACTCCCATCCGAGGAGATGCATCTCAAAATCAAAGCGGCTCACAGTACCTGTTGACGGGCCTCACACTCTTCACTACGCACGAGCCGTGTATCATGTGCACGATGGCACTGCTACATTCAAGGGTGAAAAAGGTTTTCTACATGTACGCCATGCCGAAGACGGGCGGGTGTGGCGGCGCTGCGTGTGTTCCTGCGCTCAAAGGCGTGAATCATCGGTTTACGATCGCGATTTGGAAGAATAACTACGGGGCTGGGGATACTGTTGTTCTTCCTACACTTGATCCTGAAATAGATGCATGAGTTGCAGCCAACACAGCAAGAATCTCCTTTTCTGTTCACAGCTTAGGTCAAGGAACGCCGTTCCACAAATTACAGTTTTGTGATTTTGATGTCGAACACCGGGTACTTACACTGCGTCCTTGTAAAATTGGACGTGTCACCGCCGAAGGAAGGGATCAATACATCAATCACATGCACAGACCGCAGTGTGATCCGCTCCGCTGTGCATTCCTTCGGTGCAGAGTCGAAACGTTGATGGGCCATCAATCTGTGATCCACACACCGAAATGCATTCTACTAGAACGTCGAGATCTGAAGTATCTAAGCACTTGTGATCCTAGTAACAAGGGTAAATATGCAACAAACAGACACCTGAAGGTGGAATACATGGAATGTCTGCATACATTTTCAATATCTATGTAATACAGTAAGAAGAAAGCATATAGACAACATACATCCGCCCGCTAAATATGAACACGATGTTCTGCACTCACAGCCGTGGGATGGACACGGCAGGCGGCTGCCACATCTTGTCGCGCACGAGGGCCAACAGCGTACTGTCTGGAAGCGTGCGAAGGTAGCCATTCATGTCTAGATCCTATATGCATACCGCGTCAGTCGTATCCTATACCTTCCACCACTGATACTCACCTCCCGCTGTGCCTGCCTGATGACGGCGAACGCGACCTGCGCACTGATGTCTCGAATGCGTGTGAGACGCGGGTAGACAAGTTGTGCGGCCTTTTCTTCCTCAGTTAAGGATGATGCAAGGGCGATCGATGCCTGTTCGACCATTGCATCTGAAACGTGGCACGCCTTGGAGAGAATTGCACCGAGACCAAGACCCGGGAAGATGTACATGTTGTTACCTTGTCCAGGCTCGTAGGTGACGTCTTTGTATGTCACAGGGAAGTAGGGGCTTCCTGAAGCAAAGATGACTTTGCCATCAGTCCTGTGGGACAGTGTAAACGTGGATAAACAATGGGTGTTTGAACAGGAGTACTGACCATTCGATGGCGTCGTGGTAATCAACCTCGCTGAGATGAACGGGGTTCGAGAGGGGGAAGATGATGGGGCGTTCGTTGATGTCTGCCATAGCCTTCACGACCTTTTCCGTGAAGGCATTCTGCAACAGAATGAGCTGACAACTAGACAGTGTGGTGGACATGCTGACCTTCAATGTGCTGAGACCGAGAAGAGCGGTAGGCTTGACATAATTGATGATGTCTACCAAGTTGGTCAATGCGGGGCCCTCATAATCCGTGCGTGCAAAGACTGAGGGTTATATGTTAATGCTACTTCTGAAACGGCAGCAGAAACACATGCATTTCTTGTGCTCTTGCAGACCTTTTCGATCTGCGGTGATCAGGCCTTTGGAATCAACAGTCTGATACCAACAGTTGAGAAACCTCATTCAGGGGGAGGCCGAACAGGGACCGCTCACCCAAATCCGAGATTTAGCCTCTTCTGGACTTAAGCCCTGCATGGTGAAGAAAGACAGGAGTTGCTTTGCTACACCAATGCCAGCAGAACCGGCCCCAAAGAAGAGAATTCTATGGTCTGCCAGTGGTTTCTCTGAGGCGGCAGACGAGAGATTGGCGGCATTGATGAAGCCAGACAAGATGACGGAACCAGTTCCTTGGATCTATACGGGGATAAGTCCGAATAGGGGTTGAACAGTAAGGAACCTACATCATCGTTGAATACGCGGTAAGTATCCCGGTATCTGTCGAGATATCTGAATGCATTGTCCGTAGAGAAATCCTCGAACTGAACAAGCAGGTTTGGGAAAACTTCTTTCATTGCTTCAACGAACTCGTCCATGAACTCGTCCATCTGACAAAAGCGTTGGAGTGGGACACAGTGGGACAAGGCGATTGGACGAACCTGTTCTGGGCTTGGCCTCCTGTTACGGATGCCAATATAGAGAGGGTCATCAAGGTATCTTTGGGTATTTGTGCCGAGATCCAAGCATATAGGGACCTAGACGGACGACAGTGAGACACCATACTGGGCAGTGACAATACGACATACAGTAGATGAGGGTTTAATGCCTGCACCTGCAATATAGAGGTCTCTGAGACACTGTTAGTGGTGGAATGGACGAGACGATGAAGGGGTATACAGTTTTCCGATGCTGATGGGGAGTCCGTTTGCGCCAAGGTCACCAAGACCAAGAATGCGCGAACCTTCGTGCCAAGAGATGATAAGTGGTAATGATCTGCACGGAAGGCGCGGCGAGCGCTTACCATCAGTGACGACGGCAATGCGACTATCAGGAATATTGGACCACGTGGAGAGGACATTGCGGATGCGCCCCTTGTCCTCGATCGAGACATACAAACCTTCGGGTCTCCTCCAAATGTGGGAGTAGTTGACGCATGCGTCGCCGACCTTGTTCTCCTGTCAAGACGACAGGACGAGGCGGCGAGGAAAGAGGCTTACAGTTGGCGTGTACAGGATGGGGACCATTTCCTGGATGGCAAATGGGTCATTTTGACTCGATGGAGACTGGTAAGGTGTACCTTCATGTTCTCGAGTAAAAGGTCATAAAATAGGTTCGAGTCACGACCTTTGAGACCATTGAGGTAGATGTACTTTTCGAGGGGAGCACATTTGGAGCGCAGCTGTTCGAGGCAGCGGTCGCGGTGGTCAGCGGTGGTGAAGTGAGGGGGGAATCGAGCGATGGCCATGGCGAGCAGTCGGTGGGGGAGGGCGAGAGCAAGCTTCGAGAGACTCAGCCGCATGAGACATAAAAAGTCCCCCATTCTTGCGGCAAAAATGCAGGGGGGTGAGCATAATATGTTTCAGGGGCGTCGAGAAAACCGGGACATGGTGCCAAAAAAAGAAGGGCGTTCGTTCCGTGGCTGCCTTTTCGGGACAGCACGACGAATCAAAAGACCCCCTTCGACACCTCTTTTAGGAAATGCGCACCCGGCACGGCTCTGTAAATCACGTGGGGGCGCTCGGAGCGGAACGGAGATCACGCGACTATGCAACGATCAAACCGGGTTGACACAAAAAGTCATGCAAAAAGAAAAACACAAATTAAAGTTATAACCCAAACACTACGGGCTGGTTCCGGGGAGACACGATCCATCCTGCATGCCAGGGTCAGCCATTTTCGCCGTGTGATGCTATCAGGACATGCACCTCGAAATAAATGTTCTATCCGCGGAACCTTGTGCGCGCCCTCTACCAAAACTCACGCCGCTTCTTCCTAATCGCAGCGACGGTGGCCTTTTTCTCTCCCCACCGCTCTCGTACTGCCTCATGCTGCACCTCCATTTCTCGCCCCAACTGCCTGCGCTGCGCCCGTGGTAGAGCCGCTATCTTGGATATGAAATGTGGAGTGCAGTCGAACATCTTTGCCAGCTTGATGCGACTGTACGTCCGGGGATCTGACGCCCTCAGCTCCCTTATTTTCTCAATGACTTCCCGTGACACGCGCGCTGGCTCCGGCTTGTAGCTCGATGGGTGCAGTAACGGCGGTGTGCGCCCCTCAGTCGGGCTGGTTGGGGGCTTTAGCAGCGGCGAACCAGGGTCTAGTGTAGTCGAATACGGCGTCGGTACGCTCGGAGGTGGGCGGTGAATAAATGTGAGGTTACTGTCCTCCAGCGTGGTGACCGTGGCATTTGGGTTGTTCTGCAGCGGATCCGGAAAGCGTGCAGGCGGCTTTTCTGGTCTGCGTGTCGCGTACGCTCGACAACGCGACAGATGGAAGGACAACCGTGGTGGTCTGAACATGGCGCAACGTTGCAGATTGGAGAAAACCCAAAGTATGTCCGTGTCCCAAATTAGTCATCTCCTTCCCACGATGCCACTGCGATGAGGCAGTTGTAATTTCCGGCTGGCACTGTCGAGCATGAGCATCATCTATCCTGTTGATGATTGATCGGGTGGACGTGACAGCCAGCGGACACTCGAGGTGAGTGGAGCCAGCAAGTCAACGAAGCAACGAACCCGGTCTTCGCCTGCTGCTCAGCGAAATGTCATTGATGAACTCCCTCCTTGAAGTTCTTCTCAGACACTGCTGCGTTGTTCTAGAACCCAAAATGCTTCTGCTCCTCGGAAGTACTCATCGATGCCAATCGACATCCTGCACACCGTTACCACGTTCACGCACTGCGCTGGCAGAACACGGCCGTCTCAACCGCAGCAGCAGTGTGGAAATCCTCGTCTCTCGCTTCATGGAGCTCCGCCCTTGGACCCACCGACACTGGCACTCAAACGGGCAGCGGCAGTGACGTTGTCAAGCCTCATCAACTGAAATGATCGACAGTCCGCTGAAAGGGGGCTGTAAATGATCGATCGCATTGTACCGTTAAGAAATGCACAAGTAGAAGCCGTAACTAACATCGCCTCACACCGTATGGTCACATTGCAGTGCCAACCGTTGGAGCCCCTTGATCACAGCTCTAACTCATTGTGGTAAACCTGCTCCGACATCACCACGATAGTAACTGGAGGGCGTAAGGATGTACTTTGAATGTATATCATACATCATTTTATAAGTACAGCAAGGGAACGGAACGCGGTGTGTCACTGTGAGGGGACTGATCCTAGGTGTCTGGGACATGAGCAAAGAACAACGAATAACGAGATGTGCAAGAGAAATCGAAAGCACAAGAAAGGAACTATAAATCAGAGATACATAGTCCGAGATTCAAACGCAAGGAAAATGCCCAGATCAGTGCATTCAATCCAACGAAACGAACAACAAGGAGATCAGCGAAGGTTAGAAACATGAAACCAAGGATACTAGCGCTCATCGGCAGCGATAGTATTTTTGCGACTATCGCCTGTTCTGGACGACGATCTTCCGTCCGTGTTTGCAGTCGCTGGGAATGGAAGTCTGGCAACCGTGCGCTGATCTGTTTGGCGCGCGCCTGTGGAGCGCTCAGGGACGGCTTGGGGTCGCAATGGTGGGGTGCCCTTTGACGAGCCTGGCGGCACGGGTCCGACACGACCGTGAGAGGGACCGAACGAACCTTGGAATTGCCCACCCTCCACAGCCACCAGTCTCGTTGACTCTGGGCGAACGCCAGAAATCGAAATGCGGCGGGACGCTTCCACCAGAGGGGGCGAACGCTGAGGTTCCTTATCTTGAGACTTTTCAGCGGAGGGAACTCCTCGCGTGAATTCTGATCGACGTTGATCTGGTCCAGGAAATCGGTATGTTGATGAAGACTCCGACCCGGAAACCCCATTCTGCAAGGGCATCGAACTGTGCGAGTACGCAGAGCCAGCATTCTGCGGTCCCCTTGCCGAGCCCTCTCCACGGCCTGTTTGGGCGGATTCTTCAAGAGAATCGATGCGCCGACGCAGGGTTGCGATCTCCTCCCGCATTGCACGCGTCCGCTTCTCCACCAAATCCTCCACGACAGCATCCATCTTCTCCTGCTGCTGCTTCAGGGACTGCATGAGCGCATTCGACTTCTGTAGCTGATCTGCCAGCCTGGTCTTGAGCTGCTTTGAACCATTCAGAGCCTCGTAAAATGCTTCAAAGGGGGCCAAGAACGCGGACTTGTCCCCCGAATACCCTGGATGATGTAACACGCTGGGCGTGGGTGGAACCAAGCTGCTGGCAATAGGGACAGATGGATTGGGAGGTGACAAAGAAGGCGCTCCGGTTCGCGCGGACGAACCCAAGGAAGAATTTGCAGCATCACGTAGTGCGAAGCGGGTGGGGGTGGGGGGGACATTGACGGCAGTCCGGCGAGTGGTCTGAGTGGTGCTATTCAACGCAAACGGTAGACGCGGGATCGCCATTGGGAAGCGGTCGGCTACAGGAGGAGCGCTCTGAATGCCGGGAGCAAGTGGATCAGACGGACCCGTGCCGCGTGGGCTGATCAATATATCTGCTGGCTTCTTTTTACGACCCCCGGATTGTGCGGCACGACGTGTCGTAAAGCTTATGGGAGGGGGTGGCAAAGAATGGACAATCGGGCTCTTGTGTGGTTTCGACGATGGCTCCGCTGCAACTTGCGAAGAACCGTGGGGAACGGGTTGCTGGCTTGGGACGATGAGTGGAGGTGGACTGAGCATCTGAGACGATGAATTCGACGGTTGGTTATTGGAAGCGAGCGCAGTAGGGCGGGATTCGTTTGGACTACGGCGGCCTATTCGCGGAATGTTGGCCAGCTTAGATGCCGACAAGTGATCGTCTGGAGGTGACCTGTTAGAACCAGAGGTCTGCGTGGTCGACATGGCACCAGCTATGCTTCCTCTGCGCTGCTCCACCAGGGACTTCTGCTGGGGTTTGACCGCTAGTAGTGGGCGTTCCCTGCTGTCGGGGTCGTCTACGTTGGTCAAACTAATAATTACCGGTGAGACTGGAGTAGACGCTTGCTGGTCAGCTGAGGGTTTGGCAGTGCTATCGAGCGACTGCGTCGGGCCGCTTACTGTGACCCTCCGCTTCTTGGGTGAAGGCTGCGCGCTGGTCACCGGACTAGGGTCGCGAGGGGGGTCCACAGCCATGGCGGGGAACGTTGGTGACCCACTTGGGGTATCTCGTTCGTCCTCCTCCTTGACTCGAACAGTCTTGGGAGAATGGGGGCAATCGTCACTGGCATGGTGGGTGAGACACGCGCTAGAAACGGCGGCAATGGGACGCACCCATCTGAGTCAGCTTCCGTGCGGGGGTGAAGTGAAGAATCTTCCCGGGAACGCTTCCTGCCGATGCGTATGCGGTCGACACTGACATGGCGCGAGCCGTCTTGGCTGGGAGGGGAGTTGGTTGTCTGGCGGGTGCGTTCGTAGGACTGGGACTGTATTGGGGGAAGCGCGTTGCTGTTCGAGGTGATGCTGTTGAGGGAAGAGTTGCTGAATGCCTGGGCGAAGGAGGGTAATGACTGTGGCATATGTGCGGCGTGATTGACGGACATTGCTAGGGTGTGGAAGGTATTAGACCGCCGAAGACGTTGTGATAGGCGACAGGAGCCTGGGTGGGTGCGGGTGGGTGTTCGGGACGACAAAGTGTCGACGAGATGGCGCACCAGCGACGCGGTTGCACGCTGTCCAAGGCAGTCCTGCCGTGTTTTCTGGTTCACTCGCCGCTGTCGGGGGAGTTGAGAGCAGGCGAGGAGACGGAGCCGAGTGGAGTGACAAGAGAAGGCGAAAAAAAGCGAGCCCAAGCCAATTTCGTCTTCAAACAAGGTTCTACCGTAACAACCGCTGGGAAGGCATTGACATTCAGCGCCGTCGCCCTCAGCAGCGAGCTCGTTTACTTATGTGCTGAGCTCTGCAATCAGACCCGTTGATCGGCAAATCACAACTGGTGGACCCATCGTTCCAGAATACAAGACTGCACCTTTGTGTCTGGGCAATGCAGTGCTCCGGTTGTTCTGCATCACTGCATGACTGTTAACGTTCATGACCGTCCTCAGACATTTCCCTGTAACGCTGCAACTGCCGAGTGTCCGGCCGGCCCCAGTGACTCCGAGTCCCACCTCACACTTATCGTCTACTTACTCTCCCACAGAGCAACAAAATGTCCTTATCGACGCAAATATCCCTTCAAGGGTCGCTGCATAGACACGCAAATGCGGGTGCAATTCATTTTTGGGTCAGAAGCCTCAGTACGCATCCACAAAACATCGATGCAACCTATGCAACCCATCGCACACCTTGCGTTGCATCGTCGCCTCTTGCAGCGCTCGATAGAGGGCACCTGCACGTAATTACAGCCTTTAATATCCTAGCGTATTTCATTATCAACTCCTCCATTTGGAAAATTGACCCTAACAAGAAATATACTCACCTTAATACAATCAGGGCTTTGCACGTTTCTTCCTTCGAACAGTGAGCACGGTGACCTTGGGTTTCCCGTCATCCTCTGCTACAGTTTTACGTGGCAGCTCGGGGTTGCTGACACTCAGTGCTCCGTAAATGTACGAATGATATGTTTCAAGAGAGGTGATCGGTTCTGGAAATGGGTTGGGCGATATGTCCACGATGGGGTATTTGCCACCGACAAGACGCGGCGGAGGCGTTTGTGGAGGACCCAGCGTGACAGAGCGCTCCGGAGTACGACGGCCTGAGCTGTCTGAATTCGTCGACACATTTACGACAGGGCCAGGCCTAAGCCCATCGCAGAGCCCCTTGATAGACTCCTCCAAGACTTTGGTGGACCATGCAGCCCGTTCTACAGATGGAAACTCGTGTCCGTTCATGAGCGATGTCAAAACACGTTTGATCAAATGAGGGGAAACCTGGCCAGGCTGCGGTGCCAACGGGGATGGCTCGCTCCGTGGCAGAGATGGCAAGGAAATAGATGATACTGCCATGACAAAGAAACCAGTGACTGCTCCTGCAATGCATTCCTGCCGGAACGACATGCGTTCCCAGAACTCGCTCACAGACACTTTCTTTAATGCCCTCGTCGTCTGCTCCTCCTTTTGGTTGTGTGTGTCCTTCCTATCGGCATCGGCATGGTCCTCTCCACCCTCTTCCGAGGACTTCACTGCAACACGGTCCACGCGGGCCCGTTTGCGCTCCGGTGATTTGACACCCTCCGCCTCGGTCGTGTATGCAATCTCATCAATAAACCGTGCCTTGGGATCATCGTCAAACCACGGGATGATCTGCCCGAGATGAGTTGTACCGCTTGCATTCCGGCTTGAGACACCAGGCAGTGGCACATCCGTTTGCGAATATGGATGCCCGTACACCCACGATACGGACGACGAGGCGCTGTAGATGCGTTCCAGCGAACACGAGGCTTCCAATTCCCCCATTCCTGGCAGTAGATAGTATAACCTCGTCCGAACGGTATCGCCAGCTTGGCTGTGGAGTTCCTCGGCCACGCTGCTCAGCTGGTGCTTCCACCAAGCACACAGCTTCATGTCCGTCAGTGGTCGTTTTCCTGCAAAGTCAGCAGAGTTGGGGAAGAGATACTGGCTTTGCGCACGCGCGAACAGGTGGACCCATACGTGGTCTACCGAGAGAGGTCTGGTTGCGGGGTTGACGTAGTACAACACGAGGGCATTGACCAGGGTCGGGGTTGGAGACGGTGCGGTGGCCTGGCCAGTTGAGTCCACCTTGGATACGTAGACGACGGCACTGGACGTGGATGGTATATGGTATACGAATACTTCGATGGCAGAGACAAACAGCCGGGGTGCATCTGGGGTTGCCTGCTCAGAGAGGAGGATAAGAATGTTCTGAAGGTATGTCTTTGGGCGAGGAAATGCGAACGGGTATAGGTTGGTGTGTTTCCTGGGGGAAGATACAAGGACATGGAGGTGGAATTCGCGAGTCCCTGCCAACTTCGCCAGTGACGCCAACAGTGTATCCCGCAAGTGCATCCTCAGCTTCGCCCGTGGGAGCTTCGTCCAGCTAAACTGACGCAATACAACCTTCGCACTATCAGGTGCATTTCATCTTGTCGGGCGTCTAGCAACCAGCGCCGTACAGTGACCATGCATTGAGGATACACATTGTCAGGTCCAAAGTACATAATAATGCAAGTGTAAGTGACATAAGCAAAGATACTCTTCTCTACACCCAACATTATTTATCTTGCCCCTGTTATGTAATATCCGGGATAGCCTTTCGTCTATTAGTGTCACGGTGAACCTAAAAAGGTGTTCCCAGTGATAACGACCTGACCATACATGCATCACGACGTGCATCTGTCAGGGAGATAGAAATTTCGGGTGGAACGATACTACGTATAAAGATGTTGGTTCATTTGCTGTCAGTTTCTCAGGAAACATGACTAAAGTAAGGTTAATGACCATGTCATGATGGTGTTGAGTTGCGTCATTGGACAGCGAGCCTGAACGGACTGCGCCACATACCGCCAGTGCTAGTGAGCATTCATTGCATTTCGAAGCTGCACGTAGGGTGCAGTCCTTAATGAAGTACACTCCCACGACTTCGTAGTGTCTGGAAGCCTATGTATCTCTTCTTTGATATCTGGCGTGAGAATAGCCTGGCGCCTGTACATATGTTCAAAGACAAACGTACTGCTCAGCTAATCATGCCTTCCAGGCCTTCATTCTATCATTCATACACAGGAGTATGTCGGCACAACGGCGAGCTGCCAGAGAGATTATAAATGGCCAAGGCGCCAGCAGTGGGCATCTCTTCCCGTAATAAGCCCAAGAACGGTATTCGCCAGGCTTCCCTGTCAACAATTTACCCAAGGTTTGTACTTATTGAAGTGCAGACGCAGCGTTGTGACCCTTTCGGCTGGATTGGACTCCAGTGGTCAACCTGTCCCACACCTAAATAATAATCTCAGTCTCTGGACCCCTTAAGTATGGTGTGATGGATCTTGAAATATAGGTACCAGATAAGCCGGACTCACCTGCTCACAGCGGAACACGGCCATAATGGACTGCGAAATTTTGAGTGTACAGCATGCAGGATGAGGTGATGGGCCTGAAAGCCCCTAGTTGGGAACGATACCTTTTGTTACTCAGACTGCGAAGTGGCAACTTGAGCCCCAGCCATTGGCCACCAAAGGGAAAGCCTGCTATCGTGGTCGACATCAATATACAGCCCGGAGATTTATCAACGAGTTGGCAACGTGGGTCGAGGCCCTGGGTGAGTTGGGAAGAATGACCAGGCATATCATGCTTACTGCATCAAGGCAGCTGAAGCGAGTGTGCACGAGATTCTTCGCGGAACAGGGTTGACCGAAATCTATATCAGCGACGCAGCAGACACCGAGTTTTCCGGTTGACTCCAGCTGTAAGACATGAACTTGTTATGCTAAGACGAAACACTTCCTGGCGGGCACCTAGTACGTGACAGTCGCCTCGTTAGAGACTCTGGACCCGTTTGGTATTGGTATCATCTAGATGTCAAATCACGGTCCAAGAACTTACGACCACTGACCTATATGCTTAGCAACTATTGCAACATTATAACTACACCTGCAATGTAGAGTACATGGAAATGTGGCTTGAAGCCGGGATATCTATGCAACATAAGCGAAGGTATCCCTCGTACCCTCGACCCGTTCGATATACTCCTTCTCCAGTAATGTATCAATAGCCTGTTGGCGTCAGTAAGCATGTGAAAGAAATATCCCTCAAACGATATCCCATACCTTCTTGATGTCTGGAATCTTCGGAGCAAACCGCTGCGAGATCTGCGAAATGACCTCCTGAATCAACGCCTGGTTTTTCATGGTCTTCCGTGCCTTCATGATCCTAAGCCATTAAAGTAAACATCATAAATACCGCACAAAAGGAGAGAGGAACACACCGGACGATGGTAGCTTGAATCACATATTTGCGGTCTTCGTCCACGGTCTTCAGTACTTCCGAGGACTCGGCTTTCACTTCGGCCTTAATCGGCTGGTTCAGGTTAACCCGTATCTTCTTTGACTTGAAATCTACGAATGGATCAGAATGAAGTACACCGAGGAAGTAGATTGGGGCGTACTTGGATTCAAGTCATACTGGTCTGTCTCCTCGTTGATTAGGACCTTCGCCTTTACAAGAAGTGTGAGCACTTGAGTCAAGATATCCTTGCTGATCGCAGTGGCAGCGATGAGCTCATCCAACGAGAGAGTATCATGCTTGTTGTACTGAAGCAGCACTGCCATTTGATACGAACTCGTCATTAAGATGTATTTCTGGTTCAGGTAGCTGGTTCTGAGTTCATTCTTAGAATAGTTCCAGAGCCAGGTCAGCTTGCGACCAGAGTGCTTCGTTTGGTAGTACTTCGAGAAGCGATCGTATGTCGGGAAAATGTCGGATGGAATGATGAAGTCATTATTAGGTGCGCTCAGTGGCCAGAAGTTCGTCCCGAGAACCATAATACCGAAGTTGATATCCATGTCATCGTGATTCTGTTGCATACGTTCCTTGAATTGGTCCGTGAGGTCTTTGCTGAGGCTCATATCTATACATGTGCCATAAGACTATAGGCCATGGGAATGAATTAGAGCGCGTACCAGTGAACATTCGTTGCAGCTTGTTGGTATATTCGAAGCCGCAAGCTTCTTTCAGTTTCGAGATCATGCTAGCCTCAGCCTCGTCCGAGGCTGAGACGCCGTGAATGAGGCGTTTCGACAGCTTGGTGGTGTAGAAGGTCTGGAACACATCCTTATCTTCTATGTACTTGAATAATATCATCTTGAATAGACATGTGAGTGTACGCCTATGCACAAGATAATAAGACACCTACCACCCTGTTTAGCGCACCTTCCAAGTCTTCTTCCTCGGCCATCTTATTGTTCTTTCTGAGGAGCATATCGGCATGCTTGGCTAGTAGCTCAGGCGACTTGGTGGTCGAGGTACCAGTAGCAGCATTTCGGTTCACGAACTCTCTGCAAGCCTTGTCAAGGCTGGCTACAAACCCGGCCTCCCCTTTGAAACTCCGGGAGACCGTCTCCGAGTTCTTGCGATGTACCTCCAACAATGCATCCACATATGATTTGGGGTCTAGTCCGTCTGCACCCTCGGTACCTTGCCCGACCAACTTCAATACAGCATTCTGCCCGGCCCTCTTCACATGCTCCTCGAATCTCTTCCTCAGCGGCTCCAGTCCCTCGGGAATCCGTGACAACAACGCATACATCCGTTGCAGATCTTCGTCCTTGTCGTAATCGAGGAGGCTTTGAAAGCTCTCCCACATAAGCTCGGCATGCTGGCGAATGAGGACATGCTCGCATTTGCTGATGAGCTGCTTTCGGGTCTCTGCGTTGAGATAACGGTCTACTCGGTCCTCTTCCTCCCGCAGACGCTCCTCTGCTTTCTTGAGGTAGTCGGAAACGCTGTTCTCTGCCAGGAAGGCTTCTGATTCCTGCTCATAGTATCTCTCAGTGGCCTCCAAGAAGGGGATTTCCAGGTGTTCCCTGTAAACGTCCAACGAAGCTTTGTTTATATCGGTATCGTCGAGACCCAAGGAGACAAACGAGTCAACGACTTTCTTAACAAGTCCTTGGTCGATCGACTCTCCGTTTCGTTGACGTTCGATTAGTCGGAGAATAGCACCGGCGAGATTGCTGCTTTTGCTTTGAACGTGAATGAAAAAGTTACCTTTCCACTGGACGAGAGCGAGCTGCCCGTGCCAGCTGGCATCAGTGATACTAAGGAAGTCAGAAGCCGCTTACAGTATACACTGGATATACTGCCTTCCGACCTTCATCTCGCTCGCGCTTCACCCAATGGCGGTTGAGATATGTAAAAAGGCGGTTGATGTAGTTGGCACCTGTAGTGTACCTATCCCACTCGCCAGCATAATATCGCAGTAGGGTTTCGTCCTGCAGGAAGTCTGATTGCTATTGGACTAGTTAGCAATCCCATCCCGCTCCCAAGTGTCTGGAAGCGCACCTCTCTTAGGCCCTTCAAATGTGCAACGAAGTACCGTATAAGATTGTTGTACAGATCAGAGCCCATCAGATTAGCCCCTGCTATGACCAATATCAGCCTTCTGGGTCACTCATCGATCCTGCAATGGCAGATAGAAAAGCCTGCTTACTGCGGTTTCCAGAACCTAAGGCAGAGTCAACTGCGCCATGCATCCGTGATGAGGTGCAATAATTGTATGCTACGGTGTACAGGCCCATGTACTTTGAGTAGGAAACGCCTGTCTGCAGCTTGGTCATGATGTGGTCGACGCCCTCCTCGAGAAACGCCCATGTCGTTGCAAGGTCCGCAGACGCAGGGGGCATGTGTTGGGCCGCATTGTTGGCTGCTACAGACGAGTCCATCGTCGTGGTGGTCGTATGGTAGGGTTGTGCCTGCGTGCAGCCAAGCTTCTCACTGGAAAGTGGCGTGGGCCAGCGGACACTCCCGTATAATTAGGAGTATAGTTGCAACACTAGTGCTCTATGTAATTGTACACAACAACTCGGTCCCAGAGTCACATAGTCCATTGGTGCAGCGTACTGCCATCGTAAAGGTCCTCCCGTTAGGCTTTAGGTCGTGGTAGGCGGTAGGCATGTGTCATTTCAAATGGACTACTTAAGCTGTGGGTGCCTCGCGTCTCAAGGACAACTGCATCAACTGCTTGTCCTACTTCCTCCCCGGAACGCTGACTCTAGGCTGCACCTTCCTTGTTCAGCATCCTTTCCCTTTCCAGCGCCTGGATTTCTTGGCATCGCTAATTTCTTCATACCCTGCAGAGATTTTTTATCTGATATGATCGTAGGTGTAAACTCATCTCGTGAGTGTAATACACTTTTCTATCTTACCTAGCCTAGTTCTGAGGAATACGCTGCCACTAGAATCGCCTGATCAACTCTAGAGCCGTTCTCCAGGTCGAGGATAGTTTTAACAGGACGGAAATGCTCGATCCTAAAACGGAGCTCCTAGTGGAACTCTATGGTCATCGGCTTTATCAAACCCGATATGCTATACTGTCGCATTGCTGGGACGTATCCGATGACGGGGAACGCGAGGTGCTGTGTAAAGAGATGATGAAAAAAATTACGACGATGAACGGCAAGAAAGGACGAGATCAGGCCTTCAGGAGCCGCAGTGGGACATACAAAAAGGTACTCGATACCCGCACGCAGGCGCAGAAATATCACTTGGACTGGGTGTGGATTGACACCTGTTCAATAAGGAGAGTAGCTCTGAGCTATCCGAGGCCATCAATTCTATGTATCTGGTACGCCAATTTGACAATATGTTACGCTTACCTGCATGATGCTTATTCCTCCGGTTTTCCTGTCGACCGCGATGAGACGATGTTCGGCGAGTTCAGCAGGTACCAAAGTGGTTCTTGCGAGGGTAGACTCTTCAAGAGCTTGTTGCCCCCAACTTCTTCCATCTCTTCAACAAGGGGTGGGATCACATTGGCGATAAAAAACAATGGCTCACTTATGAACTGCACGAAGTAATGTGGATTCCAATCAGTATATTGGAACATGGATTGCCTTCTTCAC
>Ga0307516_10004133_pt1 | contig 18097 bp, 22 predicted proteins | sample 19_EM_MG_FD_203310 | JGI IMG/M metagenome (GOLD analysis project Ga0307516, IMG submission 203310) | Populus trichocarpa ectomycorrhiza microbial communities from riparian zone in the Pacific Northwest, United States - 19_EM | ecosystem: Host-associated > Plants > Roots > Unclassified | place... | reverse complement strand
CAAGACCCAGGCCGGGCTGCTCGAATTTCCGCCGAGCCTGCTGCCGAGCAGCCAGAAGGAAGTCAGCGTATCAGGCTACGACAAGCCGCTGCCGCTGTTTCGCGTCACCCTGGAGGACGGATCGACCAAGGTCCTGGCGCAGGCGCGCCGGATCGGGTTGCAGGCGCAGATGATCGATCCGGCGGAGCCGACCAAAATCATAAGGGTCGCGCTCGACAAGCGAATCCCGCTGCGCGAGACCGCGTTCGCCTGGTCCAATTATACCGAGCCGCTCCGGCAGTTCGACTTTCTGCGCTATCTCGGCAATTCGGTGTTCGTCACCGTGGTCGCCACGCTGATCACGCTGTTGATCAATTCGATGGCCGCCTATGCGCTGTCGATCTACGAGTTTCCCGGCCGCAACGTCGCGATGCTTGGCATCATCGGCACGCTGATGATCCCGATCACCATCATCCTGGTCCCGGTCTATCTGGTGATCACCTGGCTCGGCCTGGTCAACAATCTCTGGGCGGTGATCCTGCCGGGCGCGGCGACGCCGACCGGCGTGTTCCTGCTGCGGCAATACATGCTGACCTTGCCGCGTGACCTGATTGAGGCGGCGCGGATGGACAAGGCCTCGGAATGGCAGATCTATGCCCGCATCGTGCTGCCGCTGTCGCTGCCTGCGCTCGCGGTGCTCGCGATCTTCTCGGTGATGTGGCGCTGGAACGAGTTTCTGTGGCCGCTGGCGGTGCTGTCGAAGAGCGAGAGCTACACCCTGCAGATCGGACTCAATGCTTTCCAGGGCGAGCTGCAGACGCAGTGGAACTATCTGCTGGCGATGACGGTGATCACGCTGCTGCCGATCGCGCTCGTGTTCGTGTTCCTGCAGCGCTTCATCGTCGCCGGCATCGCCAATACCGGCGTGAAATAGACGGACCACCGCATCATGGCGCATCTCGCCCTGCAATCAGTCACGAAGTCGTTCGGTTCGCTGCAGATCATTCACGGCATCGATCTCGAGGTCGGCGATCGCGAGTTCGTCGTGTTTGTCGGCCCCTCCGGCTGCGGCAAGTCGACCCTGCTGCGGCTGATCGCCGGACTGGAGCAGCCGACGTCGGGCGAGATCGTCATGGACGGCAAGAATGTGACCGGCGTGCCGGCCTCCGATCGGGGCCTTGCCATGGTGTTCCAGTCCTACGCGCTGTACCCGCATATGAGCGTCTACAAGAACATGGCGTTCGGGCTCGAAAACGCCGGACTGCCGCGCGCCGACATCGACAGGCGCGTCACCCGCGCGGCCTCGATGCTGCGGCTTGACGACTATCTCGACCGCAAGCCGAAGGCGCTGTCCGGCGGCCAGCGCCAGCGCGTCGCGATCGGCCGGGCCATCGTCCGCGATCCGAAAATATTCCTGTTCGATGAGCCGTTGTCCAATCTCGACGCCGAACTGCGCGTCGCCATGCGAAAGGAGCTCGCAGGCCTGCATGCCGAGATCGGCGGCACCATGATCTATGTGACCCATGATCAGGTCGAGGCGATGACGCTGGCGAGCCGCATCGTCGTGTTGCGTTCGGGGCGCATCGAGCAGGTTGGCGCGCCGCTCGATCTCTATAACAGGCCGGACAATCTGTTCGTCGCCACCTTCATCGGTTCCCCGAAGATGAACGCGATCACGGCCGAAGTCATCGCGGTCGATGCCGGTGGAACCAGGCTCGGGTTTGGCGACGGCAACGCCCTCGTGCTCGACGGCACCATCGGAGGCGTTGCCGCCGGCGACGTCGTTACCATTGGCATCCGGCCTGAGCATTGCGAGCTCGTCCATGACGGCCCTGCCGATTGCGAGGCTGTGGTCGAGTTCGCCGAACAGCTTGGCGGCGAGACCTATCTGTATTGCTCGGCTGCGAAGCTCGAGCAGCTGACGGTGCGCCAGCCGGGCCAGCATATGAAAACGCGCGGCGATCGCGTCAGGCTCGGTTTCCCGAGAGACCGTCTGCACCTGTTCGACGCCCAGGGGCTTGCGCTGCGCCATGGCCACGAAGCTATCAGGCCGTCCTGAGGTCGACCTGTTTGCCTAACACCGGAGTTTGTTCATGAAGGCAGTCACCACCGCGCGTCTGATCGGGCGCGACGGCTCGCGGGTCAATTTTGCGGGCGATGTCGATACCTCCATCACCGTGACCGTGCTGGAGCCGACGATCGTTCGCGTCACCATGCTGCGCAAGGAAGGCTGGAAGCTCGACCGCACCTGGTCACTCGCGCCTGACGGAATCGAGCCGCCGTTCGAGGGGCGCGCGCGGGCCGACCTCGCCGGCTTCTCTTGCCCGGATTTTACATTGAGAGAGGACGAGGGCAGGGTCGTCATCACGACCGCTGCGCTGACCGCGGTGGTGCGGCTTGCACCGTTCGGTATCGACTGGCACGAGGCGGGGAGTTCCACAGCCTTCGCCCAGGACCGGCCGACGCAGGCCTACATGGTCTCCCGCAAGACCGGCCAGATCGCGCATTTCATGGCGCGGGACGGGGCTGAAAGCCATCACGGGCTCGGCGACAAGGCCGGTCCCTACGATCGCACTGGCCATCGCTACCGGCTCGACGCGGTCGACCCCTGCGGTTTTGATGCCGAGACCAGCGATCCGCTCTACAAGATCATCCCGTTCTATATCGTCGATCGCCAGGGCGGCCCGAGCTACGGCCTGTTCTATGACAATCTGGCGACCGGCGAGGTCGATTTCGGCGCGACGATCGACAATTATCACGGCCTATTCCGCAGCTATCGGGCCGATGACGGCGACCTCGACTACTATTTCATCGCCGGGCCGACCATGCGCGATGTCGTGGCGCGCTACACCTGGATGACCGGCGGGCAGCATTTCCCACCGCAGTGGTCGCTCGGATTCGGCATCACCTCGATGAGCATCGCGGACGCGCCCGACGCCGACGCGCGGGTCACGGCCTTCATCGCCGAATGCCGGCGTCACGCCATTCCCTGTGACAGTTTTCACTTCGGTTCGGGCTATTCGTCGATCGGCGCGCGGCGCTATTGCTTCAACTGGAACCACGACAAATTCCCCGATCCCGCCGCGACCATGAAGCGCCTGAGCGATGCGGGCATGCGCCCGGTCGCCAATCTGAAACCTTGCCTGCTGGACGATCATCCCAAACTCGCCGACGCCATGGACAAGGGCGTTCTGGTGAAAGACGCCTCGACCGGCGCGCCGGCCGTGGCGCAATTCTGGGATGGTCTCGGTTTTCATCTCGATTTCACCAATCCCGCGGGGATCGCGTGGTGGCGCAACGGGTTGAAAACGACATTGCTGGATTTCGGCATCGTCACCGCGTGGAACGACAACAATGAGTTCGAGATCTGGGATGAGGACGCGATCTGCCATGGCTTCGGCCGTCCGTTTCCGCAGGCGCTCGCCCGTCCGGTGCAGGCGCAATTGATGAGCAAGCTCTCGCGCGAGACCCAGATCGCGCAGCGGCCGAATGAACGGCCCTACGTCATCAGCCGCGCCGGCGGACCGGGCATCGGCCGCTACGCCCAGACCTGGTCCGGCGACAACGCCACGGATTGGAAGACGCTGCGCTGGAATCTGCGTCAGGGTCTCGGCATGAGCCTGTCCGGCCTGTTCAACATCGGCCACGACGTCGGTGGTTTCCACGGGCCTACGCCCGAGCCGGAGCTGCTCTGCCGCTTCATCGAGTTCTGCGCGTTGTGGCCGCGCTTCGTGATGAACTCCTGGAAGACCACCGGCATCGTGACGCTGCCCTGGATGTATCCCGATCGACTGCCCCAGGTGCATGAGGCCTACGCACTGCGCTATCGTTTGATGCCGCACATCTACGCGGCCATGCACCGGGCCGCGCTCGCGCATGTGCCGCCGGTGCGCCCCTTGGGCATGGATTTTCCGGATGATGCGCGGGCGAGGGCCGAACAGGATTCGTTCCTGCTCGGCGACGGCCTGCTGGTCGCGCCGGTGCTCGACCGGGGCGTCACGGCCCGCTCCGTCTATTTGCCGGAGCATCCGCATGGCTGGTACGATTTCCATTCCGGCCAGTGGTTTGCCGGTGGTCAGGAGATCACGACAGAGGCTCCGCTCGGGCGCATTCCGCTGTACGCGGCCGGCGGCAGCATGATCGCGGTGTCGGACAAGCTCGATGCGATCGATCCACGGCAGGACATGGTCCGCAGCTTGCGCGTGTTCGGGCATCAGCAGCCGGCCGCCTCGGTCGCCGAACTTTATGACGACGATGGCGTGACGCCCGATTGGGATCGGGGCGCCGGGCGGCTGCTGAGCGTGACCCTGACGACCGACGCGCAAAACCTGTCGCAGCTGTCTGTGACCTCGGCCGGACACTATCGTCCGCCCTATGGTCAGGTCAGGATCGAGGCCATCGGTGGACAACTGGCAACCGACCCCGACGCCGAGCAGTGGTTGACGCGCCCCGCTGCGGGGGGATGACAGAGGCTCCCGCGACTGCGCAATCCCGAGTGTCACACCAAATCACATGGTTCCCTTTGGTCTCCTGAAACAAGAGCAATCGTCATGTCCCAAAGTCCTGAAACGTCCACGGCCTATCATACGGTTCGCTACGCCTCGCTCGAGCGGCGCAATGTGCTGATTACCGGGGGCGCCTCCGGTATCGGGGCCGAGATGGTCAAAGCCTTCGCGGCGCAGGGGGCAATCGTGTCCTTCATCGATATCGACGAGGCGGCCGGTGCGACGACGGCGGCGGCGACCGGCGCCGAGTTTGTCGCCTGCGACGCCACCGACATTGCGGCGCTGCGGGCCGCAATCGCCAAAATCGAAGACCGGCACGGGACGATCGCCGTGCTGGTCAACAATGCCGCCAAAGACGATCGGCATGCGATGGCCGATGTCGAGCCGGAGGCATGGCGCCGTACGCTGGCACTCAACCTCGACCATCAGTTTTTCGCGACCCAGGCCGTGAGCCCGGGGATGATCGAAGCCAAGCGTGGGTCGATCATCATGTTCGGTTCTTCGTCATGGATGCGCGGTGTACCGGGCATGGTCGGCTACACCGCGGCCAAGGCCGCGATCAACGGCATGACCAGGACGCTCGCCCGCGAACTCGGGCCGTTCGGGATCCGCGTCAATTGCATCGTGCCCGGCGCGATCGTCACCGAACGACAAACCCGGCTGTGGACCACGCCGGAGCAGAACCAGCAATACATCGAACGGCAGGCGCTCAAGTTTCGGCTCGATGGCGGTCACGTGGCGCGCATGGCACTTTTCCTCGGCTCCGACGAAAGCGGCGGTTGCACCGCTGCGAACTTCATCGTCGATGCCGGGATAAGCTAGTCCTACTGCGTCATTAGATCCTCATGGTGAGGAGGCGCGCGTTCGCAGCATCCCCACACAATACTTTCCGTAGCGCGCCGTCTCGAACCATGAAGGCCGGGCTGTGGCCTCAATCCTTCGAGACGCGTCGCGTTCCGCGACGCTCCTCAGGATGAGGGGATAGAACAGGTTATGACGCTGTAGGACAAGGACGATGGGCTTGATGCAGCTTGAGACCAGCCCGACCGGCTTCACGCTGTCGCTCGACGGTCGGACGATCCTGAAACACGACACGAAGGCGCCCTGCGTTTTCGTCGGGCGTGGACAAGACCGCATCGAGATGCATCTTGGTCGTTTCGAGATCGAGGACCGCCTCGTCGAGCGCTGCCCGCTGACTCATGCCGTGGTCGACGGACCGCGGATTCTGCTGTCGGCCGGCGATGGACTCGAGCCTCGCCTCATCCTGGTCATTGATGGCCATTCAATCGTACTGGAAACACCCGATCCTTCGATCAACCGGTTCTGGATCCGTATCGCGGCAGATGCGGACGAACATGTCTGGGGCGGTGGCGAGCAGTTCTCCTATTTCGATCTGCGCGGCCGGCGTTTTCCGCTGTGGAGCTCCGAGCCCGGCGTTGGTCGCGACAAGACCACCGAGATCACCTTCAAGGCGGATGTCGCCGGCAAGGCCGGCGGCGACTACCATACCACCTATTATCCGCAGCCGACCTATCTCTCGTCGGCCCGCTACGCGCTGCATGTCGAGACATCGGCCTATGCCGTGTTCGATTTTCGCGCCGGCGCCTATCACGAAATCGAGGTCTGGGCGGTTCCGGAGCGGATCGAACTGTTCGCGGCGCCGTCCTTCGTCGAGCTGGTCGAAACCCTCTCCAGCCGCTTCGGGCGCCAACCACCGCTGCCGGATTGGGTCTACAACGGCGCCATCGTCGGTTTCAAGGATGGCGCGAATTCGTTCACGCGCCTCGACAAGATGCGTGAGGCCGGCGTCAGGGTGTCGGGCCTCTGGTGCGAGGATTGGGTCGGCGTACGCCAGACTACATTCGGAGCCCGGCTGTTCTGGGACTGGAAGGCGAACGAGTCCCGCTATCCGGACCTTCGCCGGCGTATCGCCGAACTCAAGAGCGACGGCATCCGTTTCCTCGGCTACGTGAATCCCTATCTCTGCGACGACGGATCGCTGTTTGCCGATGCGGAGGCGGCGGGATATTTCGTCACCGATGCATCCGGAATGACGGCGCTGGTCGATTTCGGCGAGTTTCAGTGCGGGACGGTCGACTTCACCAATGCTGATGCGGCCGCATGGTTCGCCGAGCACATCATCGGCGTCAACATGCTCGACTACGGGCTATCCGGCTGGATGGCCGATTTCGGCGAATATCTGCCGACCGACGTGCATCTCGCCAACGGCGTCGACGCGAAGCTCATGCACAATCGGTGGCCGACGCTGTGGGCCGAGGTCAATGCCCGCGCGGTTGCGAGCCGCGGCAAGACCGGCGACGCCCTGTTTTTCATGCGCTCCGGCTTCACCGGCGTGCAGAAGCATTGCCCGTTGCTGTGGGGCGGCGATCAGTCGGTCGATTTCTCGCGCCACGACGGATTGGTGACGGTGATCTGCGCCGCGCTGTCGTCGGGGATGCTCGGCAACGCCTATCATCATTCCGACATCGGCGGCTACACCAGCCTGTTCGGCAATGTGCGCACACCGGAGCTCTTGATGCGCTGGGCGGAAATGGCGGCGTTCACGCCGGTGATGCGCAGCCATGAAGGCAACCGGCCGCGCGACAATGTGCAGCTCGACGACGACCCGGCGGCGCTGGCGCATTTCGCCCGGATGACGCGGATCTATGTCCACATCGCGCCCTATCTGAAGTCGTTGTCGGAACAGGCCGTGCGCCGCGGGCTGCCGGTGCAGCGTCCGCTGTTCCTGCATCATGAGGCCGACAGCCGGACCTATGCCATCCAGGACAGCTATCTCTACGGCCCTGATGTGCTGGTGGCGCCGGTCTGGCAGGCGGCCCAAATCGAGCGAAAGCTCTATCTGCCGCAAGGCACGAACTGGGTTCATGCCTGGACCGGGCAGACGTCCACGGGAGGCCGCGATATCACCATCGCCGCACCCTTGGGCCAGCCTCCCGTTTTCTACGATTCGGAGTCTGCCTTCGCGCCGCTGTTCGCCGGCCTGCGGGACATGTGATCCCGCGCCTGTCGCGGCCTGCGTCAGGCATGAAGGCGCCAGACGAATGCCAGGGTTTTCAGCGCGATGGTCCCGGCAAGGACGCCGCCGGCGAGCAGGACGTTGAGAGCGAACCAGAAGATTTGCTTGATCGTCGTCAGATGGTCGCCAACCGCATGCGTTGGGCCGGCGTGTCGGTCGGCCGATGGGCGGGACGACGTTCCGAAAGAACCGCCGGTCTGGGTCAGCATTGTCATGATAAAACTCCTTTGACCGCTCGCGTCGTCAACCGATCCATCCGGCCGTTGCTGTCATCAGCGGGATCAAGCGCATCAACGGTCATAACGCTGAAGATCATATGTGCCGGTCAGCCATAGGAATGCCAGACGGCGCGGCGTGGTCGCGCATAGGAGAGATATAAAGTTTGCGGCGATAGACTGGCACCGCCTTGATCGAAGCTCGCGGTCTTTATGCCGTTCTTATGAGAGAGCGCCGCTGGCCGCCTCGATTTCCCCTGCGCGCATCAGCATCTTGCGGCGAATGGTTCATCGTCCGTACTGGCCGTGGAGATCGAAGATGTTTCACCGTCTGAAAGGTGAAGATGACCACAATGACTTCAGGCCGAGTCACATCCGCGCATACGGCTCCTTGAGGCGTGCGGCACGGCTGGCGCGTCGCGCGATCGTCGCCGCGAAGCTGTGCCGGCTACGGGGCGAACTGATCTGCCATGCAGGTCCGAGCGTCGAAGACTACGCGAAGCCGGTTGCGGATGCTGCGCGCTGGCCGCAGGCGCCGCTGATCCTCGGCGACAAATGGGATTTTTGATCGACTGGTTTCCGGACTCATGTCGAGGCGGGGAATACTTCGATTCGCGTTTTCAATAACACCATTCTGCTGGTCAGCCCGGACCCGCGGCCAATTCACGTGGCGGTGTCACGTTCTGGCCGGCGGTGGCGGATTCGCTTGATTGCCGTGATTTGGCGGTCAGGAGCGCGTGCGCCGGAAACAGCACGAAACAGCCGAGCCCGAAGACCACATGCAGCCACTTGACCGGAGTGTGCAGATCCTCGCCGCCATAATAGAGTGCAAGCCCGGTCACGGCGAGAACGGCCATCATCACCGTCACCGTGAGCCCGGTCACGATGTTGCGTCGGCGCACCCATCCCGACCGGACGTGACGTGGAAGCAACGAGCCGATGACGACGAGTATGGCGTAGGATGAGACGCCGTGCAGGATCAGCAGGACACGCGTGGCGTCTCCGGACTCACCGTCGATCATGTCGTGCAGGACAAACCAGAGCAGGCCGGTCACCCCGACCACCGCCGTCGTCGTAAACACCGCTATCTTCTGCCAGAACCCCAGACGCATGGCTCAGGCCGCCCTGCAATCGACCGCAGCTGCGGACGTGATGAAGGCGCAGGCGCCGAAATACCCGAAATAATCGGCATGGATATCGCCGACCTGAACCAGCACTTTCGTCAGCGCGTCGGCGAGCAGGCAGGTTGGGGCGACCACCGAATAGGCCTTGCGATCGATGCATGCTGCCCCGGATCGCATCGATTCAGATGGTCCGGCGAGCCGGCCCTTGGCGACCGTCGCCATCGAACTCGACGTTGCCACCGCGCCATTTTGCAGGAGACCTGCGGGCACAAGGCAGGGATCGTCGGTCGGGCAGCGGACGTGAATCGGCCGCGCCGTTTCCCCCATCACCCGCATGTCGCCGCCCGCATTCACCACCGCCTCGCGCACGCCGTGGCCGCGCAAGGTCGCGATGGCGCGATCGACCGCGAAACCTTTCGCGATGCCGCCGAGATCAATCGCGATCCCAGCCGAAAACCTGACGCGGTTGCCCGGCAGCAATTCCACCGCCGAAAATGTTCCCCGCTCGACGTGGTCCAGGCCCTGCGACGGCAACTGGCCGCGCTGCATCAGTTCATGGCCCACCGCGCAGTCAAACAGGCCATCGGTTGCCTCAAACATTCTGCGGGCCTGGCGCAGGACTGTCGCGGTCCAAGGATCCACGGACACCGGCTCGTCAGTAGCGCGACGGTTGAGCCGCGAGATATCGCTGCCGGCATCATGGTAGCTCATCAGGCGATGCACGCGCGCGACCGCCTCGAACGCGGCATTCACCGCGCGCGCGAGAACCGGATCGGCACAGCCGTTCGCCTCGATATCGACATAGGTGCCAAGCAGCGGACGTGCACGACGCATGATCACCGCCCCCTCAGGCTGCTCTGGTACATCATCATGATGCGCTTGACGCCCTCGGTCAGATGCCTCGACGAGAGCGTCGCTCCGCTGATGTTCCTGATATCGACGTTCAACTGCAGGGGTGACGTTGCGCTCTTCCCGACGAATTGCGCGCGCCAGCCGGCCTCGCGTACCTCATAGCCGTAGGATTCGCTGTATTCGAGAATCTCGATCTGCTTGATCGTGCCGTTGGCGTTGATGCCAAGCGCAAATTTGATGTACTCGTGCTTGCCGATCACCCGATCGATGATGACGTATCCGCCGTTCGCTGCACGAAACACTCCGGACTGTCCGGTCGGCGAGAATGTCGTCTCTGGAAAGATGGCCTTCTGCGCCTGTTCGACCGTCAGATAGGTTGTTGCGCTGGCGGGAGCGATCAACATGATGGCGGCAGGCGCGGCCAGAAAGGGGGTCCATTTCATCGGCTTTCCAATTCATCCTCGTCGGGCCCTGCGGCCCTGCAATTTCCGTCGCGGGCGCGAAGGGCCCGCCATTGATTTGCTTCCCTGGAGCACGCCGAGCCGGGGCATGACGTCATGCCGCGCGTGCGCTTCGCCATCGATGCAGCTGCGGTGAACGGCCGAAGCCTTATTCCCTGTTATCGGTCGTCACGAGCGGCAACTCATGCTGCCGCGCGGCTGTCATCCGCAATGTCTTGGTCCCATCATCGGTTTCGGCAATGAAGGCTCGCGGATCAATATCCGCGGTGGAGATCCAGCCGTAAGAAGAATGACCGCCCCAAGCCGTTCTCGGGCTTGCGAAGGTGGCTGCGAAAAGAAACAAAGTCACAAGTATCAGCTTCATACCCATTCCCGACATCATGGCGCGGGCTCCGAGACCGCCGCCTGTTTCGAACAATATCGATCGCGGCTCAGGTAAATCCCGGAATGGGAAATGGAACAATATCAATCCGTTAGAATCGTTCTAAGGGGATGATAATGTTTCCAATTCGATCACGATGGCCTTACCCGACGTGATCGGGATTGACACGTCCATAACTCGCATCGGACGGCGTCACGATCGGGGCGCCGGTTTGGATTGATGGCGAATTGCTTCGCTGCGCCTCGATGGCGGCGCTGAGGATTTGTGCGCGTCAGGTCGGCGTGTCGAGCGGTCCAGCCGGTCGGGCAATTATGGGTTCGGTATCGTCATTCTTGAATTGCTTTGATCGCTTACGTCATCCCCCGTTTCAGCCGGCGATCCGCCGTAACGTCCGCCAGGCCAGGCGCATCAATGGTTCCAGATAGGTGATCAGGCGATTGCCGTTGTTCTCGAGGTCGAGTTCGATCCGCTCGGGCGGAAAGACGGTTGCACATCCTTCCGGCCAGCTGTTCCTTGCTGCAAATGCCAGAGCCGAGGACTTGAGCAGGAAAATTCCGCCGAACTGGCCCTTGACGTCACGGGCGATCCAGAACCCTTGCCTGTTACGGCCGATGAAGAATGTCGGGATCGTCTCGCTTAGGATCTCTGGACCGAGCGGCTGAAACGGCGCATTGACCGGCGCAGGCCGGTCCCCGGCGAGTGGATGGTCTCGCGCGATCGCCGCGGTCGACGTTTTCGACGGCTGCCGCGAATGGTCTGGGCTCATCAGCTGCACGGCGATCATTGGCCGTTATCCGTCTGCGCGGGCGGGACCGGGAGTTGCCGAGAGCGGACATGCTCGACCTCTGCGGCGGCCCGCTGCATCCGGTTAGCGACAAAGGCGTCGAGAATGTCGCGGAGCGCAATCAGAACTGTGTTGAGCTGGCTCTCGGCATGCTCTTTCTGGAGCAGGGCGCCAAGGGTGACTGTGGCCATGACGGCCTCCTCACGAATCTCACCGCCATGATGTGCCGACGATCCCATAGGAATGCGAGATGGTCCGGCATCGTCTCGCATAGGAAAGCCATAAGGGTCTGGAGGGCCGATTGCGTCGCGCCGATCCGCTCAGCCCATTTATGCGGCGCCTATGAGGGAGAGCCGGAGGCCGCCTCGATTTCCTACGCCGCCAGCCGCATCTTCGAATCGGCAGCCCGCAAGATCGGCTGACACGGAGTTCGAACATGGCTCACGATCATATCAGAGTGTTTTCCAGCGAAGCGGGTGCCGGTGGCGGCTATCGGTTTGGCAGAACGCACGGGAAGCATGCTCGCGGGCGAACCGCTTTCAGTTGGGTCAACGGCTATCTGAAGAACCTGATCGAGGCGATCGCAAACGCGAAGGTGCGTCGCATGCAGCGCGAGCTCGAGCTTCGCGGCATTCGCTACGATCCCGTGAACAACAGATGGGTGGTTCGCAAGTCGCAGCCCTTGGAGCGGTCGCGATGAGTGCATCCGTTCTCGTTTCGGTTCTCCGCCACGGCGTAGCTGCCTTCGCAGGGTTGCTGAGCCCATTCTGGTACGGACCGGCCGGGAAGTATCGACCGGAGGACCACTATATGCGCGGTCCGGGCCGAAATGGCGAGAGAAGCACCCGTCTTGATCGGGACGCCGCTGGCGGTTTCTGAACCGGTCATCTCGGCACGAGCGACAAGACCGTCCGGGTCAATGATTGGTTCGAGAAGGGAGCCCTTTCCACAAGCCATTGACGGGCTTGCCGGCATGCGAGACCTCCGGCTGGTTAGCTTCTATGGCGGCGGCGAACGCGCGCTTGAGGCGATCATCCTCAATGCACGCGAGGTACTGGCGCAAGACTGCGGAAGTGGGTTCGTGCGGCCCGGGGATAGCGGCGCAAAGCTCCGCGCTGGTCCTGCGAAAGAAGCTGAAATCCGGCTTGCCGGCACGTTGCAGACCAAGCCTGTCGATTTCGTTGGCGATAGCCATGACTGCCAGCCTGTCGGCGTTGTCAATTGTCACGGCAAACCGCAGTATCGCCAGTTGCCAGGCGCGCAGCGTCTCGGCGTGCCGTTGCTGTCCTTGAATCATTTGCAATCATCCGGGTTGCCGCTGCGGCTCGGCGGCTGAATCCTTGCCAAGCCGAGGTGCGTCGCGGTTTTCGAACGGACAGGCGACATCCTCGTCGCCGATCCCTGCGATCGCGCTCGCCACCTCGGCTTTCGCCGCATCGTTCAATTCGACAAGGGCAGGCGGGTGGCGGGCGACATGTAGCCCAGCAGGCACAGGGCATATTTCAGGGCGGCCGGGCTCTCCTTGGTGAGCGTGGCTGTCAGCCGCGCCAACCGGCTTTGCAAATGCCGCGCTGACTGCAAGCGGCCGTGCTGGCAATTCAGGAAAGTCGTCCGGCACAGATCGGGCGCCACGTTCGACATCATCGATATGCAGCCGTCGCCGCCGGCAAGAACAAAGGCAAGGGCGGTCGCGTCGTCACCCGACAGCAGTCGAAAGCCGGGCGGGAGTCGCGAACGCAGGCGCAGCGGACGGGCAGTGTCGCCGGTGCCGTCCCTCAATCCGATGAACTGGTTCGATTCCGCCAGCCGCGCCAGCGTGTCATCCGCCAGTTCGCGAATGGTCCGGGAGGGAATGTCGTGCAGGATGATCGGAAGCGCGGTCGCGTCGGCAATCGCCCGGAAATGCGCATGAATGCCGGCCTGCATCGGCTTGTTGTAATAGGGGACGACCGAAAGCACCGCATCGGCGCCCGCCGCTTCGGCGCGCCGGGTCAGCTCGATGGCCTGGTTGGTCGAATTCGATCCGGCGCCGGCGATGATGCGGACGCGGCGCCGCGCCAAGCTGACGGCAGCCCGGATGATGCTCTCCTGCTCGGCCGGCGTCAGGGTCGACGCCTCGCCGGCCGTTTCGCAGACCACGACAGCCGGCACCCCCGCTGCGATCTGGCGTTCGCAAAGCCGTGCGAACGCTTTCAGATCGACTGCGCCGGCTTCATCGAATGGCGTGGGGAGATCGGGTATGTAGCCCGCCAGCCACGGGGTGGAATATCCAAGGGCCTTCATCTGTTATCACGCTGCCTTTGCCATCTGGCCGAAACCTTGCCGATACGCGGAGAGCACGAGGCCCTGCTCGCACCTGACGCCAGCCTCGATGCGAAAGCCCATCTGCTCCAGCTTTGCGCGGATTTTCAGGCAAACGCCACTTTCGCGCGAGTCGATCAGGACGGCGATGGTGGCGCTGGTGCAGAGGAATTGCGAGATCTCGGTGAGAGCCGCCTCAATGGCCACTGGCGAGTTCCGGCCCGTGATCAGGCCGACGCTATGCTGTCCCTTCGGAATGCGGCAGGTCGCGGTGGTGGCGACGCGAACGAACCCGCGCCGCCGCAGCGCAAGATAAAGTTCGAGGCTATCGCTGCCGGCGATGATGGCGCGAAGCGGATGAGCCAAACGGGTGAGATCGATCATGGTATCGACGACCTGCTCCCGGCTTGCAACGGAATGGGGCTGAACCATTTGGCTCTCCTCGGTGGCGGCGGTTCGGGTGGTTATGCAACGCGCCGTGTGTCGTCGGCGAGGAAGGGCAACTTGCCCTTCAAGTCGAGCTCGATTTCGCGCGACAACTCGACGATGGTTTCGGGGTGATGGCCGTTCTCGAACAGCGCATATTTCAGGGCTTGCGCACGGTTGACGAACAGGCCGCCATAGAGGCCGTTCTGTTCCTGGGCAACCCAGTGGCCGCGGCTGTTCTTGCCAATGAAGACGATTGGGGATGCAGAGCTACACGATGGAGGTTCGACGAGCTTCACGTGAGTGGTCCTTCTGATACCGAGCAGCGCGTACTCCCGACGCCACCATCCGTGGTTCTCTTGCTTGCGAATGTTCGGATGGGCTGCGGTTGATCGGGAGATGGCCTGACTCATGCCCCCAATATCTTCCTAGGCGTATATGAATACGAGGGCGACACCACAGCGATCTCATAGGAGCCATATAAGCGACAGGAGCCCTATGAGATTGTGCGTGTCTGTCTCAGGTCGGGGCGGCCTGATTGAAGCTGCTGACCAGCGCGAACATGGCCGCATAGGCCACCATCTCATCCCAATGACTGAGAACCGGTCCGAACGGTGGCTCGCGCCGCATGGCGCCGGTGACGGCACAGAGGATGATGGCCATCCACAGCAGCGCGGCCAGAGCCTTGCCGAAGCCAACGCTGGCGGACGCAGCGAAAATGACCAGGATCATCACACGCAGGGCAAAGCGCACGAGGACCCGGGTCGATCGCAATTGTTGCGGCAGATTCGGGATCTGAGCCAAAACAGCGGACTCCGACGTCGGTTCGTTCGCGGCTCTACCCGAAATGATCGGGATTGACCCGCTCATAAAGCTCGTCGCCATGCGGCGCCACGCCCGGGACGCTGGTCTGGATTGACGGAGAGCTGATCCGCCGCGCCTCGATGAACGCACTCAGGATCGCGAGCGCCAGGTCAGTGTGCCGGGCTTCAACCGAGCGGTCGAGCCAGTCGGGCAATTCGCGCTCCCGTGACAACGCGCAATACCATTCACCCTCGTCGTAGGCGATGCGGCGGACCTGCCAGAATGGCAGTTCCAGATCGATCAGCGCCAACGAGGCATCGGTCCAGGCGCGAAGCTGGATCAGCTCCCTGATCCGCGCGGTCTTTTCGGGTTGTCCGAACGACGGGAAACGGCGGCAGACGCTGGCAACCAACTCCGACATCAGCTTCGGCGTGAGCGCGGTCGCGTCGTGGAGCCGGTCACTGAGACCCGCTGGGTCAAGATGGAGGGGTTCTGGCCGCATGGTGATCTCTCGCGTGGGCTGAGCCGCGCCTGGCGGCTGCCTCGTAAGATGGATCGGGGCGCATTTGAAAACGAGACGAGGCCGACCGCGCCGATATAGGAATTTCATAAGTGCGGCGGTGCCTCCTCACGACGGGACGGGCCTTTATGAGATTCCTATAACTTTCCTTGCGGGGCTGCCTCGAAAACCTATGCGCCGAGTGGCACGTCACGGCCACTGATACGGGTAAGGCCGGGAGCCGCGATCCGATCCCAGTGGATCCATCGCAAGACGCCTTATCGAAAACGCGCGGACGTTGTGCCCGAGAACGAGCGCGAGTGGAGAACTCTCATGTGGGATGTCGTCATGCTGGCCCTCGGCCTCGGCTTCTTCGCCGCGGGCATAGGCTACGCCTACGTCTGCGAACGGCTCTGAGGAGGAAGCGTCATGATCTTCGACTACTCGCTCGCCGGCCTCGTCTCGCTTGGCCTGCTGTTCTACCTGACCTACGCGCTGCTGCGGCCCGAGCGGTTCTGACCGCCGGCCATACGCGCTTCATCGCCCATTCAACAGGCTTACTCTCATGACCGCCATCGGCTGGATTCAAATCATTCTGTACTGCGCCATCATCGTCGCGCTGGCCAAGCCGCTCGGCTGGTACATGACGCGCGTCTTCAACGGCGAGCGCACGTTCCTCTCGCCGGTGCTGCGCCCGGTCGAGATTGCGCTCTATCGGATCAGCGGTGTCGACGAGAAGCGGGAGCAGCACTGGCTCACCTATACGGTCGCCATGCTGCTGTTTCATGTCGGCGGCTTTCTCATCATCTATGCGGTGATGCGACTGCAGGCCGTGCTGCCGTTCAATCCCGCCGGGCAGTCGGCCGTTGCCGAGGACCTGTCCTTCAACACGGCGATCAGCTTCATCACCAACACCAACTGGCAGAACTACGGCGGCGAGAGCACGCTGTCCTATCTGGTGCAGATGCTCGGCCTGACGCACCAGAATTTCCTGTCGGCCGCGACTGGCATCGCGCTTGCGGTGGCGTTGATCCGCGGCTTCTCCCGTGCTTCGATGCGCACCGTCGGCAATTTCTGGGTCGACGTCACGCGCTGCACGCTCTACGTCCTGCTGCCGATCTGCGTCGTCTATACGCTGTTCCTGGTCTGGCAGGGCATGCCGCAGACGCTTGGCGCCTACGTCGAGGCGACAACGCTCGAAGGTGCCAAGCAGACCATCGCGGTCGGTCCCGTCGCCTCGCAGGTTGCGATCAAGATGCTGGGCACCAATGGCGGCGGCTTCTTCAACGCCAATGCCGCGCATCCGCTCGAGAATCCGACCGCGCTGTCGAACTTCGTGCAGATGATCTCGATCTTCGCGCTGGGCGCAGCGCTCACCAACGTGTTCGGCCGCATGGTCGGCAACCAGAAGCAAGGCTGGGCGATCCTCGCCGTGATGGGTGTGCTGTTCCTGGCCGGCGTCGTCGTCACCTATTGGGCGGAAGCGAACGGGACCACCGCACTCGACGCGTTGGGGCTCACTGGCGGCAACATGGAGGGCAAGGAAGTCCGCTTCGGCATCGTCGCCTCCTCGTTGTTTGCGGTGATTACCACAGCGGCCTCCTGTGGCGCCGTCAATGCCATGCATGACAGCTTCACCGCGCTCGGTGGCATGATTCCGCTCATCAACATCCAGCTCGGCGAGATCATCGTCGGTGGCGTCGGCGCCGGCCTCTACGGCATGCTGCTGTTCGTCGTGCTGTCGATCTTCGTCGCGGGGCTGATGGTCGGCCGTACGCCGGAATATGTCGGCAAGAAGATCGAGGCGCGCGAGGTCAAGATGGCGATGCTCGCCATCCTGGTGCTGCCCCTGATGTATCTCGGCTGGACCGCTATCGCCGTTGTCTATCCGACCGCAGTTGCCTCAATGGCCAATGCGGGGCCGCATGGCTTCACCGAGGTGCTCTACGCCTACACCTCGCAAACCGGCAACAACGGTTCCGCGTTCGCAGGTCTTACCGGTAACATTCCCTTCTACAACATCACCGGTGGCGTCGCGATGTTCGTCGGACGCTTCTTCATGATCGTGCCGGCAATGGCGATCGCAGGCTCGCTCGCGGCAAAGAAATCGATCCCGCCGTCGGCCGGCACCTTGCCGACCACCGGCGGGCTGTTCGTCGGCCTCGTCGTCGGCGTGATCCTGATCATCGGCGGATTGACCTTCTTCCCGGCGCTGGCGCTTGGACCGATCGTCGAGCACCTCGCCATGACCGCCAACACCCTGTTCTGATCGAGTTCATCTCGGAGATACGTCCATGGAAGTCGTCAAACTGAACAAGCGGATGCCGGTGTCCGCAATGCTCGATCCGAAGATCGTCGTGCCCGCGATCCGGGCCTCCTTCGCCAAGCTCGATCCGCGGCTGATGATCAGAAACCCGGTGATGTTCGTGGTCGAAACCGTGGCCGCGCTGACCACGGTGATCTTCCTGCGCGATCTCGCGACCGGCGGCGCCGGCCTTGCCTTCACCTTCCAGATCATCCTCTGGCTGTGGTTCACGGTGCTGTTCGCCAATTTCGCCGAAGCGGTTGCTGAAGGCCGCGGCAAGGCCCAGGCCGAATCGCTGCGCAAGACCCGCACCGAAAGCCAGGCCAAGCTGTTGACCGGTTCGGGCAGGGATTATCGCCTGGTGTCGGGCACCAGTCTCAAGGTCGGCGATGTCGTGCTGGTCGAAGCCGGCGACAATATTCC
>Ga0307516_10004132_pt1 | contig 18097 bp, 15 predicted proteins | sample 19_EM_MG_FD_203310 | JGI IMG/M metagenome (GOLD analysis project Ga0307516, IMG submission 203310) | Populus trichocarpa ectomycorrhiza microbial communities from riparian zone in the Pacific Northwest, United States - 19_EM | ecosystem: Host-associated > Plants > Roots > Unclassified | place... | reverse complement strand
TATTTCAAACGGATAAAAATTGTGTAAAATTCTTTTAAGAGAATTCACTGTGCCGCAGCAAGATCTGTTTGCATTTCGAATTCCAACAAGTTCAAGCACCCCCAAATGTGGTGGCAGGCCAAAACTTCAGGTTCTATCCAATCTGATATTAGCAAGCTGTTCAATGAACTATAGATAATATCTGCCCAACATAAAACTTTTTTTGTTATTATTATTCATCTTAATGAGAGAGCAAAGAACAATATCGCCAAGACTGCTGGTGAAGACTGAAATTTCTTAGCCTGGCAGGGTTTTGAGATCATCTTCATTCAGATATGAAGGAACAACTTTCACAGGTTGAATAACAAAACCGGCTTCCTTACAAGCATCCTCCAGAAGTTTTACTTGTGGAGGCCCATCAGGGCAGAATACAACCACAGCTCCTCCACTACCTGTAAATTTTGAAGCAGCACCCACCCTTCGGGCCACCTCCACCATTTCAATGTTTAAAGAACCAAGAGCATCATCTCCAAACATGCTCCTATAAAAAATTTCCGTACCAGCTAGGTTAGTGTGGCTATAAAATGCCTGAATCATCTTAAAAAAAAAAAAAACAGAGACACCATTTGTTCTGGAAAGTAAAAGGTAACAGCAAGAGCATTTAAAAATTATTGAAACAAAGATATCAATTCTTTTCTTTGTTTCTTACTATTATTGAAACAAAGTTAATATTACACATACGGCCAAGATAAGGAACTCCATTGCAACCACTTTAGCACAAAGACAAATAATTCATGTGCTAAGACATGAAAAGAGCAGAAATAACAGGATTTGTTTGCGTCTAACGATGTAAGGATTAACAATTTTAACAAGGAAAATCTTCCAAAGAGAAATCATCACCAAAACCCAATTAATTTAAATCTGTCAATTCAGAGTCATGGTCCACAAGGTCGTGAATCATTAGCAACCCTCATCAAACTTTTAGTATGAAATAATTTTAGTGATTGAAAAATAACAGCCAGGCACACACATGATGGCAACGATGGTCGTCATGGTGTGAAACACCATTATCAGCATTATGAAAATGGTAATGGACTCTTCCTTTTCCAATAAAACTATGGTTGGCATAAACAAATGATGCTCGTAAGAAGAGCACTTTCGTTCCCAAAACATTTTTTCATTTTCAAAGTGCACGACAAACATGCAAATATTGTAACGTGAAAGCTTTAATGGTATTGAGACACAACATCCCTGAAGAGCTAATTTCTCTTCAAATCTGATCTAGGCCGATTAGAAGCAGAAACATATTACCTTCGAAGGTCAAAATTGCGATTCATCAGGTCTGCAAGTTTGGAATAATCCTTTTCAAGTATTGCAGTTTGTCCTTGTAAAGCTAGATCTGCAACTTCCGCCATTGATGATACAATAAACTCATCACCATCAAGCCACCTTTTCTGAACTGTGCTATGTACCTGCACTTAAAACAGACAGAAGATATTACCAAGTTCAAAAAAAAAATCATCGAATGAAATATCAATGCCATGCCATTAAATGAATATTATACAAAATCACTCTCTTGCATAGAAGCTCCTGGTACAAGCTTGTAGTGCGTGGCATTTAAAAATGTCTGAAAGATATCTACATATAACTAGAACTTTAACAAAGAAAGGAGTTGCTACCACACGAAAGAAAAACAGAGGCATTGCTATTTTACACACAAGCAGGCACACACAGCTGTTTGAAATTGCTGGGGCCTATAACACTATTCATGAGCACCTCGTTGCACTTTCAAGGCATGCTGTCCTTTGTATAGAACAAAAACTACATCTGGGCACAAAACCAGAATCATTCATGGCCACATCAGCAGGAATGATAATTCCATGCAGCCACCAATTCATGTATATACCCTGTGAGGTAACGGAGAGAGTATCTAAGTCAAGGGTAAGAAAAAAGTCTTCAAAATAATGCTAACCTTCCCAGAATCACTTGGATTCTCAGCATAGATGAGCTGGAGAGGTGGGAGAAGACTGGTATCCATTGGTGTATAGACACCATGGCCCAACTTTTCCATGTGATCTTTATTAAAATCCTGCAGAAGAGTATGTAACATATGTGAATCATTATATTTTAACCAATTTGTTTAACATGTTTGCATTAGCACCTACCATGTAAACAAGGCCCCCGTAGACCTGTGCCACTCGATCTTGAAGACCAGCAATAATTCCAAGTTCTTTCTCTGCACTTAGTATAAGGTCAGGCCTGATTTCTACTTTGACCAAATGCCTGACTTTGTAGAAGTCAAGAAGGCAGTTTAAGGCTGCACAAACAATTGCACTAGAACCTGAAAGTCCTGTCTGAAACGTCAAAATTATAACTTAAGCGCTGTTTTGCAAAGAATTTAGAGGAAAAAAACAAAGAAAAAAAGAAGGAAATTGCTTTCAGTACTACTCTACACGATCTGAGATGCATATATGACTGCACCCCATTTTCATTCGAAAGCAAAACAATGGCTTAAAACATAGATCTCAAGCACAGATCAGAGAATAAATAGGATGAAGAAAAGTGGATGCACCTGGCGAGGAATGTTAGTGTCATATGACAGAGTAAAGTTCTCCTTACTAAGCTCAATATTATTCTCATTGCAATAGTTGTAGAAAACCTTACAGATTGACATAAGCAATCTTACACCTCCATAGTAACCCTCACTTTGCAACCGATTCACCTAACAAATAAAATGGCACATACACATCATTAAACAGCAAGATAAAAATGCAACAATCATAGCACAAAAATAGAAGAGAAGAGAAAGAAACCAGGTGATCAAGGCCTGAGAACTGGACAAGATCATGAGTAGGATGTGGGGTGATGATGAGATGATGAGAGGGCTGCAGTTTGACAGTGGCCCAGAAATTGGCAAGGCTGAAAGAGATAGTGCGGCCATAATAAACATCGCTGGGATTACCTAAGAGACCCACACGTGCATACACTTTGTGTTCGATTTCATTGCTTTTTCTTGATGATGGTGATTCCTCGTCCATCGCGTCTTTCTTTCTCTCCGTCTTTTGGCAGATCCACAGGGAGAGAGTTTTAATGTTTATCAAAGTGTTTCAGTTTGAGTTTGTGTTGTGTCCTGTTGCCGAGCTGTTTGCCTTGAATGATGTTTCGTTTCTTTTAATGTTTAATTTAATTTATTCTATTGTTAGGATTAGGACGTGACTTTAAGGCATGACTAGATAGATGATGAGGTTGGTGTGATTGATTTGGTTAGTCGGCCAGGCTGGCCCAGTCGAGGAAAAGGCACCGCTTTTCTCTCTCTTCCAGGCGCCATTTTAAGAAACCATTTTCCACCGTGTTTTTAAAAAATTTAATTTTTTTTTTTAAATTTAATATATTTTAAATTATATTAAAAATAATTTTTAAAAAACATTATTGACATGGATTTTAATACAAAAAAATTATTTAAAAAACAATCACAACTATAAATACACTCATCGGTAAATTTTTTATATTTTTTAATTATTTTAACATGTAAATAATAAAAATAATTTTTTTAAAATATTATTTTTATATATTTCCCAACAAAAAATAATTATTATAAAAAAAATATAAAATATAACAATTAAGGTTATATTCAACATAAAGAATAAAATTGTGATGAGATTATTTTCCTGAAATGTCATGCATTGCGAGAAAAATTAAATTAATTAAAGACATTCACAAATTCCTGCACCACAGGCAATAATTTAGTTACTGTACAATTCACCAGGAATGTACAAATTGAGTGTCGACTGAAAAGGAACATGCCATGATTTCAAACATTAAACAAGGAAACATTAGTCTTCCTCCTTTTCGCTGTCTTCGGGCAGCCCCATGTCATCTCCAACACCTTCAAGTAGTTTATCCACATCCTCCCCGAGCTCCATTAACCTTGCGCTCAGCTTTTCGACCCTGCTCTGTTCTTGCCCAAGGCACACTAGCAAATCATTCAGCTCCGCTTCGCTCTCCTTCTGGGCTTCTTCCCTGGCTTCTGCTCTTATCGCCTCAACATCTGGAGGTGTTGAGGCTCCCCCACTCTTCAAGGCTTTCACTTCCTTCTCCAGATGGAAATTGGCCTGTTCGAGACTGTTATAGGCATCGGATAGGCTCTTCAGATCGGACTCCATCTTTCCAGCTAGATTCTGGTACATGGAAGCCTCTGATTCTATTTTGGCTTTCTCTGCCTTGAGCATCTCTATTCGTTGAGATGCTTCCTGGAGATCTCTCCGGAGTGTCTCTGCCTGGACTCTGTCTAAGCCCCCACTTGTCCTTTGTTCAGGTTGAGATGAGACACTCCCACCTGTCTTGGTCAAGTTCTCAGCCAGAGTTGCATTCCGACCAAGAAGATTCTAAAGAAACAAGAAAAATATAAACTGATAAATCAAATACATTTCCCTGCAGCTCTAAAATTCTTTTTTAAAAAAAATAATAAATAAATAACAGTTGCATCTGTTACGAATCTCCCTGCAACACATAATGAATGACATCACAGGTTACCAACACATATTAGAATGGCTTGAAGCAATCGACAATGGCAACCATGGTACAATGACATTAATTCCCACGATAGTAATGTGTAAGAGCAATACTTTAATTATGGGAACAGAGTGACGTTCTGGTCCACGGGTTCTGATCTAAATAATAGGGATGGTCAAAGAAACCAAAAGCCTAAAACACGTTTTGGTGTCCATCATTGCATCCAGCTGAAGGATTAAGATAAGACTGCTGAGAACCCATGACAGGCTCCAACTTCATTTAAATGTAAGGAAAGATATAACTAAACAAGGTAGCTCATGCTTAGCCATTTCCTTTTGTCTTTCAGGAGAATAAGCTGTATCCAGAAACGATTGAATAGAAAAGGTAATCAGCTCTAAGACATAAAAAGTACCTGTATCTCAGAGCATTGCTTCTGCACAAATGATTTCAGCCGTTCTATGTAGTCTTTGTCACTTTCTCCTCTCTTTAGCTCCAATTCTGCAGGTACAACAGCCACCTCACTCTTTGGACGACTATATACATCTACAATTGTTTCTCTGATATTTCCTTCCAAACTCTTGACAAAGTTGACAAAATGAGAATCAAATAGTGATGAAAGTATAGGATGATCCTCATTCTTATGGTCAGATGAATCCTGCTCATCAACATCATCAATCTCTGCCATACTAGCAGCAGCAGATCTCGTCAATGGTTTATGAAGCTTTGTTGGCTTAACAGAGGAGAAAAGGAAGCTCTTCATCATTTCATCAAACTTAAGAAAGTATGATGTGAGTCCAATCTTCTGACTTATGGCATCAACTACTGTAAAAGCATCCTTTCCACTCTCACCAGACTTGTTGTAAATAACACACTCCCCTAAGAGAACTGCTCCCAACCCCCTTATGCACATAGTTGCAGACGGATTTGACACCAACTCAAGCAAATATGTTAGATGGGGACGTGAAGCTAGGAAGCACTGAATTGCATTGGGGCAGTCAGCTAGCCAGGTCACCAGCAATTTCAGAATAATTGGTTGAACATACGAGTTCTCTTTTGTACTTGTTTTTCCATCTTTATTTTTCATGTTGGAAGCAAGGGCCAAGTATTTAACCATGCGGTGCATTAGTGGCTCTGGAGCTCCTAGGGATGGCGTGGGCGACTCAAGTTCAATGCGCAGAACCTGCAAATGTTTTCTTAAAATCAGATAATCTTGAAAAAGACAGGAGGGGAAGGGGGTTCACATTTCTCTTGAAGAAAACTACATGCGATGGGGGAAAAACCAAGTCCACTCTTGTTTATATCCACTTACCTAATTTATCCAAATTTATCCAAACCCATACTCATTATCTCCACTTACCTAATTTATCCAAACCCATACTCATTATCTCCCCGCATGGATTCTTGATCAATAGTATCCATAAATAATTGTGTTGGCTCAACAATCAATCAAAGGCGGTAAAAAGAACATTCAAAAAGCAGACCCTACATTTCTGGTGTATGTTGAAAGGGAAGTGGTTGCAATAGACAGAGTAGCTAAACTTGCAAGGAGTTCATTTCCAGGTGCTTTTAAGCATCAATTTACCAACCCCTCACAAAAGGAATACATTACAGGGGACACTTGGAAAAAGAAATACAGCAGCAACCATATAAAATGCAACTCTTGCAACCATGAAAGCAACAACTTTCACAGGTTATATGTTTCATTAAAGATGATGTTTGAATTTTCACTTCAAAAGAATAAAACATTTATCAGAATTCAAAACAGGAATGGAATGTGGAGAACAGGAACTCAATCCATGGGTCAGATACAGGATAACATACTTTGAGATGCATTTGTATCATGATAATTTTAAAAGAAACAGTCTAAATCCATGGAAACAAAGCCTATAATTCATGAAAGACAGATAAAATTACAAACACATCCCCTCTAGCCATAACTGCACCCTTGATTTGTTTCAAAATCAACTCATTGACAAGCCTCAATTTACAACTGCTACGCCTCCAACAACACTTCTTGAATCCATCTCTAGTCACTCCATTACCACTTCTTAAATCCACTTCCAACCTCCAGTATATCCGGTCAAACCTTTCTGAATTGGCCATTCCATACCAACTAAGACCTATTCTTAATCACCTTACAAAACTGCTCATTGAAAGCAATCAAATGCTAATGAGTACAAAAGAAGCGCTTGCTATTCAAGTTGTTAGTGTTTAGCAGCATTATCTGATAACTCATCAAAAAGATAAATAAAAAGAAAGAAAATGAAACCAATTGGTCTAGTTCAATCTCTCTTCTTAAGATGATTCAACTTTTAAAGCAGGAAATCTATTGTTCAATTTTCCCTCTCAGTTTTTTCACTTTCTGAATAATTTCAGTAACAAAAGGTTTTTTTTTTTTTTCATTGGGAAAAATTGTTATTAAGTCAATTGTTTGGAGCCTTTTCTTTCTAATGATTGTATCTTGTGACAACAAATCTTTCCTAGGAGAATTAAAAAGTATGTGAAAGGGGAGTCAAATATGAGCTAGAGAACAAGAGTTTTAGTGGTGATGGTGTTTGAGACGATTTTGAATTTTTGTGGCAAATGGAGAGGTATGGGATACCAAAAGTCTGAAATATGAAAAGAGAGGCAGAACTGAGATTAAAATAAAATAAAAGAGATATAGTTGTAAGTTTGACTAACTTTGCATGGATGCAAGCTTCTAGCTGGTGGATTTGAGACTCTCATTTTAATATCTTGAATATCATTTTTCAGTCCCACATCCATGTTAAAACAGAAGAAGAAAAATAAGAGATTGCATACCCTTTCCTTGCACTGGATATTGTCCCTGAGTATATGAGAAAGCACACTCGCAGCCCTGCAACAAGTCTGGAGTTCAAAAGATTAGATTGATGGTTAACATGCAGCAAGTACCAACAAGTATATTTAATGCTCCATAAAGTGCAAGCAACACTTAGGAGCAGATGCAAATTTGATGAGACCATTTCAGGCATTTCTATTCCTATTTCTTTTTCATTGGATATTATGCAATACCAAAACACTGTATTACCTCAAGATCACCATCACTTTCACCCAAAGTAAGACCATGTAACAGCATGCTGTGGAAAAATTAGAGATAAGCCATAAAAAAATTATCTGTTAGCGTGGCAGTGGAGTTTAATTAAGGCAATAAAACTTGATACATATCCTGGTTCAAAATAAACTAATTAAAAAGTGCACTAGTAAATGCACTAGAAATATACAAACCTTCCAAATGACATTCTCACATCCTCTTCAATGGGAGCATGAGTCATTGAATATGGTTGAGGTATTAATGTGGATGCTAACATTGTTTGACCATCAGAATTTCTCTGAAAAAAAAATGCAAAACAGTCAAATAAGATTTGGAGACAGTAATGGATTACACTTTTAATAACACACAAATTAAGAATGTAAATAACTGATAGAATTAGCATAATCATCAACTACATTAACATAACCCAATAAAGGATATTACACAGCAAATACATGAATTAACCTCACAAAAGCTCTTAAAAACGTGGTCAGCTTCAATGAACTCTTGCACACTGGATGTCCGCAAAATGATTCGAAGAATAGAATTCAGAGCCGGTTCTACTTGTGGCTGCTCACCAAGAACTTTGCTTGCAAGAGTATCAAGATTCTTTGGGTGTCCAACAATCAAATCACCAATGCACCGCAATGCCTGCCAAAGTGAATAATCTTCGAGTAAATGAATAAGCTTTGGTGACTGTTAGGAAATACTTAGAATAAATCACCATCCAGAAGAACCAACAAAGCTTTATCCCATATGACAACCCATAGTCTTTCACAAATTTTCTTCATTTGAGATGGCTATAGTGCCTTATTTTACAATGACAACAAGAAGAAGGTCCAAGACTTACCGCACAACGTACAGGAATAGGAGCCCATTGGCTTTCGACACCCAACAATAGAAGATAGTCAAACACTTTATTCTGCAATCAAATCAACAGATTTAAGATGGAGTGTTATTATACTATCAGAAATTATTGGTGCTGATAAGTGAGCTTGTAACAAACCTGAACCAGGACTGTTCTATTTGTCAGCTTATTCATATCTTTTCCAGGATCAGATTCTGAACCTCCCATCAATAACAAATTAATTGTTTCCAAGGCACTGAGCAGATTAATTGTCTACTGGCAAGACATTTGTATCAGAAACAGCAAAAATCACTGGTAAGGCTTCCAAGACAACATGCCCAAACATCTAGAATGCTCAAACTACAGAAGAATTATTAGCATTTTTGGCAGTCAACTGTCTAACCTTCTGTTGGGTAAAACTGTAAGCACTTCCACGTAGCTTCAAGATTGATATTATAGCATCAAAGCCCAACGTCTCCCTCAGGAGTACCTAAACCACACGCAAACTATTAGTGGCTCAACTGGAACACGTGCATCAGAAACTATACCAGAGAAGCTACAAACCTGATTGGAAGCATTGTTGCGAAGAAGATTGTTCAATAGTTCAAGACAGTCCTGTGTAAAGACCAACGTTAGATTACATTAGCAATGTGTTAAAAGATTTCTTCAATGCTTATAAAAATAAATTAGACTATACTACAGATATAACGAGGGCTGTTTTCGTTTTATGCTCCAGACATGGAGCAAAAAACAAGGTCACAATAATATGTTAGAGCATGTCTTCTGATAAAAGACGAGCTGAAATTCGAACCTTTTCCCATCCCTATCCCTCATCCCAGAGGGGAAAAAACAAAAGAAACTAGATAATATATATATATATATATGTTATTCAATTTCAGCATCTCATTAAAGAAAAATGAAACAATATTTTTTTAGTTTTCAGTTTTTCATCATTTACTGAATGCATTTCTCAAAATTCTCGCAATGGAAGCAAATACCCCAAATATCCAAGGAAGATTACTTCAGTCCATTTCTCAACCAAAGCATTGGACAGCATCACCAGGAAACAAGCTAAGACCGGTTCATGGTTATGAGAATCCTACCAACCAGTTCAATTCAGGTCACAAAACATTGGCCACAAATGCATGTGAAAGTGGCCTCTGTAATCAATAGCTATGATCAGAATGTGATGAAGAAAATGAAAAGTTAGACTACAGAGTCTAGAACTGCACATGAAAAGGGGGGAAAAACTTGAGCTTTAGATGAGAGTTGTGCAAAAGAACTACATAATTTACATAAAGAGCCAACAAAACAAAAGGGTCTACGTACAGGGACAAGTGATCTAGCAGCAAGCAAGCTAAACAAGTTAACAGGACTAAATTAAAATTGAGATGAATGTGAATCACCTGCACAACAACACCGCCTTCTGAACCTCCTTCCTCTTTGATAATGCTAAAAATTTTCTCAAATGCACCTTCAAAGACTAAAATTTTTTGAATCTCCTAGATATTACAAAAATAAATCAGCAAGTAACAGAACAATACGCACACCAGTATGTATTCGGTTATAAGAAAGTAAAAAAGTAAGAGATGACAAAGAAAGAAAAACCCTCACCTCAGCTTCTCGAGTCAGGTGGGTAAGAAGCAGCAAGGCCTCATTTCTTATAACCTGAAAGCAGACTAGAAATTATTTCACAAAAAAGCACAATGGCATAGTACATATATAAGAAGAAGTGAACAGCACAATAAAAAATCGAAACTAATTTGATATTCCCACCTCCTATTTTAAAGTTTCATAAAGCAAAGAACAAAGGGTTGTTTTTAGTGTCAGGTCATCGCTTTACTCTTTATATGAATAGCTGAAAGTTCTACATTGAAATGAAACCCTAGGCAACTATGAACTTCTTAACAAAGAAATAGCTGTTCGGTTAAAGAGTTTTGAACCTCACGATCCATAAGCATATCCATGAGCCGAGTTATACCACGTGGAATGGTCAGAATTGCTTCCTGTAACCTGAAGAGGAACTCAGAAAGAGTCTTTCCAGCGTAACTAGAAAAATGAAATACACCAAGGTATATAAAGAAGATATCTGTTGTGAATCAATACCTATTTTGAGAATTTGTGAGAAGCGCAGTCAAAATTTGAAGGGTATAGTATCGCACATAGAAATCTTCTTCTGACTGCCAAAAGAAACAATCAAACAAACAGCAAAACAAATTGCAATCAGAAAGGTTTCATTTGAACAATAAATGTTAGAAAATACATATACAGGACTCTCACCAATAAACTGAGAAGGAGAGAGATGTTTTCTGCTTCCCGTGAAAGCAAATCAGTATTCATTAAAGCTGGTTGGACCTCGTTCTGTGGCCCCTTTGCATGATCAATAGGCGTCAAAGCACTAACAAGAGTTTCTAGGGCACCTCGAATCTGCTCAGAATAACATTCATTTTAGTTCATAATGAATTCGACCAAGCAATTTATAAAGATAAAAAAAAAAATCCATAATAACCAATCAAAGAGGCAAAGAAATGACCATATGGGCGGATTAGGCAACCAAAAAATTCAAAAAAAGAATGAATAAGCTTCAGCTAGCAGAAGAGAACCATCAATCCCAAAACTTTATAAAGATACAGATCAGATTACTGGAAAATACAAGACTATCACGGCCAAACACTATACAATTCAATGGTTTAGTAAAACACATCCTTCATTTTATTTTTTTCCACCAAAATATTGATAATAAATGCATTCTTAAGCAACATGTCAACCAAAAAGGGCAGAAGGACAAAAAGAAGGAGAAAAGGCAAGAAAGAAAGAAAAAGAAAAAGAAAAGGAAGTAAAGGATAAGGAAGAGAAGATTGGAAACCATTTCAACATCATCTCGCTCCTCCTTTAAGACACCCATAAGTACAGGAAACCCTGCAAGAGAAGTAAACGAAGCAACTTATCATATGTCAAAGGTAATTCAAAAAAAAAAAAAAACCTAAATGAGAAAGAAGCACACACCCATTGCTCCAAAAGCTAGCTGCGCACCCCGACTTTCAGCAACAACAGACTGAAGCTCAGCCATAGCATTCCTCCTGTCGTCTGGTAGGACACCATTGCTTATCCGATCAAGTAACCTTTCAACATAGCTATGGACACAAACCATGTCAGAAAGACATCACCCAACAACCCCAACTAATAAAATAAAAGCAAAACCTATTGAAGACAAGATGCTACTCCATACAAGATAAAGCAACAAGACCAAAGCAGATACAGCATGAAATTCTCCAACATCAACTCAAAAGGAAAAGGTAAGGAAAACCAGTTAATTTTGTTACCTGTCTTCATTAGAACCAGAATTGTCGTTGCCGAAAACAAGCCCAACCATTCCCTTGATCATCAAAATAAAAAAGATTTATATATCAATCAATCGAACATGCATTATAACAATTAAAAAAAGCGCAAGTGCAGTAATAAAAATTGGAGGAAGCAATTAGGAGAGAGAAGGGCGATCATGACCTTGTAACCGGACACCAAATCCATGTCTCAGGCCTATTAGCTTGATAATAACCAGAGCAATACCTCTCTCTATTAATGATAATAAAATCGATATAGATATTAAAAAAAAAAGGAAAGAAAACCCTAGTGCTCGGGCAAGGAGAGGGAGGGAGATCGAGTGAAGTGAATAGAGAAGAAAAGGGAAAGGTCAAAATTGGATCTGGGCGTCGTTATTTCACTTGCGCTTTCTTACCCCTTTTTTTTTTTACTTTTTTATCTGAGCGAGAGAGCTGAAAAATGATCTAAATGGAGTCACGTTGACCTTTATCACAGTTTTTTTTTTTAAATTAAAAAAAAAAGAAAAAGAAATAGCATGGTCAAAAAAGTCATAGTTCTAACCCGCGAGCTTTTAAAACACTGCAAGTAAGAACTGCGGTTTTTTTAACATAGCACAACAGCTGTTAGAAGTAAAGGTGTTTTTTTTTAATACCACAAATTTCTTTAAATACTACAATTTTTAATTGTTTTTTTTTTTTGGTTAATTGCCTATTTTCTAAAACATTCTTCACCTATGATATTTTCTCAAAACTTTTGAAATTTTATGTTAGTTTAGAAAAACACTCATAATTGAATCAAATTTGTTTTAATACTAATTTAGGTGTTGAAGGGCTTAATTGCCATTCAAACCCATTTAAAAACTAATTTGTAATTAAAATTATAGAAAGAATTTTGAAAAAGTTATCTAAAAATAAATTTTAACCCTGTCTAACTAACAATATAGCTTACACTTAATATAGTGATATTATTAAACTCGGATTAACTTGATGAGTTAATTTGAAGCTTGAATTAGACCGAGTTCATATAAAAACTAGTTATAACTCGGGTGAAATCTAGTTATTTTTGTTTTATTAAAAATAAAAATAAAAAACATGATGAAAATCTACAAAGCAGGCAAGCCCATGAGCAGAAGAGTTTTCAAAGAGTTTAAGGCTTTTGTATTCTTGTATGGGTTGGTTTTCAAGGCTTTGAATAGTGAAGCCCACTGCAAGCCCATGGCTTTAACTATACGTTGCATTTAGCAATGGTTGCTCTCTGCATAACATGAGTGGTGAAGTTTTTTATAGCTAAAATTCCTGTGAAATTACGAGGTAATCCTATACGAGGAAAAATTATATTGGAGCATATCCTCTCTTTCCTTTCTTTCTCTAAAACCTTGAGACTCGTTTTGGTCCATTAGAGAGAGCATGGAGCAGCAGCACGAAGGTCATGGTTTTACTCGGGGTCGAAAAAGAAATTTTATACTACTAGAACATGATTCATGTTTATACAATGCATTGATTTACCGAGAGACTAATGTTTCACATTGTGATCGACTAATGAAAATACAAGAGTTCATAATCTCACAATATCTTGCTTGTTGTTTTGTTAATTAGATCATTTTATATTTGATCTCGTTTAATACAGGTACTTAAAATATCTTCTAATAGTTGTAGTACTTCAAATAGTGATCTTTCAGTGACTTAATTTTCTCGACCTTTAGTTTCCATGCCAAGAAGTATAAGAGGAAGAATAGATTTAGCATGGGGTCATTGGAGAGAAGCTCATAAACTTAGTGTGAGATATATAAAAAAATTGAATGCTTATATTTTGCTAAAGTTTTTGCGAGAAATGGTATCAATTGATTCAAAAGATATTTAGTTGGAAGTAAAGGAGAAATGGAACAATGCCACAAACATCCTCCTAATGTATATCATTAAATTCTTTTAAAATCTTTAAAGGAATGTTGAAAAGAAAAGGAAAGGTAGAGAAATGTATGCATGTTTCATTCTATTTTGTGCACAATAAAAGAAGCATGAAGAGATGATAATTAGATGATTAGAAGATGATGATGATAATAGAGATGACGACCACGATGTCATTTCTAAAAGCAAATGTTACCACCAAAAGGATGCCAAAAAAAAAAAAAACACTAGTAGCAGTTATGGAAAACATAAGGAAATTGCAACATTAGAGGCATATTTCATCTCGAGAACAACTCATAGTGCTTAAAAGTATCTCTAAAATTGCTGGCAAAACAAAGTAGCAGTTCAATGGTGTGATTTTTCTATATAGAAATGGATGAATAATGCATCTATGCCATTTAAAATTGTTGACGCTCTTTATTATCAACGTGTTATAGAAGCTGTAAAAACTATGGGTCCTGGTTATAAAAGATTATGCTTTCATACTCTTCGTGGTTATTACTTGGCAAAGACGGATGATGAAATGAAAATATATGTTGAGAGTTATCAAGAAACTTGAAAGAAGATTGGTTAGACACTAATAAGGATGGACAAATCAAAAGAGGAGGATTTTAATTAAATTCTTAGTATATTATCCTAAAGGAACAATTTTTCTGAAGTTTATGGAGGCATCAGATACCTCAAAAACTATTATGTTGTTGCATAAGTTATGTTATAATAACCAGGCTGAAAATTTATTCTGAGTGGAAATTAAATTATTATGCAACCTGAAAATAAAATTGAGTTGAATAAATAAAATAACCTAAAAGAAATAATGAGCGAGGTGAAATTGAATAAAGAAAGGGTGGTAAGGCATGAATTAACTAATAAGGAAAGCTTGGGGATGAAATGGGAAAAACTTAAAAACTATGGGTCAATGTGCAAAATTAGAAAATTGGGCAATATAAATGCCTAATTTTCTTCTCATGACTGACGGCATTTCCAGCAAAGAAAGGGGGAGGAAAAATTGATTTTTTCTTTCAAGATTCTTGATAAGCAAAACATCTGAGACCCGTTCCTTTCTAAACCACTCAAAATTAAAAGAATTAGTGTATGTAAGAGTTAGATAAGGAATCAAAAGGGAGAAATTAAGTGTTCTGTGTAGTTTTTGGGATAGATTAAGGGTTAGGGTTTTGAAAAAAAAAGGGAAAAAAAAGGGATTAAAGTAGGCTTTGGTTTTTTTAAGATAAGGAATACCTTCAAATAGATTAATGTCATTGAAATTGTGATTTTGTTAATGAATTGAAATTGTTAAATATATATGAGGATGAAATTGAATTAATTGTATGATGAATGGATGTAATTGTGGTTTATTTATATTTGTATGCATGAATTAGGGTTGGGTAAAGACTTATTTTCAAAAATGAAAAGGATAAAAACCCCTCCCTAATTGTATTGAATTTTGGCCAATAGAAAGAAATTTGTAAATTGAGAATTTTGATAAAATTGATTAGGATTGTCGAGGATAATGGTTAGATGAATGTTATTGGATGAAAGTAGGAATAAGAAAGGAGAAAAGAATTCATATTTTTTTCATTCCTATGTTTGACCAAGGAAGTATTGAAATTGGGAGGATTATAAATTTTCTTAACTATTTATTATGAAAAATATGTTTAAACGAATTTGATTGAGTCACCTGAAAGCTAGAAAAAATAAAAATAAAATGGGATTGGTTAGATTAAATAATAAGAAATTTATAAAAAGATGTGTCGATTAAAAAGAAAATGGAGAATAAATGGAAGAAAAGAAAAGAAAATTTTACGTAAAAATGAGAATTATTGATGAAAATCAAGTGAGAATTCAAAATTTTATTTGAAGAATGTAATTGACTAGTATAATGAATGAATGACAATTGATGTAATGATTTAATTGGTACATGAGAGGTTCTTGGACCTAATCAACAACAAGGGATCAGTTTGTGCGCACAGACACTTTCGCACCCTCTCGAGAACTCGACGTCGAGGCGACCCTTCCCGGAACCGGGAATTGATTTCGGGGTCTTTGTTTTTTGTGAAAAAGGGAGTCGCCATCTAGTATTATAGTCACTAGGAAACCTAACTGGTCTTTTAGAGATTCTAAAGCAAGGGACTGGTTGCGTAAAGGGAAGGTTTTAGCACCTCTAATACGCCCTACCTAAGGTAAGCTACTCAGTGTTTGGTTTGCCTTATCATTGCTATGGTGTTGGTGTTTTCTAATCACTTTTTCTATGATGAGTTTGCTATGATGAATGGACTTGGGCTCAAAGTCTAAAAGAAGAAGAAAAAAACACTTGGTCAATATGGATCATACCTATAGATATGTCTATAGTGTGCCAAGGAGAACCGATGCAGATCTCTTGAAATCCGTGTTTGATTTGAAATAAATTTACAACCTATGAATTAAGAGACAACTAAAATAGAAATCTAAAGAGATTCAAAGTGCTTAAAAGCTCATTTTTCCCATTAGTATTTCAAGTGTTTGCAACTTGTAAATCGCAAGGAAAAGAACAAAAAAAACTAAGTTAGAAATCTAAGGAAATTCAAGGTGCTTTAAAAGCCCATTTTTGCCTTAGTATTTCATACTTTCACGACCCATAAACTGTGGAATCAAAATTTAAAATGTCCCCAATTATAATTGAGACTTCTTTTAAGGATGTGCAATTAAATTGTTCAAAATAACATTTTGGGCATAAACCTACAATTATGTTAAAAATGAATAAATTAGATTACTCTTAACAATATTTTGAACATTTACCTTTCATAGGTTTCTTTGCCCTTATATTATTAGGGGATAAAGACTTATTATTCCTAGAAAAGTATTTTGGATATTAACCACTTAGGGTTTCTTTATCCAAATATTAATAGTGAATAATAGCAAATTATTCCCAATAATATTTTGGATATTAACCCCTTTGAGATTTTTTTATCCAACTATTAATGATGAATAAAGACGAATTCCTCAAAAATAAGATTTTTATATTTTTTGAATATTGGCCAACATCCTTTGGAGTTTTACAAACATGTTGTAAAATCCAGAATGCAAGAAAATATTTTTTTGTGTTTAAGAAATCCATGCGAAAACACATTTTCAAAACTTCAAATATTTTTTTTTTATAAAAGGAATGTTCAAAATATGTTAGGGTATTGGCCGTATGAAACATACAAGAAAACATTTTTATATTTTTGATAAAAAAAAAATGAAATCGCAACTAATCACAATTAAAAACAACAAGCTATACACATGTATTTCATCATTCTCAGGAGATACCTAAACAGTTCATATAATTCGAAAAGCAAAAACCCCAAAAACGGCCCTTCAAAGCCAACTCATCAAACAAAATTAAGTTCGTCAACTTAAACTTAAAGCGTAAACATAGCCTGACCCATCGCTTTCAACAGAAAAGATGAAGTTTGCGTACACATGAAAGCTAATGTTTGAAACCCAAACCTATAACAGAAAACGTTGCTCCCGCCCACCCTTTTTATAATCTCTGACACTATCATGGTTGTTTCATAAAAAGGAAAGAACTTAAAGAGTGTGCCTTTATACCATGTATATCAAAGACACTAAAATAGAACCAACAAATCAAATGGCCCGCTATCTCACTTTCAAAGAAACAGGAAGGAAAACATACTCCAGAACCAGCCGAAGTATCACCTCAAATGAAAAGGACCTTCTCTCATTTTTCTTTTTTTCTTTTTTTAACAGAGTTTTATTTAGGAGCCACACTCATCCTATGCAACATTATAAAGACAGAGAGTACTCGAACAAAGGAATGGAGGAATAATGAAGACCTTTAAAGTTCATAGTTCCTCACAACAAAAGGGGCAAAACAAACGTAGCTCTAACATAAACAATAATCCAAAATCAAAATCATGGAAGGAACACTAGGCAAATATAACACCTTTTGTTCAAATAGAAACTGAATATCTAGAGCAAAAGAAGAAACGGGTTTTGGAATAGAACAAACCACAGATGCCAAGTTTAAATATAGCAAGGAAGAAGAAACTAGAAACTATACCTGTGGATCCTGCTTATTTGAATGCAAAGGATGAGGTGCAAACAGGTGAAAAACCTTTGCCTTTCTGCCTTTGAAAACCAAAGAAAGCCTTCCTTTTTTGTCGTTAGGAGTTTCAAAAAACCCTTAGATTTTGTGAACTCATTTTTGGCAGTATAGGATAGACTGGAGATAATCTTCCCTCTCGTTCTTGTTGGTTTTCCTGTTTCTCTAACCTCAGCCTTGTGCTAGCTCTCTCTATTTTTCACTCTTTCTTTGCGTCTCTCTCTACTTTCTCCTCTCTCCTTCTCCCTTTCTCTGTCGTTTTTTAGCTGCACAGCCAACTAGTTTATATAGCCAAACCAAGCTTGTAGACCACCCTAAAACCCTCTCATCCCAGCCATTAGATGATAGTGAGGCTCCTCTCTGCGTCTTTTTCAAAAGCTGACACAGAGGAGGCGCAAAAC
>Ga0307516_10004131_pt1 | contig 18100 bp, 23 predicted proteins | sample 19_EM_MG_FD_203310 | JGI IMG/M metagenome (GOLD analysis project Ga0307516, IMG submission 203310) | Populus trichocarpa ectomycorrhiza microbial communities from riparian zone in the Pacific Northwest, United States - 19_EM | ecosystem: Host-associated > Plants > Roots > Unclassified | place... | reverse complement strand
TGCTGCGCCTAGGCGCGTAGGATGACGGTGGCCGTGGCGGCGGAGACAAGGATTAGCCACAGTGTGGCAAGGGTGAGCGCGGCGCCCGCAGTGGCGCCGAGGAGCCTGTCGCGCCAGGTTCGTGACAACAAGAGATCAAAGATTGGCTACCCACCCACAGAATTGTTCCATCACTGGTTTCTGGCGGTTGTACGGGGCTTGTTTAACCCTTCGATGTATCTGTAAACCGCCCTTTCAAAGATATTCTCAAGCAAGTCATCGACGACGCAGTTGATCTTTTTCAGAGGCAGACAACACCTGTGTCACGAACCTGGTGTGACAGGCTCCTAGGCACCGCCGCGGGCGCCGCGCTCACCCTCGCCACACTATGGCTGATCCTTCTCTCCGCCGCCATGGCCGCCGTCATCCTACGTGCCTAGCCCCAGTACCCCAGCCCCTGACAATATCACGCCGGTAGCGATATTCCTCAGAACCTGGTTGCGGGCCACCCAGGATTTTCCCCGCTTGTTTCCTTACTGTCTGCGTGTCTGCCTTGCTTTACTCTGTGTAATGTTTATTGCTTACCTTGTTGTTTCCCTACTGTTGTGTCTGTCTGCCTTGCGTATTGTGGGAGGATGAAGGGCGGAGTAGGATCGTGTGTTTCCTTGGGCGCAGCGATTGAGTCATGATGAGCTAGGGAGGAACTGCGTCAGTCTTATGGGCAAGCTGTGATTCCACAGAGGGAAGGAAAAGTATAAAGGAAGGGCGTGGTAGCTAGTCTGGAGATTATTCTCCATGCAATATATTATCTATACACCTGGACCTACCTTTACCCATCTCTGAGCTGCGTGACGAAACCAGCAGCAGGATCTTGGATCACTTATGCCGATGACCACCGGGTCATCCGGCAGCACGACGAAGTGATCCGGTATCGCCTACGACGAACGACATCCAGATATGATTATCTATCTACCTTGACCTACCTTCACACATCTCTGAGCGGCATGACGAGAGCAGCGCCGGGATCTCGGATCGCTCGTGCCGATGATCACGGGGTCATCAGGCAGCGTGACGAGTGATCCGGGACCACCTATGACGGACCCCCAACACCGCTGCGCATACCGGGCCGCGCCACACAGAACGGAACACCACCATGTATGCCGCACCGGACGGAACAGGAGACCGCCGTGCATGCCACCCCAGGCAGAAGGAAAGAAGGCCGTGCATGCCGCACTGAGCAGAATGCAAGAACGCCGTGCGTGCCGCGCTGGGCAGAATGGAGGACCGCCACGCACAGCAGGCCGCGTCAGACAGAACAGAACACCGCTGTGCATACCGGGCCCCACCAGACAGAACAGAACACTGTGGCTTATGCCGTACCAGACGGAACGGGAGACTGCCGCACATGCCGCCCCGGGCGGAACGGAAGAACGCTGCACATGCCGCGCCGAGCAGAACGGAAGAACGATGTGTCTGCCGCGCCGTGAAGAACGGAGGACTGCCGCGCACACCGGGCCGTGCCAGACAGAACGGAACACCTATGCCGCGCCGGGCAGAACGGAACATCGCCGTACACACCAGGCCGCGCCAGACAGAACGGAATAACGCTGCGCACGCCGCGTATGGCAGAACCAAGGACGGCCGCGCACACCGGGCTGTGCCAGACAGAACGGAAGAACTCTACGTATGCCGCACCGGGCGGAACGGAAGACCACCGCGCAACCCGGCCCAGGCGGAAAGGAACAACGCTGCACATGCCGTGCTGGACAGAACGGAAGACCGCCGCACATACCGAAGGCCGCACCGGACCGGACGGAAGATCGCCGTGCATGAGGGAAGTCTGCCGCGCATACCGCAGGCCACGCCGGGCAGGAAAGAAGACGACAACGACGATGCCACGCCGGGCAACAAGGAACACGACAATGATGATGCCACGCCGGGCATGAAGAAAGATGACAACCATGATGCCACGCCGGGCATGAAGGAGGACGAGCACGACGAGTGAGTGGGAATCACTTGCGCAAAATGACACCGAGATACGAGTAGCGATCCGAGATCGCTCAAGAACAACGAGAGAATGATACCGTGCTACAGTAAAGACCATCGGGTGGCAGTAGACGAAGACCGCGTAAGACCTAGCATGACTGCGCACAAGCCTGGGAGCACGACGCCTCACCAGTAAGAAAGGCACACCGAGGAGCTACGTTGCCTGTCGAGCCCAAGACAGAGAACGGAAGTCGGGGTCAGGTTTTTGACTTTATATTGTTTCTCCAATCGACACCTGACGTAGCGGAAAATCCTCGAGAAACCGGAATCCACCGTGGATTCACCAGACCCAGAAAAATAAGAGTAGTTAATTGAGGAGGTCACCGACATCGAAACGCCACTGCACCAAGGCCAGGGAGCCCAGCTTCACCAAAGGGATGCCAGAAAAACATCGAAACACACCGAAAAACACCGAAAGATGCAGGAAGCTGGGAAGAAGAAAAACCCACGAAGAGAGAGGACCTGTGGAACAAAGCGACCTCTTTATCCCATCGTAATTAGGAATAACACCGTCCAAACAAGAAGAGCTGGAAGACCCGCATACAGACATCACCAACAGGCACGCCAGTACAAGTTGAAACGGAGGGCTGGCGGCTAAGCTTCGACTATCGAACGGATTATGAAAGGACGTCTGACGAATCACAAACAGCGATGTTGACACAAAAGGGGTTACGAACGGCCAAGCATGGCCTCAATTGACGACGCGGCCAGTGATGCGAACGGCCAGCCAACGGTTGGTTTTGACATCAAATATTGCCCAGAAAAGTGCCGGCAAGACAAACATACTTACTAGAGAGTCTGGAGACTCTGCCTGGAAAAGGGATATGAAGCTTCGACAAAACCAATTCCGAGTATTGCTGTCAGTAGCAAGCTTTCACAAAAAACGTCAGAAACAATGAAAGTACCAGAAACGTTGAAAAACACCTGAAACGACTAGCAAACGCCGGAAACTCTGGAAGAAACGGAAACATTGGAATCGCTCGACGCGTTCCAGGATACCTGGCCACTTGCCGCTGGGGACACCCGGAACCGGTGTTCGACAAAAGTGATGCCGAAGAAGAAGTGGCGGAAGAATAGAGTTAGCTGGGAAGCCCACGAAGACAGAGGCGGCCGGGCGTGGCTGCCTAGGCACTTCACGACGCCCACATTAGGAACTAGCATGCAATAGCAATGAATACCGCAACGATACCATGCCGGACATGAAGAAGATTAGGGCGAAGCCGAATACCGCCACAGCGAAGTCGAATACTGCAACGATACCACGGTGGATGTGAAGATGATTAGGGCGAAGCCGAATACCGCCACAGCGAAGTCGAGTACCGCAACGATACCACACCGGGCGTGAAGAAGATTAGGGCGAAGCCGAATACCGCCACCGCGAAGTCGAATACCGCAACGATACCACGCCGGACGTGAAGAAGATTAGGGCGAAGCCAAATACCGCCACCGCGAAGTTGAATACCGCAACGATACCACGCCGGGTGTGAAGAAGATTAGGGCGAGGCAGAATACCGCCACAGCGAAGTCGAATACCGCAACAATACTACGCCGGGTGTGAAGAAGATTAGGGCAAATGCGAATACCGCCACCGCGAAGTCGAATACCGCAACGATACCACGCCGGGTGTGAAGAGATTAGGACGAAGCCGAATACCGCCACAGCGAAGTCGAATACCGCAATGATACCACGCCGGACGTGAAGAAGATTAGGGTGAAGCTGAATACCGCCACAGCGAAGTCGAATACCGCAACGATACCACGCCAGGCGTGAAGAAGATTAGGGCAAAGCTGAATACCACCACAGCGAAGTCAAATACCGCAACGATACCACGCCAGGTGTGAAGAAGATTAGGGCGAAGCCGAATACCGCCACAGTGAAGTCGAATAGCGCAACGATACCACGCCGGGCGTGAAGAAGATTAGGGCGAAGCCAAGTACCGCCACCGCGAAGTCGAATACCGCAACGATACCGCGCCGGGCGTGAAGAGATTAGGGCGAAGCCGAATACCGTCACAGCGAAGTCGAATACTGCAACGATACCATGCCCTGCGTGAGGAAGATAGAACGAAGCCGAATAACTCTACTGCGAAGCCGAATACTGCTACCACGACATCGAATACCGCAACGACACCAAGACGCGCGTGCGCAGACTGGCGGCAAGGAAAGAGAACATGCAATCTATTATCTCTCTCCACAGACCCACCTCTCTATCCCCGTGACCAGCGATGTGACCACCACTCCCCAAGAACAACGAGCCCACGCAAGGCGTGTGAGAAGAGCTGCGAAGAGACCACGCCGTGCGTGACGGATACCGCGAGAACAACGAGCCCACGCATGGCGTGTGAGAAGAGCCGCAAAGAGACCATAGCGGGCGTGACAGATACCGCGCAAACAACCAGCCCACGCAAGGGGTGTGAGAAGAGCCGCGAAGAGACCACGCCAGGCATGGCGGATACTGTGAGAACAACGAGCCCATGCAAGGCATGTGAGAAGAGCCGCGAAGAGACCACACGGGGCGTGACGGATACCACGAGAACAACGAGCGGCGCATGAGTACGCCGGAAGTGAACTCCCACACCCCATCGAAGAAGATCAAGAATCCCACGCCTCCGCAGCCACCAGCAGTGTGACTGCCCCAACGCCCACCCATACGAGCAGGCCGAAGTCATCCGTGTGAGACACCTCAACCCACACAAGGCCTGCGCCGATTGGCAGAAGGGAAAGCAAGTCTGCCCTGACTGCCGATTCCAGGTAAACTTGAATGACCTCCACCTACGTTGCCAAAGCACCACCACTGGCCAACATCACGCCACCCCAGGAGGCCCCCACGGCCGCCAAAGAAAACCCCGACACGAAGGCGACTACGCCCCCGGACGACCAAATCCGCCTGTTGTCAGAAATCATCACCACAGTCCAGAACACAGTCATACAAGAAGCCCACCATAACTACGGGATCCAGCGCCTGCTGGCCCAGACGATGCGCGACAAACACAACGCCGACCAATGACAACTCCCCAGGATGGCGCGAACCCTGGAAACCATCACCGCCAAATAGCAGCGAATAAACGAACAACAAACCCAGTAGCAGGCTAGCCGACCCATCCATATCTACTACACTCCGATCCGCCGCCGCATGACCGCCAGCCGGCCTGACCTTGCTGGAGCTTCGGTCTGGACAGGGGATCAACTGTCACGAACCTGGATCAACAGGCTCCTAGGTGCCGCCGCGGGTGCCGCGCTCACCCTCGCCACACTATGGCTGATCCTTGTCTCCGCCGCCACGGCCACCGTCATCCTTTGCGCCTAGCCGCAGTACCCCAGCCCCTGCCAATATCGCGCCGGTAGCGATATTCCTCAGAACCTGGTCGCGGGCCGCTCAGGATTTTCCCCACTTGTTTCCTTACTGTCTGCGTGTCTGCCTCGCTTTACTCTGTGTTATGTTTATTGCTTACCTTGTTGTTTCCCTACTGTTGTGTGTGTCAGCCTTGCGTATTGTGGGAGGATGAAGGGCCGAGTAGGATCGTGTGTTTCCTTGGGCGCAGCGATTGAGTCATGATGAGCCAGGGACGAACTGTGTCAGTCTTGCGGGCAAGGTGTGATTCCACAGAGGGAAGGAAAAGTATAAAGGAAGGGCGCAGTAGCTAGTTTGGAGATTCTTCTCCACGCAATATATTATCTATCGACCTTGACCTACCTTCACACATCTCTGAGCGGCGTGACGAGAGCAGCGCCGGGATCTCGGATCACTCACGCTGATGATTACCAGGTCATCCGGCAGCACGACGAGTGATCCGGGACCACCTATGACGGACCTGCAACACCGCCGCGCATACCGGGCCTTGCCAGACAGAACGGAACACCGCCGCGTATGCCGCACCGGGCGGAACAGGAGACCGCCGCACATGCTGCCCCGGGCGGAACGGAAGAACGACGTGCATGCCGTGCCGAGTCGTATGGAAGAACGCCACGTGTGCCGCGCCGGGCTGAACGGAGGACCGCCGCGCACACCAGGCCGCGCCAGACAGAACGGAACACCGCCGAGCATACCGGGCCGTGCCAGACAGAACGGAACACGGCCGCGTATGCCACACCGGGCGGAACACGAGACTGCCGCACATGCCGTCCCGGACAGAACGGAAGAACGCCGCGCATCCCGGGCCGTGCAGAACAGAAAAACGCCTTGCATGCCGCGCCTAGCAGAACGGACGACCGCCGTGCACACCGGGCCACGCCAGACAGAACGGAACACTGCCGCGCATACTAGGCTGCGTCAGACAGAACGGAACACTGCTGTGTATGCCGCACCGGGCGGAACGGGGGACCGCCACGCATGCCGCCCAGGGCGGAACTGAAAAACGCCGCGCCTGCCGCGCCGAGCGGAACGGAAGAACGCCGCGCGTGCCAAGCCAGGCAGAACGGAGGACCGTCGCGCACACCGGGCCGTGCTAGACAGAACGGAACACCTATGCCGCCCCGGGCAGAACGGATGATCGCCGCACACACCAGGCTGCGCCAGACAGAACGGAAGAACACCACGCGTGCCACGCCAGGCAGAACAGAGGACCGCCGCGCATACCGGGCCACACCAGACAGAACGGAAGACCTCCGCGAATGCTGCACCGGGCGGAACGGAAGACCGCCGCGAATGCCGCACTGGGCAGAAAGGAAGAATGCCGCGCATGCTGCGCCGAGCAGAATGGAAGACTGCCGCGTATGCCGCGCCGGGCAGAATGGGAAACTGCCGCACATACTGAAGGCCGCACCGGACAGCACGGAAGATCACCGCGCAAGGGGGAAGTCTGCCGCGCGTACTGCAGGCCACGCTGGGTAGGCAGGAAGACGACAACATCGATGCCATGCCGGGCAGGAAGGAAGATGACAACGACGATGCCACGCCGGGCATGAAGAAAGACGACAACCGCGATGCCATGCCGGGCATGAAGGAGGATGAGCACGACGAGTGAGCGGGAATCACTTGCACCAAACGACACCAAGATACGAGTAGTGATCCGAGATCGCTCAAGAACAATGCGAGAATGATACTGTGCTACAGTAAAGACCACTGGGTGGCAGAAGACGAATACCGCATAAGACCTCGCATGGCTGCACGGAAGGCTGGGAGCACAACGCCTCACCGGTGAGAAAGGTACACCGAGGAGCTACGTTGCCTGTCGAGCCCAAGACAGAGAACGGAAGTCAGTGTCAGGTTTTTGGCAACCTGCAACAGGGAAAAAGGATTGGCAGTCAGCAGCAAGTAAGATGAGAGTTATGATGACAAAGTGCGTGGGTGATGCTTGGGAGATCTTTAACCTAAAAAACCGTGATGTTGTTATCCGGAGTTTTCGACGTCTGGGTATTGCTCTTCCGATTGATGGTTCTTGTGACAACGAAATTTCAATCAAAGGGCTTGAAACCACCATGTTGATGGAGGGACTCAAGAATTGGGTGCGTACACCCACTATTGATAGCTCATCCGAGGGCACCAGTGATAATCTAGAGACTGATGCCAGCGATAAGGAAGATGAGCCTACCACCAAGTTCTTGCACACACTCACCGTCAGCGACTCGTTTACAGCCACAGTGGCTACTACACCCTCACACACTACCATAGAAACTGGACTAGAGGTGGGCAAATTGAAAGGAGGCTCGTCGGCCTCGACATACACGATTACAGCAAACAGATCCACCCTCCTGGCATCACCCAGTAGTGATGATGATGTACCCCTAAAGACAGTGATAAGGGGGAACCGGCGTGGACGCCCTAGGGGCTGTGGGTGAGGGTCTCAAAGATCCAGAGATAAATCCGGTAATAATTCCCTATTCCCTAGGCCTCTACCTAATTACTAATATTCAACTCCTCACAGCTGCCCACTCTTCCTCTGCAACCTCAGCGCACATCCCGGCGGGCTCGGCAAGCACACTGGGCACTGTAGGTGAACTTTCAGCAGGCTCGGCGGACGCGCTCTTGGTGGGGTCGGTGCATTCCAGCAATGGAAAACATTCTGTTGAACCAGTAAGTCTAGCTAGAAGAAGTAAGAGACTGGAAGGAGTACGTAGGCAGTATGTGGTTGCAGAGCTGTTCCCTAGTATCAGTGATACTGAAGATGATGATGGTGTGGAATTCTGCTGGAGAGATGAGACATGAGGTGGGGGAAGTTTGTACCACACAAGACAATATCACGGGGTTTTTGCACTTGTGAATTTGATATTGACTAAGCGCCAAGCACCCTAGTTGCGCGCCAAGATCGCCAAGAATGGCGCTAACCGCTTAGGGGGGGAGGACTCTTATGCGAGATAATACGGTATTCAAGATTATGGTGATCGCTAAACATCTGGACCTGATTTGTCACTCCTTCGCAGTATCGGCACCAGTGCTTGAAGGCATCGACGATGACTAGAAGTTCCTTGTCGTGGATTTCGTAGTTGATTTCCGCCAGCTGGAACTTCTGCGAGTGGAAGGCCACAGGGTGTAGTGTCCCTTTGTTGTGTCTGCCATAGGAGGGCCCCGATTGCGAAGTCGGAGGCATCCGTTTTGATAATCACAGGTTTTGTGGCATCGAAGCGGGCTAGTATCGGTGCCATTGTGAATCGCCGTTTCAGTTCCTGGAAGGCTTTTTCCGCCTGCAGGTTCCACTTCCACTCCTTTTTGTCCCCTTTGGTCAGCTGTGTCAGGGGTCTGGCTACTTGGGAGTAGTCCTGAATGAAGTGTCGGTAGAAGTTGGCAAATCCCAGGAATTACTGTACTTCCGTCAGTGATGCCGGGGTCTTCCATCCCAGCACCACCTCCACTTTTCCTTCCGCCATCTTCATCCCTTCTTTTCCGATGATGTATCCCAGGAATTCTACTTCCTGGGTTTTCCACACACATTTGTCCGGCGAGACTGCTAGCCGGTTTTCTTGCAGTCTTGCCAGCACTTCCTTAACCCTCCGATCGTGTTCTTCCTCAGTTTTTGCGTAGATCAGGAAGTCATCCATGTAAACCAAGAGGCCCAGGTCTATCATGTCTGAGAAAACATGGTTCATCATGTCTTGGAAGTTTGAGGGTGCGTTGGTTAGTCCAAACGGCATAACTTGGAACTCATATAGTCCGTAACGGGTTCGGAATGCCGTTTTCCATTCGTCTCCTTCTTTGATGCGAATAAAGTTAAACCCGTTTTTCAGGTCCAGCTTGGTGAACCATCTGGCTCCTTGTACCCGGTCCTGTAGCTCCTGCATCAGAGGAAGGTGATCGGTTGGGAATCGTTATTCGGTTGAGGGCTCGGTAGTCGACATACAGCCGGAGTCCCCTCCCGTTTGGTTTCGGTACGAACAAAATCGGTGATCCAGCTGGTGAGGTGGACCTCCGGATCTTGCCTGTCCTTAGCATTTCCTTGAGCCACTTCCTGAGGGTCTGGAGCTCGTTTTCCAAAAGGGGTAAATCGGTCCCCAGAGGGTGGTCTCAGCTTCCTTGAGGTCAATCTTACAATCCTCTGGCTGGTGTGATGGCAGCACCTCTGCCGCCTCCTGGCTCATGATGTCGAGATAACCCCTGAACTCCTTAGGGATCTGGTCCCACGGGTCCTCTTTGTTTATTGCTGAGACATACCCAATGACTTTGGCTCCTGGGTCGCGGGTAACCATCTCATCCAGGGACCGAGAGAATTCTGCGGTTTCGAATCGTGGCATTTTTCTAGGCAGTTGTGGCTGCTGAAGTGGAGTTCTTCTGAGTCCCATCCGCCCTGGGGGGGATGCTTCGCCATCCACCAGAATGGGAGGAAGAGGTCAACTTTCGGCTCCAATGGTGCGACCTCGAACACCTCCCGGGAATGATGATTTCGATGCTGGAGCAGTAGCGTCTCGGTGTACTCCATTGCTGCCCCTTTGACTTCTTCCCCCATACAGTTCAGTAGTGGGGCTGCCTCCCTTCTGCGGATCCAGGGTATGTCAAGCTGCTTGGTAATCGTTGTGCTAATCGAAGATACCGAGCAACCGGTGTCGAGTAAGGCCCGCACCGCGTGTTGGGTCAGGCCCCACGAAATGATCATGGTGGTGATTGGTCTTCTGCCGCACTGTGGTTTATTTGTAGACTTTTCGGGCGAGGCTTTATTGGGGTTTAGCCTTCTTTGTTGGCTATCCTGCGAGGTTCCAGCACTTGGTTGCTCTGGACCCATTCGTTTTCGATTTGTCCCCCTAATTATTGAGAAGGACCTGGGGTGCGGCAAGCCCCGTCCTTCTAAAAATCCGAGTCATCTTGCCAGGCTGACTGCAGTGTTGTGGCCGTGGCTTTCCACATGTCTTTGTCCTCGACTTTGATGTGGGCGGATTTGGTTTGTTTGGGGGCTGGAGGCTCCTCGGCATCTTCACCCCTTTTCCTTTTCCATTGGATTGAGCTTGTCTGCTTCGGGACTTCCGGTAGCTCTGTGCCCTTGACCGTTGTTCGGGCGTAGCAGTCCTGGGTGGTGTGGCTGTCCCAGCCACACCTCCAGCAGCTGGCTTTGCTGTTCCTGTGGGCGTCGATCTCGTTTTACGGGACCCCTTTGTAGGTGTTACCACCACTTCCCCAGTGGCTCTCCGCCCATGATTTCATTAGCTTTTCAGCCTTGCCCCCCGAGTCAGGCTTCCAGCCTGCTTGGGGCCACCGCACTCCTTGGCCTTTCGGGCATTGCCTGGATTTTTTCCGTCCGGGCCGTCCTTCCATCCCGTCCCGCTTCCTGGCTGCACTTCGCGGACCACTTTTAAGGCATTTCTCCGTTCCATGTGGACGGGCGTTGTATGTGACCACCGGAAAGTTTTCGTCGTCTATGAATTCTTCCATATAGTGGGCGAAGTGCATGTCGAGGATGTTGTCGGCCATAGACTGGTCAATCTTCTCCCTCAGCTCTACACCAGTGGCTCGAGCATATACGTTCAAGGTGCGGAATTCCGTGAAGTAGACCTTAATGTCGCCCTTGTAGCAGAGTTGACGGAGCTTTAGCTGGGCGTTTGCTGCCTCCCTGGGGTCCCTGAATTCAGCCCGGATTGCCGCAGTTTATCGGGCCCTGGTGTCCCGATCTACCATTGTCCTTCGACGGTGCTGGTGCCAGGCTTTTGTGGTGTCTGACAGCAGCGTTCCTACCCAGGCGATTTTTTGGACATCGAGGGTTTCCGGGTATAACCCGATGTACTCAAGGACCGATTCCCACCAGACATTGAATGCCGAGGTGGGTTTCCCATCGAAGGATTCTGGGTTCTTTAGCATCAGTCGTGAGGTGTGTATTCTTACCTCTGGGTCCCTTTGATCGTTTCTTGCTGCCACAATGCCTTCCCCTACCAGCCGTACAATTTCCTCTGGGGTTTACATGGTGGCGATGCGCTCAGCCCGGAGTGGCTCTTACACCCTGTCACTTGACCCCTCACATGACAACGCTGAGCCATACAGTGGGGAAGCACAGGACCACGAGGCTGAGCCATATAAGCGGAGAAGAACCACGAACTGCCAATTGGTCCGGGAGGACAACCAGACCAGGGAAGTCGGGAAGCAGCGAAGCCCTGACCCGGCCGCGCCTCTGGACCCGACCGTGAGGCAAGGTTGCAATGAGAGTCACTCCTCATGCCAAGTACCCAGGGAAAGCTCCTACGCTGGATAGTACCTGGGCTCCCCTATTGGTGGAAAAGTACTCAGGCCGTAACCACACAAACAAGATCAGGGCGACAGCAATCGGGGCGACAGCAGTTAACGACCCTGGCAACCAGGCCGAAACGTGCAGGTATGAGCCCATGCTGGAAAAGTACTTGGGGTTTCGCCTATGCAGGAATGGTACTCTGGAGTGGGGAACGCGCGAAGTTAGTCTGCAACCACTGGTTTAAGTATATAGGAAGATAGTCACAAAAGCCAAGGCCAGAGCGCAGGCAGTTCGGCAAGAAGAAGTAAGGCAACGGTAACCTCAGTGTGAGCTTTGGCTACGGTGGCGTACTAGGGCACAAACTGTCCAATACCACTACGTCCTCGCAGCCAGGTAGACGCGAAACACTACCGACTCTTGTAGCTGCTGCATCGCTCCCACGCTAAGGCACTCCTCTCTAGCACCAGAGGTGCACATTCTGAGGGACCAATGACAGACAAGTCTGAGAGAGTCTAGACGGGAGATAAGACCCGGAGTTAGGAACCTGCGGCCGAAAGGACGCACGAAGGAATAACTCCAGAGCGGAGCCAGTGGCAAAACTGGAAGGGTGACGGGCTCCGGAAGAGCCACGTCTTATTCTGACCGGGACCTTGATAGGAAACTAGCATAGTCCGGAAGACTAGCATCTGGCAGAATACGAGGTCGCCGACTGTCAGCCTCCACCCTTATCGCTAGGACCGGTCAGGACCAATCATACCTGATGTGAGTTGTGGCACCCCGCAACACGCGTCCACTAGTCATGCCCCAAAAAGGAAACGACACGCTGGCCGATAGATGGAACGGCATCTTCCCGACCAAAGGCCCACCTACGCCGCCCTGATGAGAGGAGGTGTTGCAAACGAATGGCGTCCTGGGTGACTCTGTGGCAATGGTGCTGTCCAATACAGGCGCAAAGAAGCTGATGGGGGTGACTGCTTGAAGGTTGCAAGTGCCGGACGACGAACGGCTGGGTATAGTACCCCGCGACCGTCGCGCCGACTAAAAACACCTGACTACGAGCCGAGCTACTTATACTGACCGGTCGCGGCGAGCTGGGAGAGTGATTCTCCAGCAAAAAGCACGAACCACGAAAAAGGCACCCCTTAGTTCATTCCCATGTAAATTATCGAACAACCTGATCCTCTTCTCTCGTTTGATTCTACTATGCCTCCGGTGTACCCGCTGTCGCGCCACGAACCCGGATAGCCCCAGGTTCACACTATGAACTAAGGTGCACAATCACCTTGTCGAAATGTTCACACCAACGACTTTTGAGGGGTTCCAGCCTCTCCACAGGGACCCCGAACCGACACCCACCAGGCAGGGAACTGCCAGCACCACACTCAGGCAACCGACCGATCCACTCGATGATCCTTACTGAGAAGGACCTGGAGTGCGTTGTCCATGTCCTCCTGGACACGACATGTTCGGTGCCGCTAATCAGCGAGAGATTGGTGGACCGAAAGAACATCCATTGCCTCAGACATGAGGAACCGGCCCCCCTAGTAGACTTCACTGGGGGTGTGGCGAAAGGGAGCGGGAAATTTTACACGACCCCCCTAACCATACGACACCGGGAGCACTACATGCGGGAAAACTTCGAGGTAGCAACCCTCGACCCCTACGTGGATGTGATTCTCCCCTTCTGGTGGCTCGCCAAGCACGCCCCTTCAGGTGCTTGGGACTCACCCCAACTCTGCTTCAACAGTCTGCACTGTCTGGAGCACTGCACCAAAGACGCAGTAGCAGAGTTTTCCCTGAGCCTCGATGAGTCTATTTTACAGCACTCCAAGGCCAGGATCATAGGATACGTGTCGGCCGTGGATACGGGCGCGGCACCAGACTTGTTGGGATCAGTACCAAAGGAGTTTAGGCAGTTCCTAGATATAATGGGACAGGAAGCTGCTGACGCCCTTTCAGAACACCGGTCCTACAACCACCGAATCGACCTTAAGGAAAGAGAAAATCCTACTTAGGGCGCGATCTATCCACTCTCGGAGACGGAGCTCCAAGCGCTCCGGGAATGGCTAAAGGACATGTTGAGGATGGGAAAAATCCGCGAGTCAACCAGCAGTGCCGGATCCCCGATCTTCTTCGTACCGAAGCCAAACAGACGCGGTCTCCACTTGTGCGTCGACTACTGAGGGATCAACAAAATCACGATCCCAAACTGGTATCCCCTGCTGCTGATGTAGGAACTTCAGGACCGGATTCAGGGGGCCCAGTGGTTCACGAAAATGGACCTCAATGTTACACCTAAACGAATTATCACGAGAACGTAGCTAGAAGCAGAAGATTCTGTGGCTAAAGAACGAAGGAGTCTCAGGCCGTGGCTAGGGAATCAGAGAGTCTAGGCGGGAGATAAGGAAACAGAGTCTAGCCCTCGGTCGAGACACCGGCCGCAGGAGTTGGAACTCAGAGAGTGAGGGGAACAATTTGTATAAACGAGCAGCTGCCTTTCTCATGCAGTTCCGGAAGTGGCCCCACTACCTCAGGGAGTGGAAGCCATGTCACCTCAGGGTGAACGGGGAGCTCTCGGGCTGAAGTCCCCGCTCGGCCGCATCACACATGCAGCAATACAAACGGAAACTCATCTCCCTTATCTACACCCCGACCATGACCAATGGATCCACCCAGGTTCCAAAGAGGGGCAACCACCTCAGAGGAAATCAAGTCCGACCCACCCGTACCTCAAGGAGAAGACACCCGCTTCCCCCCGAGAAAAAGTACGGTCTGGATCACCACTTCTCATTCGTGCGCTCTTGTGGATAAAAGGAAGAAAGATTTCACGCCTCAACGGAAAGAAATCAGCACGAACGTCCTCACCTACACTACCACCGAACCCACACACAAGATCTAAGATTATTCCGCTGTGAATTATCGAAAGTAGCCTGATTACCTTTGATTCTCTCTACACTCTGGTTACGAATACAACCCCAGTGTCACACTATAATCTTAATCTCAAAATCACCCTACTTTCATGACTTGCTTCGACGACACCTACTTCGAAGACCACCTCTACCTACTCGAACTATCTACCTTCTTGGAACCTAAGTCTCAGTACTCCTTCGACTATACGTTCCAGTCAATCGATAACGAGTTAGCCGGCTACGAACAGTGGGACACATTCAGCGACGGACCTATCCCTACGCCCTACCAAGAAGGTGACCACGAGCCCTGGAACTGGTCTACACAATACTGGCTCAACTGCGTCCACAGCCACAAAAATGCCGAGTTCACTGAAGACAAGCTCTGGGATCTCTGTGACTATTACTTCACCGACGACGAAACCATCTACACAGGACACTTCCTTGACCGCTATTGAGCCATGACGATTTCCTCGAACTTCAACATGCTCCGGCTCGAGGCCCCCCGGGACCTACTCCAAATCACTGACGGAACAGCAAGACCGGAACAAGCGGTGGAGATAGCCAACCCTGCAGTTTGGGTCAGGAGCCTGGTGAACCAGCAGCGGCAGGCCCAGAACGACCTACAACGGCTCACAGAGCTGTGCGGTGACTCCTACAATAGAACCGACCGACGAACGCGGGAAATTGAACAAGCCTTCCAAACCTTGGCAGAAGGCACTAGGTACGTATATGACCGAGTCAACGCTAACAAAAAAATAGCGGAAGAATGGGTTTGTAACGAGCTGTCAAAAGCGGCGAATGGGTACCAATCTCGCCGCAGAAACGTCTGGCAGACCATCATCGAGGGAACCAACGAGGCCAACGAGCGACAAATATGTCAGGCCACTCAGTTGGCCCGGGTAAACGATGCCCTGTTCTTTCTGGCGGAAGCTAACACAGCCCGGAATCAACACCTGGCCAACTTTCAGGGAAATGTGGAGCTATGGGCAGCCGCACACCAGAACCGAGTGGCCACCCTGGAAAACCAACTCCAGGAAGCAAGGGCAGAAATCCAACATATTGCGACCAGAATCCCGCTACCCGCAATGCCACCAGTGTCGGCGGGACCACCCACATGTAGAAGTCCCATCCGGCAGACCAGCACCAGTGCCCCGCCGGCCCACTCACCACCAGTGTTGGGAAGCTCGCTACAACTGAACCCGGGACCAAGGCCCCGATGACAGCAACCCCTGGCAGTACCCACAACGCTGGAAATGAGGCAGTGATTGGAGCAACTCAGACGCCACATATCCCCAAGGCCACCAGCACCCGAGCCCGGGGCAGGACAAGGAGGAAATCCCCCCTCGACACCACCTGGATCGTCCGTAGAACCTCCTTCGGGTCCGCCATCCGAACCACCTTGACCGTCTGCCAGGCACCCCCACTCTCCTGCGCCACCTGGGAATCCCGTGCCCATTTTTACCACGCAGGACCTCGTACAGTTAGTGGCAGAAGAAGTGGACCATGCACGGCAGGACCGACCAACGCGACCCAAACAGGGGAATATTGCCAGATTACAAATGAAGAACCCAGAACCCTTCGACGGGAAGTGCTCGACCGCCTTCAATCAGTGGTGGGATGCGGTCACCATGTACTTAGGATTCTACCCCGAGACGATGGACCGACAAAAGATCGCCTGGGTCGGAACGCTTTTGATGGACACCACCTTGGCCTGGCACCTGCATCGGTAACGTAAACTCAAGGACAACGATACCTGGACCAACTACGCGGCAGCCATCCGGGCCGAATACCATAACGAAAGAGAAGCGGCGGATGCCCGGCTCAAGTTAGGACAATTGAAATACCAAGGGTCAATCAGGACGTACATGACAGAATTCCGAGCGCTCAACAACTTCGCAAGAGCTACGGGGGAAGGCTTGAAAGAAAAAATCGATTTAGCAATGCCGGACAGCATACTGGATATACGGTTCAACCAGAGTCCGGAAGATCTCATGGAAGATGAGCAGTTCCTACAAGCCACTTACAGAGCAGGCATACAAGTGGAAAAGAAGAAAGCCCTCAAAGGAGCAAGAGAGCTGGTGAAGGGTACACAGCCACCCAAGTATGACCAGAAAAAAGACGGTCAGGGGAGAGGAAGCTCTGACAATACCTGAAGGGGCAAGGAAAATGCAAAAGAATCCGACCTCCAGAAGGAAAGTGCCACGGAACGAAAAAGCCAGTATGGAGCACAGGCAAGATGGGCCTCGAAGGATGCTGCGCTAACGGGCGTACCGGCAAAAGAACAGGAAGAATACGGCCGGAACCGGGATGACTGCTGGAGATGCGGCAGAAGCACCCACAAGACCTATGAATGCTTCTCCTTCAACACCAAAAAGGGAACCGCACTACCTCCGGCCCCCTGGAAAGCCTCGGCCGTAATACAGGGAAAACGGAAACGATCGGAAGAACCATAGGAGGCAGCACCTGCCAACAAGCAGCAGAAGGTTGTGGCAGTCGAAACAATGGACGCGGACGCAGTGCGACCACTCTGGGAGGACTCCGAGTCAGATTTTTAAAGGGCAGGGTCCCGCCGCAACCCTTGGCCCATGCAATAATATGTGGAGCGTCCCGAAAACGGAAAAACGAGCGACCAAGCGTTGGAACCCCAAAGAAACCAAGAAGGACGCCCTGCAGCGGCACTCGCCCGGTAATTGAAATTGTGCTACACCAAGGCAGTATAAGGCACCGGATCAGGGCATTACTGAACACAGGCTGTTCGATAGCCTTGATCAACGAACAAACAGTGGGCCGGCTCGGCCTGGAACGGAAGAAACACCAGCACGCCCATAGCATCGAGAATTTCACAGGGGAAACAGTCAAAAGAGCAGGCCAATATTATACAAAGCCTATGCTACTCCAGCACTGAAGACACTACTCCATGGAGAAATTCGAAGTCTCACCTATGGACCCAGGAATCGACATCTTCCTCCCTTTCGAATGGGTAACGGCGCACCCACCACAAGGCGCCTGGACAAACAACGAAATACGGTTCAACAGTACCCAATGCTTGGAAAACTGCACCAAGCACGAAGTAGGGCAGTTCTTCCTGACCTGGGATGAACCTGTGATGGGAAGATCGTGCTAGGGCTATGCGAGGAGAACAACGGGGTACTACTATATGACGGCCTCATATGGATCCCTGACAACGACGATCTACGACTGCGCATATTAAGAGACCACCATGACACACAAGCCGCGGGACACCCAGGACGAGCAAGAACCCTGGAACTAGTTAGCCAAAGCTTCTACTGGCCGGGGCAACGTCGATACGTCCACAGATGCGTCGATCACTGCGACACCTGTCACGGCATCAAACCAGTCCGACACGCCCCGTTCGGATTGCTGAGACCACTGGAATTACCCCACCGACCGTGGGACGCAATATCAATGGACTTCATCACAGCGCTACCAAGAAGCAAGGGGAAGGATGCACTATGGGTAGTAATTGACCGGCTAACAAAGATGGGACACTTCATTGCATGCCACGGGACCATGAATCCAAAGGATTTAGCAGACCACTTCCTCCGACAAATAGTCAGACCCCACG
>Ga0307516_10004130_pt1 | contig 18101 bp, 17 predicted proteins | sample 19_EM_MG_FD_203310 | JGI IMG/M metagenome (GOLD analysis project Ga0307516, IMG submission 203310) | Populus trichocarpa ectomycorrhiza microbial communities from riparian zone in the Pacific Northwest, United States - 19_EM | ecosystem: Host-associated > Plants > Roots > Unclassified | place... | reverse complement strand
CGGCAGGCCCGGATGGCCGACGCCGTCGCGCACCTGCCAGCCGCCGGCCGCGAGCTCGGCGGGCTTGGCGTACGAGAAGTCGTCGAAGAACAGGCTGGCCGGCGTCGCCGCGGCGCCCAGGTTGGCAACGGCGCAGCCTGCGGCAGCGGCGACGAGGCCGAACGAGACGATCGCGCGCGGGAACTCGGAAGCCCCGGCGCGCAGCGAGATCGAAGGGCGACCCATCTCAGGTCGACGCGGCAAGCGCGGCGGAGTCGTCCTGGTGGTGGTGCGGCAGGAAGAACGACAGCACCAGCACGGGGAGCGCGCAGGCCAGCACCCAGAGGAAGAAGTGCTGGTAGCCGAGCCAGGTCTGGATCTCGCCGCTCCAGGTGCCGGACAAGATGAACCCGAGTTGCATGACGCCGGTGCCCAGCGCGTAGTGCGCCGTGGTGAAACGGCCCTTCGCGACCACCTGCATGATGAACAGGATGATGCCGACGAAGCCGAAGCCATAGCCGAACATCTCGATCGACAGCCCCGTCGCGATCAAGCCCATGTCGGTCGGGCGCGCGGTGCTGAGCCACCAGTAGACGAGGTTGGGCAGGTTCATCGCGATGACCAGCCACACCATCGAGCGACGCAGGCCGAGCCACGACGTGAAGTAGCCGCCGACGATGCTGCCGCCGACGAACGCCACCGTCGCCCAGGTGCCGTAGACCACGCCGATCTGGTCGGTGCTCAGGCCGAGGCCGCCCACCGCGCGCGCGTCACGCAGGAACAGCGGGCCGACCGACTGGATCTGGCCCTCGCCCGCACGGAACAGGATGATGAACAGGATCGCGAACCAGATGCCGGGCTTCTTGAAGAACTCGACGACGACCTCGGCCGTCGTCGTGGCGATGTCGGCGACACGGCGCGACGTCGCCGCCGGGCTGCGCGTGTCGGGCAGGGCCCACACGTGGTACGCCGCGAGCGTGGCCATCACGGCGGCCAGCAGCACGAAGACGGCGCTCCAGGCGTGCGCGGCCTCCATCGATTTCTCGAGATAGCCCACGAGCACCAGCACCCCGCCGCGCGCGAACAGGCGCGCAGCGTTGAAGAAGGCGCCTTGCCAGCCTGCGTATTCGGCCTGCAGCTTCTCGGTGAGGCTGGCGATGTAGAGGCCATCGGACGCGATGTCGTGCGTGGCCGATGCGATCGCCGTGAACGCAAGGATCGCCAGCACCAGCGACACGCTGTGCGGCACGTTCAGCGCCAGCGCGACCATCCCCAGCGTGGCGGCGCCGATCAGCTGGAACACGACCACCAGCAGCTTCTTGCTCGGCACCACCTCGAGGAACGGACTCCACAGCGGCTTGACGGCCCAGGCGAGGCCCAAGGCGTTGGTCCATCGCGTGATCACGCTGTTCTCGATGCCCAGGTCCTTGAACAGCAGCGCCGCGATCGCCATCACGACGAAGAACGGCACGCCCTGTGCGAAGTACAGCGTCGGCACCCAGGTGATCGGCGAGCGCTTCAGCGGCGCCATGTCCGTCACGGGAAGCGGCGCGGCGCCGGCGGGCAATGCGTTTTGACTCTGCACTTGAGATCTCTTTCCTGACGGTGAGGGAACTTGGTATGCAGTCTGCCCGCGTTCAGACCGCGCGAGGAGAGAGGTTCACCGGAGACTTCGCCGTGGCCTGCGCGCGGCCTTCGAGCCATGCGCGCACGGCGTCGAGCGCGCCGTCGCAATAGCCCCAGGTGACGAGCGAAGGTGCGGCGATGTCGAACAGCTGGAACGGATTCCACAGCGCGACGTGCAGGTCGGGCCGCGCCGCGGCCGCGGCGTCGCCGAAGCGCGTGCGGTGGTTGGACACGAGCACGTTGAAGCGGCCGTCCTGCGGGAAGCTGGCGGCGTCGACGAGGCGCAGGTCGGGCACGCGCACGACCTGCACGTCGGCGAAGCCGGCGAACATCTCCGCGACGCGCTCGGCCGGCAGGCCGGCCTCGGACACGCCGTCGCACTCCACCGAGTCCTGCGTCACGACGCGGATCGGCGCATTGACTTTGGGCGGCTGCGCGGGCCTGCCGGCGCCGTCGAACGCGGTCAGCCCGCGGGCCCAGGCGGCGCGCATCGCAGCGTCGTCGGCAGCGCGCCGGGCAGTGTCGTACGGACGCGGTGAGACGGGGTAGTCGGCGGCGAGCGCGACCAGGCGGGCCTCGGACCGCTTGACGTCGGCGGGCAGCAGGTGGCCTTCCTGCAGTGCCTGCTCGATCGCCCGGATGGCGGCGGCCTGCTCGTCGAGGCTGCCTTGGGCGAGCGGCATGTCGGCGCCGGCCTGCAGCGCCATGACGGCGCCCAGGGCGTGGCCGTACTTGTCGTGCACGGCCTTCATCATCAGCGCGTCGGTGATGACGACGCCGTCGTAGCCGATGTTCTCGCGCAGCAGGCCGGTCAGCACCGGGCGCGACAGCGTGGCCGGATGCTCGGGGTCGATCTGCGGATAGACGATGTGGGCCGTCATCACGGCCGGCGCCGCCGGCGTGTCGCCATGCGCATGGGCCAGCGCGCGGAACGGGCGCAGCTCCAGCGCCTCGAGCTCGGCGATCGACTTGTCGACGGTCGGCAGCGCGTGGTGCGAATCGGTGGCGGTGTCGCCATGGCCGGGGAAGTGCTTGACGCAGCAGGCGACGCCTTCGCGCAGCGAACCGCGCATCCAGGCGCCGGCCAGGCGCGCGACGACGTCCGGATCCTCGGAGAAGCTGCGCTCCGCGATCACCGGATTGCCGGGGTTGTTGTTGACGTCGAGGACCGGCGCGAAGTTCCAGTTGATGCCCAGGCTGCGCAGGCCGCGCGCCACCGTGGCGCCGACTTCCTCGCACAGCGCCTCGTCGTCGATCGCGCCCAGTGCCATCGCGGCCGGGGCCTGCGGCAGGAACGTGGCGCGGATCGTCGAGCCGCCCTCCTGGTCGATGCCGATCAGGCAGCTGGGGCCCATGATCTCGCGCAGGTCGGACGTGAGCTTGCGGACCTCGTCCTCGGTGCCGAGGTTGCGGCGGAACAGGCAGATCGCGCGCACATGATGGCGGCGCAGGAACTCCGCGGTCGCGGCGTCGAGCGACGTGCCCGGGATGTCGACCATCACGAGATGGCCAGGATAGAAGGAGGGCGCGGCGCTCATGGGTTCGAGATCAATGGGTCAGGGTGACCTTGTTCAGGTGACGCGGCTTGTCCGGATCGAGCCCCTTCGCACGCGCGAGGGCTTCGACGGCCAGGTAGTAGCTCTGGATCGCCGAGATCGGGTCGAGGTCCTCGTGGCCGGCAGCCACCAGCGGCAGCTCGGCGCCGGGCGTGCCCACGGGCGCGGCGACGAGCACGCGCGCGCCGCGGCGGCGCATGTCCTCGGCAAGCGCGAGCAGGCCGGCCTGGGCCGGGCCGCGCGGCGCGAACACGAGCAGCGGATAGCCTTCCTCGATCAACGCCATCGGGCCGTGCTTGACTTCGGCGCCGGAGAACGCTTCGGCCTGGATGCCGCAGACTTCCTTGAACTTGAGCGCGGCTTCCATCGCGATCGCGAGGCTGGTGCCGCGGCCGATGACGAACAGCTTGTCGGCATCGACCAGGGCGTCGACCAACGGCGACCAGTCGGTGTACGCGGCGCGCTCGAGCACCTCGGGCAGCGTCTCGAGCGCGGCCAGCAGCGCCTTGTCGTTCTGCCAGTGCGCGACGATGCGCGCACCGGCCACGAGCTGGGCGATGTAGCTCTTGGTGGCGGCGACACTGGTCTCGGCGCCGGCGTGCAGCGGCAGCACCCATTGCGCAGCCTCGGCCAGCGGCGACCCGGCATCGTTGACCACGGCCACCGTGCGTGCGCCGCCTGCGCGGAAGAAGCGCGTCGGGGCGATCAGGTCGGGGCTCTGGCCCGACTGCGAGAAGCCCCAGGACACCAGGCCGTTGCAATCGAGTTGCGACTGGTACAGCGTGACGAGCGACATCGGCAGCGACGTGACGAGGCGACCGAGACGCGCCATCACGAGGTAGGCCATGTAGTGGGCGGCGTGGTCGGAACTGCCGCGGGCCACCGTCAGGGCGGATCGCGGGGGATCGGCACGGAGTTGCTCGCCGAGCGAGGTATAGGCGGCGAGGTCCGCCGCCATCAGACGAGCCACGGCCGCAGGGGCTTCGCGCGCTTCGTCAAGCATCCGTGAGGTCAATGCAATCTCCTTCTACGATCACTTGGGTCAGTTGCAGGTCGGCGTCGAGCACGACCACGTCGGCGCGGGCGCCCACGAGCAGGCGGCCGCGATCGGCCAGCCCGAGGAAGTCGGCGGCGTTGGTGGAAACGCGTCGCGACGCGTCGTCCAGGCTCAGGCCGATGCCCACGAGGTTGCGCAGCGCCTGGTCCATCGTCAGCGTGCTGCCGGCCAGCGTGCCGTCGGCCAGGCGGACGCCGCCCAGGCACTTGGTGACCCGGTGGCTGCCGAGGTTGTAGTCGCCGTCGGGCATGCCCGCGGCGGCCGTGGAATCGGTGACGCAGTACAGGCACGGGATCGCGCGCAGCGCCGCGCGGATCGCGCCCGGGTGCACGTGCAGCAGGTCGGGGATGATCTCGGCGAACTCGGCATGCGCCAGCGCCGCGCCGGCGATGCCGGGCTCGCGGTGGTGGAACTTGCTCATCGCGTTGAACAGGTGCGTGAAGCCGGTCGCGCCGCGCTGCAGGGCGGCCACGCCGTCCTCGTACGTGCCGGCCGTGTGGCCGATCTGCACGTGGAAGCCGGCCGCGCGCAGCGGCGCGATCAGGTCGAGGTTGCCGGGCAGCTCGGGCGCCATCGTGATCAGGCGGATCGGGGCGATGGCGTGCAGCGCCTTGATCTCGTCCACCGACGCGGGTCGCGCGAAGTCGGGCTGCGCACCGAGGGCGCCCGGGTTGATATACGGGCCTTCCAGGTGCACGCCCATCACGTGCGCGCCGCCGCGACGGTGCGTGCGGCAGGCGTCGGCCAGCGCGGCCATCGCCTTGGAGATGTCGCCCATCGGCGCCGTCATCGTCGTGGCGAGCATCGACGTGGTGCCGTGGCGCGCATGCACGCGCGCGATCTCGGCCACGGCGTTGCCGCCTTCCATCGTGTCGAAGCCGCCGCCACCGTGCACGTGCAGGTCGATGAAGCCGGGCAGGATCAGGGGCTCGGCCGACACACGGGCCTGGCCCTCGCTGATCGGCTGGCCTTCGATCCCGGCGACGCGGCCGTCGACGATCGTCAACGTGCCACGGACGAAACCTTGCGGCGTCAGGACGTGGCCGCTGAGCTGCTGGCGGGAAACGCTCATGCGACCGCTTCCTTCATCTGCTGGCGCACCAGGCGATGCGCGCCGTCGACGGCATCGCCGGAGGCCTCGACGAGGCGCGCGCGCAGCGCGGGCGGCAGGCGATCCACCATGCGCAGGCCGATGCTGCCGAGGAGCACGATGGGCAGCCGCAGGCCCGGGTCGAGCGCAAGCGCCATGTCTTCGATTTCCTGTCCGATTTCGACGATCAGCGACTGGGCCGCCGCGTCGGTGTCCGCGCACTCGAAGACGAGGGGCGCGAGTTGGGCGTATTCGTGCTGGCGGGCCGTGGAGGACCACTCGAGCAGCATGTCGCGGCGGTCGCTGACCTGGCGCCAGACCGCCTGCGCCAGCGTGCCGGCGGGGGCGCGGCCGTCGAGCGCGCGGTGCGCGATCTGCATTGCCTTCAGGCCCAGCCAGGCGCCGCTGCCTTCATCCCCGACCGGGAAGCCCCAGCCGCTGACCGCCACGCGGCGGCCGTCGGCGTGCAGCGCCTCGCCGACCGCGCCGGTGCCGACGGCCACGATCGCGCCGGAGCGGCCCGCGTGGGCACCCATCAGTGCGGTGCGCGAGTCGGTCTCCAGCACGATCAACGCGTATTCGGGAGCCGCGCGGAAGAACGCGGCGGCCAGGTGCGGCGCCACGGCACCGGCCAGGCCGAGGCCCAGCACGCAGTGGTTCGGGTTGGGCATGGACAGCCCGGCCGACGCGAACGCGCGCTCGACCGCCTGGCCGATATGCTTCCACGCCTGGTCGATGCCCTGGGCCAGCGCCGAGGGGCCGGACTCGCCGTGGCCGACCAGCGCACCGCCGCTCGTCCAGAGGCGCACGCGGGTGCCCGTACCGCCACCGTCCACGCCCAGGGCGTAGCGGATGTCGGCCTGTTCAAAGGCGGGGTGATAGCAGGTGTGGCTCATAGATGTGATACCACTATAGTACCATGACAGGCCGCTGTCAACGAATGCTCGGCCGTTCGAAATGCCTATCCTGGTATCGAATTTCACTGGTGAATTCTAGGCAGAAACCCGTACATTGTTGGCCAACACGGCGCCCTTCGAAATGAACCACTCGTAATACCAATTACGCCCGACTGCTGGACACTGGTGCGCATCCGCCCGCTCTTGCACAACTCATGCACCGGATCGCGGCGCCGGGTGGCGGACCGCGAACATGCCCCAGCCTTGCATCGTCATCACGTCGTCGCCATCCTGGTTGAAAACGCGCCAGCGCGAAAGCACCAGCCCGACATGCGGCCTGCTGTTCATCACGCGCGCCTCCAGCACGGTCATCTCGGCGCTGATCACGTCGCCCGGGTAGACCGGCTTCAGCCAGCGCAGCTCGTCGATGCCGGGCGAGCCGAGGCCGGCCGAATCGTTCAGGTAGCCGTCGCACATCAGCCGCATCGTCATCGCGCAGGTGTGCCAGCCGCTGGCCGACAGCCGCTTGAACAGCGAGGCCTCGGCCGCCGCGTCGTCCAGGTGGAACGGTTGCGGATCGAATTGCTGCGCGAAGCCCAGCGTCGCCTCGCGCGTGACGGGGGTGCTGCCCAGGGTGATCACGCGGCCGACGGTGAAGTCCTCCCAGTAGTAGCGTTTGGCGGGCGGGGTGGGCGTGTCCATGTCGGCAATCTCGGAAAGAGGGCATGCGAACGAGGATAGCGCCGCCAGGTTGCCGGCGTCATGATCGCGGCCATGACCACGCTCCTCCTCGGCCTCGCACTGTTCCTGGGCGTCCACTCGGTGCGCATCGTCGCCGACGACTGGCGCACGCGCTTCATCGCCCAGCGCGGAGCCATGCCCTGGAAGGGCGTGTATTCGGTGCTCGCCATTGCCGGCTTCGTGCTGGTCTGCGTCGGCTTCGGCCAGGCGCGCCAGCAGCCGGTGGTGCTGTGGTCGCCGCCGCGCTGGACGCACGACCTCGCGGCCCTGCTGACGCTCGTCTCGTTCATCCTGATCACGGCGGCCTATGTGCCCGGCAACGGCATCAAGGCGCGCACGAATGATCCGATGATCCTGGGCGTGAAATGCTGGGCCGCGGGCCACCTGCTCGCCAACGGCACGTTGGCGGACGTCGTGCTGTTCGGTGCCTTCCTCGCCTGGGCGGTGCTCGACTTCCGCGCGGTGCGGCGGCGCCGCCGCGCCGGCAAGGAGCCGGCGATCGCGCCGCCCAGGCGCGGTCGCAGCGCGATCAGCGTGGTGGTGGGCGTGCTGGCATGGATGCTGTTCGCGTTCCACCTGCACCTTCCGTTGATCGGCGTGCAGCCGATTTCCTGGCACTGAGAACGAGAGAACGTCAGGGGGCGGGCTGCTCCGCCGGGTGCTTCTCCCAGGCCGGATGGATCAGGCCCGCCAGCAGCTCGAAGCGCGTGAAGGGCCGCGAGCGGCCGGACAGCTTCAGCGCGAGCGACACAACCAGGCTGTGCGTGCGCGACGGCGGCGCCCGCATCGGCAGCAGCGTCAGCCAGGCGACCAGCAGCAGCGGCAACCACCACGGGGCGCGCACGGCGCCCGGGTGCGCGAGGTAGTCGGCCAGCGTCCACCCCGCCGCGGCGGCACCGAGCGCCATGCCCGAGATCGCCTCGCTCCAGGAGTGCGCACCGAGATCGACGCGCGAGTAGGTGATCAGGGTCGCCAGCAACGCGCCGGCGATCGCGCCGCGCTGCCCGCCGACGATGGCCGCCAGTACCGGGAGGATGGCGGTCGAATACATCGAGTGGCCGGAGAAGCCCGTGAAATCGAGCGCCGCGATCCCGACCCCGAAGCCCAGGAAGGCCACCTTGCTGACGGTGGTGATCGCCGTCGTCGCGAAGATCGCGGCGATCCAGCGCAAGGCGGAGCGGCGCGCCGGGTGGTCGTGTGCATGCGCGGCGCCTTGCGCGACGCGTCCGCGCGCGCCCGCGGGACGCGCGAACGCGAGCCACAGCGCCCCCGCGAAGAAGGCCGGCAACAGGATCTGGGCCTCGCCCACCCGTGTCACGGCAAACCAGAACAGGGAATGGATCTCGGGGTCCTCGGTCATGCGCGCTTGTCGTGTCGAATCGATTGCAAGGACGGCCATCCTAGCCGCCGCGGGTGAGGCCAGCGTGAGGTGGAGCTGTCGGTTCGTCGCCCATTCCTGCGGTTCGCGCCGCGCAGCGCCCGGGCCGTCGCAAGCGCGTGGCACCACCGGCACGGGGTGCCTACAGTCCAACCATCGAATCACGGACGACGCAACGACTGCGCAGTCCACCCACTCAACGCAAGGAGCCCATCATGGCCAGGACCCTCACGACCCAGATCGCCTCGATCGCCCTCGCCGCCCTGATGACGCTGGGCATGCTGGGCAGCATCGACGGCTTCGCGAAGGCCGAGACGAGCCTGGGCGCCGCCAGCGCGCCGGCGGCGCAACAGGCCTGAGTCTCCGTCAGAGCGTCGCTGCCAGGCGCGTGCCCTGGTTGATGGCGCGCTTGGCATCGAGCTCGGAGGCCTCGTCGGCGCCGCCGATCAGGTGCACCTTGATGCCCGCCGCAGCCAGCGGCTCGAAGAGTTCGCGCAGCGGCTCCTGGCCCGAGCACAAGACGATGGTGTCGACCTCCAGCAGCGTGCCGTCCTTGCGCTCCGGGCCGAACGTCACGAACAGGCCTTGGTCGGTCACGCGCTCATAGTTCACGCCGGCCAGCATCTCCACGTTCTTCATCTTCAGCGTCGCGCGGTGCACCCAGCCCGACGTCTTGCCCAGCCCGGCGCCATGCTTGCCGGGCTTGCGTTGAAGCAGCGTCACCTGGCGCGACGGCGCCGATGGCTGCGGCCGATCCAGGCCACCCGGCGTCCGCGCCGGATCGCCGACGCCCCATTCGCGCTTCCATTCATCCAGGTGCAGCGCCGGCGACGGCTCGCCGCGATCGGCGCCCGTCACCAGGAATTCGGCGACGTCGAAGCCGATGCCTCCCGCACCGACGATGGCCACGCGCTGGCCTACCGGCTTGCCGCGCAGCAGGACGTCGATGTAGCTGAGCACCTTGGCGTTGTCCTGCCCCGGGATGCGCGGATCGCGCGGCACCACGCCGGTGGCCAGGATCACCTCGTCGAAACCGCCCGCCGCCAGCGCCGCGGCGTCGACCCGCGTGCCCAGCTTCAGCTCCAGCGTCGGCAGCAGTTCGATACGGCGGCCGAAGTAGCGCAGCGTCTCGGAGAACTCTTCCTTGCCCGGCACCCGCTTGGCCATGTTGAACTGGCCGCCGATGCGGTCGGCCCCGTCGAACAGCACGACCCGGTGGCCGCGTTCGGCCAGCGTCGTCGCCGCGGCCAGGCCCGCCGGGCCGGCGCCGACCACGGCCACGCGCCTCGGGGCCGCGGTCGGCGTGATCTTCAGCTCGGTCTCGAAGCCGGCGCGCGGGTTCACGAGGCAGGTCGCCTGCTTGTTGCTGAACGTGTGGTCCAGGCAGGCCTGGTTGCAGGCGATGCAGGTGTTGATCTCGTCGGCGCGACCTTGCGCCGCCTTTTCCATGAAAGCCGCGTCGGCCAGGAACGGGCGGGCCAGCGACACCAGGTCGGCCTGGCCGTACGCGTCGATGCCGGCGGCGAGCAGGCCCTCGGCCACTTCCGGCGTGTTGATGCGGTTGCTGGTCACCAGCGGGATCGTCACGCCGGCCGCGCGCAGTTGCGCACGCATCTTTCCGGTGACCCAGCCGAAGGCTGCGCGCGGCACGCTGGTGACGATAGTGGGAATGCGCGCCTCGTGCCAGCCGATGCCGGTGTTGAGGATCGTGGCGCCGGCGGCCGTGACCGCCTTGGCGAGCTGCACCACCTCGTCCCAGCTGCTGCCCTCGGGGATCAGGTCGATCATCGAGATCCGGTAGATCAGGATGAAATCCGGCCCGACCGCTTCGCGCACCCGGCGCACGATCTCCACCGCCAGGCGCATGCGGTTCTCGTACGCGCCGCCCCAGTCGTCGGTGCGGTGGTTGGTATGGCGCACCAGGAACTGGTTGATCAGGTAGCCCTCGCTGCCCATCACCTCGACGCCGTCGTAGCCGGCCTCGCGCGCGAGCACCGCGCAACGCACGAAGGCCTTGATCTGGCGCTCGATGCCGCGCGCCGTCAGCGCGCGCGGCGTGAACGGCGAGATCGGGCTCTGCAGCCGGCTCGGCGCGACGCACAGCGGCGAGTAGCCGTAGCGGCCAGTGTGCAGGATCTGCAGCGCGATCTTGCCGCCCTCGGCATGCACGGCGTCGGTGACCTGCTTGTGGCGGCGCGCGCCGCCGTGCGTCCACAAGGTGCCGGCGAACGGCTTGACCCAGCCCTCGAAGTTGGGCGCGAAGCCCCCGGTGACGATCAGGCCGGCACCATGCCGCGCCCGCTCCGCATAGAACTCCGCCATCCGCGGGAAGTCGCGCGCAGCGTCCTCCAGCCCGGTGTGCATGCTGCCCATGATCGCGCGATTGCGCAGCGTCGTGAAACCGAGATCGAGCGGGGCGAGCAGCTTCGGATAGGGCGTGGTCATCTTGTTCTCGGGGCGAGCTGTGGCTGGCAAGGGCCGCATGGTAGGGCGGATCGGGCGTCGTCCGGCCTGTCAGAATCGAGGCAGCGCACTAATTCGAGCGCGGCGTCGCTGAACTATTTGCGTGCAATTTCACTCAATGTTCCCGCGCCTGGCTTCGGCAGGCGGGCGTCCGCACGGCGGTCGGCAACAGACCGGCAACACGCCATGCCCCATAATGTTGGATTCAGATGACAGGCGCTCGGCCTGGAAAGTGGAGTGTTTCGATGAAAAAACGTGAGTTCCTGGCAATGGGCGGCGCTGTGCCCTTGATGTTGGCTGGCTGCGGTGGCAGCAGTTCAGGTAGCGCCCCGGTTCGCCTGGTCAACGCCAGCGTCGGATACTCGCACCTCGGATACATGGTCGAGTCGACGCAGATCACCGCGGCGGACGTCGCCTACGGCGCCGCAGGCCCGTTCCAGAACGTACAGGCCGGCGCCGTTGGCGTGACGCTGACCGTGAGCAACGGCAGCGGCGCCAACTCCGCCGCCACGACGGCACAGACGCGAACCATCAACAAGGACACCCGCTATTCGCTGGTCGCCTACGGGTACGCCGACCTGCTGAAGTTCGTGCTGCTGACCGAGAGCACCACCACGCCGGACGCCGGCAAGGCCAACGTCAACGTGCTGAACACCTCGGTGGACATCGGCGCGGTCGACATCTATCTGTCTGCGACCAAGGACCTGTCCGTCTCGACGCAGCTCGTCTCGGGCCTGCCGGCCGTCCAGCAAAGCGCGTTCGCGCCGATGCTGGCCGGTTCGTACTACGTCACGGTGACGGGCAACAAGGACCTGACCGACATTCGCTTCCAGTCGCCCGCGCCCGTCGTGCTGACCGCGCTGCAGGTGATGACCATCATCCTGACGCCGGGCGCCAGCGGCACCCTGGCCAACGCAATCCTGCTCACCCAAGGCACCGCGGGTACGTCGACCTACCTGCCGAACACCACGGCACGGCTGCGGGTCGTCAATTCCACGGCCTCGCAACCGACCGCCGTCGCTGGTCTTCTTTCCTCGACCACGATCGCGCAGCAGACCAACTATGCCGTCGTCAGCACGGGCGCTCCGCCGGCAGTGACCGTCAGCGGCGCGACCGTCACGCCGTTCATGTACGCGACGACGACGACGGGCGGCGTGACCACCACGAGCACGACGCCCTCCGCGGCCGTCATGTCCGCCGGCGGCGACTACACGCTGCTGGTGTATCTTGACGGCTCGAACGCCCCGGTCGCGCAGTTGATCCAGGACAACAACACGGCCCCGGTGCTGGCGCAGGGCGTCAAGTTCCGCCTGGTGAACCTGGCCGTCAACGCTCAGAGCCTGCAGCTGTCGATGTCGGTGAATTCCATCAACGTCGCCTCGCTCATCCCCTACGCCACGGCATCCGACTACACGGAACTCTCCACGCCGCAATCCGTGAACTCGTTGGTGGAAGTCCTCAATGGCCCCGACGTGATCGCAACGCACGGGGACCACGTGCTGGTGCTGGGCAACATCTTCACGGACTTCGTCTTGAGCGTGGACCCGACCACCGGGATCGCGAAAGACTTCTTCCGGGCAGCAAGCGGCAACTGATCGGCCACTGCTTCGCAGATGGAAATGGCGCCCTCGGGCGCCATTTTTCATTGCGGGACCAGACGCTCACCGCCCCGGCGGCGTGCCGAACTTGCCGGCGCGAAAGTCCTCGACGGCCTGGAAGATCTCGGCCTGCTTGTTCATCACGAACGGGCCGTACTGCGCGATCGGCTCGTTCAGCGGCCGGCCAGCGATCAGCAGCGCCCGGGCGCCGTCCACGCCCGCCCGCACACGCACGCCGTCGCGATCGGCCGCGTTCGCGAGCACGGCCATGCGTTCGCGCGGCACGGTCGTGCGGGTCGCGCCGCCGTCGACGTCCAGCTCGCCGCGATACACGTAGACGAAGGCGTTGTGGCCCGCGGGCAGCGCTTGCTCGAATGTCGCGCCCGGCTCCAGGTGCAGGTCGAGGTACAGCGGCTCCGTGTGCGCCTTCTGCACCGCGCCGGCCACGCCGTGGCTCGCACCTGCGATCACGCGCACGGTCGCGCCCGCGAGGCGCAGCTCGGGAATCTCGCTGGTGGGGATGTCGCGGTAGCCGGGCGTGCCCATCTTGTCGGCGGCGGGCAGGTTCAGCCACAGCTGGAAGCCCTCCATGCGGCCTTCCTCCTGCTCCGGCAGCTCGCTGTGGATCAGCCCGCGGCCCGCGGTCATCCACTGCACGCCACCGTTCTGAAGCAGGCCCTCGTTGCCCGTCGAATCGCGATGGCGCATGCGTCCGGCGATCATGTAGGTCACCGTCTCGAAGCCACGGTGCGGGTGGTCGGGGAAGCCGCCGATGTAGTCGCCGGCGTCGTCCGAGCCGAACGCGTCGAGCATCAGGAACGGGTCGAGCCGGCGTTGCAGCGGCTGCGTCAGCACGCGTGTCAGCTTCACGCCGTCGCCGTCGCTGGTGGCCTGTCCCGTGACCAGGCGCTCCACCGTGCGCGGCTGGCGCACGACGCTGTCGTGGCTTGGGGTGGAAACAGGGGCGGTCAGGGTCGTGGTCATGGAGAAGGTTCCTTCGATGCGACCCCGCAAAGGGCCGCGTTGAACAAGGGTCAGGCAGTGACGGCGACGCCGTCGGCGATCCGCGCAATTTCCGCGCGCGCCGAGGACAGCGCCTTGGCTTCGGCGTCCGGGCCCATCGCCAGGCCTTCGGCATAGATGAATTCGAGGTCGGTGATGCCCAGGAAGCCCAGCGTCTGGCGCAGGTACGGCACCTGGGTGTCGTGCGGCTGGTCGCGATAGACGCCGCCGCGCGTGAGCACGGTATACAACTTCTTGCCCTGGATCAGGCCCACCGGACCCGTGGCGGTGTACTTGAACGTGACGCCGGCCTTGGCGATCGCATCGATCCAGTTCTTCAGCTGGCTGGTGATGCCGAAGTTGACCATCGGCACGCCGATCACGACGACGTCGGCCGCCATCACTTCCTCGATCAGCGCGTTGTCGAGCGCGACGCGCGCGTGCTGCTCCGCGGACCGGGCCTCGGCGGGGGTGAACAGCGCGCCCAGCGTCGACTCGTCGAGTGCGGGGTGCGGGTTGGCCGTCAGGTCACGCAGCGTCAGCGTCGCGCCCGGATGGGCGGCGCGCAGTTGCTCGACGAGCTCGTTGGCAAGGCGGGTGGATTGCGAGCCCTGGCCGTTGGTCCACGAGCGTGCGCTGGAGTTGATTTGCAGGATGTTCATGAAAGGGCTCCTTGAAGCGGTGTCTGGGGTCGGACGAAACGGATTTCCCGTTTGATGAGACTGTATTGACACTCCGTACGCGCCGGAAGCCGTCGAACTGCACATCATTGTTCCGTCAGTGGCACAATCCGGCGGCTGTATATCTTCTTCTCGAGTCCAGCGACTTCACCAAGGAAATCCATGAACGAACAACCGCTGCGCCCCCCCTGCGGCGTCAGATTGGATGGCGCGGAGGTTCGCACGAAGCGATCCACCCCGGAGCCGTGATGAGCCCCGACGCCGACGACCTCCTGCTGTTCGCCCGCGTGGCCGAGGCCGGCAGTTTCAGCCGCGCCGCCGAGCGCGTGCAATTGCCCAAATCCACGGTGTCGCGCCGCATCGCCGCCCTCGAGAAGCGGCTCGGCGAACGCTTGCTCCAGCGCACCACGCGCAAGCTGGTCATCACCGAATTCGGGCAGGGCGTGCTCGATCACGCCCGCGCGTTGTCGGAGGAGGTGGACGCCGCGCTCGCGTTCGCGCTCTCGCGCCAGGCGCGCCCGAGCGGGCGGCTGCGCGTGTCGATGCCCGGCGACTTCGCCAGCACCGCGCTGGAGAAGCCGCTGGCTGGATTCATCCGCGACTTTCCGGAGGTGGCGCTGGAGCTCGACCTGTCGCCGCGCCGCGTCGACCTGATCGGCGAGAACTTCGACCTCGCGATCCGCATGGGCGCATTGCCCGACGACACGCAACTTTCCGCACGCCGCCTGGCCGTGTTCACGACGGGCCTGTACGCCGCGCCGTCACTGCTGCGCGAGCACGGCGAACCGCTGACGCCCGAAGCGCTGCGGACCATGCCGGCGCTGATGCAGCTGTCGCGATCCGGCGAGGCGATCGCCTGGCAGCTGTCGGCGCGCGAAGCGGCCGGCGCCGAGGCGCCGCCAGCGGTGTCCGCCAGGAGCCGTCGCGGTGCCGCGCCCGCGGACCATGACATCGTCCCGCAACAGCACGTGCGCGCCAACTCGCCGGACGTGCTGATCCGCCTCGCACGCAGCGGCGCCGGCGTGGTGGCCGTGGCCGACTTCTTCGCCGAACCCTACCTGGCCCGCGGCGAGCTGCAACGCATCCTGCCCGGCTGGTGCCTGCCGGACGCCGACTGCTGGGCCGTATTTCCCGGCCGCCGGCTGATGCCTGCGAAGACGCGCGCGTTCATCGACATGATGTCGACAGCGATGAGCGCCTGCTCGGAGGCGATAGACGCGTCCGCGCCCGCGGTCAACGCATCGCCGGGACGATTCCGCGTCGGCTGAACGTGCGAGGCTCAGTGCGGCAGCCGCGTCAACGCGCGCTGCAGCGCGCGGCCGGCCGACGGCGCATCGGCACCGGCCGCGGGCACCGTCGGCTGGACGCTCCAACCCTTGGGAAGTTCGTGCAGCACGGTGCTGGCGTCGAGTGAACGGATCGGGATGCGGGTGTCGGCAGGGATGCGGCCCTGCGCCACCAGCGCCTCGTAGCGCAGCGCGCTCACGCGCAGGAACGACGTGAAGTTGCCGACGCCGCCGCGCGCCGTCACCAGTTCGTCGTAGAGCTTCTCGATGAGGTGAACGACGGTCATGCCGTCGCGGCGCGCGATCTCCTCGAGCACCTCCCAGTAAAGATGCTCCAGCCGGATGCTCGTGACGACGCCGTGCAGGCGTACGGAACGGGTGCGGCTTTCGTAGCTCGCGGGATCGGCGCTGATGAAGATTTCACACATGCATGTCTCCTTGGCCAGGCCGCGTCGAGCACGGCTCTCCGGGAACGCGTCGCAGGGCGGCGGCGCGCTCCGGCCAATGTACGCCCGCCGGCAGCAGCTCGCCAGCGGCGAACCCGCTGCTTTACAGGGTGATACGCGTGCCCAGCACCGCCAGGAACTGGGAAATCCAGGCCGGATGCGCCGGCCACGCGGGCGCCGTCACGAGGTTGCCGTCGGTCACGGCCTGGTCGACCGCGATGCCCATGTACTCGGCGCCGGCCAGTTCCACCTCGACCTGGCAGGCCGGGTAGGCCGACACCTTGCGGCCCTTGATCAGGCCGGTGGCCGCCAGCAGCTGCGCGCCGTGGCAGATCGCCGCCACGGGCTTGTTGGCCGACAGGAAGTGCCTGGTCATCGCCACCACCTGCGCGTTCATGCGCAGGTATTCGGGTGCGCGACCGCCGGGTACCACCAGCGCGTCGTAGTTCTCGGCGCGCGTGTCGGCGAAGCTGGCGTTGAGCGTGAAGCGGTGGCCCGGCTTCTCGCTGTACGTCTGGGCGCCGTCGAAGTCGTGGATCGCCATCGTGACGTAGTCGCCGGCCTTCTTGTCGGGCGCGACGGCGTGCACGACGTGGCCGACGGCCTGCAGCGCCTGGAACGGCACCATCGTCTCGTAGTCCTCGCCGAAATCGCCGCAGATCATCAGAATCTTCTTGGCCATGGCTTGTCTCCTGTAGGCTGGATTGATCGACGCTCGTATTGTTCGAAGCTCACGCCATGAGCGGGTAGTAATCGGATACTTTCGTGTGCTCATCGTGACCGCCGCCCCTTCCCTCACCGAACTGCATCGGCGCCGCCTGCGCGCCATCTGGCGCTCCGCCGGCTGGCCCAGCCAGGACCTGCTCGAGGTGGAGTTGATCGCTGCCGGCTGGGTGGAGCGGCTGCGCGACGGCCACGGCCGCGAGACCTTGCGCGTGACCGACGCCGGCATCCAGGTGTTGGCCGCCACCCTCGCGCGCAACCGCGCCGCGCGTGACGCGCACGAGGCGCTGATCGGCCGCGTCGCCGTCGCGATGCAACGCGCCGGGCGCATCGCATGGCGCGGGCTGTCGCTGCGCGTGCGCATCGGCGACGACGCGCTGGGCACCGGCCAGTGGACGGTCGCGCGGCCCGACCTCTTCTCCGTGCGCAACACCAGCGTCGAGGACTACCTCGAGCCCATCGTCCACGAGATCAAGGTGCGGCGCGCCGACCTGCTGGGCGACCTGCGCAAGCCGGCCAAGGGCGAGGCCTACCGGCAGATGGCACGCGAGTGCTGGTACGTGCTCGCCGCGGGCATCGGCGGCGCCGACGACGTGCCTGTCGACTACGGCGTGATGATGGAGCGCGACGGCGTGCTGGACGTGCTGCGCCCGGCGCCGCGCCGCGCGCTGCGCCTGCCGTTCGCCACCTGGATGGCGCTGGCGCGCGCGACGCCGGAGCCCGTCGAAGAGGCGACGCAGCAGGCACTGGGCGACCCCGACGCGGAGCCGCCGCTCGACTCCGCGGAGTGAGCGCCACGGCCCGACGCGGGCCCTCGCGCGGATCCCGCATGAGCACACGCGTGCCCACGCGCTCGCAGTCGCGGACAATAGGCGTCCGCGCCGCCCAGCCCGCGCGCCTGCACGCCGCCCACCGATGGCGTTGGAGACCCGGGCCGCACATCCGTATCCCTGGAGATTTCCCCGATGATCCGCTTGCCGCATTCTTCCGCCCGCACCCTCAAAGCTTCCGCCTTGGCCCTCGCGCTTGCCGCGACGCTGGCGGGCTTCGGCACCGCCGCGCACGCTGTCGACGGGCCGCCGTCGACCAACGTCGCCTGGCAGGATGCGACCAGCGACGCCGACATCGACAAGGCCTTCGCCAGCGCCAAGGCGCAGGGCAAGCCCGTGCTGTTGTACTGGGGCGCCGTGTGGTGCCCGCCGTGCAACCAGCTCAAGGCCACGCTGTTCAATCGCCAGGACTTCGCGGAGCAGTCGAAGAGCTTTGTCGCGGTGCACCTGGACGGCGACGCTCCTGGCGCCCAGAAGCTGGGCACGAAGTTCAAGGTGGTCGGCTACCCGACGCTGATCCTGTTCAGCCCCGACCGCAAGGAGCTCACGCGCCTGCCGGGCGAGGTGGAAGCCGCGCAGGTGATGCAGCTGCTGCAGTTGGGCATGGCGAGCGGCCGTCCGATCGCGACGGTGTTGGCCGACGCCCGCGCCGGCAAGCCGCTGACCGGTAGCGAGTGGCGCCTGCTGGCCTTCTACTCGTGGGATACCGACGAGGGCGCGCAGGCCGTGCCGGCCGCCGAGCGCGGTGCG